>Ga0213881_10000973_pt1 | contig 14860 bp, 12 predicted proteins | sample BarmaccoBMER_R08_FD_160104 | JGI IMG/M metagenome (GOLD analysis project Ga0213881, IMG submission 160104) | Barbacenia macrantha exposed rock microbial communities from rupestrian grasslands, the National Park of Serra do Cipo, Brazil - ER_R08 ... | reverse complement strand
CAGTGGAGAAGACGCCAAATGACAAGTTCCGGGACGCACGGGAGAGCACCCAATCACAGGACCACACCAACGAGTGCCTGTCCCGGCAAGAAGTCGCCGACCAGGCCAACACCTGGATCTGGGAACACCACAACAAGAAATACGACCTCAACTCAAAATACATCAGCAAACTCGAGCAAGGCGTCATCCGCTGGCCGGATACGCTGCGCCGGGCAGCCTTCCGGGCAATCTTCAAGGTATCCAAAGACTCCGAACTGGGATTCGTCAACGCCCGCGCCCGGTCCTGCCGCGCAGTCGTGAAACTGGATGACGTGAAACGCAGAAAGCTTCTCGAAAACGCCACAGGCGTGGGGGCCCTCGCCCTGGAAGAAGCGGTGGCGGCGCTGCTGGAAGTCCTAGGGATCAGCAAACCGCCTCCGATCCCGCGTCGGATCGGCGTCACCGATATCGAGCAGATCCGCAGCGCCACGCAGGTGTTCGGGTCCTGGAGCAGCACCTACGGTGGTGGGCTGGTCCGGGATGCCGCCATGGCTCATCTGCGCCGGTCGGCCAGGCTTCTGAAGGAGGCCGTCTGCTCGGAGCAGCTGCGCCCTGAGCTGTTCAGCGCGGTGGGCTATCTCGCCGCGACCGCCGGGTACCTAGCGGAGGACACCGGCGCACCGGAGCAGGGCCGCCGGGTGTACGGCTTCGCGCTGTACTGTGCCGAGCAGGCCAAAGAGTGGAACCTGCGCGCCGAGGTCCTCTCGAGCATGGCAAAGCTGGAGATGCGGGCCGGGCAGCCCGATGAAGGCCTGACCCTGGCCGAACTGGCTTTGGTTCGCGCTGATCGGCTCACTCCGACCTATCGGACGCTGTTGCACACCGACCGATCCCGCACATTAGCGAAGATGCACCGGGTTCAGGAGAGCCTCAGGGCGATCGGCACCGCCGATGAGCACTTCACGGATGTCACCAATGACCCGCCGTCCTTCTACACCGCCGCGCGCCATAACCAGCTCACCGGGGCGAGCCTGGCCGACTTAGCGATGCTGGGCCGCGACCCCGGCGAGGCCACCAACCGACTTACCGCAGCAGCCGCCGACCACGCCGCCGACGAAGTCCGCTCCCGGGCGCTCTGCCTGGCCAAGCTGGCCAGTCTCACGATGGTCACCGGTGACCCGCTGCAGGCCGCCACGATCGGACACCAAGCCTTGGAGGTCACCGACAGCATCCATTCCTACCGCGCTGCCGAGGAGCTGCGCGACCTGTCCCGCTACGCCATCGCTCACCAGCACCTGGAGGAGGTCGAGCACCTGCGGCACCGGATCGCCACCCTGCTGTACGCCGAGAACCCGGAGGAGGAACCCTCCCGCAATCCCTCCTCAATCCATCTCTAATTCCGCCTTAGTTCGTCCTTGACAATCGCTTGATCATATGGCTTGCGGGCGTGTCCTGAGCCGGGAAGCTCAGGACACCACCGTCGCTTTCACCCGGTGACGGTGCAGGGCGGAGTCGCGGCGTCGGTGTGGGTGGCGGTGGTCTACGCGCTCGGACGCGGCCTGTCGGTCCACGAGCTGGCAGCCGACGGCGCGGCTTTCTTCGTGATCCTCCCCGCCGCCAGGTATGCGCTGGACGGGATCGCCGCCCGATGGCATCGGAGACCCCCGGCGGCGCACCGCAGGGCGCACCCACGCTCGACCCACAGCGCCCACCGCTGAGGCCCAGACAAGGCCAGGCGACACGCCGGGGTCAGGGTGCGCGATCCCGGCTTCTGTCAGCTAATCGTGGCGGTGGAGTTGTCTCCCGCGCACAGCTGAGCAGGAAAAACAGCTCAGTTTGGGGCTTGGAACAGCTATCGTCGCGCTGGGCCGTGCCGGGGCTCAGGTGGCGCGCTGCTGGATCCTCAGATCGTTGATCTTGGAGTGGTGGTGGCCCGCCGGGCCGCTCAGCCGGGTGATCCACACCAGCAGGTACCGGGTGGGCGGCCCGGCCCGCAGCGGGATCTGGGTGCTGCCGGTGTGGAGAGTGGCGGTGCCGACCAAGGTGGTGTCCTCCAGCTGCGGGTAGGCAGAGGTCGCGGTCCGTATCTCCAGCACGGTGCCCGGACTCGGGGAGGTCACGGTCACCGAGGCCACCGCAATGGGTACCTCAAAGCTCAGCATCACGCCGAGCCCCTTCTTGTAGCGGGGGAACTGCTGGACGTAGGCGTCGGTGGACCACCCGGTGCTCGGATTACCGTCCAGCAGCTTGCCGACGTCCTTCTGGTGGTCCGGGCTGCCCAGCCCAGAGGGGTCATACACCGCCACGTTCCTGACGTACACCGGCGCGGACGACACCGGCGAGGGCGCCGCGGGTGGCTTGCTGGGCGGGGGGGCAGTGGCGATGACCAGCGGTGTGCCCCCGGTGTCGGTGAACACGGAGATGACCTGCATCCCGAGGTAGCCGAGGATCAGCAGCGTGGCGGCGCTGAGCACCACCATGGACGCGCCGAACTTGATCCGGCGTTTGCGCCGCGCCCGTAGGGGATCGATGGGGCGGACCCGCTGGCCGCGGGTGGGCGGCGAGAACAGGTCGTCCTGTACGGCTGAGGCGTTGCGCTCGAGGACCTGCCGCACGGCGGCCCCGGTGTGCACACCCCCGCTGGCGCCGGAAGCGGCGATACTGCGCAATTCCAGGGTAGAAAGCTCGACGGGCACCTCGGGCCGCAGCGTCGTGGGACTGAGCGGCACGCCGTCCTGCCCGAGCGGCGCGCTCGGCAGGCCGGCTGGCCCCTCAGGCAGCGGCCAACATCCGGTGAGCAGCAGGTACAGCATCGCGCCCAGGCCGCGGATATCGTCCCGGGGCACGCTGGTGGGCGACGGGCCAGGGAAGGCGAGCCGGGCCTGCCGCTCGGAAGTCACCCGGATCCGGTCGGGACGGTCGCAGCCGAGGGTCAGCCCTGCGCTGTGCGCGGCGTCGACCGCACCAGCCAGGGAAGCCAGCACGCTGGCCGCCACCCCTGGTGGCAGCGGCCCACCATTCAGGACGTCGACCAGGGCAGCGCCCGGCGTCCACTCGGAGACGACGACCGCCGCGCTCGGGCCGCCCGGGTGCTCGGGCTCCAGGACATCCAGCACCCGCGCGGCACCCTCGATCTCCAGACGGGCAGCGTGCACCGCGCGCGCGAGGGCGGAGCGGATCAGCGTGGCCGCCGTGGGGTCCTGCGGTGTGGTGAGGAACACCGTGAGCGCCACATCACGGTCCAGCACCAGGTCACGGCCCCGCCACAGGCGCAACTCGCCGCGCTCGTCCCGGCTGACCTCGGCCACCAAGCGGTACCGACCCCGTCCAAGGACACCCCCGGGAGCCGGCCACGGGGAAGGGGACCGAGGTGTCTGCGCACCCGCCGACTCGGTCACCGTGATGGCACCCTTCCTGGGCTTTTCCGGACCCCCGGGTTCGTGCGGACACCCTGGGTGCTCCGGACAATTCTCCGGCCTCCAGCTCCCCAGGTCCAGTGGGATCGCCGGCTGAGCCGGCTATCGGATAACCGCCGCAGGCGGTTTGCGGTATCCACCCTCACCCGGCCTTCCGTGCTCGGCGCGTTCTGCGCGCTCGGCGCACGATCCGGTGGGCTACCAGCAGGATGAGCGCGGCACCGGCGCTCGCGGTGAGCGCGACGGTCACCGCGCCGAACGCGGTGGAGCGCAGCTGCAGGCTGCTCGGCTCGCCCAGCGAGGTGCCACCCGGGGTGCTCAGCTGGACAATGACGCTGAACTGGCCGGCCCGGCTCACCTTCGCCGGGATGACCAGCTGCCGGGTGCTGCGGGCCGGCACCAGCTGCGGCCCGACTCTGCCGGCGCTCAGCCCAGCGGTCTCCGACAGGGTCAGCGCAACCTGCATCCCGACCGGTAGCTCGTTGCCCACGGTGATCAGCAGAGGGGAATCTGGGGAAGCCAGGGTGTAGGGGCCCGGGGAGCGCACGATCCGCACCGAGGCGCGTAGCTTCTCCAGCGCTTCGCTGTTGTCCGCAGTCATCTGCACCGCCCGGGTTGGCGCATCGCGCCAGGCCGTGGACACGCTGCGGAGCAGCCCGAGCCGCAGCGGGTCGAGCAGGGTGGCCGGCCTGAGGTTGGGGGCGGGATCCAGGACGGTGGCCACCTGCAGGTCGCGCAGGACGTCACGATCCCGCTGGATCTCCGTGGTGACCTGGGGCGGGATCTCCCCGGAGCTGGCCTGCGGCGGGTAGCGCACCGCCACGGGGACCCCGGGGGGAGGGGTGCTGGCCAGCGCCGGCAGGTCGCGCGGGGTGACGAAACCGGTTTGCAGCAGCTGGCGGGCGGTGGCCAACAGCGCGGTGGCCTCCGTGCCGGTGGCCTGCCATCGCCGCGGGGGGACCAGCAGGACACCCCGGCCGCTCGCCGCGCGATCCACCAGGACACCGAGCCCGTCCTGCGCGGACAGCGGGCTCGCGCCGCGCGCCAGGGCGTCGGTCAGCAGCGGGTCGGTGAGCAGACCGACGGGAGTGCCCCGCAGGGCAGTGCCGGCGGCACCGGCGGTGGCGTGGCGGGAGGAGCCCTCCACCAGGCTCACGACACCACTGCCGGCAGGTGAGGGGGGGGCGATGCCGTGGGGGTCCAGCAGCACGGCATGGGTCTGCAGCGCGGTGAGGTCAGCCAGCGTGCGCTCGTCAAGCATCCCGCCGGCCGGCCAGCTCACCCCGGTCAGCGGCTGCACCCCCAGCAGCTCGCTCACCAGGCGCGCGCCGGTGCTGGTGGCCAGGGCCTCCAGGTCGGTGAGCCCAGCCCGGGACAGCGCTACCAGGTCGGCATCGGCATAGGGCAGCGGCAGCACGCAGCGACCTTGGACAGCGCCGCGCAGCCGCTCCAGCCAGCGCCGCGCGTTCTGGGCACCGGTGCCCGCGCTGATCCCCTCCGGGGAGGCCACCCGGTAGCCGTGGCTCATGGCGTCGAGGGTCTCCAGCAGCAGCGGGTCCACCGCCACGCACACGGCCGCGCCCAGCGGGGAGCCTGGGGGCACCGCCTGCTCGAGCGCCCCGAGCAAGCCGTCCAGCCGTCCGCCAGGAGTGACCTCGGCGGCGAGGCGATCCGTTCCGGCGCGCTCACCCTGGACGACAGCCGGCTCGCCGGGGCCGTTCGGGAGCCGCTGCGGCGTCGCCGCCAGGGGCCACAGCACGGTCAGCGGCGCTGGGTGTGGGGGCCGGGGCAGCACCGGTCCGAGCGGTCCGCCGGGGACGGCGGGGGGGATCCCGAGCACCGGCAACAGCAGCGGGACCGACGCCAGCTGCCTGAGATCTCCCGTAAGATCGCCCTCTTGAAGATCGCTAGAGTCCGGCTTGCCGCTGAGGGTAACTAGCACCGGGTACACACCCGGCGTGGTGAGGTGCAAGGACGTCTGGTCTGGGCCGCGCAAGGGCAGCTGGTACTGGAATGACCTGCTCTGGCCAGGTGCGAGGTCGCCGGGCAGCGGCCCCAACTGGGTGCCGGAGGGCCCTGCAGAGGAGGAGGACCCTGCAGAGGACACTGTGGTGAGTCCGTGCAGGGCCTGCTGCACTGCCGCTTCGGAGCTCACCGGCTCGTCGCGGTGCACCCCGACGCTGAGTTGGGTGATCGGCTGATCCCCGACGTTGACGACTCGACCGCTCACCCGCAACACCGGCGCGCTGGTGACGGTGATCACCCGAGGTGAGAGATCCTTCAGTTCAAGCCGCGCCAGCACGCTTGGTCGCGGCGCTGGGGGCTGTGCCTCGGCGAGGGCAGGCATCAACAGTCCCAGTGCCGTGACCAGGACGGCTGCCCCGCTGCGGCGGAGCCAGCACCTCATGCGGGGAGCCTCACGCGGAGTCCGCGAGCATCGTGACGGCGCGCTGAACCAGGCGGCGCTCATCGGCGTAGGCCAGCCGCACCGGCAGATCAGCCAGCGGCACCCAGGCCACCTCGGCGACCTCGACGTCAGCGTCGGATAACGTTCCCCCCACCGCGCGCAGCAGGAAGTGGTGCACCGTCTTGTGCACCCGGCGGTCTTCCACGACAAACCAGTAGTCAATGCTGCCCAGCGCGGCCATCACCGCGCTCGCGATCCCCGTCTCCTCGGCCACCTCCCGCACAGCCGCCTGCTCCGCAGTCTCCCCGTGCTCGACGTGACCCTTGGGCAGCGACCACAACAGATGACCGCGCCGATCCACCCGACCGATCACGGCAGCCTGCCCGGTCTCAATGTCCACCACTAGTCCGCCCGCTGAGGTCTCTACCACCGTGCGCCGTTGACCGGCATCCGTGCGCGCGTCCCTGGCACGGCGGGACCTGCGAGAGCGCGGAGGCATGCTATCGATGGTATCGGCGGGGGCGGACGGCGGAGGGGTTACGCTCGCTTGTCATGTCGTGGTTGCGCTCCGCGGTGGGCACTCCTCTCCCGGCGGTGAGCCTCGCGCAGCAGAATGCCGTCGTGGAGTTGCTCAAGGTCACCCCGCTCGCCGACGAGCTGGCCGCCCGGTTCGTCGTGGCTGGTCATGCGCTGTACCTGGTGGGCGGCAGCGTGCGCGACGCGCTGCTGGGCAGGCTGGGCAGCGACCTGGACTTCACCACCGACGCGCGCCCGGAAGCCATCCTCGCGATCCTAGCGGGCTGGGCGGACGCGGTGTGGGACACCGGGATCGCCTTCGGCACCATCGGCGCGAGCCGGGCCGGCATTCAGTGCGAGATCACCACCTACCGGGCTGACCGTTACGACCGGACCTCGCGCAACCCCGAGGTCGTCTTCGGGGACACCATCGAAAATGACCTAGCCCGGCGTGACTTCACGGTGAACGCGATGGCCGTCGCCCTGCCCTTGGCTCGTTCGGGGGGTCCAGTGTCCGACGCTGACTCCAGCGCCGGCCAGTTCGTCGACCCCTACGGCGGGATGGCCGCGCTGGCTCGTCGCGAGCTGGACACCCCCGCGGCACCGGAGGAATCCTTCGCCGATGACCCGCTGCGGATGCTGCGCGCGGCCCGGTTCGTCTCCCAGCTCGGCTTCACCCTCGCCCCGCGGGTCCGGACCGCGCTGGGCGCCATGGCCGGCGAGATCCGCCGGATCACCGCCGAGCGGGTGGCCGCGGAGCTGTCCAAGCTGCTGCTCGGGCAGCACCCGCGGGCCGGTGTCGAGCTGATGGTGGACACCGGGCTGGCCGAGCACGTGCTGCCCGAAGTGCCGGCGATGCGTCTGGAGATCGACGAGCACCACCAGCACAAGGACGTCTACGCGCATTCGCTGACGGTGCTGCAGCAGGCGATCATGCTGGAGGACGGCGAACCCGATCTGGTGCTGCGGCTGGCGGCGTTGCTGCACGACATCGGTAAGCCGGCCACCCGCCGCCACGAGCCCGGCGGCGGGGTGAGCTTTCACCATCATGAGGTCGTCGGCGCCAGCATGGTCCGCAAACGGTTGCGCGCCCTGCGCTATCCCACCCGCGTCGTCGAGGACGTCGCCACGCTGGTGTTCTTGCACCTGCGCTTTCATGGCTACGGCAGCGGCGAGTGGACCGACTCGGCGGTGCGCCGCTACGTCACCGACGCCGGAGATCTGTTGCCCCGGCTGCATAAGCTCGTCCGGGCCGACTGCACGACCCGCAACCGCCGCAAGGCACTGGCGCTGCAGCGCGCCTACGACGATCTGGAACTGCGCATCGAACGGATCCGCGCGCAGGAGGACCTGGCCGCGGTACGCCCTGACTTGGACGGTAACGCCATCATGGAGTTGCTCGGGTTGCCACCGGGTCCGCTGGTCGGCCAGGCCTGGCGGCATCTCAAGGAGCTGCGTCTGGAACGGGGTCCGCTGTCCCGCGAGGAGGCCGAAGCCGAGCTACGCCGCTGGGCCCAGGACAACCTTCCCCAGTAGCGCGAGTGCGCAGTGCCGGCCGAGGTGTCCGACATCCCGCGGCAGGGAACGGTGATCACCCTTTGTGTGCGTTGAACGACACGTAAGGAGAGGTCTACATGGACACGGTCTTTATTCGCAACCTGGAAGTCTCCGCGATAATCGGGGCCAATAACTGGGAGCGACAGGTCAAGCAGACTCTGGTGTTCGATGTCGAGATGGCGGCAGATGTCAGCAGGGCTGCCTCCACTGACAACCTCGAGGACGCGCTCGATTACAGTGCCGTGGCAGGCAGTATCAAGGATTTCGTTGACAGTAGCGAGTTCCGGCTGGTTGAAACGGTCGCTGAGCGGGTAGCCGAGCTTATCATGACAAGGTACGGCGTTACCTGGCTCAGGCTGGAGCTGAAGAAACCCAGACCGCTCAGCGGACGGCACACGGTAGGGGTTGTTATCCAGCGTGAGACGCCCCCGAGCGACGGCGCGCGTATCGGAGCCTGACTGTATTCCGCGTGAATGACCAAGGAACAATCATGGCCGGCGAGATGCCAGATCTCGACGCGCAGCCGATATCCTCGCGCCGAGCAGTTCTTGCCCTCGGCAGTAACTTGGGTGATCGGTTGGCAACGCTGCAAAAGGCGGTGAACCTCCTGGCTGACAGCACCACGGGCTCCACCGGCGTCGCCGTGTCTCCGGTGTATGAGACCGCGCCGGTGGGGGGTCCTCAACAGCCGGATTACCTGAACGCTGTGTTAGTTATCGACACACTTCTGTCGCCGCGCGCGCTCCTCCGGCGTTGTCAGAGCGTCGAGGACATGCTTCACCGGCTAAGGAAAGAACGCTGGGGTGCGCGCACCATTGATGTGGATATCATCATCTACTCGGACATAACCAGTGACGAACCAAGCCTGGTTCTGCCCCATCCCCGCGCGCATGAACGAGCTTTTGTACTGGCCCCCTGGCGAGATGTCGAGCCGGCCGCCACAGTTCCCGGCCACGGCCGGATCGCGGACCTCCTCGAGGTAGTGGGCAGCACAGGCGTGCGTCGCAGTCACGATCTAGTACTGCGTCTACCTCGCTGAGCGAAGCGTCCCGGGTTTGTCTTAGCCCGGCTTGCGGGCTTCGATACGGAACCAGCCCGATGAGCGTGCCCGGTGCGACCACAAAGAACGCCACGCTGCCGAGCGCGGCAGTGGATCTGCGCATAGGTCGGACTACAGGAGCTGGGGGGGTTGTGGCACGCCGAGCAGGTGTTTGGCGTACCGGCTCCTGGTCTCCGCGCTGAGAAAGGCGTGTGTGTCCATGGCGTGCAGGTCCCGGAAACAGCGCTGCAGCGGCTGGTCGGCGTAGAGCGCACCGGCCCCGGCCAGGCGGAACACCCCATCCACCGCCGCCACCGCCGCCCGCACCGCCTGCTGGGTGGCCAGGGACAGCTGGGCGCGCTGGTCCAGGCGCAGCGGGTCGCCGGCGCACGCGGTGTCCCACAGCTGGCCGATCACGTCGAAAGCGAAGGCCCGCGCGGACTGCAGCCCACCTTCAGCAGCCGCGAGCTGCACCTGGACGTGCGGGTCCTCAGCCATGCGCCGCCGCTGGGCGAGCCCCCGGCTCTTGGTGCGGGCCAGTTCGGCGAACTCGTCGAGCGCCCGGCGGGCGACCCCGAGTGGGAAACCGATCAGCGTCACGTTGAGGTTGGCGAACATCGGGAACCGCCACAGCGGGCCGTCGTGGCGCACTTGGCCCTTGATCGGGTCGATGAACAGCTCGGCCGGCACGCTCAGCCGCTCCAGCACCAGGTCATGACTGCCGGTGCCGCGCAGCCCGGCACCGTCCCAGGTGTCGATGATCTGGCCGCGCTCGGTCGGGAAGTACGCCAGCCGCCACTGAGGGACACCGCCCTCGCCGGTCCGGGGCGTCCCGTGCTCGTCCAGTACGAGGGCGGCGACCTGGGAGAACCGGGCGTGCCGCACACCGGTGTTGAACGCCCACCGCCCGCTGACGGTGACGGCCCCCGCGCCGTCCGGTGCCGCCGAGCCGGTGGGCGCGAGCATGTTGGTCGACGCGCCATAGGGGCGCCCGGCGATCAGCTCACGGGCGACGTCAGGCTCCAGCCAGGCAAAGAACGCGGTGCTCATGCCGATCAGGACGGTCCAGCCGGCAGATCCGTCCGCGTAACTGATCTCCTCGATAATCCGGACGATCGTCGCCGGGTCCAGCTCCAGACCGCCCAACGACCGAGGCAACCACAGCGCGAACAGGCCGGCTGCCTCGATCCGATCGGCGAGATCGGACGGCATGGTCCGCAGCCGCTCCCCTTCGCGAGCCTGGGCCCGGATCTCCGGGGCCAGCGCCCGCGCAGCCGCTAGCGCTGCGGTGGCCGGATCGACGGTGCACGCCGCCGCCCCGCCCGCCGTGCCCGTCCGGATATCGATCATGCCGAAGCCTCCCCTGCCGTCGCTATGACCCGACCATCATGCCCGACTCGGTGGGGCGTGCACTTTTCCGAGCCTAGGTCGGGCAGAGACCGAGATAACCATGCCCGCCGTCGAGCCGATCATCATCGCACCAGTGAGTGGTAGTGTCCCCGCATCCGCGCAGCTACGTCCTCAAGCAGGCGGGCGGTCGGTTGGCTTGCGGCCGAACGGCATAGGGGGCCTGGAGCTGATCTACACCTGGACACGCCGTTTCGCTGGGCGCCGCCGGAGGTCGCCCGAGCACGGCGGCAGGGGCTGCGTGACACGTTGCGGCGCATCTGCAAACTCGCGGTTGAGCAGCGGGTGGATGCGCTGACGTGCGGCGGCGACCTGTACGAGCAGGACCGGTTTACTCCGGACACCGCGGAGTTCCTGCGCTGCACCTTCGCCGAGCTCCACCCGCTTCCGGTGTTCCTCGCGCCCGGCAACCACGATTGGTTCGGCTCTTCCAGTCTGTACCACCAAATGACCTGGACGCCGAACGTCCATGTGTTCCACGAGGCCACGCTCATTCCCGTCCCGCTTGCGGACGGAATAACGTTATGGGGAGCCGGCCACCAAGCTCCGGCCAACACCCGTGGGTTCTTCGAAGACGGATTCCAGGTGGACCGCGGTGGCGTGCACGTCGCGCTGGCGGAACACCTCACCAGAGGTCGCGATACGTGTCCGCTGCTGCTGGACGACGTGACCGTGCACGCGGACGCGGCCCGCACCCGCGACGTGCTCGACCTGCTGTTACGCCTCTCGACAGAGCGGCAGATCGTGGTGTTCACCCAGGAAGAGCAGGTCGCGGCGTGGGCCCGGGAGCGCCTAACCGGTCCCGAACACGCCATGGTGAACCTCTCCCCCGTCGCGGTCGGGTAGTGTCAGGAGCCGTGGTCAAGGAGGGGAGCAGTCGTGGGCGCGCAACCGCTCGATGAGCTGTTCGCCGGACATGCCGGTCCCTGGACCGAGCAGGAGTGGGCCGCGCTGCCCGAGGGTATGGGCCGGGTTGAGCTGTTGGACGGAGCGCTGGTCGTGAGCCCGTTCCCGGCGGTGTCCCATCAGCGCCTGGTGCGTAACCTCGCCCGTGCGTTGGAAGCGGCAGCTCCGGTGGGCTTCGAGGTGTTCGATGGCCTCAATATCCGGGTGGGTCGGGATCGCATCATGATTCCCGACATCGTCGTCCTCAACGAACCCGGCCTTGACGCCGTCATCGTCGAACCCGATACTGTCGCGCTGGTCGTTGAGGTTACTTCCCCGTCCAATGCCTGGATTGATCGCCTGGTCAAGCCTGATGCCTATGCGCGTGCCGGCATCCCGTATTTTCTCCGGGTCGATCTGGACCACACCGGCACGGAGCTGGGTGCGACCAGCTATTCGTTGGCCACGAATGGATTCGTCGCCTCCGCCCGGGCCGCCAGAGGTCGACTCACGCTCGAGGGCCCCTTCCCCGTGGATCTGGACCTCACCGCCCTGGCCACCGCCACCCGGTACCTGCCCCGTGACTGAGGGCGCGGGGCTCAGAGTCGTGAACTCGATCAGACCGACGTTGGCGGGCTCCACAACGTCGGTGACGTCGAGTTCACGACAGCACCGCCCGGGATCCGGTGGGCTGATGGGTCGCTGACGTGCCCGCCGCCGACGCTCTTGTCGTCCTGCTCGATGACGATTACCGCCCGATCGGGCAGCTGCCCAAGTCGCGGGTGCATCACGCGCAGACCCCGCTGCACCTGGGTTTTTCCTGCTACGTCTTCGACGGCTCCGACCGGGTGCTGATGACCCGCCGCGCCACCAGCAAACAGACCTGGCCGGGGGTGTGGACCAACACCTGCTGCGGGCACCCGTTGCCTGGCGAGCGCTCCACCCAGGCGGCGGCCCGGCGGCTGTGGGAGGAGCTGGGGTTGCATCTGGCCCGCTCGGTGGTGGCGCTGCCCGATTTCAGCTACCGGGCGGTGGCGCCCGACGGGGTGGTGGAAAACGAGTTCTGCCCGGTGCTGGTGGCTGCCGTCGAGGGGACGCCAGCACCCGATCCCACCGAGGTTCTAGAATATCGTTGGGCACCCTGGCAGGACGTGGTGGCCCTGGCAACAACCGCTCCCTGGGCGATCAGTCCCTGGTCAGCCCGCCAAATTCCGCTGCTCGCCGCCTTGGGTCCCCCGTGGTGCGGCTTGTCGTGATGATGATGTGGGCGAGACAATGGCAAAGTGGATTGAGAAGGTGGCAGAGAGGACACAGTGAACGTGGTGGAGCCGGGATCGGCGCTGGTCGCCGCTCCGGGATTGCAGGACCCCAACTTTCGTCGCACCGTCGTGCTGATCATTGACGACGGAGCCTTGGGCACGCTGGGCGTCGTACTCAACCGGCCCAGCGATGTGGCGGTGCGTGACGTGCTTCCGCTGTGGGGGCCCTACGTCACCACCGTGTCGCGGGCACTGTATGTCGGCGGGCCACTGCACCAACGGGCAGCATTGTGCGTGGCCGCGCTGCCCGCCGGGGTGGACGCCGAGCGCACCGAGGGCATGATCAAGGTACGCGGGCCGCTGGCCCTGGTCGATCTGGATGCCGATCCGGATCTAATGGCTCCGCAGCTACGCGGGTTGCGGGTGTTCGCTGGATACGCCGGTTGGGTTCAAGGCCAGCTGTCGTGTGAGATCAACCGCGGGGACTGGTTGGTGGTGCCCGCATTGCCCGACGATGTGCTGGCCCCGCCCCACACCGATCTGTGGGCTCGGATCCTGCGCCGCCAGGGCATGCCGCTGGCGTTGCTGGCCACCTATCCGGCCGACCCGCTGCTGAACTGAGGCCCCCCTGACAGAGGAGCCTCACCATGGTCGACGATCGGACTCCCGACCCGCACTCCGAGCTGGCCAAAGAGTCCTGGCAGTTCCTCGACATCGGCGCCGGCTTACCCGCAGATCAGGCAGTGCTTTGCGGGCTTGGAGATGGTGGACCCCGGCCTGGTGCCGCTCACGCAGTGGCGACCGGACACCACCGAGGTCGGCAAGGCCGAGCCGATTGACGCCTCCAGCGCTGTGGCGCGCAAGCCATGAGAGAGGGACCCGCGTTATCCGCAACTCTGGGGAAACGTCCCCAGAGGGGGCTACACCGGCAGACCAGCGCGGTAGGCCATCCCCCGCAGCTCCCGGCCCACCGCGTCCCGCCGGGCGCGGACCAGCAGCTCGCCGAGCACCTCGCGGACGAACGGGTTGCGCTGCATACGCGGCGCGTAGAGCATCTCACTGCGGCGCAGCGCCAGCACCGCATCGTTCTGCCGTCCCCGCAGCCGGGCCAGCGCGCGGCCGTAATCCATCCAGTACGCGGCCTGACGGTCCCGGTTGGGGTGCGCCCGCGGGTCTAGGCCTTCCGCAACGGCGACGGCACGCTCATGATCCCCGGTCTCCAACGCCGCAGCCATCCGCCAGATGCCCACGTTGGTGGGGCCGAACCCCAACCAGTAGGCATTGCCCTGCCCGGTGTGTTCGGCCAACTCGCTGGCGTAGTCCAAGGCCGCCTCGACGTCGGCCGGGCGCTGCTCGGCGGCGGCCACCAGCGACCGGCCCAGGGCGAGCTGGCCCGCCAGCTGCATCGACTCCGGGGTGTTCGTTGGCACGGTGACCGCCTCCAGCTCGGCCCGGGCCAGCTCGAAGTCCCCGTCTGCGAGCAGCAGCAGCCCATCCCACCACACGGCAAGGCCCAGCATGGTCGGCTCGTCGCGGTGCTCGGCGGCCTGGCGGGCCATCAAGGCGGCCAGTGAGCGTAGCTCCACGGTGGCACCCATGGTGTGCAGCCATGAGTGCGTGCCCTTCGTGTGCAGCATCACCGCCAGCTCGAGAAGCTCGGCCACGTCCCGACCAGCGGCGATCGAGCTGTGCAGATCCCGGATCAGTAGGGGCAGCGCGGCCCCGACCTCCGCAGCTCGGCACTGGTTCACGGCGTCAAGCACTGTCCGTACCCGGCTCCGTAACTCCTCGATGCCGCGCACCTGCCCGCTGGGCCGGTGGCGGCTGACCGCGACCAGCGCGCGCCGGACCGCTTGCACCGCCTCGCCTTCCCTCTCACCGAGCGCGGACACGTCGTCTACTTTGATCAGCTCAGAGGCGGCTACGTGCAGCGCGTTGGCCAGGGCCACGATGTCCGAGCGGCGGTCCAGCGCGACCTCTCCCCGCTCGATGCGGTCCAGCTTCGACTTGCTCATCCCCGCCAGACCGGCGACCACCTGCAGCGACTTGCCCTGGCTGCGGCGAAACAGGCGCACCCGCCGGCCGATCATGCGCGCGTCCTCTTCAGTGTTCACGAAGATCCCTCTCACGGAGCGACCCCGGGGTGGTGTACCTCGGTGAGGAGGTGGGCACAGACTACGCGATGCTCAACGCTCCCGCCGGGCTTCGACGAGGAGTGTTCCGAGGTTGTTGGGCTGGGCGCGGACTCGATTCGGGCGTGGATGTCGATAAAGCCGTGTTTGTGGAGCAGGTCGGCCCAGGTGCTGGGTTCGTAGGCCCAGCGGTAGAGCCACACCTGGCGGCCGGTGAAGCCGTTGCCGTACATGCCCTGGAGGCCGTAGCTGCCCGGCACGGC
>Ga0213881_10000972_pt1 | contig 14883 bp, 13 predicted proteins | sample BarmaccoBMER_R08_FD_160104 | JGI IMG/M metagenome (GOLD analysis project Ga0213881, IMG submission 160104) | Barbacenia macrantha exposed rock microbial communities from rupestrian grasslands, the National Park of Serra do Cipo, Brazil - ER_R08 ... | reverse complement strand
ACCCGCCCCGCAACCAGCGGACAAGCTCAGCCCGATCCTCAGCACTCAGCACTAAAGGTGCAGCAGTCTGCGACATGCCATCCAGGCTACAGACTTAACCACCAAATTTCAGGCTCGGGATACTAGCCAGGGCCGGGAACTGGCCGGACGGGTTACGGTGGATCGCCCGCCGAGTCAAGCCGTCCCGCCGGCACCTGCGCAACCTGACGGACTACGAAAAGCAGACAGGCTGGAAGTACTCCATCACCTGCACGAACATTCCGGACAGCGGGATACCCGGCGTCCCGGGCAGCCACCACCCGCAGTACATCGATGTGCTTCACCGCGACCACGCCACCGTCGAGACCAGCGGCGTCGAGACCCGCCAAGGCCATGGGCCTGCGCAACCTGCCCTCGAAAACCTGGCAGGTCAACAAGGGCTGGGTCCGCGCCGCGAACATCGCCGCCGACCTCACCGCCTGGGCCCGCCTCCTCGGCTTCCACGACCAGCCCGGCCTGCGGGACGCCGAGCCGGCCACGCTCAGCTACCGTATCTGGCACATCCCCGCACGCCTGGTCCGCCACGCCCGCAAACGGATCCTCAAGATCAGCCCGGACTGGCCCTGGAAAGACGCGTTCCTCACCTGCTGGCAGCGGATGTGCCGCCTGCCCGCACCCAGCTGACCAGCGCCAACTACCCCAACGGCACGGAAGGAGAACAAGCCCGGCGCGGTCGGAGCCGGTGCGGACCCGGGCACGCCGGGCAGCAGCGCCCGCCGGCCCGCAAAAGGCAAACGGACACGGAGATCAAAAACAGGCACCAGCGCAGGCGGTAACCAGGCCCGTGGAGCCTGACTCATTGAAGCTAAGCCCTGGCCGCTTTGTTTGTTGGGACCATCGTCGTCGTCACGGCGAGCACTCTGCAGACCCGGCCGCGATCAAGGCGGCTAGCCGAACAACCTGTAGCTAGCTGTATGGTTTCCGCGCAGGACGGCTAGCTATTCTGATCGCATGAGTACAGCCGTCGGTGCGACGCGGCGCTCGCGGTGGGGAATTCTCTGGGAAGCGTGCCGCGCCCCTTGCACAGCCAGGGCGTGGCGCGCCACGCTGCATCTGGTCGTCGGCATCCCACTTGGCATCATGTCACTGGTTGTGACCATACTGCTGCTGATCCCGACTGGCGTCGCAGCGATAACCGGCAACGTGGGCGCGCCCTTGGTGACCGCTCTGCTGACCTCCAATAGCTGGTTCACAACCCTGCAGCGGTCCAGGTTTGCCGCGCTGACCGGTGTCAGGCTGACCCCGCAGCCGGCCTGGCTCCGTGGCCCCTATGAGGACGAGCAGTTGGCCGCCGAGGTGCGAGCGGAAAGTACTCAGCGGCAATTCGCCTATCACCTGATCTCAGGCATTTTCGGCCCGGCTGCGGCCGCGGTCGTGCTCGGCCTATGGCTTGGCGGGGCATTCCTGGCGACGATGGTTCTGAAGACTGGATTTCACTCCAGCTTGCCGGTTTCCCTCGTCGCGAACCTCGTCCCTCTTGGCATCGCGGCGATCTTCGCCGCGCCGTGGGCGGCCACCGGCCTGGTACGAGCGGACGTCGCCGCCGCACGCGCGCTGCTGGAACCGGACCACTGGGGACGGATGTCCCGCCTCCGTCACGAGGTGCAGACGCTTACCGAAAGCCGTGCGGGCATTGTGGATGCCGCGGACGCTGAACGGCGCCGGATCGAACGAGATCTGCACGATGGCGCGCAGCAGCGGCTGGTGTCGCTGGCAATTAACCTGGGAGTGGCACGAACTGCCACCGCCTCCGACACACCAGAGCCGGTGCGCGCCGCGATCGCCCATGCCCACGACGAGGCCATCCAAGCACTCTCCGAGCTTCGCGATTTCATTCGCGGCCTGCACCCCGCTGTGCTTGATGAGCTGGGGCTCGACGCTGCACTTTCCGGCATCGCGGCGAAGTCTCCCGTTCCGGTATCGGTCAGCGTCGATCTCCCGCACCGGCCGCCTCGCAACGTAGAGTCAGTTATGTACTTCGCCGTATCGGAGGCTCTGACCAACTGTGCGAAGCATGCTCGCGCAACCTGTGCGACGATCCGGGTCGATCACCTGAACGACAGCGCGGGCCACCGCATCCGGCTGCTGGTCAGTGACGACGGATGCGGTGGCGCCGACGAGGGCGGCGGCTCCGGCTTGCACGGGCTCAGGCAGCGGGTCAGCTCGCTGGACGGCACTTTTTCCATCGACAGCCCGCGCGGCGGGCCAACGCTCATCACGGCGGAACTGTCATGCGAGTGGTGATCGCTGAAGATTCAGTCTTGCTGCGCGAGGGGCTCGTGCAGCTGCTCGCCCGTGACGGCATCGAAGTCGTGGCGGCGGTGGCAGATGCCGATGACCTGGTCCGCGCGGTCGAGGAGGCTCGGCCAGACCTGGCACTGATCGATGTCCGGATGCCGCCCACGCACAGCAACGAAGGCATCCGGGCGGCACTCGCACTCCGCCAGAAGTGGCCTCAGCTGGCGATCATCATCTTGTCGCAGTACGTTGAGGAACGCTACGCAATCAAGCTGCTTGCCAACGACACGTCACGGCTGGGATACCTGCTCAAGGACCGGGTCGCAGACGTCCCCGCGTTTCTCGCCACCTTGCGCAGGGTGGCGAGCGGCGGTACAGCACTAGATCCGGAGGTCGTGTCCCAGCTCCTGGCGCGCCACCGGAGCGACCCGCTGGAACTGTTGAGCCGCCGCGAGCGCGAGGTGCTGGCCCTGATGGCGGAGGGCAGATCAAACTCGGGCATCGCAGCTGCCCTGTTTGTCAGCGAAAGCGCAGTCGCGAAGCATGTGAACAGCATCTTCACCAAGCTTGACCTCGACTTGGCCGGAAGCGACCACCGGCGGGTGCTGGCGGTGCTGAGATTCCTTGACGGCGGCGAACGCAATAGCGCGAATCAGAGCGCGATGCCGCCGTCAACCTGAATGACCTGGCCGGTGATATATGCCGCCTCTTCGGAGACCAGGAAGGCGACCACGTCCGAGACCTCCCCGGCGGAACCGAACCTGCCAAGGGCAATCCGCCCCGTCATCTCGCTGCGGAACTGCGCCGACAGGGCGCCGGTCATGTCGGTGTGAATAAAGCCCGGGGCCACCACGTTGGCCCGCACGCCGTACGATCCGACCTCCTTGGCCATCGCCTTGGTAAAGCCGATGATGCCCGCCTTCGATGCGGCATAGTTCGCCTGCATGGCAGTTCCGGCTACTCCGGCCACAGACGAGATGGTGACAACACAGCCCTGCCGGCGTCGCATCATCCGTCTGATGACGGCTCGGCACGCATTGTAAGTGCCGTCGAGATTGGTCCGCACGACGGCTTGCCAGTCCTCATCGGCCATCAGCGCCAGCGGCCCGTCCCGGATGATTCCGGCCGCCGTGACCACAGCGCTGACCGGCCCGAGCTCGTCCTCGGCGGCGGACGCGAACGCCTGGACGGCCGACATATCGGCCACGTCGACCTGCCATGCCTTTGCACAGGCTCCCGCGGCCCGGGCTGCCTTCACGGTCACCTCGGCTGCCTCACGGCTGGTACGGAAGCAGAAACCGACATCGTAACCGGAGCGCGCCAGCCGAGTGACCACCGCTTGGCCGATGCCGCGGGAACCGCCCGTCACCAGGGCGACCGGCCGGACCGTACCGGTCACGGCTGTCATGCTGTCGCTGCCCTATCCCCGGCCTCCAGCCGCCTGCCTGCTGGCCACCAGGCCGTATGGAAAATGTCGGCGCTGCGTAGCGCCACGACCAACCGGCCGACCAAAAGTGCGACGGACCCGCCGGTCCGGGCTTCCCCGGTCAGGAAGACGGCCTCGGCACGGACCCGCAGCAGGGTGACTCGGTGCTCGACCATATCACCGGGATAGAGGGGGACCCCGAACCGCACGTCATATACCGCGCCTGGCAGGGCTATCCTCGGTCCTGGCTCCGACACGCCGGGGCTCCTCCACAGCGCGAGGATCGCCGCAGCCTGGGTCCAGGACTCCAGCAGGAGCCAGCCTGGATAGGGGTAGGGCATGTCGCCAGTGACCGCTTTGTGTGCCGTCAGCCGCACGCCGGCCTCGATCTCGCTGACCCGGTCGATGAGCAAGTTCTGCGGCTGCTCATGGAAGACCTGCCTGACGCCGTCGAAGTCGGCCGCGGCCGGATCCACCCCGTCGATACTGGTCATGACGGTGCCCCGCACTGGCAGCGTAGCCGCATGGTCGCGACCAGTGCCCCGCTGACCGACACCTGGGCCCGGCATCGGATGTCGTTGCCGTGAGCATGAGCCGACACGTCGATAGAGACAGTCTCGCCAGGTAGGACCGGCCTCCTGAACCGGCATGACTCGACCTCCGCCAAGGTAGCGGGTCGATCACTACAGAACGCTTCCTGCACTGCCTGCCGCGTGAACTCAATCAGGTATCCCCCGGGTAGCAGCGAGCATCCGGAGAGGGGTCCGCTGAACGCCGGATCGTCGTCAATGAGCCGGACGGTCGCCGTCACATGGTTCTGGCTGACCAGCACCGCCCCAATGGCACCGGGACTGACCAGCGCATGCGGGGCGGTCGCCGTCTGTTGATCGTCCGTCGCGGCCGTAACGTCCATAATGCCGCGCTCCTTCCTCTTAGCGCCTTCCCGCCGAACCAGGGGGACTGCTGCTCCCCGATCGTGCTGCTTCCAGCTATACGTCTTCTATAAGAGGTGATTTTCCTGCAGCGCCACCCTCGTATCACAGATGTATTTAGGCCATTGAAATGGCAAACGTGATGACCAATATAGCAAATATATAAGAATGACAGCTAGAATCAAACATGCGCCGTATTGTGCTGGGCTGACGAAAGGAACAGCTCCATGGACAGATCCCGCGACTGGGCACCGTTTGAAATACGACCCGGCGATGTGGCCGCCCCTGACAATGCTCAGGGTCTGCTCGAATACCTGCACGGCCGTGGCGACGATCTTTCCGGACTACTGGTTGGCGAGCGGGCACTTGTGTTCCGTGGCTTCCGGGTCACCCGGTCCGAGCTGGACGATATCCTCGATCTGATGCTGCCCGGACGGCTTGCGTATGTGCACGGGAATTCGCCGAGGACAAAAGTCGGCAATAATGTCTACACCTCCACGGAATATCCACCCGAGTTCACGATATCGATGCACAACGAGATGTCGTACTCCCACCAGTGGCCCTCCCGGCTCGCGTTCTACTGCGAGACCGCGGCGGAGACCGGCGGGGCCACCCCCGTCGTTGACGGCGCGCGCTGGCTGGAAGACCTGGACGAGAAGGTGAGGAGCGCGTTCGCCGGCGGGGTGTGCTACACGCAGAACCTGCACGGAGGCGTGGGCCTTGGCAAAAGCTGGCAGGCGACATTCGAGACCGAAGACCGCGGTGCGGTCGAGGAGTTCCTGCGTGATTCCGGCGCGAGATGGGAGTGGCGTTCCGACGGCACGCTACGCATCCGGCAAGTCCGTCAGGCCACCCTTAAGCACCCGGTGACAGGCGCCGAGGTATGGTTCAACCAGGCCGATCAATGGCATCCGGTCGGTCTCGGGGACGAGGCAGCAGTGGCCCTGACCGCAATCATGCCAGAGGAAGACCTGCCGCAGTCAGTGACCTACGCTGACGGCAGTTCCATCCCTGCGGAACACATCCTTCAGATACGCGATCGCGGGCTGGCAGCGGCGGTGGATGTGCCCTGGCAGCCAGGCGACCTGCTGCTCATCGACAACGTCCTTGTCGCACACGGACGGCGTCCCTTTACCGGCCCGCGCCGCGTGCTGGTGGCAATGTCAGGCTGACCTGGCGCCGTGCTCCGGCCGACGGCCGGATCTCTACCCTGGAAAGACAGGCAGTTATGATCCAATCTCCGCACGCGGCAGATATGCTGCCGGCCGTAATCGATGCGACACACGATCGTTGCGAGCTGCCAGCGCTGATCGCGGAAGAGCGCGCCCGCCTGCGTCACGAACTCACTCACCGGGGTGCGTTGCTGTTCCGCGGATTCTTGGACGCCAAGACCAGCGCAATTGGCAGTTTCGAAAGAGCCATTAAGGAGTTGTCAGGTAAACCGCTGACTTACTCTGAGCGCTCGTCTCCGCGTACCTCGATAAAGGGAAATATATATACCTCAACCGACTACCCGCCTGATGAGGAGATCTTCCTGCACAACGAGAACTCCTACCAGTCATCCTGGCCGCGGCTGCTTTACTTCTATTGCGCACAGGAACCGGAGACACTCGGCGCCACGCCACTGGCGGACGTCCGGCAGGTGCATGACTCAATCGACCCCTCTGTCCTGGCCGAATTCCGCGCGCGCGGGTGGATGGTGGTACGGAATTTTCACCAGCGCTTCGGAGTGAGCTGGCGGCAGTTGTTCAACACCGAGGAGCGCGCCGAAGTCGAACGCCAGTGCCGGGAGCGGGACATCCGGTTCGAGTGGCGTGACAACGACGGGCTACGGACGACAGCGATCCGGCAGGCCGTCCACCGCCATCCGGACACGGACGAGCCGGTGTGGTTCAACCACGCGACCTTCTTCCACAGCTCGACGCTCGCCGCGGAGGTGCGCGAGGGCCTGCTGGGGCTGTTCGGTGCGCAGGACCTGCCGACCAACACCTACTACGGTGATGGCGGGGAAATACCGGACGACGTTGCCGCGCACCTGCGTGCCTGCTACCTCGGCGCCAAGCGGCGCTTCAACTGGCGGCGCGGGGACCTGCTGGTCATCGACAACATGCTGGTTGCCCATGGCCGTGAGCCTTTCACCGGTCCCCGGAAGATCGCCGTGGCCATGGCGGAGGCATATATGCCAGGGCGGGGGCGTGATGAGGCGGAGCCGGCCGGGGTCGCGCCCGCGCACGCGGTGGCATCAACTTCGTCGCTGCGCGGATCAGTGAGGTGAACCGTGCTGCCATCCTGCCTCATCAGCGAGTCCTCCTGGTTCCGCCTATACGCGCCACGACCTGAGGCCGGGACCTTGCTGATCTGTTTCCCGCATGCGGGCGGCGGGGCCAACGGGTTTCGCAGCTGGGCCGACCTCCTACCGCCGTCCGTCGGGCTGGCCGCGGTGCAGTACCCAGGGCGCCAGGACCGCTACGGCGAGGCATTCACCGGGGACCTGCCAACCATGACGGATGAGATCGCGCGTGCGGTGGTCAATGACTTTGCCGGGCGCCGGCTGGCCTTCTTCGGTCATAGCCTCGGGGCAACCATCGCCTTTGAGGTGGCGATGCGCCTGCGGTACTTGCCGGGCGCGCCGACCAGGCTGTTCGCCTCGGCCGCCAAGGCGCCCGGCGACCGCGTTTCCAGTAACTTCGCCGCTTTCACTGACGCAGAGCTGAAAGGCTTTGTGCGGCGTCTGCGCGGCGGCGACGACCCTATGCTCGCCGACGAACTCTGGTGCTGGCTGGCGCCGACGCTGCGTAAGGACCTCAGCATGCTCGATACCTACCGTTACCAGCAGGGCGAACGGCTGGCCTGCCCAATCACAGCCATCGCCGGGGATCGCGACCTGACCGCGACCGCCGCCGATCTCCGCCGATGGGCCGACTATACGACCGACGCGTTCGACATCCACCTGTTTCCTGGTGGCCATTTCTACCTCGAGGCGCAACCCGAGCAGCTCACCGCGCTGCTCACCGAGGGGATCGGCTGAGCGAACCTGCTCAGCGCCGCGGGTCCAGGCGGCCACGATAGCCGCCTGGACCCCGGCGCCGCCGTCACGTCCGTCAGCTCACCCCCGCGCGCTCGCCACCGAGCTGCGGCGTGACCGTGACACCGGAACGGGCCTCGGCCAGGGCGAACCGTTGATTGAGCCGGCGCAGCGGCCGTGGTGCCCACCAGGCTGCCCGGCCCAGCAGTGTCATGGTGGCCGGCACCAGCACGCAGCGGACGAGCGTGGCATCGATGAGGACCGCCAGGAACAGCCCCAGGCTGATTTCCTGGACCTCACCGACCTTAGCGACGAGGGCGAAGGCTGCGAACACGATCAGCATCAGCAGCGCGGCTGAGGTGATGATCCGCCCGCTGCGCTGCAAGCCCAGGCGAACCGCGGTAGCCGTATCGTGTCCGGCGTCGCGCATTTCCTTGATCCGGCTTAGCAGGAATACCTCGTAGTCCATGGAGAGCCCGAACGCGAAGGCGAGCACGATCGTGATCACATAGGGATCCAGGCCGCCAACGGTCGTCGTGCGCAGCGGGCCGGATAGCCAGCCATGCTGGAAGATGCCGTCCAGCAGCCCGAACGTCGCGCCCAGCGAGAGAAGGTTCATCACGATGGCCTGCAGCGGTATCACCACTGAGCCGGTCATGAGAAACATCAGCACCAGGATCGCGCCGACCGTGACCGCTATAGCCCAGGGCAGGTTCGCGAGGATCCTGGCCTGCAAATCAACGAGCGTCGCCGCGTCGCCTACCACCCACGACTGCGTCCCCGAAGGAGACGGGGCGGCCCGGATCTTCCTGACCAGAGCCTGAGCTTGCGGCCCCTGTGGATCGCCGCGGACGGCGAGTACGAGCTTGGACACGTCCGGTCCTAGTTGGCTGGCTGGTTCCACTGCGGCGACCGCGGGATCGCTGCGCCAGCGTGCCGCCCAGTTGTCGAGCGCGCCGGGCACCGTTCGAGCGACGATCTCCACCGACGGCTGCACGATCTCCCCGTACTGGCTGGCCAGCGTATCGGCGACCTGGACCGACTGTAGGCTCTGCGGCAGGCCGTCGAGGGTGATGACTTTGATTGTCGCGTGGGCAAGCGGCAACGCGATGGCGGCGAGCACGGCGGCCGTGCTTATCGCGGCAAGCAGGGGAATGCGCTGGATGCCCCGGGCCAGCCGGGCGAAAACGCCTCGCTCGTGGCCCGCTGCCTGGCTGCCGTTGGCGGCCAGCCGCGCCATCGCCTTCTTCGAAGGCTTGATCCAACGACCGAGCCAGCGTAGCAGGGCCGCGGTGAGGGTCAGCGCGGCCAGGAAGGCGACAATGGCGACCGCCATACCGGCCGCTCCCATGCCCTGCAACCGGGGCGCGCGAAGCACGAGTAGGCCGGTCAGCGCACACCCCACGGTCAGGCCGCTGAACATGATAGTCCGCCCTGCGGTACTCCACGTGCGTTCCACCGCCTCGGCGGGTTCGTGACCCGCGGCGAGTTCGTCCCGGTATCGGGCCACCAACAGCAGCCCGTAGTCGATCGAGAGACCCAGACCGAGCAGCGTGGTGACCGTGATGACGTCGTGGCCCATGTTCAGGAACTTGGAGAATCCCAGCAATGCGCCGAAAGCGCCAGCTATGGTCGCGAGTGCCGCGAGAATGGGCAGGCCCGCGGCCGCTAGACCGCCGAATATAAAGATCATGACGATCAAGCTCACCGGCAGCGAGACGCCTTCGCCCCTGCTCAGGTCTTTTTCTACCGCGCTATTGGCGTCATTGTTGACGGAGTTACCACCGCCGTACAGAACATTCGCGGCGTGTAGCTGGCTGCCTAGTTTGCTGAGAACGTCATCGGCCGTGTTCTCGGCGGTGTTCTGCTGTGCGTCATCCAGGCTTGCCTCAGTGATATATGTTATCGTCGCGCTGCGGCCGTTAGCGGCCGTCCTTGGCGACGTGACGCTCATAATCCCTGAGATGCCACTGATACCGGCCGCCGCTCGGGCCATAGCGGTTCGCGTGGCCGACGCATTGGCGTCGATTCCGGTGATCAGGGCTGTCACGTCGTCACCCTGGTTGCCGTAGGTGTTGATCGCCTCCTGCGCCTGGCTCTCCTGTGAGCCATTCAGCGGCGGATCGCCGACTAGCGTCTTGAATACCGGTCCGATGGTGAAGCTGCCCGCGGCGAGAACGACGAGCCAGACGGCCAGGACGCGCCAATGGTGGCGGAAGCAGTATCGTCCAATACGTGTAACCATGTGCGCTAAGCTTTCAGAACGTGCCGGGAAAATCATTGGTGCAGGCTTCCGTTCCTCAGGTGATACTGAGTACAGGTCGGCGCTATGGCTAGGACCAGCCGGACATGGCATTCAACACCATGTTATCCGCCTGACAGCTCCCTTATTCTGGCCACGCGTATAAGAGATGCAGGACGGAGCGGATGCGGCTTGCGCTAGCGCGTTCGGCCACCAGGAGACGAAAGGCGCTGAAATGATCAGCAACCGAAACGATTCGTGGCAATACCGGGTCGGCAGGCTAGGGACCGGGATCGCTACCGTAATGCTCGCGGTGGGATCGGTCGGATGTGCCGCTGAACAGGCACTGCACGGCGCTGATGCCGAGCACCATGACACGGAGCAGCACATCTACCAGCAGCCGATCGACCGGCTCGTCGTCAACATAGACGGCGGAGAGGTTACTGTCCTTGGCGGCTCAGACGACAAGGTCACTGTGGATGGGGAGCTGACCTGGACCAGTGTCAGGCCGTCCATCACACAGCGGTGGAACGGGCGGACTCTGGAACTTAGCGGCCGATGCCCCGATCAGCCGCACTGCGACACGCGCTATACCGTGCGTCTGCCGCGCGCGGTCAGCGTGACCGCGGCGACTCAGGGCGGTTCGATCACCACCTGGCATATCGACGGCGGCCAGCAGCTGGTGACCGGGGGCGGCAACGTCGGTGTTGGCGCTTCCCAGGGTCCGGTCACCGTTGAAAGTGGCGGAGGCACCGTCCAGATAGGCGGGACGCAGGGTGCGCTCACGGTCACCACCGGCGGCGGAGACGTAACTGGGACCCTCCTGGGTTCTGCCCAGGCCACGATCCGTTCCCAGGGCGGGAACATCAGCCTGGGCTTCGCCGCCGCGCCGAGCCAGGTCAGCGCCAGCACTGATGGCGGCGACATTAATATCGCGGTACCCCATGCGGGTACCGACGCGGCCGGTTATCAGGTGCTGACAAGCTCGGGAGGCGGCTCGCAGGCGGTCGGGATCCCGCATTATGCCGACGCCAGGCGTGTCCTCGATTTGTCGACTGACGGCGGCAGCATTGCGGTGCGCTACGCGTGAGATCTGCCGCCGCACGCTGGGCAAGCTGATCGAGGAACTCGCCGGCACCGGTCTACCGATGAGAAGGGCCGCACCATGGGCAGGCGCGTTCCGGCCCGGCCGCATGTACGACCAGACCGCAGGCCCCGCCCCTAATCGCGCACCACGTCGTTGGCCTTACTGCGGCGGCGGCGTGAGGACTCACTGCGGACAACCCCGGCACCCAGCGCCGCCTCCAGCCGCTTCGCCTTCGGCCCGGCGAAGCCGAGCACCGCGAGCAGCGCCAGGGTGAGCATCGCAGCTCCGACCAGCAGCACGGTCGTCTTGGCACCCCATGCGGCCAGCATGAAACCGGCTGCGAGCGCGCCGATCGAGTTGGTGCCGGAGGCGAGCAGGCTGGCGACACTCCCTGCCCTGCCCTGCATGCCATCGGGGGTGATCTTCAATTGGTAGGTGAGGCCCGCCACATTACCCACCCCGGCGGCATAGATCATGCAGAAGTAAATCGCGGCCAGCTCGGCCGGGTTCCGGACGAAAGCGATCAGTGGCATCAGCACGGCCCACATCACGTTGATCGTCATGATGATCCGCCTGATGCTCAGGTAGCGCATCCACATGCCGCTGGTCAGCGCACCGGCCAGTCCGCCGGTTCCGTTCGCGGCGACGATAAAACCGACCGTGGCGGGCGAGCGGCCTTCATGTCGGATGATGACGATCACGGCAAGGGTGAGTATCTGGAAGAGAATATTGCTGCCGGCGATCAGCCCCAGCGCACGGCGCAGGTACTTCTGGTGCCACACCCAGGAGAATCCCTCGGTGAGCCGCTGCCAGATCCGCTGCGTCTGATCCTGTTCGGACACCCGCAGGTCCTTGCGGATGAACAGCAAGGTGATCATCGATGCCAGGTGTGCGATTGCGGTGACCCCGAACGGGAGCCACCTGACCGCCGCGAACAGGAACGTGCCAACCGGCTGGCCGATCAGTCCGGATGCCTGGCCGCGGGCCTCGTTACGCGCCATCGCCGTGCCCAGCTGCCCGCTGGGCACCACCTTGGCCACGGTGGCACGCTCGGCCAGCCGGTAGAAGACCATCAGGCTGTTCTCACAGAACGCGACAGCAAGCAACTGCGGCAGCCAGATGTGGTGGAACGCGACCGCCAGGCCGACGCTGCCTACCAGCAGGAGCCGGCCGGCATCGCAGCACATCATCGTCTTCCGGCGGTCCCAGCGGTCCACAAGCAGTCCGGCCGGGAGCTGCACCACCAGGCTAGGCAGCAGCGCCGCGGTAGTTACCAGGCCGGCTTGGGTCGCGGACCCCGTTGTCCAGATGATCAGCAGCGAGTAGGCGATGGCGCTGACCCTCGAGCCCAGGTAAGAAACGCCGGCGCCGGACCACAGCAACTGGAACTCCCGGTTGCGGCGCAGTGGCCGGGATTCCGGCGTCTCTGCCAGCGGTGCCGGATTGTCCTTGACGCTCATTGCGCAGCCTCGGTAGCGGTATAGGCAGCGGGTGTCATCTCGGCTGGTTGTGGCAGGCTGCACCAGGTGAGCACCGCCATGGCGCTGTAGAGCTTGTTCTGAGCCTGATCGAAGGCGATGCTGGCCGGGCCGTCGAGCACGTCGGCCGTCACCTCCTGTCCGCGATGGGCCGGAAGGTCATGCATGAAGATGGCTTGCGGGCTGGCACGCCACAACTCGCTGCTGACCCGGAACGGCGCGAACAACTCGCGCCAGTCATGATCTGGCTTGCTGGTCCCGGTGGTCTGCCACCTGGTCGTGTAAATGACGTCGAAGCCTTCTCCGCCACCGGTCATGTCGTGCCGCTCGGACAGCAGGCTGCCGCTGAGCGCGGCCTGCTTTGCCGCCAGCGTCCTGACATCTTCAGCCAGGCCATAGCCTGCCGGAGTGCGCAGTTCGAGCTCAACGCCAGAGAACCTGGTGAGCGCGAGCGCCAGTGCTGCGGCGGTGCTGTTCCCCTCGCCGACGTAGAGCACCCGGAGCCCATCAAGCCGGCCGAATCGGCGCAGCATCGTGGTGAGGTCGGCGAGGGCCTGAGTCGGATGCTCCACCGCGCTCATGGCGTTGATCACGCGCATCTCGCCTGGTGCCGAGAACGCCCGGAGTTCCTCGGTGCTACCGGTCGTACGGGCCACGAAGATGTCGAGCATCCCCGACAGCACGCGTGCGGTGTCATCGATGGTCTCCCGGGTATTGGTCTGCAGGTCGTCGGGACCGAACGTAACGATCCTGGCTCCGAGCCTGAGCGCGCCGACGGAGAAGGCCGCCCGCGTCCTTGTCGATGTCTTGCGGAAGTAGATGCCGGCGACTAGCCCGTCCAGCATGGGCCTGCTATCAGCACGTCTGTCGGCGAACCGGACAGCCTGGTCGAGGATGTACCGGCAATCCCGGTCGGTCAGGTCGCTGATCGAGATCAGGTGTCGTACCTGCCGCGTCATGGGCATCCTTTCGTCGTCCTAGCGTCATGCTTACGGGTGGCCGATGTGGGCGGCGAGCAAGGCGATGACGTCTTTGCCGCCCTCGCCGTTCGTCAGCACGACCACGCCGAAGCCGCTGTGCAGCCGGCTGATCGCCATGGCGCGGTAACCGGCGACTTCGCCGCCGTGGCCGAAGCCCGTGTCCAGCTCGTTGGTGTCATCGACGATCGAGCCGAGACCGTAAAAGCTGCCCGGATAGCCGACGGTGAGCATCTGCCTGGCCAGATCCTGATCGAGCAGAACCGCCGGGCCGCCGAAATAGGCTCGGCGGATGTCCAGCGTGACCCTGGCCAGGTCAGCCGCCGTGATCCATAGTCCCGCCGCGGCCAGGTCTGGACGAACCTGCCAGCCGCCTTCCACCGGGCTGCCGTCCTGGTCATGCCCTAGCGCGACCGGCCGGCCGGAGGTTTCAGGGAACGACGGGTCGAAGCTGCTGCCTGTCATGCCCAGCGGGTCAAATACCAGCGCCCGCATGAGCTCGGGGAAAGCCTGGCCGGTCAGCTCGGTGAGCAGCTGCTGAATGACGGTGAAGTTGACGTCCGCAACGTGGAAGGCGCTGCCAGGTGCCGCGGTCAGCTGCGGCGCTGGATGGGGTGCGGGCGGGCGACCGCGCAGCAGGTCCGGTACGGTCGGCAGCGGCTCGTTGCGTCCGAATCCCAGCTTCCGAACCTGGTCCAGCCCGGATGTGTGGCTGAGCAACTGGCGGAGCGTGATCGTGACCGGCCTGCCGTCGTGGTCCGGGTACCGCCATGAGGTGAGGTGGCCGCGGATGTCATCGTCGAGGTGGAGGCGTCCGTCGCGGACCAGGCGCAGGGCCGCGACCGCGGTCACGTATTTGCTCGCCGATCCGGCCTGGAAAAGGGTGCCGGCCGTGACCGGCGCCGGCTGGCCGGCGGCCAGCACGCCGTAGCACAGGGTGCCGGTCAGCTCTCCGCCGGAGATCACCGCGACGCTCACGCCTGGCACGTTCCGTTCGGCCATGACCGGCAATGGAGACGGGAGAACGGCCGGCTGCTGCGCGGACACTGGCCGCAGGGAGCGATCCGCGTGGGCGGCCCCGTCCGTGCTCTCGGCGTCCGCCTCCGCGTCGATCAGCTCAGCCACCTCCGCGACGGTTTCGTGCCGGTACAGCATCCACAGCGAGAGCGGTACTCCTGCCTCCTTGGCCGCGTTGATTACCTGGATGATCAGGATCGAGTGGCCGCCCAGGTCGGAGAACCGGTCGTACACCCCGACGCGCTCCACCCCGAGGATCCGCGACCAGATGCCGGCCAGCAGGTGCTCGGTGCGGCTGCGGGGCGGGACGTAGTCGGCCTGGGCGTAGGCGTCCGGGCCGGGGGCCGGGAGGGCGGCCTTGTCCAGCTTGCCGTTCGGGGTCAGCGGGATCCGGGCCAGCGGCACATAAGCAGCCGGCACCA
>Ga0213881_10000971_pt1 | contig 14895 bp, 15 predicted proteins | sample BarmaccoBMER_R08_FD_160104 | JGI IMG/M metagenome (GOLD analysis project Ga0213881, IMG submission 160104) | Barbacenia macrantha exposed rock microbial communities from rupestrian grasslands, the National Park of Serra do Cipo, Brazil - ER_R08 ... | reverse complement strand
GCCGTGACCGTGCAGCCACTCGAGCATGTAGGAGATCAAGGGCCGATCGGCCAGCGGTACGACGGGCTTGGGAATGGTGGAGGTCAGCGGGCGCAGCCGAGTGCCCTCGCCCCCCGCCAGGATCAGCGCCTGCACGTAGCTACCTTCCGATGCCCTCGTACGCGAACCCGGCTGCCCTGACGGCGTCGGGATCGAGGAAGTTGCGGCCGTCGACCACGAGCCGACCGGGCATCCGCCGAGCCACCTCGGTCCAATTGAGCTCCGAGAACTCCGGCCACTCCGTGACGATGATGCAGGCGTCCGCCCCCGCCACCGCCTCGAGCGCCGAGTCGGCGAACTCGACGCCGACCATCAGCTTGCGGGCCTCCTTCTCCGCGACCGGGTCGTACGCGCGGACCTGAGCTCCGTCGGCTTGGAGCCGCGCCGCGAGTACCAACGACGACGCCTCGCGCATGTCGTCCGTGTTCGCCTTGAACGCCAGGCCGAGCAGCGCCACCGTCCTGCCCACCAGCGAGCCGAGGTGCTTCTGGAGCTTGCCCATGACGCGGCGCTTCTGCAGTTCGTTGACCTCGATCACGGCCGTCAGCAGCTGGAAGTGGTAGCCGGAGTTCCCGGCGAGTTGCTTCAGAGCCGACACATCTTTCGGAAAACAACTTCCACCGAATCCGATCCCCGGCTTCAGGAAGTGGGTGCCGATCCGGTGGTCCAACCCCATCCCCCGCGCGACCTCCAACACATCCGCCCCGGTCTCCTCGCACACATTGGCAATCTCGTTGATGAACGAGATCTTGGTCGCGAGGAAGGCGTTGGCCGCGAGCTTGATCATCTCGGCGCTGGCGATGTCGGTGCGGATCAAGGGCGCCTCCAGCGGCGCGTACAAATCGATGACCGCATCCCCCGCCCAGTCGCCGCTGTCACCGACCACGACACGATCGGGCGCCAGGAAGTCCTCGAGCGCGGCTCCTTCCTTGAGGAATTCGGGACACGAGACGTACCCGAACGCCTCCTTGCCCTGCTCCCGGAAGATCCGCCTGATCGCAGCGCCGGTACCGACCGGAACGGTCGACTTCATCACGAGGGCGTGGTGCTCTGAGGCGGGCATCGCGTCCACCACCGCGTTCACGGACGAGAGATCCGCGTCCCCCGAGTAGGTAGGTGGGGTACCAACCGCGACGAACAGAAGGCGCGCGTTTTCCAATGCCGGCGCCAGATCGGTGCCGAAGTGAAGCCGCTCGCGGTTCGATGCGACGCACTCGGCGAGGCCGGGCTCGTAGATCGGCACCTCGCCTCGCTGCAGGCGAGCGATCTTCTCGGTATCAACGTCCACGCACCAGACATCGCTCCCAAGCTGGGCGAATCCGGCCGCAGTGACCAGGCCCACGTATCCCGTGCCGATCACGGCGATCGGCTCGCGCTCCGCCCCCATTACCGCGCCCATCGCCGCGCCCTCACCGCGCCCATTGCGCCGGCCGCCTCAGCTGCGCGCCAGCGACGCCGCGACTGCGATCATCTGCTGGCTGGACAGGTCGCTGGTCAACGTGTTCGAGATCCAGTAGACGGCGCCCTGGGACCGCCACGCGACCTGGTTCAGGTTGTGCGCGTTGAAATAGAGCAGCAGCCTTCTTCCGTTGACGGTCCGGCTCTGGGTCGGGCTGCCCAGAATCGGCGGTGTCTGCCAGGTCGTGCCCTGGATGCCGTAGTACTGGCCGGCCCCGGGGTTCATGACCAGCGTAAGCCGGTAGGCGACGTGAGCCTTGCCGCTCTGGTCGTGGATCAGATACGCCCGGGGATATGAGTTCGGGACCGGGCCTTCTGCGCAGGTCCCATCGGTGCAGTAAGTCGAGCCGGCCATGATCAAACGGGGGTAGTAAACGGGCATCCCGATATTCCCGAGCTTCGCGGCCTGCGCCTTGCCGTCGCTCACGTCCGCCGTCAGACCCGGGGCCTGAGCCGAACCAGGGCCGCCACGCGGACCGCCAGGCGAACCGCCGGATCCGGGATGGCCGCCCGAGCCCGAGCCCCTCGCCGCCGGCGCCGGCTTCGTGGGCGTCATGAACGCGTGGAAGGCTGCCTGCTCGGCCCCCGGATCGGCGGTCACGTAACAAGGCGTCTGCTGAACGGCGGGACTCGCGGTGGTCGGGACGGGCGCACACGGAAGCAGGATCGCCGGGAACGGAACCTGCTTGATCTGATGACCGGCCGAGAACGCCACAAGGTCGAACAGGTTGATCAAGCCGTCGAGGCTGTGCAGGTCGGCGTCGGTCTCGGCGTGAGCCCCAAAGACCTTCACGAGCGCGTTGCGGTTGGAGAGCAACTCCGACTCCGAGAACTGCGCCTTGGCCCAGCGCAGGAAATCCTGCTGGCGGGCGTTGCGGACGATGTCCGTGTCGGTGTGGCGGAAGCGCACGAACGCCAGCGCATCGGAGCCACAAAGCTTCTGGTAACCGGGCTGTATGTCGATGCTCGAGTAGTCGGTCAAGGCGGTGTTGTTGTAATAGCGGTGATCGACGTCGGTGTAGACGCACCCGACCGTGTTCACGAGCGCTTCGAACCCTCCGAAGTTGATGTCGATGATGTGGTTGATCCTGAGCCCGGGGAACACCTGCTGGCGGAGCGTCCGGACCAGGAGGTTCGGCCCGCCGATCGAATACGCCGCGTTGAGCTTGTCGGTCGCCAGCCCCCCGCCCTCGGGGAGCAACACCTTGAGGTCACGCGGCACGGAGAGCAGGTTGATCGTCGATGAGTTCGGGTCGATCCGGACGAGCATCATCGTGTCGGTATTGGCCTGGCTGAACGGCTCACCCGCCCGGTGGTCGGATCCGATCAGGAGCAGCGTTTGCGGGTGGCCGGGGTTCGCGATCGTGACCTGAGCGTGGCTGATCGGCGGGGTCTGGTTGAAATCGGCGACGAACGTCTTGAACTGGAGTAGACCCGCCACCGCGGTCGTGGCCGCGGTGAACAGGATCACGAGCAGCGCTCCGACCCCGAACCGGACCAGCGCGCCGCCCCGGGACCGCGGGATCAACCTCACGCCAGCCCGCCCTCGATCGCCTTGAGGCCGCGCTCGCCGGCCCCCGACTGTTCCAGCGACATCGGCAGACCCCGGACGAAGTCCCCGAGAGCCCGGCGGTAGCGAGCCAGCGAGGAGAGCGATACCCACTCTTCCGGTCCGTGGTGGCCGTCGCCAACCGGTCCGAACTCCACCGCCGGGATTCCGGCTTCGAGAAACGACGCCGCGTCGGAGGCGCCATCGCGCCCCACGCTCATCACCTCGCCCCGGATCGAGCGCGCCACGGCGTCTCGCAGCGCGCGAACGTACGGATCGCTTCGTCCCACCGCCACCGGCGGCCAGATGAAGCTCCGGGTCACCTCGATGCCCGGGATCGCCTGCATCTGGGCGAGGATCTCATCCGGGTCCTGTCCCGGCAGGTAGCGGATGTCGACCACCATGGTGCACTCGTCGGGGACTTTGTTGACTGCGTCGCCGCCGTGAATCCGTCCCAGGTTGATCGACGGGCGGTCGAACATCTCGGAGGACTCCCGCGAGAACGGAAGCGACTCGATCGCTCGGAACGCGTCGATCGCCTTCAGCACCGCGTTGTCGCCGAGCCAGGGCCTCGAGCTGTGAGCCGAGCGGCCATGAACCTCGATTCGCATCGCCAGCACGCCCTTGGCCTCAACCCCGATGTGCAGGTTGGTCGGTTCACCGGTGATCGCGAAGTCGCCGCCGAGGCCACGTTTGACCACTCCGTCGGTCGCTCGCTCGTCGAGCTCCTCGGATTCCTCGTCGGGAACGCACACGAAGCGCACACGGACCCGTTCCTGGCCTTCGACGTCCTTGAGCGCGCACATCATGCTCGCGAGTCCGCCCTTCATGTCGTACGCCCCGCGGCCGCTCAGCCGGTCGCCCTCGACGATGGGCTGGAACTGCAGCGCGCGGGCGGGCACCACGTCCAGGTGGCCGTGGAAGACCACGCACGGCACGTCGGCGTCGGACGGTCCGACCTCGGCGATGAGCACGGGCAGCCCATTGTGATCGTGGTGGAAGACCTCGATGTCGCGGGATTCGAGCCATCCCTTCACAAATCCTGCGGCCGCGACCAGCTCCTCCGCCCGCGACGTGTCGTAGGAGATCAGCCTCTCGGCGAGTATCCGCTCGTCGACCACGTCCAGAGAATAGGTAAATGCGGGCGCAGTAAACGGGCGGGGCGGTGGCTCACCCCTCCGAGATCCCGAGGAACACCTCGAGGCGCCGTTTGTCGCGCTCGGCGACTCGCCGTCGCTCGGTGTCCTCGCCGGCCGACTCGAGCTCGCGCTCGGCCTGGTTCAGGCGCTCGCGCAGGTTCAGGCCGCCGAGCTCATTGGGCGAATGAGCCTCCTCGACCAACAGCAGCGCTCGATTCTCGGCGACCTGCATGTAGCCCTCAGCCTGGGCGTAGCGGACCACCTCGGACTCGGTCTTGTAGAGGCGGAGCTCGGTCGGCTCGAGCATCGCGAGGATCGGAGCGTGGTGTGCGAGCACGCCGATCGACCCCGCTGTCGTGCGGGTCGAAATCATCTCGACCTCATCGCTGAACACCTCGCCCTCCGGCGTGAGGATCTCGGCGCGGAACTTGTCGTGAGCCATCGGAGCGGTCGCTGGCTTAGTCGCGAGAGGGGGCGTCCTCGACGACCTGGTCGATCGTCCCCTTCATGAAGAACGCGCGCTCGGGCAGGTCGTCGTGCTGGCCCTGGAGGATCTCGTCGAACCCACGGATCGACTCCGCGATCGGCACGTACACGCCGGGCGTGCCCGTGAACTGCTCGGCGACGAAGAACGGCTGCGACAGGAAACGCTCGAGCTTGCGCGCCCGATTGACCGTCAGCCGATCCTCGTCGGAGAGCTCGTCGATCCCGAGGATCGCGATGATGTCCTGCAGCTCCTTGTAGCGCTGGAGTACCTGCTTGACCTCGTTGGCCACGCGAAAGTGATCTTCGCCGAGGATCTCGGCCTTGAGGATCGTCGAGGTCGAGTCGAGCGGGTCGACGGCGGGGTAGATCCCCCGCTCCGAAATCGCTCGCGAGAGCGTGGTGGTGGCGTTCAGATGCGCGAACACGGAGGCCGGGGCGGGGTCGGTGAGATCGTCGGCCGGTACGTAGATCGCCTGGATTGAGGTCACCGACCCCTTCCTGGTTGAGGTGATCCGCTCCTGGAGCTCACCCATCTCGGACTCCAAGGTGGGCTGGTAGCCCACCTGCGAGGGCATCCGGCCGAGCAGAGCCGACACTTCCGAGCCCGCCTGGACGAAGCGGAAGATGTTGTCGATGAACAGGAGCACGTCCTGCCCTTCCTGATCGCGGAAATACTCCGCCATGGTCAGGCCGGACAGGGCCACGCGCATGCGGGCGCCCGGTGGTTCGTTCATCTGACCGAAGACCAGGATTGTCTTGTCGAGCACCCCCGATTCCTTCATCTCGAGCCACAGGTCGTTCCCCTCGCGCGAGCGTTCGCCGACGCCGCAGAACGCCGACAGACCGCCGTGCTCCTGAGCGAGGTTGTGGATCAGCTCCTGGATGATCACGGTCTTCCCGACCCCCGCGCCGCCGAACAGCCCGACCTTGCCGCCGCGGGCGTACGGCGCGAGCAGATCGATCACCTTGATGCCGGTCTCGAACATCTCGGTGGTCGGCGTCAGCGCCTCGACGCTCGGCGCCTCGCGGTGAATCGGCCAGCGCTCGACGTCTTCGGGAAGGTCCTCCCCGAGGTCGATCGGCTCGCCCAGGAGGTTGAAGATCCGCCCGCGGGTGACGTCCCCGACCGGCACCGTGATCGGGGCGCCGGTGTCGACGACCTCGCTTCCGCGCGCCAATCCGTCGGTGGTGTCCATGGCGACGGCACGGACCCGGTCGTCGCCCAGGTGCTGCTCCACCTCACACACGAGCCAGGCGTCCTTCTCGGCCGCGATATCGAGCTCTTCCTCGGCGCGCGTGATGTCGGGACGTTGGATCCGTAGCGCGTGGTTGATCTCGGGCAGCTTGTCGGGAAAAACCACCTCGATCACGACGCCCTGGATCTCCTCGATCCGGCCGACATTGTCGGTCTTGGTTTCAGTCCCCTGCGTTTCGGTGTCGACTGCCATCAGGTCTCCAGTCTGGGTCTGGTGGGGATCGGCTTATCCCGAAAGCCCCTCGGCGCCGGCCACGACTTCCATGATCTCCTGCGTGATCTCGGCCTGGCGGGCGCGGTTCATCTCGAGTGTAAGGTCGGTGATCAGCTCCCCGGCGTTATCGGACGCGTTGCGCATCGCGGTCATCCTCGCACCGTGCTCGGAGGCGGTGGACTCGAGCAGCGCCCGGAAGATGGAGATCTCGACGTAATCCGGGACGAGCCGGCCTAGGATCTCCTCCGGATCGGGCTCGTACTCGACCAGCGCCCGGTGCTCGGGGTGATCGCTCGATTCCGACTCGCCCTCGTCGCGCTCCTCCTCGAGGATGGTGGCCTGCTGGAGCGGCAGCAGCGTCTCGCGGCGCACAACCTGGGAAAGCGGAGAGATGTAGCCGTTGTAGAAGATCTCGACCCGATCGACTTCCTCGTCGACGTATGCCGCCATGAGCCGTTCCGCGATCCTGCGGGCGTCGGCGTACGCGGGCCGGTCGGTGAAGCCGGTGAAACTCTCGGCCGGCTCGACGCCGCGGAACGTCAGCGAGGACGCCGGCCGCCGACCGGACGCGAAGTAGATCGGCGCGTGCCCTTCTCCATCGTGCTGGCGGCCCGCGGCGACGCCGGCGCGGACGATGTTGGAGTTGAACGCGCCCGCCAGGCCACGGTCGCCGGCGACCAGCAACAAGCCCACGGACCGGACATTCTCGTGCTCTACGAGGATCGGTAGCTGGGGCACGTTCCCCGCTGCCTCGGCCGCCTGTCGGGTCATTCGGCGAATCGCACTCGCATAGGGGCGTAGCGCCTCGATCCGCTGCTCCGCGCGCCGCAGCCGCGCGGCGGCGACCATCTCCATCGCCCGCGTGATCTTCTGGATGTTCTTGACCGCGTTGATGCGGTTGCGCACGTCGCGCTGCGATTGCGCCATGGCCGTGGAGAGCCGCCCCGGCCGCTACGCGGGAACGGCCTCTTCCTCCTCTTCCTCCTTTTCCTCCGCCTGCTCCCCACCCTCGTCGCGCTGCCGCTCCCCGCGGGGAGGCTCCTCCTCCCCCTCCTCCAGCGGATGGCCCTCCTCATCGAGGTCGAAGCCGAAGTCCTCGGCGAACCGCGACACCACGGCGTCGACCTGGGACTGCGTCTCATCGCTCCAATCGCCTTCCGCGATCTGCTTCAACAGATCGGGCTCATTGCCGCGCACCGACTCGGTCAGATCGCCGAGGAACCGCTCGACTTTCTCCACAGTGATGCGGTCGAGGTACCCATTGGTCGCGGCGTAGATCTGGACGACCTGATCCTCGATCGGCATCGGATGGCGCTCGGACTGATTGAGCGTCGCAACCATGCGCTCGCCGCGCGCCAGCGTCCTCTGGGTCTCGGGATCGAGCTCGGAGCCGAACTGGGAGAACGCCTCGAGCTCTCGGTACTGGGAGAGCTCCAGCTTGAGCCGGCCGGCAACTCTCCTCATCGGGGTGATCTGAGCGTTACCGCCGACCCGCGAGACCGATATCCCGACGTTGATCGCGGGGCGAACGCCGGAGTAGAACAGCCCGGGCTCGAGGAAGATCTGCCCGTCGGTGATCGAGATCACGTTCGTCGGGATATACGCGGACACGTCGCCCGCTTGTGTCTCGATGATCGGCAACGCCGTGAGCGAGCCCCCGCCGGGAATTTTCTCCCCGCTTTGCGGATCGACGAGGTCGTCGGCCAGCTTGACCGCCCGTTCGAGCAGCCGCGAATGCAGATAGAAGACGTCCCCTGGGTACGCCTCGCGCCCCGGCGGGCGGCGCAACAGCAGCGACATCTGCCGGTAGGCGACGGCGTGCTTCGAAAGGTCGTCGTAGATCGCCAGCGCGGCCTTGCCGTTGTAGAGGAAGTACTCGCCCATGGCACAGCCGGCGTACGGTGCAAGGAACTTGATCGGGGCGGCCTCGTCGGCCGCCGCCATCACGATGATGGTGTTCTCGAGCGCGCCGTACTCCTCGAGCGTCTGAGCCAGCTGGACCACCGTCGCCTTGCGCTGACCGATCGCCACGTAGACGCAGACCAGATCCCGGTCCTGGTTGTTGATGATGGTGTCCGTCGCGATCGCCGTCTTGCCGGTCTGGCGGTCGCCGATGATCAGCTCCCGCTGGCCGCGCCCGATCGGGATCATCGAATCGATCGCCTTGAGTCCCGTGAGCATCGGCTCCTTCACCGGCTGTCGCTGAACGACACCGGGTGCCTTGTGCTCCGCGGGACGGGTCTCGGTCGTCCGGATCTCTCCCTTGCCGTCGAGAGGGTTACCGAGCGGATCGACGATCCTGCCGAGGAGGTCCTCGCCGACCGGGATGTCCAGCAGATGCTTGGTGCGCTTGACGGTGTCGCCCTCGACGATCTTCTCCCATTCGCCGAACAGCACTGCGCCGACGTTGTCGGACTCGAGGTTCAGCGCCAGCCCGGTCACGTCGTGGGGCAGCTCGAGCATCTCGAACGACATGCAGTTCTCCAGACCGTGGATGCGGCAGATGCCGTCCGCCACCGACAGCACGGTTCCGACCTCGGTCAGATCGGCGCTGGTGGTGTCCAGGCCCTCGATCCGGCTCTTGAGGATTGACGTGATCTCGTCGGGCTTGATCTCCATTAGGTTTGGCTCCTTGACAGGCGCAGTGCGCTACGCCTGCGCTACTTGCTTGCGAAGTTGTTCGAGACGGTTTCTGATCGAGGCATCCAGGATCAGGTTGCCCACACGCAGCACGATTCCACCCAGAATGTCGGGGTCCACAGCGCTCGAAAGCTCGACCTGGCGCCCGGTGCTCTCACCGATCCTCTCACCGATGCTCGCAACCGTGCCCTCGTCGAGCTCGATCGCGCTCGTCACTGAGACGGGCAGCAGCCGGTTCTCCTCGTCCCAGAGCTCCTCGTAACGCGCCCGGATGCGAAAGATGGCAGGCATCCGGTGCCGCTCGAGCAGGGCCTCGAGAAAGTTCATGAAGCTCGGTTCGGCGTCGAGGACCGCGCGCCTCAAGCCCTCCTTCTTCTCCTCGGTGGAGAAGTAGGGCGAGAACAGGAACACGGCGAGCTCGCGGTTGGCGTCGAGCGCCTCGACGAACTGCCCGAGCTGCTCGCGGACCACGTCGAGCACCCCGCGCTCCTGAGCCACCTCGAACAGCGCGCGCGCGTAGACCTGGGCAATCTCCTCCACTAAGACTCGCCTCCCGGCGTAAGGGCGGCGAAGTCGAGCTCGCCGAGCGCCTCCTCGACGAGCCGCTGCTGGTCCTCGGTCGTGAGCGTCTTGCGCGTGACCTTCTCGGTTGCCATCACGGTCAGGTCGGCGACCTCGCGACGGATCTCCTCGATCGCGCGCCGGGTCTCGGACTCGATGTCGCGGCGCGTCTGCTCCATCAGCTGCTCGCGCCTGGTGACGGCCTCCGCCTGGGCGTTGCGCTCGTGGGTCTCGGCGGCCCTGCGCGCGCGGTCGATGATCTCCTGAGCCTGGCCGCGCGCCTCGCCCAGACGCTCGCGGTACTCGGACAGCAGCTCGTCGGCCTCGTGGCGCGTGCGCTCGGCGGCGTCGATCGATTCCTCGATCGCCTTCTGACGGCGGTCCAGCGCCTCCGAGATCCGCGGGAAGGCAAGCCGCCACAGGATGTACATCGAGACCCCGAACAGCACGAGGGTCCAGATCATGATCCCGACATTCGGGGTGATCAGGAAAGATCCGCTCGAGGCAGCGGGCGTGAGCGCGGCCGCCACGGTCATCACTTGAGCACGTAGGAGAGGAGCCCGGCGACCAAGCCGTAGAAGAAGACGGCCTCGGTCAAGGCGAACCCGAGCCACTGGATGCTGGTGATCTCGTCTCGCATCTCAGGTTGGCGGGTGACGGACTCGATCACCTTCCCGAAGATGATCCCGATGCCGACGCCGGCGCCCACGGCCCCGAGCCCGCCGCCGATGCCGATGCCGAGCCCAGCCCCCACCCCGGACGAGGCCGCCAACGAGAATATGTGCACTAACACTTGAGAGCTCCTTTAGTGAGTGGTGACAGAGCCACCGAGGTAGATGGCGGAAAGGGTGGCGAAGATGAAGGCCTGGAGCGTGGCCACGAGGCCCAGCTCGAACAGGTAGACGAGGATCCCGGCCGGCAGCGTGAACCATCCCAGCACCTGAAGCCCGAGGATCACCGCGAGCCCGCCGGACATGAACAGGATGATCAAGTGCCCGGCCAGGATGTTCGCGAACAGTCGGACGGTCAGCGATATGAGCCGCATGAACGTCGAGATGACCTCCAGTGGTCCGATCAGCAGCAGCATTGGTCCGTGGACCCCCCTCGGGACCAGGCTCTTCACGTAGCCGATCGGCCCCTGCGCCCTGATGCCCTCCCAAATGAAGGACACGAACACCACCAGCGCGAGCACGAGCGGCACCGAGATGTTCGCCGTCGCCGCGTAAAGCGCAAACGAGGGGATGTGAACGCCGAACAGGTTGAACTTCTCCTCCGTGTTCGTGGGAAGGGGGATGTAGCCGATCAGGTTGGAGTACCAGATGAACAGGAACAGAGAGCCCAGGAACGGAAACCACTTGCGGGCCATGGCGTCGGGCATGTTTCCGCGCGTGATGTTGTCGCGCATGAGCGAGAAGATGACCTCGACCGCAGTCTGCACTCTGTTCGGGCGGGCCTGCATGCGCCGCGAGATATAGACCATCGTGACGACCGTCAGCACGGCCGCCAGGAACAGGTACAGCACCGCCCGGTTGATGCTGAGCACGCCGAGGCTGACCCAGTTGACGAGCTTGAACTCGTTCTGGATCTGGAACTCGTTGTTCTTGTGGGAGCTGAACCCGTAGATCACGAGCAGCAGCACGACCCCGAACACATAGAAGCCCGCGATCCCGAGGAGTACCTTGCGGGTGGTGCTCATCGCGCTCCCGGACGGATCAAGGCCGATAAGGCCAACTGGATCGTGAACGCCGCCAGGATCACGCCCAGCGCGGCCAGACCGTCGTCCCGGCCAACGTCTTGGCGCACGAGGATGATCACCAGGGCGAGCGCGAACAGGCGGCCGAGCATGTAGCCCAGTCGGAGGCTGACCTGGCGCCTCAGGTCGCCGGAGGCGCCCGCGGCACGTTCCACGGCCACTCCCAGAGCGCGAAGGGCGATCCACGCGGCGGAGGCGATGCCGTATCCGGCGGCCGGGACACCGATCAGCAGTGCAATCGGCGCGGCGAGCACGACGACCACGACGTCCAGGTACTGCAACAGAAGCGGCTCAGATGTCATGGAAGCGCCTAGCGACAACGTGGATCCCGGGGAAGAAGCCGACGAAGAACCCCACCAGCAGCAGGGGAATCGGCACGCCCACCCGCGCCCCGACCCCAGTCCCGATACCGGCGCATACCACGTTGACCGACAGCAGCAGGGCGCCGGCACCAGCTACGTCCCGCCCCCTGATCGGGGGACGGCGGTTCGTCATCGTTTATGTGGAAGCTGTTCAAGGAGAGCACAGACGGACGGCCACTAGGCTACCCGTGCGGCAATGCGAGCGGTCAGCTGTGAGCGGCCGAAAGGACAGCCCGTCGACGGGAGGTCGGCGAGGATCCCAAGGGTAGCGTGTTAAGACCCTTTAGACGCGCCGCGGCGGGGCTCGCCGCCCTCGGCGTTCGCTAACGGCTCGTGGCGGTTTCGCGCCTGCGTGCCGTCGCGCGTGCGGTGGCGCCGGCACGAGGCGCCGACCTACCTTGTGGGAGCGCGAGCGTCAACACCAGCGCGAGCAGCGGCAGGATGGCAATCGCTTCGAAAACCGCGGATAGCCCGCTCGCGTCCCCCAGCAGCCCGAGGAGCGGCGCGCCTACACCGCCCAGCCCGATCGACAAGCCGATCGTGACACCGGCCGACACCCCGAGCCGGCCGGGAAGGAACTCCTGGCCCATCACGATCGTGACCGCGAAGGTCGCGATCGTCGCCGCTCCAGCGAGGCTCGCGAACACGAGAGCGAGCCCCGGCCCCGAAAGCAGGAAGCCGACGATCAGCGGCGGCAGGATGACCATCGAACCGATCAGCACCGTGCGGCGCCCGAAGCGGTCGGCGAGCGGGCCGCCGACCAGCGTTCCCACCGCGCCGCCCAGCAGCATCGCGGTCAGCGCCGAGTTGCCGAACGCCTTACTGGTGTGGAGAACATCGACGAAGTAGAGCGGGATGAACGTCACCAAGCCGAAGTACACGAACGAGCGGAGCGCGATCACCCCCGCCAGCAGAGCAAACGGACCCCACGCCTCGTGTTCCGCGGAGCTCCTCACGCGCCCGGACGCCACATCGGTCCGGAACGTCCTAAGCCGTGGTAGCTCCCGTACCAGGACCGCCGCCATCAGCCACGTGGGAATCAGGACGAACACCGTCCCGTGCAGGCCGAAGGCCAGGACCAGCGGCGTCACCAGCACGGGCCCGAGCGCGAAGCCGACGTTGCCGCCGACACTGAACAGGCTCATGCCGCTGGCCCGGCGGGCGCCCGACACATAGTTGGCAAACCGCGACCCTTCGGGATGGAATGCCGCCACGCCGAGGCCGCTCAACACGATCGCTGCGAACGTGAGGCCATAGTTCGGCGCGAGGCCCGCGAGCGCTACACCGAGTCCTCCCAGCGCCGGCCCCAGGGGCATCAGCCACGACAGCGAAAGCCGGTCGGAGACGTGGCCGAAGGCCGGCTGGATGACGCTGCTCGAGATCGTCGCCCCGAGCACGAGCGCGGATGCCGCCGCGTAGTTCAGGTGATCCCTGGCAATCAGGAACGGCAGCAGCGCGGGAATCGAGCCCTGCGCGATATCCGTGAACAGGTGACCGGCGGAGAGCGTGGCCATCGCGCGGCGGTCGACGCCCCCTGTGGCCGTGCGCGACAGCATTGGCTACGTGAGCTCGGCTAGCCGCTTGTGAATCGACCGTCGCTTCTCGACCAGCTCGCGCTCGAGCTGGTCGAGCTCGCTGCGCCGCTCCCTGACCAGCTGGAGCTGGTTGGCGATGTAGCCCAGCGACTGATTGAGGATCCGTCGGTGCGTTTCCGGATCATCGGTCTCGTGGTACTCGCGCCGAAGCTCGGCGCGAGCGGTCTCCGCCTCGACGAGCTGCGAGAGCCGCTCCAGCGACAGCCCGAGCAGGTCACGCAGGCGGATGATCTCCCGGACGCGGTCGACGTCGGCCTGCGTGTAGCAGCGATGCTTGCCCTGCGTCCGGTCGGCCGCGCCGGGCAGCAGGCCGATCTCCTCGTAGTAGCGGATCGTTCGCGGCGTGGTCCCGGTGAGCTCGGAGACTTCGCCGATCCGCAGCGTCCTGTCGGAGACCGCGCTCATGCCGCCTGCCTTGCCGTCGACGGGGCCGGCGAAACGTCACCGGTGACCGGCTCGGTTTGCGAGCGAGCGTGGGACGGCCTCGCGGCGGCCACGAAGGCGCCGAGTATGGAAACCGCCGCCAGACACCACAGCGCCGTGTGCATGTTGGAGATGAACGGGTCCAGCTGGGCAGTCGAGATGTGATTGGCCAACCCGGAGAACACCGCGAACAGGATGTGCTTCGGCACCGAGGATGTCACGATCGCGAGCACGAACGCGATCGAGATGACCGCTCCCGTGTTCTGCACCAGCACCCGCGCGCCCGCGGCGATCCCGCGGCGGTGAGCGGCGACCGTGCCCATCATCGCGGCGGTGTTGGGGGAGTTGAACATGCCCGAGCCAATCCCGACGATGAACAGAAAGGCACCGCTGGCGAGGTAGCTCGACTCCCGTCCGAGGGTCGTCATCAGCGCGAGCCCGGACGCCGTGGTCAGCATGCCGAGCACCGCCATCAGCCGCGACCCGCGGCGGTCCGCCCAGACGCCCGCCAGCGGCGAGGACACGAGCATTCCGACGGCCAGCGGCGCGAGCTTGACGCCGGCGAGGATCGGTGAGTCGCCCTGGACGCCCTGGAAGTAGAAGACGAAAACGAACATGAGCGCGAACCGGGCGAGGCCGTTGATGAACGCGGCGGCCGCAGCGGCCGAGAACAGGCGGTTGGAGAAGATCGAGAGGTCGAGCATCGGCGCGCGCTGATGGCGCTCGATTACGACGAACGCCGGGAGCAGCACCACGGCGGCGATCAAACCTCCGATCACCAGCGGTGAGTTCCAGCCCGAGATGCCGCCCTTCGAAATGCCGAGCACCAGGCCGGTCAGCCCGACGAGGAAAGTGAACGTGCCGATCGCGTCGAAGCCGCGGTCATCCGAGCGGCCGGTGAGCTCCCGGAGCACCAGCCACGCCCACAGGCTCCCGCCCAGTGCGAACGGGACGTTGAACCAGAACACCCAGTGCCAGGAGAGGGCCACCAGCGCGCCACCCAGCACCGGACCGATCACGAGCCCCACCGCGGCCACCATCGTGTTGGTCCCCATCGCCAGCCCGAGCTGGTTACGGGGGAAGGCGTCGGTGACGATCGCGGCGGCGTTGGCGAACAGGAACGATCCTCCGATCCCTTGGAGGATCCGCCAGAGGATCAGCTGTGTGCCGTTGCCGGCGAACCCGGCCCCCAACGAGGCGACCGCGAACACCAGGAACCCGCCGATGTACGCCTGCTTGCGGCCGAACTGGTCAGACAGCCGTCCCGCGCTCAACACGAGCACGGTCGAGGCGATCATGTAGACCAGGATTACCCACACCAGCTCGAGCAGGCTCGTGTGCAGGCTCCGCTCGAGGTCGGGCAGCGCGATGATCAGCGTGCCCGAGTTGATCGTCGCGAGCAGCATGCCCAGGCTGGTGCA
>Ga0213881_10000970_pt1 | contig 14920 bp, 9 predicted proteins | sample BarmaccoBMER_R08_FD_160104 | JGI IMG/M metagenome (GOLD analysis project Ga0213881, IMG submission 160104) | Barbacenia macrantha exposed rock microbial communities from rupestrian grasslands, the National Park of Serra do Cipo, Brazil - ER_R08 ... | reverse complement strand
CCAGCCATACCCGGCAGTGTGAACCGCCCAACCACCAGCGCCACTGGACTGCCGACAGGGCAAACCTAAGCTGCTACGGCACTAGGCGGCGCGGTAGTCGGTCGGCTTAGTGGTGTACTCCAATCCAGCCGGGGTCCGCCAGGTCAGAAGTCCCGGGGCAGGCTGTTCGAGACGCCATCCGTTAGCTTGTTTGGTTCTATGATGGTGACGGCACAAAGGCGCGAGACCACATTCGCATGTGATGCCGCCCTTGTCCCACGCCAGCGTATGGTCGAGGTCGCACGAGACTGCGGCCGCGCCGCACCCGGGCGCGGTGCACGTAACGTTGCGCGCCCTGACCAGGTGGGCGAGCCGCCGGCTGGGCGTGTAGCCCGGTTCGGCCGTGTCATGCTCGCAGTTGTCCCGGGTGATCGGGGTGAGCCGCACCTTCAGCCGGCGGATCAGGTCCACGGCTGTGGTGGGGGTGATGCCCGAGGGCGGCCCGGTCCCGCCCGGTCCGGGGTCTGGTCCTGGGGGTCCGGGGCCATTGTTATCCGGCGCGCCACATGCCTGTTCTGCGGTCAGTTTGCTTAGATCAGGCTGGCCGGGGACGCAGCCGTGCAGCCGGGCGGTGCCGTCCGGTCCCAGGACCGTGACACAGATCCTGGTCTGCGGGCTCCGGCAGGCCGCGGCGAGCAGATCCCGCGCCGCCTCGGGATCAGCCAGTCCGAACCCGGGGATGTCGGCCGGCCCTGACGGGCCGCCGCCGAGCGCTTCCCATGGGATCACGATCACCGGCTGCGCCGCCAGGCTCGTCCCGCCGCCGCGCCTATCGCCGCCCCGACCACCGTTGCCGCCGTGGCCACCCGGGCGGCCACGGCCGGTTCCGTTCCTCGGAGCGGGTCCGCCAGGCGGCTCGTCCGGCCCCAGGCCACCAGGACCGCCGCCACCCGGCTCCGCGCCGCCGTCCTCCGGCCAGTCGTCGTCGGCCTGGTCGTTGTCGGGCCGGTCGTTCCGGAGCCGGCCGTCCTTGGGTGGGTCGTTCTCGGGCCGGCCGTCTTCAGCTCCGCTGTCATCGCGAGGGTCCTCGGCGCCGGGTCCGGCTTCATCCGGCCCGTTACCGGGCTCGTTATCACCGGTTGCGTGCGGCGTGGGCAGGCTGTCGCGGGTGTCGCGCTCTTGCAGACAGGTCCATCATGGCGAGTACGCGCAGCTCGCGCAGGCTGCCCGCGACCCCGGCAGCGCGCAGGTCCAGTGCGCGCTGCTGGATGTGCTGCCAGGAGGCGAGCGCGTCGGTGGCGGGCAGTTCCCGGGCTGAGAGGGCGGCGTTGCCGGTGTCCTCGCGGAATAGCCGTACCTGCGTGTCGCGTTTGGCGGCTTCTTCTTTGCGGCGGCGGACCGCGTCGGGGTCCAGGCGCATGATCAGCCGGGCGGCGGTGGCGCGCAGTTCCCCGTAGGTCTTGTGCGGGGCGGCCGTGTCGAGGAGCCGGTCGGCTTCGGCGGCGTCTTCGGGGTTCAGGATGCTGGTCAGGTCGGTGATCATGGTCAGGTAGCCGGGGTCGATCAGTCCGTCCCGCAACGCGGCCAGGGTGCACGGCAGCCGTTGGCTGGCCGAGCAGGCGCGGGCCATCCGGCCGCCGGCGGCCAGCCAGCTCATCCGGGTCTTCCACCCCACCTCATCGGCCGCGCCACGATCGACCCCGGATGGCTCCCCGGGAGCGGCCCGCCGCTGGCCGAACTCGGTCAAGGCCGCCGTTTCCGTCCATGCGGCCCAGGAGGCGAGCCGCCGGCTGGCGGCGATTACCCCGAGCACTTCGTCGTCGGTCAGCGTCCCGAGCGCGGTGCCGTCGGTCCCGGTGATCGCGTGCAGCTTCCCGGCCAGATCCGGGCCTGGCGCCAGCACATCAGACGGGCCGCCGTCAGCGAACCCGGCCGCCTCGGCCGGCCGCTGCGGCGGCGCCTGCCGGGCGCGCTCGTGTTCTGGTGTTCGTGGCTTGTTGCCTCTGGATGGCTGCCCCCGCCCTCCCCGCCCGGCGGTTCCCGGCCCGGGCTGTCTCGGGCCGCTTTCCCCAGCGGACGACGGTGAGGAACGGGGTAGCTCCTCGTCGTCGTCTTGCCCGTCACCGGGGCTCGGGCCATGGATCATGCACCACCGTCCGTTCGGATAATGGTCCTTCGATAAGATTTGCGATTACGAATAGCATAGCTAGTCGACTAGTCGAACACAACGGAATCGCTTATGTTTTCTAAAAATTTTCTCTGCCTAGTTTAATAAGGAAATAAATTGATATGTCCGGTTATTGGCAGGCGTGGGGCGCGCAGAGACGGCAGCAGGCAGGCGCGTGACTTGCGGGATGGCCAGCGGGATAGCACTGGCCAGTCCGGATGGGCCGGTCATGGCACCAAAATTGCCTGCCTACCGTCTCGGCGGCTCGCCGCGGCCGGCGTCCAGCATTAGTGCGCCGTACACGTCAGGTTCGATAGCGAAGTGGGCGCGGTGCCGGTACCGATCAGGCCGAATGTGGTTGAGCCGGCCGCGGGTATCGCGCCGTCATAACTGAGGTCGCTGATGCTGACCGCGGCGCCTGACTGGGTCTCGCTGGCGCTCCATATCTGCGAGATCGTCTGCGACCCCGGCCATGAGTAGCCGACGCTCCAGCCGGTCGTCGCCGCGGTGCCGGAGTTCGTCACGGTGAAGCCGAGCTGGAACCCGCCGGACCAGGAATTGGCCACCGACCAGGTCACCTGGCAGCCGCCGGTGGCCGTAGGAGTGGGGGTCGGAGTAGGAGTCGGCGTGGGGGTTGGAGTCGGAGTGGGGGTGGGGGTGGGAGCGGGCGCCGATCCGCTACCGGACAGCACGACGATCGACTGCGCTGGCACGGAGACCGAGCCGCTGGACAGGCTACTTGTGGCGATGGCCGGGTTGGCCGCGGAGTAGGTGTCCTCGGTCTCGGTTGAGCTCGTGATGCCGAGGCTTGAGGTGCTGATCGTGTACCCGTTGGCCGGGTCCGCGTTGACCAGCATCACCGAGTAGCCGCCCCCGGCCTGCTGTGAGTAGTAGGCGTAGACGTTGGGCGTGGGCACCAGCAAGGTGCCGACCTTGGCCCCCTTGACCGCCAGCTTGGCGGCGAGGGCGTAGCCGTAATACGGCGGGTACGGCGTGTCCGCGGTCGGCTCGCCGCTGCTGCCGGAGGAGAACATGCCGAAGTCGGCGGTCGGACTGCCGTAGTTGTGCACGTCCCACCAGTCAACGGACTGCGCGCCGAACGACAGCCATTCCATCGCGTTGGCCGCGGCGAACAGCGCACCGACCGGCTCCTCGTTCCAGGCGTTCGCGGTCTGCGACATGTTGGTCTCGCCGACTACGAAGTACGCGCTTGGATCGTACGTGGACAGTGCGCTGTGCACCTCCGCCGCCGCGGCCGGGATGTTGTCGACCAGCGACATGATCGACTGGACGCTTTCGGTGGGCAGCCCGTTGATCGGGTACCAGTGGACGTCGGCGCAATTGATGTCGGGCGCGTCCGCGGACAGGATCGTACTGTTCCACTGCTGGAAGTTCGTGACCCCCGACCCGGGCGCGAGGTTCCCGTCCATTCCGTAGTCGTAGCAGATCTGTGCGTTCGGGCTCACTGCCTTCATCGCCTGCATGTAACCGAGCGCGTTGGTGGCGTAGGACGTGGCGGTGTGCGGGTTGGCGTGGGTGTCGGTCTCCCACGAGCCGTATTCCTCGTTGCCGATCTCCCACAGCGACACGCCTTCGCCCGAGGTCTGCGACTGGGTGACCCAGGCGGCCGCGTCTTGCGGGGTGTCGGAGCCGTAGTTGACGGTGACGAACTTCTGGCCGTTCGTGATCGCGTCAACCTGCTTGGAGTACTGGGCGAAGTCCACCGGGTCGACGGTGCCGTTGAACGTGTTCGGCTGCCACAGGTAACCGTCGGCATAGGAGCCGCCGGGATACCGGATGAGGCCGGTGCTGGCGGATGACAGGCTGCTGGCGATGCCCGCGTCGGGGAAGTTGGTGTCCCACGACGCTGTGTTGACCCCGAGCGGGTCCAGTGAGCCGGTCAGCGTGGCGCTGCCGGAGCCCTCGCTCGGCCCGGTGCAGTTCACCGTCGGCACGGGGTTCGACGTGCCGTTGTAGTCGCCGTTGAAGCCGAATGTCGCGGACTGGCCGGGAGTCAGCACCGCGTTGAAGGTGCCGCCGGGCGTCGCGGTGACGGTCGAGCCGGTCTGCGTCACGTTCGCGCTGAACGGGGAGCCGGGGATGATCGTCTGGCCCCCGCTGAACGTCCAGCTCACCGTCCAGGTCTGGATCGTAAAGGACGCGTTGTTGGTGACGGTCACCGTCGCGCCGAAGTCCGGCGGGCTATTGGACGGGGTCTGCCACGCGATCGTGAAAGTTGCACCGCAGGCCGCTCCGGTGTCGGCCGGCGCGGGGGGTGCGGTTATCACCACGCCGGTGACCACGGTCGCCACCCCCAGCAGAAGTGCCATGATCAGACTGCGCAAACGCTGATGCCGACTGGACATGCATGCTCCTGCGGGGTTCCGGGCGGACCCAATCCGCTTTACCGGTTAAGTCGCGTCATCGTACGTCCGCCGATCCCAAAGTCAACTCGCTCGCTCTTCGTGATCCCTCCTGAACCCCTTGAACGTCACATTCAAGGGGTCGGGACGCCATGGATGTGACATGGGTGCGGCTCCCTTAAAGGGACAGTCAGGTGCTGCTCCCTGGCCAGCGGCACCGATGGCACCATCGGGCACGCTCTAATAGCGCTGCTGATCGGTTTGAGCGACACCGATGGCGCCATCGGCATGCTGCTCACTCTGGAGGAGCCGCACCCATGTGACATTCAAGGGGTTCGGAGCGGACCACTTGGCCACGGAAGGTAATGTTATTCTTGCAATCAGTAGTTGGCACAGGACTCGCCGCTTCACAAACGGGGATGGTGATGTCACGATGAATACCGCGCAGCGCAGATCGGCGGTGGCCGGGGTGCTACGGGGGTCCGGCATGCTGTTGCTGGGTGGCGGCCTGTTGATGCTGAGAGCCGCCCCGGCGTACGCCGTCGTCTCGCCTGACCTGGGGCCGGGCGTGACGGTCAACGGGACCGGCAGCGCCTCCGGAACACCGGACGAGCTCCTGCTTTCCCTCGACGTTGACACCCAGGCCAGCTCCGTCGCCACCGCACTGAACACGGCCAACCAGGACATGAACCGGGTCCGTAACGCGCTCCACGCGAACGGGGTCGCGGCCTCCGACGTGCAGACCTCCGGCCTGTCCGTCCAGGCCGACTACGGGCAGCAGGGAAACATCACCGGCTATCAGGTCACCGAGTCGCTCACCGCCGTGCTGCACAACCTGCCAGGCGCGGGCGGAACCATCACCGCCGCCGTCAACGCGGGCGGCAATGCCGTACGGATCGACGCGGTGTCCCTCGACATCAGCGACAAGAGCGCCCTGCTGGCCAAGGCCCGCGCGAACGCCATGGCAGACGCCAAGCTCAGGGCGTCGCAGTACGCGGCCGGAGCGGGCCGCAAGCTGGGCCCGGTCATCACCATCAGCGAAGTCAGCAGCAATCCGTTGCCGATCCCGCTGCCCGGAGCCATGTTCAACGGGGCCGGGGCGCGATCGCCTGTGCCGGTCGCCGCGGGCACCCTGAAGGTCACGGTCACCGTCACCGTCACCTACGCCCTCGCCTGACACGCCGCGGCGCCAGGAGCACCACGGGGGCTGGGGCCCACAGCCCCCGTTCTATCGGGGGCAGTAGGCGCGCGGCGAGGATCGCGGAGCGTCAGGTGTCGATGCGGGAGGGGTCCAGTTCGGCGGCCGCGGCCGCGATGAAGTCCCGCCGGGGGCCGACCTCGGTTCCCATCAGGAGGCCGAAAATCCCGGCCGCCGCGGCGGCGTCCTCGATCCGGATCCGGCGCAGCGTGCGGTGCCGCGGATCCATCGTGGTCTCGGCGAGCTGCGACGCGTCCATCTCGCCGAGCCCCTTGTACCGCTGAACCGGATCTTCCCAGCGCAGGCCCTGCCGCTCGAACTCGAGCAACCGCCGGTGCAGCTCCGAGTCGGAGTAGCAGTAGTGGTACTTCTGCTGGCCCTTGCGTACGTTCTTCAGCGCGATCCGGTGCAGCGGCGGTACGGCGGAGAACACCCGGCCAGCCTCGAGCATCGGACGCAGGTAGCGGTGGAACAGAGTCAGCAGCAGGGTCCTGATGTGAGCGCCATCAACGTCAGCGTCGGCCATAAAAATAACACGTTGATAACGGGCGGAGTCCAGGTCGAAGGAGCTGCCTGAGCCGGCCCCGATGACCTGGATGATCGCCGCGCACTCGGCGTTCTTGAGCATGTCGGCCAGCGAGGACTTCTGCACGTTGAGGATCTTGCCGCGGATCGGCAGCAGCGCCTGGAACTCCGAGTTCCTGGCCAGCTTGGCGGTGCCGAGGGCCGAGTCTCCCTCGACGATGAACAGCTCGCTGCGGTCATCGGCGCTGCGGCAGTCCACCAGCTTGGCCGGCAGCGACGAACTGGCCAGCGCGGATTTACGCCGCTGGTTGTCGCGGTGCTCGCGGGCGGCGATGCGCGCCTTGGCCGCCGACACCACCTTGTCGAGCACCGACCGGGCCTGCTGCTTGGCGCCGCGCGGCGGGTTCTCGAAATACGACTTGAGCTGGGAGCTCACCACCTGGGCCACGATCCGGGAGGCCGCCGGGGTGCCGAGCACCTCCTTGGTCTGACCCTCGAACTGCGGCTCGGGCAGCCGGACGGACACCACCGCGACCATGCCCTCGGTCACGTCCTCCTTGATGACCGCCTCGTCGCCGTTCTTCAGCAGGCGCGCGGCCCGGAGCTGTTCGTTCAGGGTCCGGACGATGGCGCGCTCGAACCCGGTGACGTGCGTGCCGCCGTGCGGCGTCGCGATGACGTTCACGAACGAGCGGATGACCGTGTCGTAGCCCGAGCTCCACTGGACCGCGACGTCGACGGCCAGCTCCCGGGCCACCTCGGTCGGGGTCATGTGACCCTTGTCGTCCAGCACCGGGATCGTCTCGGTGAAGTTGCCGCTCCCGGTCAGCCGCAGCACGTCGCTGACCACCTCGCCGCTGCCCAGGTGGGCGCAGAACTCACTGATGCCGCCGTCGAACCGGTACTCATCGTCTCGTGGCTCAGGATGCCGGTCGTCGGGCTCGGCGCACACGCTGATAGCCAGGCCCGGCACCAGGTAGGCGGTCTGGCGGGCACGCTCGGCCAGCGCGTCGTAGCTGAACTCGGCGTCCTTGATGAAGATCTGACGGTCCGGCCAGAACCGGATCCTGGTGCCGGTCGCCCGCTTCCCCGCCCGGCCGAGCTGACGCAGGCCGGACCGCTTGGCGAACTCCGCGTCTGGCCCGGGCCCGGCGAACTCCCCGGTGACGCCGCGCCGGAAGCTGGCCGCGTACGTGTGCCCGTCGCGATCCACCTCCACGTCCAGCCGCGCGGACAGCGCGTTGACCACCGAGGCGCCCACGCCGTGCAGGCCGCCGGAGGCGGTGTACGAGCCGCCGCCGAACTTGCCGCCGGCGTGCAGCCGGGTCATCACGACCTCCACGCCGCTGAGCTTGGTCTTGCGCTCCGCGTCGACCGGTATGCCGCGGCCGGTGTCCCGCACCTCGGCGGAGCCGTCCGCGTGCAGGATCACCTCGATCCGCGAGCCGAACCCGGCCAGGGCCTCGTCCACGGCATTGTCGAAGATCTCCCACAGGCAGTGCTGCAGGCCGCGGCCGTCGGTGGATCCCACGTACATGCCCGGGCGCTTGCGCACCGCCTCCAGGCCCTCGAGGACCGACAGGTGCCGCGCGGTGTAAGAGTCATCCGAAGTTGTCCGGGTGGCGGTCAAGGCGGGCACGTGGGAGGTTCTCCTTTCAGCAGGTTCAAACGAAGAGTAGTGCACCCCACCGACAAAACCGGGTAATCAGCAGGTCCGACACAGCTTGCATGCGCCCCTCACGCTCGTGTGGCCGGTGAATTTGTTAGTGGCCAGCGCATCCTCTACCGGAATTAGGGTATATATCCAGATGTCGGGGGGTGTGATGACTCAAAGGAACTGGCTGATTACCCAAAGTCGGGTAGGTTTCGCTTGTGGCGTACACCACTCGCCGTGGGGAACGCTGACGGCGGGGTAAGTGTTGTGCTGTGCTGTAAGGCGTAGGCAGCAAACCGAAAGGACGGCGACATTGACCGGAGCAATAGCCCCCACCAAGCCGCTGACCGCACTGGACCTCTGCGATCGCTGTGGCGCCCAGGCCTATGTCCGGGTGCTGCTGACCAACGGAGGCGAACTGCTGTTCTGCGCGCACCACGGCCGGCAGCATGCCACCGCACTGGCCAAGGTAGCCGTCGACATCCAGGACGAGAGCAACCGGCTGTCGGAGCCAAACCCAGGGGTGAACTGAGCCCCACTCGAGGCGCACCCCGGAGGGACGCGAGTCCGCTCGGGGGAGCACCCGGCCTCACACGTCAATGAAGCCGTGCCCGCTGCCGGGCACGGCTTCATTTATGTTCCTGATGCGGATGCTCCGCTGCCGTAGCGGGATGACGGCAGGGGGCACCACAGCCGTTCCCCGGAAAGCTAGTCGAGGTAGTCCCGGAGCACCTGAGAACGGGACGGGTGACGAAGTTTGGACATCGTCTTCGACTCGATCTGACGGATCCGCTCACGGGTCACGCCATAGACCTTCCCGATCTCGTCCAGCGTCTTGGGCTGGCCGTCGGTCAGCCCGAAGCGCATGGAGACGACGCCGGCCTCGCGCTCGGACAGCGTGTCGAGGACCGAGTGCAGCTGCTCCTGGAGGAGCGTGAAGCTGACCGCCTCGCCGGGCTGGATCGCCTCGGAGTCCTCGATCAGGTCGCCGAACTCGCTGTCGCCGTCCTCGCCGAGCGGGGTGTGCAGGGAGATAGGCTCTCGCCCGTACTTCTGCACCTCGATGACCTTTTCCGGGGTCATGTCGAGTTCCACCGCGAGCTCATCTGGAGTCGGCTCGCGGCCGAGGTCCTGGAGCATCTGGCGCTGCACGCGGGCCAGCTTGTTGATGACCTCGACCATGTGCACCGGAATGCGGATCGTCCGGGCCTGGTCGGCCATCGCGCGGGTGATCGCCTGCCGGATCCACCAGGTCGCGTACGTGGAGAACTTGTAGCCCTTGGTGTAGTCGAATTTCTCCACCGCGCGGATCAGGCCCAGGTTGCCCTCCTGGATCAGATCCAGGAACAGCATGCCGCGGCCGGTATACCGCTTGGCCAGGCTCACCACCAGGCGCAGGTTGGCTTCGAGCAGGTGGTTCTTCGCCCGGGTGCCGTCGTCGGCGATCCACTCCAGGTCGATCCGCTGTTCGGTGGTCAGCTTGCCGCCGAGTTCGGCGAGCTTCTCCTCGGCGAACAAGCCGGCCTCGATGCGCTTGGCCAGCTCCACCTCCTGCTCGGCGTTGAGCAGGGGGACCTTGCCGATCTGCTTGAGGTAGTCCTTGACCGGGTCGGCGGTCGCGCCCGCCACCGCCACCTGGGCGGCCGGCAGGTCGTCGTCATCGTCGCCGAGAACGAGGATCTCCTCTTCCTCCTCGACGCCTTCGGTGTTCAGCTTGACGACCTGCGCGCCCTCGGGACCGGGAGCGGCCGCGCCGTTCGGCTGCGCCGCCACGGCCTCCGGCTCCTCCGGCTCGTCGGACTCGTCAGCCTCCTCCGATTCCTCGACCTCGGCGCCTATATCGGCGTCCAGGTCCTCATCGGTGAGCGCGTTCTCGACGTCCTCGTCGTCCAGGTCATCGAGGTTCTCCAGGTCGACCGCGCCGTCCTCGTCATCGAGCTCTGGCATGTCGCCAATATCGGGATCCGCATCCACCAGGGCGGTGTCTGCTGTCTGTGGCATATCAGGCTCCTCGGGCTCCGGGTCGTCCTGTTCGGCGCGGGTCACCGGTCTCGGGGGTACGGCCTGGAGATCGGCTGGGTCGCCGACATTCCGCGGACTGCGATCCGTCCTTGAGCGCTTCCGCGCTGCGGAGTTAGCAGCGCTCACGGCCACGGTCACCCCTTCCTTTCGGGACTGATTCCAACCCGCCTGCCTCCACCTCATCACCACGATAGGCCGGGCCCGGGAGTGAGTTGTCCATTCGGGACGCTCCGTCCCCCGGGGCGTACTCCAGCCTACGGCCGGTGCATGACTAGCACGGTCACGTCGTCGTCTTGTTCATGGCCTGCGAGCATACGGTCTACCAGATACTGCAGCAGCCGTTCTGGCTGGTCACGCACATCCTGTTCGGCGCGTGCCGCGACTGCCGCCAATTCATCGAGACCCGCGTCCAGGCCGCGGCTCCGGTTTTCCACCAGGCCATCAGAATAGAAAACCGCGCTGCTTCCCGGCCGCAAGCTGAACGGATGCTGCTTGCGCGGGCTGGCCCAGCCGAGCGGGGTCCCCGCCTCGACTTCGTCGAACCGTGGTTCGGCGCCCGGTTCCAGTACGAGCGCGGGCAGATGACCCGCGTTGCCGAGCACGCCCTCACCGCCCTCCGGGTCGATTACCAGATACGCGACGGTGGTGACCTGCTCCTCCAGCTCCGTCGCCTGGAACAGCCGGTCCAGGCCGCCGAGGACCGCCGCGGGCCTGGGGTCGGTCAGGGCCAGCGCGCGGAGAGCGTTCCTGACCCGGCCCATGCCGGCCGCGGCGATGAGCCCCTTGCCCATGACGTCGCCGACCGCGACCGCCAGCCTCCGGTCGGCCAGCCAGAACGCGTCGTACCAGTCACCGCCGATCTCCATGTTGCGGGCCACCGGCAGGTAGCGAGCCGCCATCTGCACGCCGGGGACGCTGGGCAGCTTGTCCGGCAGCAGGCTGCGCTGCAGCGTCTCCGCCGTGGTGTGCTCCCGCTCGTACATCGCGGCGCGCTCGACGGCGAGCGCGCACTGGCCCGCCAGCGCCTCGAGGAAGACACGTTCCTCCTCGGTAATCCGCCGCGGCCTGCCGAAGGAGAACCGCAGGGCGCCGAGCGGCGCGCCGGCGGCCAGCAGCGGCAGCCCGACCCAGGAACGCTCGTCCGAGGTCTGCTGAAGCTGCTGCGGGTCGATTTCGAGCTCGCCCTCGAACTGCCGGTGCAGGTCCTCGGGATCCTCGACCAGGACAGGCCGACGGGCCGCGATGGCCTTGGTCATCACGCTCGGGGACTCGAGCGTGAGCAGCCCTTCGGCGGTGTCCGGCGCGTTACGGAGGTCATCGTTGACCACGCGAAGCGTGCTGTTGTCCGGCCCGAGCAGGGCGACCGCCGACCGCAGCGCGCCGATCGCGGTGCGGCCGACCTCGGTGATGACCTCGACGACCTGCTCGACGGTGAGCGCCTCGGCGAGCATGCTCGTGGCCTGCTGGAGGCGGGCGGTCCTCAGGGCCGCGGCGGAGAGTTGCTCGGTGAGGCGCCCTCGCATCTCCTCTGCCTCGCGCTGGCTCGTGACGTCGGTGCTCGCGCCGACCCACTCGACGATCTTCCCGTCGCGCTCGATCGGGACCGCTCGCACGTCGTAATGGCGGTAGGAACCGGTCTTGGTGCGTATCCGGTAGCGGTCGTCGAACGTCTTCCCGGTGCGGACGCAATCACGCCAGCCGCGCTCGACCCGGTCCCGATCCTCACGATGGATGGAATCGAGCCAGCCGTCGCCGAGGAACTCCTCGATCGTCTGGCCGGTGATCCACCGCCACTCGGGCGCGTCCTCCTTCATAGCTCCGTCCGGTGCGGCCACCCAGACCACCTGGGCGCCGCCCTGGACCAGGCTCCGGTACCGCTCCTCGCTGCGACGCAGCGCCTCCTCCGCGGGACTGCTGGCCGCCACCTGCAGGAGCAGCAGGCCAACGGCGACGACCTGGCTCTCGTGGACGTCGTGGACGTCGTGGACGTCGTGGACGTCGTCGGCGTCCAGGTGGCTTGGACCGGCCGCGTTGACCAGGCCGGGTTCGCCGATCGGGTCCGGCTGGCTAAGGAGGCCCGCTGGGTCGCGTGGATCGCGTGGGTCTCGCGGATCGCTTGAGTCGCGCGGACCACGTGGATCGCGTGGGTCTCGCGGATCGCGTGGGTCGGCGTCGCGGATCGGGAACCAGAAGGCGGTCGTGCCAGCCGGATAGGCCGGCTCGGCGAGCTTCACGCCGCCGGCCAGCACGCGGCGCAGCGCGGCCTCGGCCAGGCTGCCAAGCGGCTCGGGCCAGATCTGGGTCGGAAGCAGGCCGACGTACGCCGCCGGGTCGGGTGTGTCCGCGGCTGGCGCGGGCCGGCCGTGGCTCACGCTGTCGTGACTCGCGCTGCCGTGGCTAGCGCTGTCGTGACTCGCGCTGCCGTGGCTAGCGCTCGGGCTCGCCCCGAGCACGCTGGGATCGCGTACTCCGGTGTCGCGAGGGGGTACCGCTCGCGCCACGGCGGCCGTGGCGGCGAAGGCGGCGTTCACCTTCCTGACGCGCAGATCAGCGCCGAAGACCGCGAAACCGACGGGCGCCTGGAGCATCAGGAGATCCGCCAGCGCGGAATCGGACGCGTCGCGCTGCCTGGGCACGGAGGTGTCCGTGCTCATGGTGAACTCCCACGTCCCGCTCCGGGGGCTGCCATCGGCGGCTCCTTCCCCGGGATCGTCTCCCGTGGCCATCTCATTAAGCGTGCCACAGTCCGGCAATTGGTGTAGCCAGGGCGAGCAGGTTAGTGGCAAGCAATTGCCGGATCGTGGATAGCTACGGTGGGCATGGCGTCGTAGCATAGCGTCGGCATGTCCAGATCTGAGAGGCTATCAGGGTGAGCCCGCAGAGCCGACGCAGCCAGCCCCCAGGCGATGAAGCCCGGGTTCCCGCTGACCCCGCCGCTGCAGCCGCTCCCCCGCCGAACGCGCTGTTCGCTGAGATGCTGCGCGCTGCCCGAGAGCTTCTGGCCGTGAGAAGTCCGCTGGACGCCGAACTCATGGTCAGCGAGCTTCTCGGCACGTGGTGGGGTCAGCGTGGCGTGGGCGGCACCAGCGTGGAGCAGTTGATCGGCGAGGGGCTGGTGGATTACGCGGCCGGGCAGCGAAGCCCGGCGGCGCTCGCACTGCTGTCCGGAATCGCCTGCCTCGGCACGCCACGGCAGGCGGTCAAGGCCGAGCGGGCGGCCATTTCGCTCATGGATGGCGGCGTGCCGTGCCCCGACTGGGCTTCCCATCTGGGCGAGGTGACGCCGGCCGAGTGTTACGTCAACCCGGATGACTTCGGCGACCAGGACGAAATCATCTGCGTGTTCTCCTACGCCGGCGAAGAGCCGCATGCGCTGGTCTCCGTCGTGGACTACAACGCGGGCGGGATGATCAGGGACGGCTGGGTCACGTCCCGGGTGAACAAGCTACTCGATCACTGCCGGGAAGTGTCGGCGCAGCGGGGCGCCTCGGGCCGGCACGCGTTCCGCGAGGTCGACGCGCCGCAGGCGCGGCGGATGCTCGAGACCGCGCTGCGGGTGACGGACTCCACCGTCGCCGATGCTACGGGCCGCACCAGGGTTTCTCGCGCCGCCGCGGTATCTGTGGTATCGGTGAGCGAATCATTCCCCTCTTATCACGCATTCATCAGGTCCAGGGTCCGGGCGCTGCCGCCGTACCGTGGCCGTTCGCATGGTTCCCTGGCCACCGGACCGCTGGCGGTGGTGTCGGCGGCTGGGCTCTCGGGCTCGTGGTCAGGATCAGGCTCGGGGTCGGGCTCGGGTTCGGGGTCGGGCTCGGGGTCGGGCTCGGGGTCTCGGCGGCAGGCGTGGAGCAGGGATAAGCGGGCGATGCTGGCCGCCGAGTTCCTGGCCTCCGACGAGGCCGAGGACCTGTCCGACCGCAGTTCGGCTTCGCATTGCGCGGACCGGATCATCGATTACGGGTGCGACCATGACTTCGGCCGCCCGCTGCGGATGAGCCCGACCAAGGTGGAGACGTTCCTGCTCGCCTGGCTGCCGCGCAAGGTGATGCTGTCCTTCGCCGAGCAGGACGCCATGCCGCACGTGCTGGCCGCCTGGGTCCGGTGGAGCGGGCGGCGGCGTGAGCTGTCCGAACCGCTGATCGCCGAGACGCTCGAGACCGTGTTCAACTCGATCAGCGCGTTCGCCGATGCATACCGGGACCCAGCCGAATTCGGGCTGGAGTACGCGCTGGTCCGGCGCCTGCTGCCGGACGGCGACCTGGAAGCGCTGCCGCGCCGGGCGTTCGCGTTCCCGGTGCTGGAGGGGTGGCACGAGGGCGTCGACCTGAGCGCGCTCGACCCGGCCGATCCCGCCGATCGGCGCGCCCTGCTTGCCGCCGACCACGCCACGCCGGCGCCCGGCGGCGTCGGCCGCCACATCGAACGGCACCTCGTGCTGGCCGATCACCTGTGGCGGGGAGATCCGCCCGAGCTGTGGGAGACCGCGCAGCGGCTGCTCGACTCCGGCCAGGAGCGGCACCTGGTGCTGCACGCCCTGATGGCGGTCCTGGAGGCCGTCGGTCCCGACCGTGCCGCGCTGATCGCCGCCCTGGACGAACTGGACCTGGAGTAAGGCTGTTACTGTACGCACACGGCTTTCACTACCGTACGCACGCCGTTTAACAGCAACCCGGCATCGCCGGTCCCCATTCGTCACTCGGCTTACCCGTGTGCTGACAACTCGCACACCATCGAGATCGAAGTCGCGGCTTCCCGCCGCTGCTGCCGGCGCCTCTCCCCCGCCGGATTGCCCTGTATGTCTGATAAATATCGAACAGAATTTGGATTAGGATGGAATATCCGTGCTTCACGGAAATAAAGTGGTCGAATACGGCCGGTAAACTTCCACGCAGCCGTATGTCCCCGGGGTGGGCGTCGCGCGAGCGCGAAATTCTGGCTGGGTGGTGCGGCGGGGCGGGTGGCTGGGGTTGCTGCCGCGTGGTGGTGCTGGCGGGTGGTTTGCGCTGATC
>Ga0213881_10000969_pt1 | contig 14926 bp, 13 predicted proteins | sample BarmaccoBMER_R08_FD_160104 | JGI IMG/M metagenome (GOLD analysis project Ga0213881, IMG submission 160104) | Barbacenia macrantha exposed rock microbial communities from rupestrian grasslands, the National Park of Serra do Cipo, Brazil - ER_R08 ... | reverse complement strand
AAAAGACCTAGAAAGTCAAACGGTCGGTGTTGGGGAACTGGGTGGTAGTGCCCAAAACACAGTGACGTACATGATGAAGCGGGAGGGAGCCGACCCTGAGCGTGTGAAATTCGCACTGCTGGGACCAAATATCTATGATGCTGTACGGCTGGGTCAGGTCGATGCTGCGATGGTCAACGAACCTGCGACAACGCTGCTACTCCAGGCTGGTAGTCGAGCGTTAGTCACTTTATCAGACCCGGAACAGGCCAAGCGCTTTTTGGGTGGTCGTTTAGAGGGCATGGGCGTTGCCGTGAGAACCTCTGAGCGAGAACAGCGCCTCGACGAGATGCACCGCATCGCTCGATCGCTAGACATGTGTGTAAAATTCATGGCAACTGTCTCAAACTCAATACTCATTGATGCAGTACCCAGAGAGCTAATCGCAGGAGGTCGGCGCGATGTATTTGAGGCGGCCTTAAAACGCGATCGCAAATCACTTATCCCCACAAGCATAGCCGTCCAGCCCGATGCTGCCCAACGGGCTGAGGATTTGCTGGTATTCGCTGGCAAGATTAAGAAAGGCGAGGTCAATATTAAAGACGCGATTGATTTAAGTATTGTAGGAGGTCAGGGTGCTTGACATTTCTGATCTGACGCTATCCTACGGTGCAGAGCCTGTACTCGAAGGGGTGACATTTGAGGTCAAAGCTGGTCAGTTCGTTAGCTTAGTCGGTCCCTCAGGTTCGGGCAAAAGCAGTATCTTGCGGGCTGTGATGGGTTTGCAAGCGTATAGCTCAGGTCATCTCGCTCTTGCGGTGGGACGCGATCAAATCGGCTTTTTGTTTCAAGACGATGCGCTCCTTCCCTGGCGCACGGCGCGGGAGAACGTGATGCTCGGTTTGCGCATTCGCGGCATGACAAACCGGGAAGCCGTCCAAGCAGCGGAAAGCTGGTTGATGCAGTTGGGATTGATGGGTCTAAGTGGGCGTTACCCTAATGAACTCAGTGGTGGTCAGCGAAAGCGGGTAGCACTGGCTCAGGTGCTTGCCCTCAAGCCTAGGCTGTTGCTGATGGACGAACCCTTTGCCTCGTTAGACGCAATTGTACGCCACCGCCTCACGCAAGATTTACTCAATTGGGTCGAGCAGGAACATCTCACGGTGCTGCTAGTGACCCACGATCTCGAAGAAGCTTTGTCCCTGTCAGATGTAGTCTACCTGCTTTCACAAGGACCACGAGCCCGTATCCGCCAGCGCTACGCTGTGCCCTTTGCTCGTCCTAGAGACTCCATCAAGACGCGCACTCAACCCGACTTCGCTCCGCTGTTGGCCCGCCTGTGGCAAGACCTCTCTATGGAGGTTTTTCCTGTGGAGGAGGATGTTACCCCTGTGGAGGTTGAGGTATGAAGCGCCAAACCAGGCAAGTCGTGGCACAGCTGGTGTTTCTGGCACTTTGGGAAGTCCTGACCCGCACGGGTGTTATCGACCCCTTCTTCGTCTCTTCCCCCAGTCAAGTCGTGCTGACCTTAATTACGCTCTTTTCTGGAACCGAGATCTGGTCTCATCTACAGGCTAGCTTCAGCGAAGCGATCCTCGGGTTAATTGCAGGCGTTGGGATTGGTGTTGTCTTGGGCTTGGTTGCGGCTTTTACTCCAATCATTTCAGAGATTTTAGAACCGGCAATGACTCTGCTTAACGCAACTCCGCGAGTAATTCTAGCGCCGCTATTCACGATCTGGTTCGGCATTGGTCTTGGTTCTAAGATTGTCCTATCCTTCTCATTAGTCGTTGTGCTGGTCTTTTTCGCAGTCTACAACGGTGTCAAAGATGTTGACGTGCGGCTGGTGGAACGGGTCAAAACTCTCGGAGGCAACGCTCGTGTGCTGCTCCAGGAAGTCTATCTGCCCTCAGTTACAGCCTGGGTCATGGGCAACCTCAAGGTGGCAGTGGGTTTTGCTTTCACAGGTGCAGTAGTGGGCGAATTCGTAGCATCACAACGGGGTCTAGGCTATCTGCTGTCCTTTGCTCAGAGTACCTACAACGCCTCGCTGATGGTGGCTTTGATCCTGCTGATTCAGCTCTTTGTACTGGTCTTGACCAACCTAGCGGATCGGCTGGAACAACGACTACTTTCCTGGAAGTACCGACAAAGAGCGCTTCCATCTCCAGCAATCGAGACCAAATTGCCCTCCTCAAGCTTGGTAGGATGAGTTTGCCATATAGCTAAGAAAGAGTCCTGACATGAGTAATGCCAAACTAGCCCAGAAACTGGTGGAATCGCTGCAGTTGAAAAGTCCCCCGATTGCCCTTAGCTTTGTCCGGGAAGCCCCTATCAACATTCCCCGGTTTGATGCCACCGTTCCGGCGGGCTGCTCCTTCTGGCGCAAAGCTGAACAAGGTGTGCTTTATACCGATGCTTTAGACCATGTCAACTGCCCTGTAGGGATGCATGCCATGGGTCTACCCATGTCTGGTGAAACATCAGAAGCCTTAATGGATCTAGTGGTTCAAATGGGTGAGACTTGCTACCTTGATGGGGCTGAAGTCCCTCACATTCCAACTGTTGCTGGGGAAAAATCAGGAATCGTTTACGGTCCCTTGACTGATCTAGAGGACCAACCAGACGCGGTGTTACTTTGGGTCACACCTTATCAAGCCATGTTACTCCAGGAAGCAACCAAAGCAGTCGCCTGGACAGCCAACTCTGGTGTTCCTACCTTTGGACGCCCTGCCTGTGCCGCCATTCCTGCAGCTATGCTCAAAGGCACCGCTGTGCTGTCGCTAGGTTGCATGGGGATGCGGACTTTCACTGAAGTGGCGCAAGAGCAATTGCTGGCAGTACTCCCCCAGCAAGCGTTAGCTGAACTGACTGACTCTTTACAGCTGGCTACAACTGCTAACCAACAGATGCAGCAGTTCTACGAGCAGAAGCAGGTGAGCTTTAACCCCTTTAGCGCGTAGAATGCCTACCAAGCTCTCAGTCGCAAAAGCGAATCCGTCAATGAAGTAAGCTGCCAGAGTTACCACCTGCAGTAGTAACGTGTTAGTTGCCAGCACGACAGTTCCTAGGGTTGTGTTGCAAAAAGTTGTTGGGGACAGAAAACTCCTTGAGGAAGGAATTGACTATGCAGCCGCTTCAAAAATTTCGGCAATGAATTTCACTCGCTCTTTGACGGCTCCTTTCCCAACTGTTTTCACTTGTCCAATTCTTGCGCATATTCATAGTTTCATACCCCTTGATTGTTCGTCTCGCCGTATTGAACGAGCCAAACCCCATCCCAGGTTTGACTAACCTTTTAATAAATCTATGATCTTGTTCGATGCGATTATTCAGATACTTGTTTTGTCTTAATTCCACTCCCTGGGGCAATTCTTCTCTTTGAGTTTATTCATAGTTTGATCGGAGTGGGACGGTAACGATCTCAATCAACAGGGTCGCTAAAGGGGTTCAGATGGTTGTCTTTCTGGCGGTCGCCAGAATATGAGAAGTGACCCCCAAGGTAGAAGGTTCTGCTTCCAACCAACGGATTGCTTGTAGCAATCTTTCTCGTTGCTCTGTATCCTGCCAATGCTCCTCAAAGTTGGGCAATACTGCGCCGAGTCCTTGAATGGCTAATAATTTTTCATCCGAGAAGCCTGCCTCCGCGATTTCCTCCCGCAGTTCGTCAGGATGGTGGAAGAAAGCGGTTGTAAAATAAGCAGGATGATTGTTAGGGTTGCGATGCTGCCCATCAATGAGATCTTGCTGTACGATTTTCACAAAGGTTGGATCAGCCAAATGACCTCTACGCAGCCCACTTAAGGTTGAAGCAAACCGAGAAACACCAACGGCAAAAATCAGACCATCCGGTTTTAGGATGCGGTAGGCTTCTCGCAGAGCGGTGATGCGATCGCAGCGATCAATCAGATGATACAGTGGTCCCATAAGTAACACGACATCAACGCTGGCATCAGAACGATCTAACTGACGGGCATCGCCTACAACGGCACTGGCAAGCGGGCGATCGGGCTGTGCTTGAGAAGCTTCGCAGGCTTGCTCAACGTGTAAAGGAACTGCATCAACCAAGTGCACCTCATACCCCTGCTGCGCCAACCAGCAGGCATAGATTCCTGAGCCGCCCCCGACATCAAAAATTACAGCGGGTGGAGCGGTCAAGTATCGATTGAGTAATTCTTGAGTCCGAGTCAGTTCCAGTGGTCCTAACATTTGCGATTGCAATAATCGCTGGGCTTCCTGTCCCTGTTCGTAGTGAGCAACCACTTCATGACTCAGCCAGTCTGTTAATTTTGTTAGGTTGAGCATATGATTCTCCAGGATTGTATTTTTACTACGGGCATTAGCACTGACAACTAGCGGCGAATTGACCAATTGTTTAGTGACATGAACACCACTGCTAGGTCTCGTATGGGCGCGGCAGTTGGTGCAGTTTGTGAGCCGTATCCAACTCGCTATTGTTTTTTCTGCCGTATCCCCAACCTAACGTGCAACGATACTCACCCATGATGTCGCGATCGATCAACTCATCCTCATCGACGACAACAGTAGTATGAGATTCAGGCGCAACATAAAGCGCATCCGCAGGACAATAAGCCTCACAGATAAAACAGGTTTGACAGTCTTCTTGGCGGGCAATCACAGGTGGCTGATCAAGAACCGCATCAAAGACATTCGTAGGACAGATTTGCACACAGATATTGCAAGTGATACAGCGTTTAGAGCTAACCAGTTCGATCATGTGCTTGCTCCAACGAGTTCAGTTTGAGCTTGCTCAAAGCAGCAGCCGGAGCCTTCTCCGGCTGACCTTTGAGGAGGGGACGCGATCGCTTCCGAAAGCCAATCTCGCCTCACCCAGAGTTGATCCAAGCCGCCCGTTGCCAGATAGTAGCGTTGATTTGGATCGGTTTCTGGATAGTCCACGCGGATATGTTCACTCCGGGTTTCCCGACGGTGTAACGCACTGAAATATGCCCATCTCGCCACAGCCGTAAGCGCCGCCGCTCGACGAGAGTGTTCTACATCGCGCACTGTATCCTGTTTGGGATGCCCTTGCACCTGCTGCCAGAGTGCATCTAATTTGGCGAGAGAATCGACCAGTTTTTGTTCAGAGCGGAAATAGTTCTTCTCTAAGGGAAATATTTCGGCTTGAACACCGCGTACTATGGCATCGCTATCAAAGGAGGTAGACGTAGGGGAGAGTGATCGCAGTCCTGTTTGACCCGCCTGACGCACCGCCCGTTCATGGGCATGAACCCCCAAACTCTTCGCAAAGGCTGCCGCTCCCTCTCCTGCCCATTGTCCTGTTGAAATTGCCCAAGCGGAGTTAGGACCACCCCCCCCAGAGCTTAAGCCTGCCAGAAACTCCCGTGATGCTGCATCTCCTGCGGCATAGAGACCTGGAACCTTCGTAGCACAATGCTCATCCACAATCCGAATTCCACCTGTGCCCCGGACAGTTCCTTCTAAGAGCATTGTTACAGGCACTCGCTGCGTATAGGGATCGATCCCCGCTTTTTTGTAAGGCAGAAAAGCAATAAAATGAGACTTTTCAATCACAGCTTTGACTTCGGGTGTAGCTCGATCTAACTGAGCATAAACGGGACCTTTGAGTAAAGCATTCGGTAGGAATGAAGGATCGCGACGACCATTGATATAGCCTCCCAGATCATTCCCTGCTTCATCGGTATAAGTTGCCCAGCCAAAGGGAACACCCCGCGTGACAGTCGCATTGAAAGCCGTTGAAATCGCATAGTGACTCGATGCTTCCATACTAGAAAGTTCGCCACCTGCTTCCACTGCCATCAATAGACCATCGCCTGTGTTGGTATTACAACCTAAAGCCTTGCTTAAGAAAGCACAACCCCCGTTTGCCAGGACAACCGCACCTGCACGAACGGTATAAGCACGATGCTGCTGACGCTGTACGCCTCTTGCCCCCGCAACAGAACCATCGTCTGCTAACAATAGCTCTAAGGCAGGACTTTGATCGAGAATCTGCACTCCCACCTGCAACAGGGTTTTGCGAAGAACGCGCATATATTCAGGTCCGTAATAGCTCCGGCGCACGGATTCCCCATTCTCTTTCGGGAAGCGATAGCCCCAACTTTCCACCATTGGCAGACTGAGCCATGTTTTTTCGATTACCCGCTCGATCCACCGTAAGCTAGCCAGCGTTTGTCCGGCTCGATAGCGCTGCCATAGCGCCGTGTTCCAATCCTCTGGCGCAGGAGCCATGATGCCATTGCCACTAGCAGCAGCAGCACCGCTCGTTCCCAAGAACCCTTTATCAACAGCGATGACGCTTACGCCTTGAGCGGCAGCCGCCCATGCTGCCCACGCCGCAGCGGGACCGCCTCCAATCACTAGAACGTCGGTAGCTAATTGCAGTTCAGTTTCGTGTTTGATGCTCACGATTTTGATGTTCCCTGAGGTTTTGATGTTCCCTGAAGAGATGATGAGAGAAAGGGAAAAAATAGAATGGGAGACCAGAAAACTAATATTATTTATAACGTGATCGCTTAAGAGTATCACATGATCTTCCTACGAAAACAAGTGATCTCAGATACAAATAATATGAATAACAAAGGTTAGATTTTTTAAGTGTTTTTGTATTGTCAATCTATCAAAAAAACAGTAAAGTGTTTCCAGAACGCTAATTGCTCTCGGAATCTGTTTGCACTCGATAGGAGCATTCTGAACACTGTACGCGAGGAGATGAAATTGTTGAAAATTTGGATTTCCCAAACCTTACTGCACGAAGCTTGAAAGATAGTAAGGATATTGGAAGTTTATTTTGGAAGAACAGACTTTTTCAAACATCCGCTCATCTCACTGAAGTGGTTAAAGTGCCGCAGGAATTACTAAATTGTTGGACTGAGCTACTTTGCTATGCTGCTTGAATGGATAAAGTCGAGCTGAGTTGTGGAAACATAGCGTCAGTGGACGCATCTTGCCATTCTGCGAACCACTCCTTCACTTCTCGGACTCTTTTCACTAGTTACCCTGCTTGCTCAACTTTTGCAACATGTCTTACCCCTGCGTCAAACTGCCTGGTACACTAAACCGCTCCCTACCTTTGTCGATGCACTAGCATTAGTCCGTTGTCTACTTTGGAAACAACGACTTTTTGATACATCCACTCTAAAAGTGCCAAAGGTCCTGCTTGACTCCTGAGCTGAGCTACTCTGCTACTCCAACTAATTGGCTAAAGTCAAGCTTAGACTTGGATGGTTATATGACCTTAATCTGTTACGCTCCCAAATGGTATAGCAATGGTGCTGGAAAGAGGTGAAGCTGTCTGAAAAAGTTCAACCTTATCGATATAGAAAGTTCCGGGACCTGGAGCACCTTTAACAAACCAGCTCTGCTCAATAATACCTGATAAATTCATCTGATGCCCGTATTCACTACCTGGTACATCGGATACTAGATAGAAGGCGCTCCAGGGCATATAGACGACGACTGGCTGAGTACCAGTCATTTGGTAATCCGCGAACCAGAAGTACTTGACTCCATCTGAGCCAATGGGTTCAGTGAAGGAGAATTGCACAGTACGTCCTGAGCCATCGGGCCATAACACAAAGCTCACACCGTTCCAGGCAGACCAGTCTGGTTGAGGTAGCAGATGTCCCATGCCAGCATATCCCAAGTAGGATTGGATGTTATAGCCAAGTTCCAGAGAATAGGTACCGTCAGCCTGAACAGTTGTACTTAAGCTGGGGAACAGCCCCGCATTCGGATCGCCCCAGGGATCGATCATATAGCCGCCAGAGTTAGGCCAATTGACGACTGGCAGAGTATTGCCGTAACTTTCAAAGTTATCAATCGTTTGAGCAGCAATGACAATTGGTTGCATACCACTAGAATTTTGTGTGGTCAACAGGCTCTTCCAAACATCCACTGCTCCTCTAAGATCTTGGAAGTCTCCTCTTATTTTCGGAATAAGGTCCCTCATTTCCTCAATAGATTCTTCAGCTTTCCTACTGCCATTTGACTGTTTAGAAAGTCCTGCAGTTTTGGCAAGTCTTGGTTGCACTTTGAATATAGCAAGTTTGTTAGTAGGTGCTATCTCCTTAACAATTGCTGCATTTACCTGTAATCCAGATATTTCCCAAAACGATGCCAAGACAATTGCCGAGGACATTACTATACGTCTAGTTGTATTAGAAGCTAATATCGTTTTCTTCAACAGACATTTAGGAATAATGTTTTTTTGAAGAAGACATTCATCTGCTGCCTTAATAACATGCTTGGTAACCATTCTAATAATTGATAATTGGAAAACAGTGCTTTGCTGAGATAACATATAGCTTCTTTGAATCGAGCGACCTTAGAATCAACGATGAAATTGTTGGGATCGAGAAGAAAATTTAAAAACTATTCTCAGTAACTCCAAGTTTATAACAAGCGGTTTTCATTTGCAAAGTATAGTGACACGCTTTTACTAGCATTCTGTCCTCTAGAAGAGCACAGTATCAATTAGCTTAAATAATAGTCTCTGATGTTACAATTTTCAAATGAAATCTGGAGATTTATTTCTTAAAAGTCTGTTATTGCACGATCGTCCGTAATATTCTATTTCAATTTGATTGTTCATGTAGCAAATGAATGACCTAATGTTCTTTATAACGAATGGTGGTCCTCTAATATTCCACAACAACCTAGTTCGGCTCAGACTTTTCCCTGCTGTAAATTTTCCGGTGATAATCCGGTAAACTACGGGAGATATACCCTATGAGGGGAATCAGAGGTCTTTTCCTTCAACTTTTCTACAAAGTCCTGCTAAAAGCCTTGTGCAAAAAAGGATTGACTCCGGTCTAAAAGAGGCTTTAAAAACAACACTCTGTTAAAACCCTGACTCCGCTTAACTTTGATAGGGCAGGGGTTATAGCTTCTCAAGCTAATTTTGTGAGAAATCCGGGATCAAAATCTTGCATAAAAGAAAAAGTGTAACCGTAAGAAGTATTTAGAGGCTCAAAATCATTTTAGATAGTAAGCGAGTATCGGATTCAAAAGTGTATAACACTCCCTAGGAGTCCAACCATGCAGATTGCTTCAATCGCCTATCGTGTACCTTCATGGAAGGTTACACACGATGTACTTCTCAATCACATCGACAAATGTAATCCCAGTGTTCCAGATATCAAGAAGCTGCCCTACTTAAAAATTCTTGGGAAGCTGCTCCGACAATCTGGAGCAGATACTCGTTACTGGCGCGATCCACACCTTAATGAAAAAGCATTTGATTTAATATTAGGGGCTATGAATGATGCGCTAGAGCAGGCAAATCTGTCTGCAACTGACATTGATTTGCTAATTTACTGTGGGGTCGGACGCGGTTTTCTGGAACCTGCCAATGCCTATTTTTATGCCCATGCCGCAGGTATGCATCGAGCCAATTGTTTTGACATCACGGATGCCTGCATGAGTTGGATTCGGTCCGCTCACATTGCTCAGCTCATGTTGAAAGCTGGAACCTTCAAACGGGTGATGATTATCAATGGAGAATTCCATCTCGGCTTTCATAGCAACTTTGTAATTGGTGACACACGAGCACTCGAATACTCCTTCCCGATGTACACGATCGGCGAAGCGGCGACCGCCACTATCCTGATTCCTAGCCCAGAAGACTGGAAATTTGACTATTTATCCAAAACTGAATTTGCTGATTTATGTACAATTCCGTTACCTAGCCATGCTAACTTTGTTGAACCGAGCGAGAAAATTGGACACAACGGGATCTATAAATTTGTTTCCTACGGCAAAGAACTCTTTCAAGCTGGGACAGCTTGTATCGGCGAACTAATTCGCAACACTATTGATGGTGTTGAGCGAAATGTTTGGTATTTCCCTCATGCCCCTTCTAAAAAGATTTATGAAGAAGATATGCCCAAATATGGAATTCCCGCTCAAAAAGTCTATCTCAAGGTCTATCCGCAATTTGGCAACTTGGTCTCTGCCAGCATTCCCGTTGGATTGAGTTTAGCCCAAGCTGAAGGGAAGCTAAAGCGAGGCGATCCCATTGCACTTATTCCTGTCAGTGCAGGCATCGTTGCTTCATTAGTACAACTCACTTTTTGACAATTTAGTTTTTTTTGCTTAGGTATCGATCATGACTCAACGACAACCATGGTGGATATATGTTACTAGCCTCGGATTTGGATTAGCTTACGCCCTTCCTGCTATCCCGATTATGAGTGGTTGGCTGGGAAAGATAGCACAACATCCTAATTTCTTTGCCTTTCTTCCCTTAGTTATTGCTTATGCGATCGTCCCTATGCTTGAAGGAATTTTTTCCTATGGCATCCAACCAATACCAGATAGTATTTCTAGTGCCAAAGCTGGAGCTTTCTACTATCGGTTTTTGCTCTGGTCGAGTTTACCAATGCAACTTGGGTCGTTATACCTGGCTCTAAATTACTGGGATTTGCATCTTTTCAATACTTATGGCAGTTTAGCCTATCTTCTATCAGTTGGGCTTTATAGCGGTATGTTTGCTATTACCGTTGCCCATGAATTGATTCACCATCAGCAACGTAGCGATCGGATCTTAGGAGGAATTCTCCTATCTACTGTAGGTTTTGGTTGTTTCAAAGTTGTTCATCTCCGCATTCACCACCGCTATGTCTGCACGCCCTTTGATTTCGCAACTGCCCAACGAGGACAGAGTATTTATGACTTTTGGTGGAAAAATCTGTTCGCCAATTTTAGGGAGGCAATCCGCTATGAATCTGAGGAATTGACAAAAATCGGTCAATCCTTTTGGCATAGCGAACTGCTGGTTTGGTATCTTTTTAGTCTGCTTTGGCTGAGTATGGCAATTCTACTGGGAGGGTGGCAAGGAGGTTTTTTTTGGATCGTGCAAGCAATTATTGCCATGCTAAAACTGGACTGGACTAACTATTTACAACATTACGGTTTAACTCGAAAGCAGTATCCTGACGGTCGATACGAACCGATGCAAGTTCATTATGCTTGGTCTGTCGGACTATTTATCCACGATCTCGCTCTTTTTAATCTGCTCAGGCATGGAGACCATCATGTTAATCCACAACAGCATTATCAAACTCTGAGACATTACGATCGCGTTCCTGAGTACCCCTATAACTATTCAGTTATGTATTTGCTTTCGTTAATTCCTCCTCTATTTCAGCGGATCGTACATCCATACATAGATGGTTTTGAAGTTCGACAAACACAACTCCAAGAAGTATAAGCTATGGTGATTTTAATTACTGGTGCATCTTCAGGCATCGGACGCAAGCTAGTTCTTTATTATCTCGATCGAGGCCATACAGTTGCTGCTGTGGCTCGACGCAAGGAGAAGCTTGCCGAACTCTATCTAGAAGCGCCAACCCAACTTGGCAAGCTGAAAATTTATCCTGCAGACGTAACCAATAAACGGCAGATAGCAGAGGTAATTACGGAGATTGAAAAGGATTTAGGTGCGATCGATCTGGTGATCGCGAATGCTGGCATTGTCCATCAACAGCTTACGGCAAATCTCGATCTAGAAGCATTTGATCGACTAATGCAAACCAACGTCATGGGCGTTTTTAATACCATCGTTCCTGCAATCGAGGTGATGATGCAGCGCGGGTGCGGACAAATCGCGGCCATTTCTAGTCTCGCTGCCTTTCATCCCATTCCTCGGATCGGCACTTACTGCGCCTCTAAGGCTGCCCTCAACTACCAACTAACAGGATTGTACTGGACTCTCAAACCTTATGGGATCGATGTCACCACGATCTGCCCTGGCTTTATTACCACAGAAATGACCGTAGGACAGCAAGTTCCTAAGAACTGGTGTTTGGAAATTGATGGGGCGGTTGCAAAGATTGCTCGCGCGATCGCCCAAAAACGGCGATTATACTGCTTTCCTTTTTGGCAACAACAACTGAACGATATCCTGGGCATTCTGCCCGATGCTATCAAAGGCTTTGTTTTTAACGTTCTAATTGAAAAAGCTTTTCCTCGTCCTAACTTCTTTAACGCTTAGAAATATGGAAACTATCCTTCCTGTCAACCTTGGATATCAAATCGGCTTAATTGGTTTCACTCGCTTTAGTAACATCCTGAGGTTATCTCACTATGTCATTGGTATCCATCCGCGCTATTTATTACGTCTGCTGTTAGTTGTCAGTTTGAGTCTGATTGGCTTGCCTTTAGGATTGTGGGAACGAATTGTTTGCAGTCGAAAAATTGCCCAGACTCAGATTGAGAATCCACCTATTTTTATTGTCGGTCATTGGCGTAGCGGTACGACACACCTGCACAACCTCATGACTCAAGACTCAAACTTTGGCTACCTGTCTATGTATCAGTCTGTAGTTCCCGATTGTTCCCTAGTGGGTCGGGATTGGCTCAAGCACCTGCTCGCCAAAATTCTGCCAATTAAACGACCAATGGATAATATGATTTGGCCGATCGAGGGGCCTCAAGAAGAGGAAGTAGCTCTCTGTAAAACCATGCCAACCTCCTTCTATACTCACTTCCTATTTCCGAGTAAGACACGCTATCTTTTCCGTAAATACGTACTCATGGACGGAGCTTCACCAAGAGCGATCGCAGAATTTAAACGCAAGTATTATCGCTTGCTACAAGTTGCTACCATCCATGCTCAAGGCAAGCCATTGATTCTAAAAAACCCAGTTAATACCGCCCGGATGGCTTTATTACTGGAATTATTTCCCGATGCCAAGTTTATTCACATTCATCGTTCTCCCTACGATGTCTTTAGGTCAGCTCAAAATCTCCACCAAACCTTAACTCCGATTACGACCTTACAGACCCTCAATGCTAATCAAGCAGAGGAAACTATTCTGATGTTGTATGAAGAAATGATGCAGCGATATTTAAAAAACCGCTCTTTAATTCCGTCTGGGAATTTAGTCGAAATTCGTTTTGAAGATTTGGAGCAAAAGCCAATGGCAGAAATCAAAAGAATTTATGAAGTGTTAAATTTGCCCAACTACGAAAGTGTTATGCCAACCCTTAAGGCTTATCTTGATGGTCAGAAATCCTATCAAAAGAATCAATTGCCACTTTCTCCTGAAGCAATACAGAAGATCGAACAACGCTGGCAATTTGCCTTCTCAAACTTTGGTTATAACCTACTAGTCTAGCAAGCTTGAATTGATGGTAGACGTTTCATGAAACCTATTTACACTGTTTGACATTTAGAGAGAAGAATTATGCTAAAAAATAAATTTTTACTTTGTGTGATTGTTGCCCTCAGCTTAATCGCAAAAAAAAGCAAGTTTTTAGAACAGTTACTTCCTCAGAAACTGTTAAAGAAGCTACCGCTAGGGTGGACTGATGAGATGTATTGGACTGTTTTAAAATCAAGAGGACAGAAAGTTTATGTAGATATTCCCTGCCAGTTAAAACAGCCACAAACCTATGAGCCCAAAATTGATGTCGAGAATACATACAAATTAACAGAGGCAGAAATCCAGTTTTTCTATCAGAACGGCTATCTGGGTCCCTTCACGCTGATGTCAAGTACCGAGGCTAGCTTGCTGTGGCAACATCTCCAAGAAATATTAAAGAAAGAATCGACTGTTTACCCCTACTCTCAGGGAGCTTACATTATAGAAGCTCAAGATCGCTTTTCGTCAAAAGATGGGGTGAGAAGCAATTACGAAACTAGCCTGCTAGCGATGAACTATCGTGATCGCCATTTAGAAGATGATGTACTGCTAAGCTTATTCAAACATTCTGCTCTGACAGAACGCTGCGCTCAACTCCTTGGTTCGGATCTACTATTATGGCGAACTCAATTTTTCCCAAAAGCTCCTGGAGAAGCTGGTACGCCCCTACATCAAGCAAGTTCTTATTTACTTGACAACATGAAAGCACCAGTTGTCTATCCACCCGATCGCAGCGAACTATTTCAATTAACCTGTTGGATTGCTTTAACCAAAGCGACTAAAGAAAATGGGTGTATGACGGTAGTCAAGGGCAGCCAAAAGGAGATACATCCACTCAAAGTTAGCAGACCCTTTGACACCAAAAGCGACCAGGATGAAAGCCAGAGATTTGTGACAGCCAAAATTGAGGTTGACTATGCAGTTAACTTAGAAGATGTCATTCCCATTGAAATGGATGCTGGGCAGTTTTTCATCTTTAGCGAACGCGCTCTTCACGGTTCGTTATGCAACCAAACAGACCGATGGCGATGGGCGGTTAACGGACGCATTGTTAGACCCGATACCCGTCTCTACACTCAAGAGATGTTGACCAAAGGACACAGTCATAGGGTCATTGGTGTGAGTCAAATTTGCCTCGACAATTGGCAAGCTATCTCGATCCGAGGTCAAGATACTTTTAGTTACAACCGTTTACGGGAAGATAATTCTGGCGAAGACAAAAATATAGATACAGGATCTGCCAAAAATTTGGAGATCGCCTTTAAAATTTAAGCGTAAACAAGGAGACAGAAACTGATGAGCGCTGATTCATTAAGCACATCTGAGTTGAATGTTTATAGCGACTTTAGTGACTATCAGAAGTTTGCATCTCACCAACGTCTGAATAAAGAAGAGATGTTTGACAACCACTTCGTGGATTTTATGAAATGGTTTAAGCAAGATGTCCACCAGACATATACCTGCAAGGATTTTCAAAAAATTGAGTTGAGAAATATTCTTACTCTCGCGATCGGCTACTTAGTAATTCTACCGCCACTTTATCTCCATCTGCATTGGCGATTTCCCCAATCTGCTCTGGCTTGGGGAGTACCTATGTTCGTGCTGGCAATGTTCTTTGCTGTTAAAGGGGAAGTGATGCATATGCGAACTCATTCCCCTACTAAATTGACTGGAATTGGTTGGCTCGATCGCGTGGTTGATTATCTAGGTCTAGCAGTAAGCGGAATTTCTCCTAACTTGTTCGCTCGCAGGCATCTAGCTGCTCATTACAATGATATTGGCATCGTTTCTAAAGT
>Ga0213881_10000968_pt1 | contig 14932 bp, 15 predicted proteins | sample BarmaccoBMER_R08_FD_160104 | JGI IMG/M metagenome (GOLD analysis project Ga0213881, IMG submission 160104) | Barbacenia macrantha exposed rock microbial communities from rupestrian grasslands, the National Park of Serra do Cipo, Brazil - ER_R08 ... | reverse complement strand
CCAGCCGCTGCCTTCGATGCCCAGCCCGCACGCCGTTCCCACGATCCGCACGACGCTCCCGTGGGCCGCGACCACGGCCGGCGCCGCCACGATCCCGCGTGGCGGCGCCTTCACCTGCGCCGCCGGTCCGCGCACCGACGGCAGCGGATCGAAGCGCGCCAGCGCATGCAAGATCGGACCGGACGGCGGGAGCAGGTCGTTCAGCTCGCCGAGGATCGCCGACTGCTGAATGTCTCTGCGAAGCTGCTGGTTGTTAGCCGACTGCAGCGCGATCGCCCCCACGATCCACGCGATCCCGAGTCCGACGCACGCCGTGAGCACGGCGCCGAAGAGCCCGTCGACCGCCCGCAGCCCGGGGAGCCTGAGCGTCCGGCGCGCCGCCACCCCGATCCCCTCGAAGCCGCTCGCGAGCACCCCGCCCGCGAGCAGCGCCCCGACCAGACCGAACAGCGGCGCGTACTGCGAGTGCGATCCGCCGGGCAGCAACAGGGGACCCAGCCGGGTGCCGAGGAACGCCCCGATCGCGAAGCCGACCAGCGACATCACCCCCACGATGAATCCCTGCATGTAGCCGTAAAAGGCGAGGAGCACCGTGAAGGCTACGATCAACCAGTCGATTGCGGTCACGGGGGTTGAGAGTAGCCGCGGCGATCCGCCGAGGATCTTCTACCCTCACCGCCGAGGTGGCCTCACGAGGTCGAGTGGAGGTGGGCCGAAGAGCCTACGCGGGGCGGCGTAAGCGGCGTCGGACGCGTCTGCTTACCCGGGCCCTGCCGCTGGGCGTGATCGCGGTGCTCGCGTTCGCGGGCGGCCTCGTGGTGGGAGGCGCACCGAGCCGCGCGGAGCACCAGCTCGTCACGAACTATGTCCGGGCGTGGGCGCGCGGCGATTATCACCGCATGTACTCGCTGCTCGATCCCGACTCGCGCTCGCGTGTGGGCGTGGGCGAGTTCGTCGCGGCCTATCGCGATGCCGCGGACACGGCCACCATGGTCTCGCTGGCGCCCGGGCGTGTGGGCAGCCGGCAGGGGGACTTCATACCGGTGGCGATGCGCGTCACCACCCGATCGTTCGGCGTTCTGAGCGAGACGCTCGAGGTTCCGCTCGCGGGCAGCGGGTCGGGGGCACACGTCCGCTTCGAGCGTTCGCTGCTGTTCCCGGGGCTGCGCGCCGGCGAACGGCTGGTGCGCCGGGCCGCGCTGGGGCCGCGCGGGACGATCCGGGCGAGCGACGGGACGCCGCTCGCGCAGGGACCCGAGCGGACCTCGCCGATACCCGATGTGGCCGCGCAGATCGCGGGCATGCTCGGTCCGATCCCGCCGGCGCAGGCGGCGGCGTACGCGGCGGAGGGCTACCCGCGTAACGCCAAGGTGGGGATCGACGGCCTGGAGCGCGTGTTTCAGACCCAGCTCGCTGGCACGCCCGGCGGGACCCTGCTCGCGGGCCGCCGTGTTCTCGCACATGTGGCGCCACGAGCGGGTCAGGACGTGACCAGCACGATCATTCCGAGGATCGAGCGGGCCGCGGTCACCGCGATGGCCGGCCGCTACGCCGGCATCGCGGTGATGGATCCGCGGACCGGCGCTCTGCTGGCCCTGAGCGGAGTCGCGTTCTCGGCCCTGCAACCGCCGGGGTCCACGATGAAGATCGTCACGGTTACGGGAGCGCTGGAGGCGGGGATCGTGAAGCTCACCGACACCTTCCCGATCGCCACCGAAGCGACGCTCGACGGCTACCGGCTGTCGAACGCCGGTGGCGAGGCGTGCGGCGGGACGCTGCTGAACGCGTTCGCGGTGTCGTGCAACTCGGTCTTCGCGCCGCTCGGCGCCCGGCTCGGGGCCAGCCGTCTGGTGGCGATCGCGGAGCGTTTCGGCTTCAACCAGCCCACGATGATCCCCGGCGCGGCCGAGAGTCAGATCCCCCCCGCGAGCTCGATCGGCGATGACCTGGCGGTCGGCTCATCGGCGATTGGCCAGGGCAAGGTGCTCGCCAGCGCGCTCCAGATGACCGACATCGCGGCGACGATCGCCATGGGCGGCCGGCGCCCCATCCCGACGCTGTTGGCCGGTCAGCCCCCTCGCTTCGTGTACGTGACGAGCCCCCAGGTCGCCGGCCTGGTGGAGCGGATGATGATCGCAGTCGTGCAGTCCGGGACCGGAACCGCGGCCCAGATCCCGGGCGTGCAGGTCGCCGGTAAGACCGGCACCGCGGAGCTCGGGAACACGACCGGTCCGGGCGGGAGCTCGCCGCAGAACACCGACGCCTGGTTCGTCGGCTACGCGCCCGTCGGCGCGCCGCGAGTGGTTGCCGGCGCGCTCTTCCCGGCGGCAGGCGCCGGCGGGGCGACGGCAGCGCCGGCGGTGCACGATGTGCTGGTGGCGGCGCTCGGGGCGCAGTGAAAATCCGTGAGGGCACGCGGGGCGTCGCGCGCAGGGCGGGATCGGCGAGCGGCACGCGGGCGTCAGGGCGCGCGGAGCGTGGCGCCCATGACGCTAGACGCCACAGTTCCCTGCGTCCACACCGCCAGCGCGGAGTTCCCAGGCCCGAACGCGACGGTCAGGTCGGCGGCGTAGTTCGTGGCCGAGATCGTTTGCCGTCTGTCGAAGCCGCGCGCGCGGCGCCGGCGCGCCGCGGCGAGGACGTGCCCGTCCTCGATCCAGCCGACCACTGTCTCCCCGCGCCTCGAGACGGTGGCCGCTGGGGTCTGCGACGGGTCGATCGGGCCGAGGTCGAGGGGCGCGCCGAAGCGCTTGCCGGCGTCCTTCACCGTCGCGACCACGGTGCAGGAGCCCACTAGCGAACACGCCTGCCAGGCGAGCACCTGGTCGCCGGCGTCGTTAGCGGCAAACGACAGGCCGGACGCCATCTCGCCGGCGATCGGAAAAGCCCGCGGCCGGATCCGCCCATCGAGGCTCGCGAGCACGACCTCGGAGCGATAGGCCCCCCGGGCGTCGTACCAGCTCTCGATCCACGCGGCCGTGGTGCCGCCGAGCGCAAGCTCATCGATCTGATGGCCGGAGGGCACGGTGTACGCGCGCCGCGTATCGCTCGGCACGCGGTTGTTCGATCCGGCGGCCTCGAAGATGGCATTCGGGGGCGCTTGCCCCGGCTGACCGGTCGCCGCCGTCCAGGCCACGAGCGTCCGCCCGCCGGACACGCTCGCGGCCGTCAGCGTCTGCGGAGCAGAGCGCCGCGGCGTGAGGAGACGGGCGGGACCGAATGTTCGGTTGCGGGCCGGCTGCGAGACCCATACGCCTTCAGCGGTGGCGATCGCGGCGAGCAGCCGCGAGCCGGGCAAGGCGATGAGGCGTCCAATCGCCGCGCCCGTCAGCGTGTCGATCAGCGGTCTCGTCCGGCCGAAGGTCTTGCCAGAGAACCCGACGAGGGCGGCCGAGCTGCAGCACGTGGTCCCCGGCGGCCCCTGCGCGGTCAGCAACTCGAGCGTCTTACCCGTGAACGCCAGATCGAGGATCTGCTGGGCGGGAACCTGTCGCGCCTGACCGAACCTGCCCGAGGCGGAACGGGGAACGATGAACGACTCCGAGGTCGCCGGATCATCCTCGTCCTGCAGGCCGAAGGCGACCGCGGAGCGCCCATCCGGCGCGAAGCCGATCTGGGCAGGCAGGAGGTCGAGAGAGAACGGGCCGGCGAGCGGGACCGGCCGGGACCAGCTCGCCTGCGCCGAAGCGGCAGCGCTGAGAGAGAGAACGCCGGCGACCAGCGCTACAGCCGCGGTCCGCGCCAGATCTGACCGCCGCGCGAGGCCACCCAGAGACCGGCCAGGAAGCCTGCCAGCGCCCCCACCGCGATCCCGATCACGATGATGGTGCCGTTGACCCCGGCGGGGCGGGTGTAGCCGACGACGACCACCGGAATCGCGATCGCCACGAACACACCGAGCGCGCTCGCCAGCGGGTTGAAGCGCTCGTTTGGCGGCGCCGACGGCCCGCCCTCTGGGGGCTCGATTTCTCGCCACCGGTCGTCTTCGGTCAAAGATCCAGCGAGATCGTCGCTGGCTGGCCCGAGCCGTTGGGATAGATGAACAGTTCCAGTGGCCGGTTCGAGTACACGACGCTGGGGAGCCTGAACAGCAAAAGGCCCCCTTGGGTGGGGCCGAAGCTGGCCCCAGTGTTGGGTGCCGGCTCGGTCCCCGACGGCTGCAGGACCTGCGGCTGCCATGCGTACCGGTTCTCCGCCGGGTTGAGCGTGAGCGGGTAGTACCGGTTGCCCTGGGTGTCCACGATGACGAACCGGGCGGAGGTCGTCGCGGGCTGGCCCGTCTGGTTGCGCGCCGCCAGGAACACCCCGTACCAGAGCTCGTCCGGCTTCGTCGGCCCCGTGCCGGCCGGCAGACCGGCCACGTACTGGGAATCCTCGGTGCTGTAGGGATTGAGCTCGCGGGAGATCTGCAACTGGTAGGTGATCGGCCCGGCGTCGACGTACACGCCGTCGTTGTTGGCGTCGGCGTTCGTGGGGTGGCTCTTGACCCCGCAGCCGCAGACGCCCACCGCCAGCGTGAGCACGCCGGCAAGCAGCGAGAATCGGCGGACAATCACAGCGCGGAGGTTACCGGGCGGCGACCGACGCCCGCCGGCCCCGGCCACGGCCCTCTTCGAGGATCGTGCGCAACCGGCGCATCGACTTCGAGGCCTGGCGGCGGCTCCACGCCCGTCCGCCGAGCGCCTCCATCAGCTTGTCGGAGAGCATCACGGGCAGCGTCTCGAGCGTGTACTCAACCTTCGTCGTCCCACCCGGGCCCGGCGACAGCGTGTACGTGCCCAGCATCCGGATGCGGTTGTACTTCCCGCCCCTCCCCCGCTCCACGATCCGGTACGGCGGCTGCACCTCGGCGAACGTGAAGTCGGCCCAGGAGAATCGGCTCAGTGGCGCCTTGACCCGGAACCGAGCGCCGGCGCCGGCGCCGTACGGGTCCTCGCGCAGCAGGTGCCAGTCGACCATGTAGTGATCGGTGAACTCGGCGTGGTTGGCGATGTCCGCGAGGTACTCGAACACCTCCTCCCGCGGCCGGTCGATCGTCGTCGAGACCGTGATGGGGTCCACGGCCCGGATTCTATGTGGAGGGAATGCGGAGGCCCGGGGGCGCCGGAGCCCAGCAGAGGCGTCGCGTTTTTGCTGCGCTCAACGCGTCAAAACGGGACGCCCTTCGGGGCGCTCACGCCGCGCGCTGTCGGTGATCCGCATCGTGTGTCCGAACGCGGGAGTGTGCATCGTCCGCGAACCCACCGGGGGCCTGTGGTCGAGTACCCGGCAGAGTTCGCACAGGATCGCGCCGCGATCGTAGATATAGATGCGCTCCCCTATCAGGGGCGTCCGCCGGCACCGCGCACAGCGCTCGGAGCCGGCCACCCGCTGGTCCACACCGCGACGCAACAGCTCGCGCTCGAGCTCCGGCGTGTCGCGCATTGGCTCGTCCATCCGTGGGTTTTCGGTGCGATTTGGTCCGTTCCTCCAGAGGCGGAGCTTCCCTGGCTATCACCCCTTCAAACGGTGCATCGGAAACACGCCGCTTTTATGTGGCCTTTGACGCGAGGGATATGATGATGAAGCCGAGTTGGCCAGCTCGGCCTGTCTGCACCCCTGTAACAAGGAGATTGTGCCCCTAATGAAAGCTTGGACGTCGGGCAACGTTGCGGGGACCGGAACATTTCGATGCACGGACTGTGACTACGCGGTCTCGCTCGACGCCGTCGACGAGCTGCCCACGTGTCCCAACTGTGGCGGCACCGAGTTCGTGCGGGCGTCGCTGTTCACCACAGCGCAGACGAGCGTGGTCGAGTTCACGCCCGCGTTCGACGACAACGGGTGGCTCGACGAGCTGCGCGAGGGCCTCAACGAGCCGGGACAGTACCTCTGCTACCGCAGCGACAACGAGAACGTGGTGGCGTTCGCCCTGCAACGGGAATGGACGCGGATCGGGCGCAGCCTCGCCGCGGACATTCGCTTCGACGACCCGACCGTGTCCAGGCGCCACGCGCTGATCGTCCGCCAGCCGGACGGCCTGCGGGTCCTGGACGATCGCAGCTTGAACGGCGTGTTCGTGAACGGCGAGCGCGTCGAGTGGAGCACGCTGACGGACGGTGATGAGGTCGTGATCGGCCGCCACCACCTGCACTTCGTGGACGTGCCGGCGATCTCGGGCATGCGCTACAGCCACCTGGGCGAGCGCGGCACGGGCGCCTCGAGCGGCTGATCCGGGCAACGCGCCATGAGCTAGGGCAGCGGCCAAGCCGCTGACCTGACCTATAGTGCTGCTTCGCCGATGTCTGCGACGATTGCGGTTCTCTCTCAGAAGGGCGGCACTGGCAAGACAACCGCGGTCAGGACGCTGACCGACATCTTCCGGCGGTCCGATCTGAACGTCCTGGCTGTCGACCTCGATCCACAGGGCAACCTGTCCGACTATCTCGACGTCGATCCCGAGGTCACTCCAACGGTGGGCGACGTGCTGGCCGGGCGTGCGGAGCCGGTCGAAGCCGTGCACGAAGGCATCATTCCGGCCAACCTCACCCTGGCCGAGGCCGAGTTGATGCTCGGGGGAAAGATGGGCCGCGAGCTCATGCTGCGCAAGGCGCTGCAGGACCTCAAGGGCGGCTACGACCTGATCCTGATCGACTGCCCGCCGTCGCTCGGACTGCTGACCGTCAACGCGCTCGTCGCCTCCGACTACGCGCTGCTCTCGGCCGAGGCCCAGTACTTCGCGCTCCAGGGCGTCCAGCAGGCGCTCGAGGTGATCGAGCTCGCGCGGGAGAACCTCAACCCCGGCTTGGAGTGGCTCGCGGTGGTGCTCAACATTGCCGACATGCGTACCCGCCACTCGCGCGAGGCGTTTGCCTCGCTGCGCGAGCACTACGGCGAGAAGCTGCTCGACCGAACAATCCGCGCCTCGATCGCCTACGCCGAGTCGGCGGAACGGGCGGTGTCGATCCTCGACTACCGGCCCGACCTGGCGGCGGATTACATCGACGTCGCCGAGGAGCTGCTGCGAAGGCTGGGCCTCGATGAGCCCCGGCGCCGGGTGGCATCGCTCGCCGCCGATTCCTCGCCGGCGCGGGCCGGCGCCTAGGCGGAGGGCACCCGAACGCGCGGGAGGCGAGATGCAAGAGCGTCACGCCGAGTAGCTGCGCGAGCGGCGGGCGGCCACTCGAGAGGGCGCCGCGTCACCGGCTGGCCCTCAGAGCGCACGCACATAAGCGCCCTGCGACTCGAACGGTGCCCGGACCACGGTCGCCCATCCCTTCGTCTCGCGCGTGAGCGCGTCGACCACGGCTCCCGTCTGCTCGTAACGCGACCAAATCAACACCGTCGGGCCGGCCCCCGAGATCGTCGCACCGAGCGCGCCTAACGACTGTGCCCGCCGGGCGAGCTCGATCGAACGGGGATACAGATGTGCTCGGTGCGGCTCGTGCAGACGATCCCCGAGCCCGGCCGCGATCAGGTCCCAGTCGCCGATCGACAGGCCGCGCACGAGCATCGAGGCGTGGGCGACGTTGAACACCGCGTCCGCGAGCGGCACGCGGTCGGGCAGCGGCCCGCGCGCGGCGTCCGTGCTGACTGCCTGCGCCGGAATCACGAGCACCGCCTCCAGCCCCATCGGCGGCTCGAAGCGGTGAACGCTCGGACCGTCGCAGATCACGAGGCCGCCCTCGAGCGCCGCCGCCACGTTGTCCGGATGCCCCTCGCACTCCACCGCAAGCGCCCGGACGTCGGCGTCGAGCTCGAACATGTGGTCGGCGGCCATCAGCCCCGCGACGGCCGCCGCCGCGCTCGAGCCAAGGCCCCCCGACAGCGGTATCGACGAGGAGATCGCAAACTCGAACTGGTCGGCCGGATGCAGCCGTTCGAACGCCCGAACTACCAGGTTCGACCGATCGCGCGGGACATCGACGGAGGTGTGCACGGAGAACGAGCCGGTCTCGCGCACCTCGACCTCGAGGTGCAGCGCGAGCGCTGCGGCCAGCACATCGAACCCCGGCCCGAGGTTGGCCGAGGAGGCCGGCACCCGCACTATCCGCCGGCGCCCGAGCGTCATCCGAGTACCGCGCGCTCGATCGCCTCGAGCTCGGGCGCGCAGGGGACGACGGCGCCCGCATGCTCCAACGCCGTCTGCGGGTCCTTCAGGCCGTGCCCGGTCAGCACGCATGCGATCCGGCGCGCGTCGCCGGCGCCGTGCGCGAGCAGCCCTGCGATGCCGGCTGCTGACGCGGGCTCGCAGAAGATCCCTTCGCCGGCGGCGAGGAACCGGTAGGCCTCGAGGATCTGCGCGTCGGTGACCGAGGCCACGGCGCCGCCGGAGGCGGTCATCGCATCCATCGCCTCCTCCCAGCGAGCGGGATTTCCAATCCGGATCGCGCTCGCCACCGTCTCGGGGTGCTCGACCGGGGCCCCGTGGACGAGCGGGGCGGCGCCGGCGGCCTGAAAGCCGAACAGACGCGGTCGCACCCCGGCCTCCTTGAAACCCTTCCAGTAGGCCGTGATGTTGCCGGCGTTGCCGACCGGGATGCAGAGCGCGTCGAGCTCCCCGTCGAGCGCCTCGAGCACCTCGAACGCCGCCGTCTTCTGGCCCTCGATCCGGAAGTCGTTGACCGAGTTCACGAGCGCGATCGGATGCCGGGCGGTCAGCTCGCGCACGAGCGCCAGCGCCTCGTCGAAGTTCCCCCGCAGCGCGATGACCCGCGCGCCGTGCATCAGGGCCTGGGCGAGCTTGCCGGTGGCGATCTTTCCCTCGGGTACGATCACCGCTCCACGCAGTCCCGCCCGCGCCGCATACGCGGCGGCCGACGCGGCGGTGTTGCCGGTCGAGGCGCACACGATCGCCTCCGCCCCTTCCCGTACCGCCGCCGACACCGCGCACGTCATGCCACGGTCCTTGAAGGAGCCGGTCGGATTCGCCCCCTCGAGCTTGAGCCACACCTCTACCCCCGCGCGCTCGGATAGCCGCGGAGCGAGCACGAGCGGCGTCGAGCCTTCGCCGAGCGACACCACGGGGTCCCCGTGCGCGAACGGCAGCCGCTGGCGGTATCGCTCGATGATCCCCGGCATGGTGCGGGCAGCATGCCAGAGAGGCAATATCTTGACCGGGCCCTGGCTAACTACACCTCCAGCACGACCTTGCCGGTGGCCCCACGTGTGTCGATCAGCTCGAGCGCGTCCGCCGCCCGATCCAGCGGGAACCGCGCGCCCACCACCGGGCGGACGAACCCGGCATGGATCAGCGCTTCGAGAGCCGCCGCGATCTCCACCGGGAGCTCGGGCCTCCTCAGCACGAAAGCGCCCCAACCGGCGCCCACCACCTCGGTGTTGTTCAACAGCAGCCGGTTGACGCGGACCTCCGGGATCGAGCCGCCGGTGAAACCGACCACGAGGAGCCGCCCGCCCTCCCGCAACGAGCGGAGACTGTCCGTGAACCGGTCCCCACCCACGGGATCGACCACGATGTCGACGCCCGCGCCGCCGGTGAGCTCGCGCGCCTCGTCCTTCCACGGACCGTCAGAGCGGACGATGTCATCCGCCCCGGCCTCGCGGGCAACCTGCGCCTTCTCCTCCGAGGAGACGACCGCGATCGTCCGGGCCCCGAGCCCGCGCGCGACCTGGAGCGACGCCGTGCCCACTCCTCCGGCGGCACCGTGGACCAGCACGGTCTCGCCGTCTCGGAGGCGCCCCCGGAGCTTGAGCGCGAAGTACGCGGTGTGGTAGTTGAGCACCAGCCCGGCGCCCTGCGCGAAGTCGAGCTCCTCGGGCAGGGGGAAGGAGAAGAACTCGGGCGCTACCGCGACCTCGGCAAAGCCGCCCAGCCCGCAGAACGCGGCCACCCGGTCGCCGGGTGCGAGGCCCGTGTCCTCGGGGGCGGAGCGCACCACGCCGGCGACCTCGCTGCCGGGAACGAACGGCAGCGGGGGCTTCAGCTGGTACTGCCCGCGGCTCTGGAGGACCTCGGGGAATGACACCCCAGCTGCCCGCACGTCGACGAGCACTCCCCGGCCGGGCGTCATCTCGTGCGACGCCTCGGGCTCGGACAGCTCGACGAGCTCGACCGAGTCCCGAGGCCCGCCCAGCGAGGTGATCTGTACAGCGCGCACGGCGCCGGGACCCTATCCGAACTCCTCCTCGAGCACCCGGATCGCGCGCGGGGGAGCCCGCAGGAAATCGAGCCCGGCGATTAGGTCCATGGCGGCCTGAAAGCGCGACTCGAGCACCGGGTGGACGACCATCACGAGCCGCGCCTGCACGCCGAGGCCCTTCTGGACCACGGACTTCACCGAGACGCCCTGCAGCGCGAGCACCTGCGCGACCTGCGCCAGCACGCCCGGTTCGTCGGCCACCTCCAGATGCAGATAGAACGCCGAGACGACGTCCTGCACGATCTCGAGCGCGCTGCTCGTGGGCGGGGTCGAGGCCGGAGGGATCATCGCGCTGATCACGTCGCCGAGCACGGCGCTCGCGGTCTGGGGCCCGCCGGCGCCCGGTCCGGACATAGTGACCTCGGTGATCGCCTCGGACTCAACCGTGACCGCGTTGAAAGGCCCGCTGACGCTAGCCAGCGGATGCGCCGGGTAGAGGAAGATCGGGTGGACGCGAACCGAGAGGCCGGCGCCGATCCGCTCGGCCGTACCGACCAGCTTGAGCTCGAGGCCGAGATCGCGCGCGTACTCCAGGTCGTCAGGCTTGATCTGATCGATCCCCTCGTAGCGAACCTGCTCGAGGTGCACGGGCGTGTCGAACGCCAGCCGGGCCAGGATCGCCATCTTCGCCGCCGCGTCGCGGCCGTCGACGTCCTCGGATGGGTCGGCCTCCGCGTACCCCAGCCGCTGCGCCTCGGCCAGCGCCTCCTCGAACGTCATCCCGGTCCGCGCCATCTCGGTAAGGATGAAATTCGTGGTGCCGTTCACGATCCCGTGGACGCGGTCGATCGTGGCCCCCGCGAGCGCCTCCTGAAGGACGCGGATGACCGGCACCACGCCGGCCACGGCCCCCTCGAACCGGAGCTGGACGTCGTGGGCGCGCGCGGTCTCCCACAGCTCCTCCCCATATTGCGAGAGCAGCTGCTTGTTCGCGGTGACCACGTGGCGGCCGGCCCGCATCGCCGCCAACAGGTACTCGCGCGCGGGTTCGATCCCCCCCATCAGCTCGACGATCAGATCCGAGCGCGCGAGGATCTCCTCGAACGCGCCGCTCGAGCGCGTCATCACACCCGCCAGCTCGGGCCGCAGGCCCGTGATCCGCTCGATGCGCTCGGCGTGCCTGGGCAGCAATGAGGCGAACGCGCCGCCGACGGTCCCGCGGCCGAGCAGCCCGATCCTGAAGCCGCCGTCAGTCGAGATCACGGGCCGCCAGCTCCTCGTAGGTCTCCCGGCGGACGACGATGCGCGCGTTCCCGTCGTTGCAGAAGATCACCGGCGGTCGCGGGATGCCGTTGTAGTTATTGGCCAGCGAATAGCCGTACGCCCCGGTGACCGGGGTGGCGATCACGTCGCCGGCGCCGGGATCGGGCAGCGACACGTCGCGGACGATCACATCACCGGCCTCGCAATGCTTCCCCGCCAGGTTGCAGCGTTCGGTGCCCGGCATGAGCGGGCGGTCGGCGATCACCGCCTCATACGCCGCGCCGTACAGCATCGGACGCAGGTTGTCCGACATGCCGCCGTCGACGGCCACCCACGTCGAGACGTTGCGCTTGACCGTCTCCACGGTGTAGAGGGTGACGGTCGAGTTGGCCACGAGCGCCCGCCCCGGCTCGAACAACAGGCGCTTGCCGGCGCCCAGCAATTCGTGCGCGGTCGCGATCATCGCGTGCACGTAGTCGGCGACCGCCGGCGGGTGCTGGGAGGAGGTGTAAGCGACCCCGAGCCCGCCGCCGAGGTCGTAGGTCGGAAACGTGCCGAGCTCGGCGACCGCCTGGATCGAGGCGCGGAAAGGCTCGAGCTCGAACAGTTGGGAGCCGATGTGAACGTGCAGTCCCCCCAGCTCGAGACGGTCGGCGCCTTCCAGCCGCGCGATCGCGCGGCGCGCCTCGGCCGGCGAGAAGCCGAACTTGGAGTCGGCCTGGCCGGTCGAGATCGCGCGGTGGGTCTCGCCGGCGACGTCCGGCGTCACGCGGATCAGCACCCTCTGGCGAGACGCGAGTCGCGCGGCGAGACGGTCGAGTCGCTCGAGCTCGTCGATCGAATCGAGCACGATGTGGCCGACACCCGCCTCCAGCGCCTGCTCGAGCTCGGCGCTCGATTTGGCGTTTCCGTGGAGCACGATTCGCGCCGGGTCAAGGCCGGCGCGCAGGGCGAGGAACAGCTCGCCGCCCGAGGCGACATCGCACCCGAGGCCCTCTTCGGCGAGCGTGCGGTAGACGGCCGTGCATGGAAACGCCTTGGACGCGAACAGCACGTCATAGTCGGCGTGCTGGGACGCGACGGCCTCTACGAACTCTCTGGCCCGGGCGCGCAGGTCGCCCTCGGCGACAACGTACGCGGGTGTGCCGAACTCCCGCGCCAGCTCGATCGCGTCGCAGCCCCCAAGCTCCAGGTGGCCGCGCTCGTTCACCCGCGAGCCGAGCGGGTACACGCGCGAGAGCGTGGGCGTTGTGGCGGTCATCGGCGCCGATCATGCCATGCGGGCGGGTGCGGTCATCATCCGGCTTGGCATCATCGGGCGGTGCGTCGTCCGCGCCGGGTCACCGTCGCTCTCCCCACCGAGGTCGCGGCCCAGGGCGGCCTCGCCTACTCGGTGTGGTTGCCGCCGCCGCAGCGGACGAACGGGGCGGGCGTGTTGATTCTCCACGGCGCCGGCTCGTGCAAGGAAAGCCACCACGACTACGCACGCGTGGTCCTCGGAGCCGGGTTCGCCGCGCTGGCGTTCGACCAGCGGGGGCACGGAGAAAGCGACTCGCCGATGGACGGGCGGGTACTCGAGGACATCGGTCGTATGGCGGCGCTTCTGCGCGCCCGAATCGGTTCGAGGGCGGCTCCTCTGGCGCTGAGGGGCTCGAGCATGGGCGGATACCTGGCCATCCTCGCTGGTCCGCTGATCGACGCCGGGGCCGTCGTCGCGATCTGCCCGGCCAGCCCGGAGGGGCTGCGCCGCGGGCTGCGTTCGGAGACGCTGAGTTTCGCGGCCGACGTCCCCGCGCTGGAGACGTTTCTCTCGGCCCACGACCTAACCCGGGCGGTGGCGGCGCTGTCGGCACCGTTGCTGCTGCTTCACGCCGAAGGCGACGAGCAGGTCCCCGTCCAGCACTCGCGCGAGCTCGCGCGCAACTTCATTTCCCCCGGGAGTCGGTTGATCACGGTCCCGGGCGGACATCACCGGTCGATCCAGCACGACACCGAGCTGCAGGCGGTCAGCCTGCGGTTCATCGAGCAGGCGCTTGGGGTCTGAGGAGGATCGCCCGAGGCGCCAGTCGCGCAGCCGAGGCGTTCTTGCGAAATTCTTCAGGCTCCGCTTACGCGGTCTGCCAACATAGTGGTCAAATGGCTCGTAAATCTTCATTTGGCCGGGACCGTGGCCTCGAGGGCAGGATGTTGTTGACCCTGTTCCTGCTGGGCCTCGTGTACGCGGTTCTGATCGCGGTGCTGATCGCCGCCGGCGCCGGTGCCGCCACGATCGCGATCGTCGCGGCCGGCCTGTTCCTGGTTCAGTACTTCACCTCGGACAAGATCGCGCTGACGTCGATGGGCGCTCGCGAAGTGAGCCCGCAGGACGCGCCGCAGCTGCACGCGATCGTCGAGCGGCTGTGCGTTCAGGCGAACCTTCCCAAGCCACGGGTCGCGATCGCGCAGACCCGGATGCCGAACGCGTTCGCCGTCGGCCGCTCGCCGAAGAAGGCGACGGTCTGCGTGACGACCGGGATCCTCGATCTGCTCGAGCCCGCCGAGCTCGAGGGCGTGCTCGCGCACGAGCTGACCCACGTGTTGAACCGCGATGTGATGGTGATGACGATCGCCAGCTTCTTCGCGTCGATCGCCGCCTTCATCACCCAGTGGGGGTTCTTGTTCGGCGGTGGCTTCGGCGGCGGCCGCAACAACCAGAACAACCAGGGAGGCAACGCGTTCATCTTTGTGATCCTGGTCTCGGCGGCCGTGTACATAATCTCGTGGCTGCTGCTCCAGACGCTCTCGCGCTACCGCGAGTTCGCGGCCGATCGCGGCTCGGCGATCATCACCGGTCGCCCGAGCGCCCTGATCTCCGCTCTGCTCAAGATCAGCGGCAACATGAAGCACATCCCGCAGCAGGACCTCCGGGCCGCTTCCGGCGAGCTGGCGGCGTTCTACATCTTCCCGCCGAAGGCCAAGCAGTCGATCGCGAACGCGTTCTCCACCCATCCGACGCTCGAGGCGCGGATCGCGGCGCTGGAGAAGCTCGAGGCCCAGCTCCAGGGCACCGCCCGGTAGAAGCCCCGAGCCGTGGGCTTCCTCGACGTCCTGCTGGGCAAGCGCAAGCTGGCGGCGCCCGCGCAGGACCGTCTGTTCGCGATGAGCACGGCGTACGTCACCCTCCAGACGGGCCTCGGGATCACCTCGCGCGGAAGCGCGGCGATCGTCTTCCAGCCGCTTTCGACGGCCGACTTCCAGTCGATCGTCCGCGACATGGAGGAGGTGGTCCGCGCCACGGCCTCGGACAGCGGGACCTCGGTCGAGAGCTCCGACGACACCTATGGCTTTCGCTGGCTGGTGCTCCGCGGGAGCTCGTTCGACGATCTCGTCGTCGGCATCAACGCCGTTTCGAGCGCGCTGGAGAGCGGCGGGTACGGGGAGCGTGTCCTGTGCGCCGTGTTCGCGTTCGAGGACGAGCGCAAGCGACCCCTCTACTGGATCTACAACTACAAGCGCGGGTTCTTCTATCCCTTTGTCCCCGCCACGGGTGAGCAGCAGCGCGACAACGAGCGCGAGCTCGTGATCAAGGCCCAGATCGGCAATGAGCTGCC
>Ga0213881_10000967_pt1 | contig 14948 bp, 17 predicted proteins | sample BarmaccoBMER_R08_FD_160104 | JGI IMG/M metagenome (GOLD analysis project Ga0213881, IMG submission 160104) | Barbacenia macrantha exposed rock microbial communities from rupestrian grasslands, the National Park of Serra do Cipo, Brazil - ER_R08 ... | reverse complement strand
GCTCACCAGATAGGTGTCCTTATCTCCTGGATGATCGATCTCGTTGCAAAGACCATTATCCCAGGTCACCAGGGCACCTATCGTCATCTCACGACGCGTGTCTTCCCGCTATTCGCGGATTCGGGTCAGATGCAGAAGAGGAGCGAGATCCCATGACTTGTGGCCGCACAACAGCACAACGGCGGCGCTGGCCGCGCCGATGGCGACATCGAGTAGCGCGCGGGTGGACTCGACCTCATCCTCGCGATACGCAGCGATGCCGGATTCCATCGCGAGCCGACGGAGTGTCTGGGAGCGCATGTAGCAGGCGTGCAGCACTCCCGATTGCGAAGCGTTGGCGGCGGGGGCGGCCAGCGGGCTTGGCGGTATCCATGCCGCTTGGCGACCGGCTGCGACTGCGAGCTCCCCGAGTGCCGGGTAGTGCACGACCGAGAACATCGGCTGCCCGGCGGCCCAAGCGCTGACGAGTATAGCGAAGTCCGTGGAGCCGCTGGCGTAGCTTCTGGTGCCGTCAAGGGGGTCGACGAACCATGTTGGCTGGACGGTGTCTTCCACAAGGCTCGGGGCGCGTTCCTCGGAGACCACTCGATGCGGGCGTGGCGCGTACGTGCGAATGGCGCGCAGGAGGATCTCCTCGCTGGCGAGGTCGGCCGCTGTGACAATGGTGCCATCTGTTTTCACCGCAACGTCCTGCGCATTATAGATGCTCGGTTGCATAACGATAAGCCGGTCGCCCGCGCGGCACACCTCCTCAATGATTGCATGGTAGTGCGGCGGCAGTTCGGGCTCGGGTAATGCGACGTGGTCGGTCATCGAATCGGCTTGCGGCCCAGCAGCTTGAGTATGGCGGCGGTCCATCCGTCCCAGGAGAAGCGGGTATCGAATCCGTTGTGAGATGCTCGTCCGAGTTTATACTGAGAGCGTATCGCTGCAATGAGGTTCTCGATGACGCGATCGCCGGACTCGACAAACATGGTCCTCGCGCCCCCGCCGAGGAGTCTCATCTCTGGGATGTCGCTGACGATGAGCGGGCGGCCGTGCGCGGTCAGACTGGCTGCGGGGCCTGACGTCTCGCCGAGGCTAGGCTCGCGGAGCTGGATGCCGCAGTCGACGCTTGCGAGCAGTCGTGTGAATTCGGCGTCGTCGACATAGCCGAATTCAATGACGCCCTCTGCGTCAGCGTCGACATCGATCTGGCGTTCTCCCACGAGCAGCAGTCGAGTGTCAGAGGGTCGATCGTGCCATTGGCGCCAGGCCGTCAGAATCCACGGCACTTGCTTGTATTCGCCGATGAAGCCGAACGTGCCAAAGGTAAACGTCCCCTCAGGTATTCCGTAGTGCCGCAGGTGACCCTGATCTGGTTCAGTCGGCCACGGCTCTACGGGAAATGGGATCATTTCGACTGCAGCGGCTGGGTAGCGCGCTTTCAGCATGTCAGCGACTCCCTGCGAGTGGACCACGCTCATGGCGCTGGTATGGACGATGTGTTTCTCGACGCCGACGTCGATGGCGTACGGGTCGGTGGTGCCTGACTGCGCGCAGCGATCCAAGAATTCTCCGAGGGTTGCCGCGTGCACTCCGGTCGCTGCTTTGAGGCTGGTTAGGATATCGACCTGAAGAGAGGCTGGGACTAAGTCGTGGGCTTGATAGTAATAGTCAAGATGCAGATATTCGTGAATCAACGCTATTCCAGGTCTGAGCCGAGCGGCCTTAAACGCGCTGTGGTGCATTCGATTATTTCCAAGATGATAGAGAGTCGCGTTGAATGAGTACGGATCGACCCATCTAGATGAGTTGGAGATGACGGTAACTCGGTACTCATTCCCCAAGTATTTGATGCTGTCACTGATGTAATGGGCGACGCCTGACTTGTCGCGTCCGTACGGACCGTATACCCCGAGCGTGGGTTTGGCACCTATCATGAGGCCCCACAGATTTCCGAATAGGCATCCAGTGTCTCGGCGGCCGCGCGCGTGATGGAGAAGTGCGTGCGGGCGTGGCGCGCCATGCTTTCTCCGCGCCGCCTGCGCAGGACGGGGTCGGCGGTCAGTTTGTCCAGTGCAGCAGCGTAGAAGAGCGGATCGTCGGTCTGGACCAAGGCGCACCGGTTACCTCCGACGGCTTCCTGCAGACCGGCTACGTCGGAAACGAGGACTGGAACGCCCGCCATCATGAACTCGATGACGGCGAGGCCCAACCCTTCAGCACGGCTGGGCTGGGTACCGATATCGCTTCCGTCGATTAACAGGTCCCGGTCTGCCTCACTGAGGTTCTCTAGCATGTGGATGCTCGCGCTGTCGAGTTGGTTCACCTGGTTGCGGAGCTGCCGCAGGTACCGCTCGTCGGTACTGTTGTCTGATCCGGCGAGAACGATCACCGCGCCCTGGCGGTGACGCATCGCTGAATGAGCCGCGAGCAGCCTATAGTGTTCTTTGCGCGCTGTGAAGCGGCCGATCAAGCTGATCATAACCTTGGCAGGGTCAATGCCGAATGCCTCCCGGAGTTGAAACCGGGAAGTATCGTGAGATGTGTGCTCCCTAACGCCGACGCCCATGTGCACGACCTTGATTCTCGCCTCGACAATGCCGAATGCTCGTGCCTGTTGCGCGAAGGCGTGACTGCCAACGAGGTATGCCTGCGCTGGGCATGTGTCGAGGATAAAGCTCGTCCGTTTCTGCCCGAGCGGATCCCTGAGGGGGTTCGTCTCATGGAACGAAGCCGCCACCGGCGTCCGTGCGGCTAGCCCCGACATGTGCGCGAGGAGAAGCGCGACCTGGGTGTGGCAGTGTACGACGTCGAACTCTGCTGTGTCGAGTAGTTCCTCGATGTCAGTTAAGAGAGAGAAGTAGGCCCGCTCCCACGGCACATAGTTGGCATGCCCGTTCCCCTCAAGTAGCCCGCTGGCGCGGACAATGGTGACACCATGTTCGGTTGCCCTCGTGGGATGGGTCTGGTCGTCTCTGTTGGTCAGGACAACAACCTGGTGGCCGATCCGGGCGAGTTCCTGGCTCAGCGCCGCGATGTAGGTCTCCAGTCCTCCGGTTCGCGGCGGGTACGTGGGCGAGATCATCAAGATCTTCATAGCGTGGTCACGATCTCCAATAGGTCACGCATGGATCTGACCGTGGGACACGGAGGTTTGGCGTATACGCCGTAGCTGTCAACAAGGATCTGTTCGCCAATACGTGCGAGGCTGGCTCCTAGCACGTCGTTGATGATTCCATCGCCGACGTGCCAGGCATCGGAAGGTTTGATTCCCAGCGCTTCGACTACGGCTTCGAACATCGCGGGATCGGGTTTGTCGCAATATCCGTCGCTTGACCCAATGACGATGTCGAAGTACGGGAGGAGCCCGAACGCGGCTAGCTCGTCATGTACGCAGTTGAGCGCGTTCGACACGGCCGCTGTCTTCACACCCGCACGGCGTAATGTTTGTAGGACAGGCGCGGAGTCCGGATCGAGGATCGAGTAGAGATCCTCGCAGGCTTCAGCGGCGCGCCATGCCTGGACTCCGACCTCTGCGGGGAGTCCCAGGAGGTGTCCCATCACCAAACCGACGCGGTCGGAGTCGCTCACAGCCCCGCCGATGTGAAGATGAATTGCTTCAGCGGCAATTGCGAGGGCACGCGCGGCATCAGCGGGCTCTATGTCGGAGCCCGGCACGAAGCGGCGGATTTCGCGTACGATGACATTACCAGAGGGAAAGATCATCGTCATACCGATGTCGAACAGCACCGCCTGCGGGCGGGCGCGGATAGCCGCCAAACGCAGCTCAGCTCCCACGATGGCCGCCCGCGAAGACTTCGGTGCCAGCCGGTGGAGAGGGGTGGCCCTTGCGGCACGCCTGAAGGTAGGCATCGCGTAGGCGTGAGGTGAGCGGTGCGGCCCCAGTACCGATCGGCTGCCCTCCGATCGACCTCACATGACGGATCTCGTCCATCGTCCCGGTGAGGAATACCTCGTCAGCATCAGCCAGAAACTCCGGTGCAATATTCGCTTCGACCGTTTTGGTCGTGAACTGCTTCGCGAGGATTTCGATTGCCGTCGCCCGCGTGATGCTCGGCAGGATGCCTGCAGCGATTGGCGGGGTGTATGCGATTCCTGCCTTGATGGCGAATACCGAGGCCCCAGGGGTCTCGGCCACAGATCCCTCTGTCGTCAGAAGAATGGCCTCGTCAGCACCGGCTTCAGCGGCCTCGATCCGCGACAGCCGGTAGAAAGCGTACAGCGCCGCAACCTTAGCCTTGTGCGGGTAGGAACTCGGAGGGACATGCCGAAGCGTGGAAATCACGCAGTCGAACGGCCGCCCACCGGGGGACTCGACCGCTCGGGCCGAGACGAATAGGCTGGTCTGCGCCTCGCCGCCGCAGTAACCATGTGCGAGGTACACAGTGGGGCGGAGATAAACTTGGTCAGCGGTCTCGTCTGCGAGCAAGGCCCGGACCCCGGCGGTCACGTCATCGGTGAGCCTGGCTGCTGGCAACCTCATGAGTGCTGCCGACTGGCGAAGGCGCGTGAGATGACTCGCCAGGGAAACGACGGCGTAGCTGGAGCTGCCGGGTCTCCTGTATGCCATCAGTCCTTCGAAAACGCTGATTCCGCGTAGCGTCGCATCACCTGTGAGGGGCACCATCGCCTCGGCAGGGGCCAGGATTCGCCCGGCCGACCAGAGCCGGGCGTTCATACGATGCCTCCGCCGGTTGTCAGAAACGCACCCACGACCACGGGGAGATAGTCGATGACATGATCTCCTCGTCCGGATAGTGAACGCAGGTCTGTGCGCGGCGAAACGGCGAACAGTTCGTCGAACTCTGATACGATGCCAGCCAGCAGGTCACGCAGCCGCAATGCGGCGAACGCAGCCTGAATGGAGTCTCGGGCGCGCGGTTCAGTGGAGAACACGACCCCGATGTCTGGGGGGCTGTGCCGTTTGATTACGCCGCGGGTCCGCAGGCCCGCTGGATCCAGAGTGATGCCGAGTTCTTCGCTCGTCTCCTGGACTGCGACCGCAGTCAGGTCACTGTGCGAGATTTGCGTCTGATCCGGGCCGACCGATACCCCCCCACCGGGGAGTTGGATGACGCTGGGCGCTGATGTCTGCTGGGACATCCTCCCGAGGATAAGTTCTCCGTCCGTTGTGGGCACTATAATGGATACGAAGAGCGTCCCTGTCGCGCCGATGACGGGACGGTCAGGGTTCTGGCGGGAGAACAAGTAGTGCGCGAAGTCCGAGCGGTGCCAGCGCACGGTGCATACACCGTCGTGGACACAGGCGCCCAGCGGACTCACGAGCGCGCCGTTGAACAAGCTGGGATTGCGTTCGAGCGCAGTGCGCCAGTGCGCAGCCACGGCCGCCTCCTGGGCGTCGGACGCTGGGATCGGTTCCCCGCGAACGAAGGCGACCCTGCTTGTAGGTAGGAATTCAGCCGGCAGCATCCAGCCCAAGCTCCTGTGCGAGTTCAAGCAGGCCGGCGGCAGCGCCTGCATGGCGAATGAAGTCCCCGTCGCGGGCACCTTCGATGGGGTATGGGACGAATTGACCCTCTTCGTGGAACCCTTCAGGGTCAAGGAAAAAGATGGGTAGGCCGCGTTCCCGGAAGCGTGCCTGGACCTTCCGACGGTCAGCGTGGCTGCCGATGACAAGCAGGGCCTTCGTCTCGGGGTAGATCGGCACCTCGGGAACATTCTCGTCGTAGCGGCGGATGTAGCACTCGTCCAAGCCCACACGGGTGGAAAGACCGTCGAAGTTGTTCGTGATGATCGGGGTCAGCAGCATGCGACGATCGGCCAACTCTTGTAGGACACGGTGTGCCTGGGTCGGCTCGGCCATCAAACATGCGTGCATTATCTGTGCCCGACGGTGCAGGTGCCATTCGGGCTCGCTGAGCACTTGCGGGAGAAGCGTATCAGAGTCCCCGCCGAAGATGAATGCGCCAGTGTCTCGCTTAGTGACCGAATACAGATCATGTAGGAAATGCAACGGCGGGATTCCAGCCTCGATGGAGATGCCGCAGCCCAACTCGATCTGGAAGGGCAGGAAGCGTGCGAGAGATCCGAGACTCGACACGAGTGTCGGATCGCCTCGCCTGTCTCGGCACCGAATTCCCCGGGACAAGACTTCCCAGGGAAGGCGACGGCGTTTGTCGGTCATAGAACAAATGACTGACTCAACGGTCACGTCAAGACTCTCGTAAGCGTTTGGCAGGGTGCGGCGCGCGAGCACGTCCTCGGGGTGGCGAACGTGCCCCTGGACGGTGCAGATGAGATCCTCCCGCTTCCAGCCACCGTCGCTGTTCTCAGCCCACTCGCCTTCCTTGAGTGCCGTCGCAATTCGGTCGCGAAATTCGTTCAGCTCATGCAGGGGCAGGCTGAGTGACTGATAGAGGTACAATGACTTGAGTACCAGCCACGTTCCGTTTGGCGTCTCGGCCAGCCCGAATTTGTAGTGGTAATGCACGATCCGCCGCCGTGTGTCGCGTTCTGAAAGCCACGCTGACTCGCTCGCGTTCCCGGCCTCCTGGGTTCTTCTCCAGATTCCTTCCTCGACTGTTCGGTCGCGACTCGTGAACGACTCGAAGTCACAGCGCCATCGCGCTTGAAATTCCGCGCCGAGGGGAGCGTTTACGGTAAGAGGTAGTTTCAACGTACTGTAGCCTTCGACCGGAGGTGGAAATCGACTCGTCGAGCGAGGACTACACACTGATTCCGTCCCACATCTTGGTGTCACCGAGGACTGACAGTGCCCAGTCGAAGTGACCCGTCTTGTAGATGAGAATTCCCTCATCTGGATACAGATCGCAGGTCAGTAGCGCCGCAGCCAGGAGATAAGCGTGGACCCGGATGCAATCCAACGTTGCGTCCTTCTGGAACAGACGCTCCAGGATACGTTTTCGGGTGGCGAGCTGATCAGGCTCGTACATGCTGAAAAAGCCACACGCTGTCGCGATATCATACAGGGGATCACCGAACATTGTGAAGGCGCCGAAGTCCACGACCGCTGCCACCCGGTTCCCGCCAGTCACGAGAACATTTCCTGGGTGAAAGTCGCCGTGAATCAACAGATCTGCGCCAGAGTAGGGAACAGCGAAATATCTGACAAGGTCATTGACTGGTCCGAACTTGGCGAAGACCTCTTCCGGGAGAGTGGCCCGCAGAGCATCGGACTTGCGGGTAATCTCGCTGCGGATGTACTCGTTCCAATCCCCGCTGGGTTCGTCGGCACCAAGGAGTTTCCGGCGCAGGTAAGGGGGCGAGACGGAGATTCGTCGGATGTCGAGGACAGCCTCGATGTAAAGGTCCGCCATGTGCGGCTTCTCGATGAAACCAGTGATGTCCGCCATAGGGATTCCTACGAGGCGATCCTCGACGGAATATGCGACAGACTCCGCTTGGCCGTACTCACGGATCCGAGGGATCGCGTAGCTGACCTGCCTCGTAGAGGCACGCTCGTAAAACTCGTACAAGGCTTCAATACCAGGCAGTGCGTCCGGCGATGAATAGATCTTGAGCACTCGGTCACTGGCAAGCTCGTAGACGTGGGCCTCGGTTCCCTTGGCGATCAGCTCGGGGTGCTCGGCTCCGAAGCGCGTGGCCAATTCGTGCGCCTCGGCGTCGAAAGACTTTCCGTTGGTCAATGTCATATCTTCCTCGTGTGAGATGTGGGTCAGGCGATGATACGTGCGATTTCGCTCAGGCCACGTGCGGCTAACAAGTCATTGAATGCAGCGAAGTCGGTCATGCTCCCGGTCGGCTTGTTGCCGGAAAGGAGGGCTTCGGCATCGAAGTATTGTCTGGCGATGGGGTGATTGGTGTTGGCGTAGAGTCCTTGTTCGCGCTCGTAGCGCTTGCTGTACCGGAAGCTGAACCTCCCGAACATCAGCCCTTCGGTCGCCGTAAGTGCGATTGTCTGCAAGGCGGCATCTCCCCATCGAAGGTAGTAGATGCCGTTACTCTGATCGATGGCTTCAAAGTAGTTCGCGATTGTGGGGTGACTCCACAACTCAGGCCGAGCGATGTGGAAATTGTTGTAGTAGATGACAGGGCCACTGAGTGTCGTGGTGTTGACACGCTCGCGAAGTTCACCAGGAAGGTGATCAAGAAACGCCCTCAGCCTGCTCGGCGCTACCGTTTGGGCGACATCACCACACAAGAACAGGGACTGAAGCCGATCGGTGTCGCCCAGCAACTCCCTCGACGTCTCCAATAAGCCGAGTGCATTGAGTGGATGCTCGACGTGAACGAGGTTCGAGGCGTAGTCCACGCCTTCGGCGCGTACAACTTGGAAAGGGTCGTAGTCGAGGACCTCTTCGATGAACGAGTCGTCGTCGAGCCGCATGTAAAACTCGTAAGGTGCAAGATACCTCGCTGCATGGAGAATCCACCATCGACACATCGAGCGGTAGCTCAGGCTGCGAGCATCCGGCACGATAATCCTGTTTTTCTCCACGAGGTCAGCGGTTGCCGAAACAGGAGCGCAAAAGTCCGTTTTTTCAACTTGTCGAAATTGGACCAGCGCTCCGAGACCCCCTGGCATTCCTTCCTTGATTGCGGCGATGGTGTCTTCGGTGAAATCGCCTTCGTGGAACACCAGCACTGGATAACGGAACCGCTTGTTGAATGACCAGAACAACAGGTATAGCGAGGTTTGCAGGTAGACCCGCCTCGCCGGGGTGTCTTGAGTCAGATAAATGATCGCGGCGACTGGTTGTCGGCAATCCTTATGGGTATGCACGAAGTTGTCGGCCTTCCAGGTAGTGCACTCAAGAGAACATATTGTATCGAGCCTACGACAGACTGTACAAGGCATAGAGCGGTAGGACGACTAGTTCGGTCACCCGCCGGGTCCTGTGCCTGGGCAACACCAATCCCTCAACAGCCACCTAGCACGCTGGCAGCCACAACCCAGGAGTACCGAGAACTAAGACACAGAGGCGCAGGACGACTGAACTGTGACATCCATCACCAGGTAAAGGGCCAACATGCCACCTCGCATCCCGATCACGGCGTCACTGAGGAGGCTACGCCGACGCACACCGGGCAGACCCGGTAGCCAGCGGCCAGCGAGCTTGTCGCGCTGCTCGGCGTACTCAACGGTGTGTCGCTGTCCAACAGCGAGCGTGTTCCTCGTCGAGGCCGACGGACCGCCCACCCCGGATGCCGGTGGGGTGGGCGGCGTGGCTGGTATGACGTTGTTCCCGTCAGTCGAACTTACCGGCGCGGACGCCAGCGGTGAACGCGGACCAGGCAGCCGCAGGGAACCTCAGGGCCGGACCGACCGGGTTCGTGCTGTCCCGCACGGCCCGGTCGCCGTCGAGGTCCGCGACCTCGACGCACGCGCCGCCGGCGCCGTTGCTGTAGCTGCTCTTGTGCCAGGTGATGTGGGTGATGGTCATGGTGCACTTCCTACTGCTCGCTCGCCCGGTAACTCTGAGCGTAGCTAGCCACCAGTTCGAGAGACTCATCAGCTGACAGCGCTGACTCACTGAGTTGCTCGAACATCACCGTGTAGCGGTCAACGTCGCCGGGTCGCTCCTGGTAGAGCGCGCCCTGGGCGTTTTCCAGGTAGACGCAGTCCATCCCTGCGGTGTCGGCGTCGGCAAACCGCAGCAACGTGAACGCTAGGCCGATCGAGGGGTGCGCCCCAGCGCTGAACGGCTGCACCACGACGCTGACATGCGGCAGTTTCGCCACCTCGCTGAGGTGTTCCAACTGCTCGCGCATGACCGCGGGACCGCCGACTGGGCGGCGGAGCACCGCTTCGTCGAGGATGACCCGCAGACTCGGGGCTCGATCACCGAAGAGCCGCTGTTGGCGAGCCGTGCGGAACGCCACCAGCCTGGCCAGTTCGTCGGAGTCCGCGTTGGGCTGAGTTGCGGCGGTGATGGCCTCGGCGTAGGCCGGTGTCTGGAATAAGCCGAAGATGAGCCCGCTTTCGTAGGCCCACAGCTCCGAGGCGTCCTGCTCCAGGTCCAGGTAGGTGCGCACCCAGTCGGGCACGGTGTCGCCGTACGCGGCCCACCAGCCGCGCTGGTTCGCCTCGCGGGCCAGCCGGATCAGCGTGTCCGCCTCCGGTGCGCCCACGCCGTAGAGCTGCGCGAGCAGCCGCACATGCCCGATCTTGACGGCCTGGACGCCCCGCTCGATCTTCGACAGGGTTGACGTCGAGACTCCCGCCCACTCGGCAGCCTCTTTGGCCGACTTGCCGGCAGCCGCGCGCAGCCGCCGCAGCTCACCACCGAGCTGGCGACGACGGACAGCCTCAGCGCGAGGACTGCTATCACGGTGGTGGCGACGCAACGGTCTCGTGGTAGAGCACTTCGTGCCGGTGCGCCCCCTTGATGAGAATCGCTGCGGCTACTGGCCGTGTGTCGGAGTAGATGACCCGGAACTGGCGCAACACCGGGACATCTACTGGCAATTTCAGGATTTCGAGTTCTTCGCTGGTGGGCATCCGCGCTGACACGCGGTCAGTGAAATACCGCTCTGGATGGCCGAGAGCAGCAAGCACCGCTGGAGCGCCGCCTTTGATCTTGCGCTGTCCGGCGAGGGGAGAACCAGCAGCAAGGTCTGTCGGGTAGTAGGACCAGGACAGGTCAACCGGTTCACCGTCGCGCAAGGTCAACCGTTGTCGCAGGATCGCGGTGCCCTCGGCGTCAAGGTTGAGAGCTTCAGCGATCTCGGCGGGTGGCTGGGTCTCGGCCACCGTCAGCAGGTCGTAGGACCATCGGCCGAGCTCGAAGTAGGTGGCTGTCCGTATCACCAGCGGCGATTGATCACGCACGGACACGGCAAGACCAGCTCGGCTCACCAGGAACCCTTCCGTCTTGAGTGCGTTCTGGGCACCTCGGATCGTGGCGCTGGCCGCGCCGTAGTGGTCCATCAGCTCACGAACCGCAGGCAGCCTGCTCCCAGGTGGCAGCTCGCCGGACATGATCCGCGCCCGAAGATCCGCGGTGATCTGCTGAACCCGAGGCCTGGGGTCCCGGGTGTCAGTCATGAGGCAGAGGCCCGGCGCTCCGTCTTGCGTTCATGTCGTTGACTGTAGCGCTTCGAGCGCTCACCACCTTAAAGTACATTGCTACTGAGCATGCTCAGTGCTACAGTAGCGTGATCGGCTACAGCCGGATGCCGCAGAGATCGAGAAGAGCGCAGCGGCGTAGCCAGCGGACACCGCGGGACACGATCCCGCCGCATCCGAGAGAGGTCACCATGGCTGAAGGCGCGACCGCGAGCGCTTCTCGTGAGAACCGCAGGGCGATCCCGGTCACCTGCGCGGTGCACCGGGGTCCGCGGGGCTTCGCCAACCTGGTGGTGGAACGCAAAGACAATGGCGACATCCTGCTCGACCCGCACGTCACCGGCGAGTGCGTGATCATCCTTGACGAAGCCGCCGCAATGGCGCTGTTCGATGTTCTCGGGGCGTGGCTGCGACGAGCGAGCACCCGGCGCGCCGGCTGGGCGTCCCCCCGCACTCCCCTAGCCGCCGGTTGAGCGAGGCGGGTATGAGCTGGTATCTGCGGTCCTTGGCTCCGGGGGATGTGCACCGTGGCGTGTTCGAGCACGGCAGCGTGCGTGCGGTCTGCGGCGTGGAGTTCTTGCCGCTGCGGGTGTCGGGTCAGGCGCCCTGCTCGCGGCTGCCCCAGCCTGAGCAGGTCTGTCCGGCGTGCATGGCGCAGGCGAGCGGCCAGGCCGTGGTGATCCCCGCGATGTGCTCGGCGCACCCAAGCGCGCTGGGGGTTGTCGGGCTGGTAGTGCGCGGGCTCGGTGACGGGTTGTTCGATGTTCTGCGGTCACTGTCGTGAACTCGACACCACCGACGTTTCACGGCCCGCCAACGTCGCCGGTGTCGAGTTCACGACGCTGCGCTCCGCGGCGCTAGATCGGTAGGCGGCGGAAGACGGGGCGCGGGAGGTGGCGCAGGGCGGACATGACGAAGCGCATCGGGGCGGGGACCCAGGCCTGCTCGCGGCCGTGCGCCACGGCGTCCACGATCACCTCGGCGACCTGCTCGGGGGTCACGGACAGCGGGGCGGGGGTCAGGCCCGCGGTCATCCTGGTGTGCACGAAACCGGGCCGGACCACGCACACCCTGATCCCGCAGGGCCGCAGCGCCTCGGTGAGGCCGGTGTAAAAGGCGTCCAGACCAGCTTTGCTGGACCCGTAGCAGAAGTTCGAGCGCCGGGGCCGCTCGGCGGCGACGGAGGACAGCGCGACCAGCGCGCCGTGACCTTGCTGTTGCAGCGCGCCGGCCAGCAGCACTCCGACCGACACCGCCCCGGTGTAGTTGACCTGCGCCAGCTCGACGGCGGTGGTGTGGTCGGCCCACGCCTTCTCCTGGTCGCCGAGCACCCCGAAGGCGACCAGCGTGACGTCGATGTCGCCGTCGGCGAAGGCCTTCTCGATCGTCTCGGGGTGCGAGGAGACCTGCGCTGCGTCGAACGGCAGCGTCATCACCGTGGCACCCACCCCCTCCAGCCGTGCCGCGGCGGCGTCCAGGCGCGGCGACGGGCGGGCGGCCAGCACCACCCGCAGCGCACGGCGGGCGGCGTAGCGCTCGGCGGTGGCCAGCGCGATCTCGGAGGTGCCGCCCAGCAGCAGCAAGGACTGGGGGTTGCCGACAGCGTCGATCACGGATTTTCCTCGCGTCAGAGTAGTTCGAGTCTTCGGGAGAGGTCGGAGGCGAAGACGCCACCGGGGTCGGCGGCGGCGCGGATCTTGCGCCACTCGTCGATCCGCGGGTACATGGCCTGCACGGTGGCCGCCGAGGTCCGCGACTCCTTGGCCAAGTAGAGCCGCCCGCCAGCGTCGAGGACCTGCTCGTCGAGCCGGTCGCAGAACTCCGCCAGACCGCGGCGGATCGGGAAGTCCACGGTGATCGTCCAGCCGGGATGAGGGAACGACAGCGGCGCCGCACTGGCCGCCCCGAACCGTTTGAACACGTTGAGGAAGGACACGTGCCCGGATCGGGCGATCTGCTCCACGATGCGGCGCACGGCGTCTTCGGTCCCGAAGGGGACCACAAACTGGTACTGCAGGAAACCCCGGGATCCATACGCCCGGTTCCACTGCCCGATCATGTCCAGGGGGTGGTAGAAGGTGGTCAGGTTCTGCACCTCGTCGCGGCGGCGCGCGGGGGCCTTGCGGTACCACGCCTCGCTCAGCGCGCTGAAGCTCACCCGGTTGGCCAACCCGCCCGGCGGCAGCCCGGCGGGCAGGAGGGCGGGCACAGTGAACAGTTGGGGCGCGTCGAAGGCCAACCCGGCGCGGCGCAGCTTCGGGGGCAGCTCATCCCGCCGGGCCAGCCGGCCGCGGGTGAGTACCGCGCGGCCCAGCCTCGCGCCCGTCGAGAGCGCGTCGAACCAGGCGGCGGAGTAGTCGTAGCGGTCATCGGAGCCGTCGGTGAGCAACGCCATCAGCTCGTCGAGGTTGGCGGTGCGGTCGGTGTCGACGATGAAGTACGCCGATTCGACGCGGGTGAGCGCGAGGGTGGCGCGCACGATGATCCCGGTCAGCCCCATGCCGCCGACGGTGGCCCAGAACAGGTCGTCCTCCGGCGTCAGGGTGGTGAGCGAGCCGTCGGCGGTGACCAGCTCCAGGGAGCGGACGTGGTTGCCGAAGCTGCCCGCGCTGTGGTGGTTCTTGCCGTGGATGTCGGCCGCGATCGCGCCGCCCACGGTGACCTGCCGGGTGCCGGGCAGCACCGGGATCCACAGCCGCAGCGGCAGCGCGGCGCGCATCAGCGCATCAAGGCTGACCCCGGCGTCCACCACGGCCAGCCCACGCTCCGCATCCAGGCAGTGGATCCGGTTGCACCCGGTCATGTCGATGACCAGCCCGCCCGCATTCTGTGCCGGGTCGCCGTAGGAGCGTCCCAGCCCCCGGGCGATCACACCCCGGCTGCTCACCCCGGCCTCGGTGGCCTCCGGCGCGGCCCGCTGGATCGACTCCACGGTGGGACTCACCAGCACCCGCGCTGCGCTCGGCGCGGTGCGCCCCCACCCGGTGAGGCTGCGCACGATGGTCTTAGACATCGGGGCGCAGGCTACCTGAATCAGGCGGCCTCCCTCAGGTGGTGGGGTACTTGGCGCGGAGGAGCTGGAGGAACTCGCGCATCCACTCAGGGTGGTCGGGCCAGGCCCGCGCGGAGACCATCACTCCGTCCACGACCGCCGCGCCGTTCACGAACTGCGCGCCGGCTGCCCTCACGTCCGGTTCCAGCGCCGGGTAGGCCGCCGTTTGCCGGCCGGTGAGCAGCCCGGCCGCGGTGAGAACCAACGCCGCGTGGCACAGCTGGGCCACCGGCTTGTCGGCGTCGAAGAAGTGTCTGACGATGCGTTGGCAGTCGGGGTCGTTGCGGATGTACTCCGGTGCTCGCCCGCCCGGGATCACCAAGGCGACGTAGTCGGCGGGGTCGACATCGGCGAAGGCGAGGTCGGCGTCCCAGGTGTACCCGGGCTTTTCGGTGTAGGTGTCGAAGCCCGCCACGAAGTCGTGCACCACGAACTGCAGTTTCTTGCGGCTGGGCGCTGCGATGTGGACCTCGTAACCCTCCTCGCGGAGCCGCTGGTAGGGGTACATGACCTCCAGTGACTCCGCGGCGTCTCCGGTCAGGACTAGGATCTTCGCCATGGTGAACCTCCCAACGGGGCCGGCCAACATACAGTTGCGCCGAGTTCGACACTAGAGCTGCCCGGACTACTGTGGGCAGCTCTAGTGTCGAACTCGGCGCAACTGGAGGGGCCTGATACCCCGGATATCGCAGTGACGGACCGAGTACACTGAGTTGCGGGGCGGGGCCGTTCCTCTCGAACGGCCCCGCCCCGGGGGCGGGTGCCTGCGCTGGACGTGTCCGGCGCCGGACGGGGGATTCCCGGGCCTAACGGTGCAGGAGGGCACTAGGCCACGGGATCCGGCGGTCATCGAACCCACGTTGACGGTGGCGGTCGGTC
>Ga0213881_10000966_pt1 | contig 14950 bp, 12 predicted proteins | sample BarmaccoBMER_R08_FD_160104 | JGI IMG/M metagenome (GOLD analysis project Ga0213881, IMG submission 160104) | Barbacenia macrantha exposed rock microbial communities from rupestrian grasslands, the National Park of Serra do Cipo, Brazil - ER_R08 ... | reverse complement strand
CTGCTGGCCGTAGTTCGGTTGCTGGCTATAGTTCGGCTGATTATTGTAATCCGGCTGATCGGGTGGGGGAGGCGGCGCCTGGTTGGGATCGCTCGATATGCTCGGGTATCCGCCGTTCTGATTCGGAGCCGCCTGAGCGTAATTCGGGTCCGGTGCCGCCGTCGACTGATCAGGCGCGGATTGCGGATCGCCAACGCGCTTCCACCCGCCCGAGGGATTCGAAGCCTGCTGATCGGGTGGAGGGGAAGCGGGAGCTGTTGAATCTTGCGCGAAAGCCAGAGTTGATGCTAGTAGACCGACTGAAAAATAGTAAATCGGAGTTTTCATTTCTGCCTCGTTAGTCTCGACGGGAAATACAATGCACGCGTTTCGCCATCTGAATATTAGCTAATCATTTGAAGCACAAGAAGTTAGTTAGGATTCAGCCGGTTGGAATCAACCGCCTGCTGGTGTATTTCAACCAGCAGCCAAACTATTCGATTCGGCCCCGCAGAAAGTGTATGTATGATTTCGCCGCTATCCCCAAAACAATGATCAGAGCGATCACCAGAGCCATTCCCTTCAGCGTGGCGAACGACGCTCCTGCGAGTAGCGCATACAAGATCAGTGCAGTCCGGATGCCAATGACAGACCGATGTTGCTCAGGAGGAGTCATTGCGCGGGCATGTTATAAGCGAACGAGAACGCCAACCGAACTTGAAAGCCTTTGTAATCGGCCGGCAAGGGTGGAAGAGGATTCGACATGCTCAGACCCGCAACCGCCGCCCTGTCGAGCGGTTCCGACCCGGACGGATCCGATGTTACAAGCTTCGGAATACTTCCATCTCGATTGATAACGAACTCCAAAATCGTGCGACCGCGTAACTGCCCCATGCGAGCGCTTTCCGGAATGACTCGGCGCCAGTTCGCTCGAACAATCGCCAGAATGCGCGTCAAGTAAGGCTTGAAATCTGCGCCTTGTGGATCGCTCTTCAATTCCACAGCCGCATGGGGCGCTGCTGCGAGTCCTGTTGATCCGGGACTCCCCGCCAGCGGCTCCGAAGCGTTTTCGTCGCTGATCACCAATCTTCTGCCGTTTGCGTCCTGAGCCAATCCGTTAATCGCGGCCTGAACTGAAGGTTTCGGCGGAGCAATTTTCGGGTGCGGATTCGGCGGCGCTTCTTGACCAATGTTCTGAAATGGACCACTCGATGACGTCGGAGGCGGTGCAATCGGCGGTGTTATACCGTTCAGAGACCCCGTAGGGAGCGGCCCCGGCGGCTGGTTCAAAGCAATCTTGGGAGCTTCGGGCAGAATCTGCGGGGCGCTCTTAGCCAGTTCGCGCGCAGGTGCCTGCTTCGGTAATTCGAAGCGCCGGACGCTGCGAGTGGGGGTCGACGGTCGCGCCGGCGAAGCCCGAGACGCCAGCAAATCTTCTAAATCGATCTGCTTCGAAACCTTCTGCCGATTGGGAGCCTTCTGGGTCAATACGTCGGGAGGCAAATACAACGGAATTGTCCGGACAATTACATTGTGCTCAGGCTCGACGCGCCTGACGAAGGTAGGCAAACGAACAACGGCGATAAACAGAAGAAGGTGAGCGGCTAGAGATCCGGAGAGGATGGCCCTCCAACGAACGTCCCGTTCGGGCCATTCCAGCAACAAATCCAGTTCAACCGGTTCGACCAAGCCGCGATCAAGAACGTTTGCCATGCTGCCGAACGGTTTCTGACACTAAGTCGCCGTGTTCCTTGATTTTAGCAAGAATTGCCTCGGCTACGCGAAGGGCCTTTGCCGCCGCAAAACCGTCCACTTTGGGCGCGCTTCGTTCCCGGACAGCGTGAAAAAAACCTTCCAGTTCGAGCTTCAACGGTTCCGCGCGTTCGACCGGCAGCGGTTTGAAGCCGATTTGCAAAAACGAACCCATTTTGGGTTCGTTCGGTAAAACCGCCAGCCGCACGGCATCCTGACGCTCGTAGTCCAAGGAGATATACTCGCCTGGCTGGAAAAGGCGTAGCTTGCGAATCTTTTCCGTGGACACCCGGCTGGCAGTCAGATTGGCGATGCAGCCACTTGGAAAAGAAAGGCGAACGTTCGCGATATCGACCCGCCCCGATAAGATCGATATCCCCGCAGCGCGGATCTCTTCCGGCTCCTCCCGAGTAAAGCTGAGGACAATGTCGAGATCGTGGATCATCAAGTCGAGGATCACATCCACGTCCAGGCTGCGCGGCGTAAACACGCTTAGCCGGTGAATCTCAAAGAACAACGGAATCGTCAGCGCTTTCTCGAGCGCCGTGACGGCGGGGTTGAAGCGTTCGAGATGACCGGCCTGAAGAACTCGGCCGCGCTCTTGAGCGAGACGGGCCAGCCGCTCGCCTGCTTCGGATGAGTCGGCAATCGGCTTCTCTACGAGCAGATCGATCCCAGCCTCGAGCAGCTCGGAGGCGATCCGCTCGTGCGTACTCGTCGGTGTCGCGATAACAGCTGCGTCAATGCCGCGGGGAATGTCTGTCGCGCTCGCGAAAGGCAGAGATACATAATCACCCGCGAGCTTGTCGGCTTTTGCAAGATCCACATCCACGACAGCCGCCAACTCGACATCCGGCAATTGACTGATCACGCGAGCGTGATTGCGGCCGAACGAACCAGCGCCCACGACGGCTGCCCGAAGCTTGTTCATGATTGCGGTGGGTAGCCGATAATGGCAATCTCGGCTTCGTTTGCCCGTTGAAGCATCTCGCCTCGATCGAGCAAAAGCGTGCGTCCCGCATCAATGGCCAACGTTGTCGTTCCAGTTTCGATCATGGTTTCGATCGTGGTTGGTCCGGCAACGGGAACGTCGAAAAGCAGATGCGCGCGTCCATGAGATGCTTTCACCAGACGCAGCGGCTTACCCTGGGTGAGTGAAGCAGCGCGGCGAAGCATCGCGTCGGTGCCTTCCATCGCTTCGACAGCCACACAGGCTTTCTCGCTGATCGCAACACTCTGGCCGATATCTACCGATGCCAGAGCGGACGCAATACGACGTCCATACTGAATATCCGCTTCTTCCTCCTTAGACGGCTTGCGGCGCGTGAGCACGCCTTCAGGAGCGAGCAAGGGCTTGAGCAAGCGCGTGGAATCCACCAGCTCAATGCCTTCCTCGCGCAAAATTTTCTGAACGCCTCCTATAAGAGCCGCCGTGTTCTTTTCTTTAAGAGAGGTGAGCAGTTTGAACAGCCGCCAATCTGGCGTGATCGAAGAGAAGATGCTGATGTGCTTCACTTGACCAGCCATCATGACTTCAGAGATTTTTTCCTGATGCAGGATGTTGATCAATTTTCCAAGCTGGCCGATATTGATCCAATGCAATGAGGAAGCGAGTCGCGCCAGCTCAGGAGTTGCTTCATTTTCAATCGCAACGACGATGACCTCGTGCCCTTCCCGTCGGGCCGCCTCGAGCGCGAGCAGCGGAAACCGGCCATTACCGGCAATCATTCCGTAGCGCACAAAAGCCTATTTGAGGAAACCGCGCTCTGATGCACGGATGAATTCCAGGAGATCTCTCACCTCGCTCGTCTGCGGAACCTCTTCTTCGATGCGTGTGAGAGCTTGGGTCGTATTCAGACCCGCGCGAGTCAAGATCCGAAACGCGGTTTGGAGCGCCTCAATGGCATCGGAGGAGTAGCCGGAGCGCTCGAGTCCGATGCGATTCGCCCCATATACCTCAACCTGGTGATTCGATGCCGTAATCGAGTACGGCAACACATTCTGCTTGATGACGCTGTAGCTGCCGATCATGGAGTGGCGCCCAATCCGGCAGAACTGATGAATCGCGCTCAGGCCGCCAATGTTGGCATAGTCTTCCACAACCACGTGGCCGGCGAAGGTGACTCCATTCGCGAGGATTGTATGGTTGTGAATCGTGACGTCATGCGCGACATGGACATAAGCCATGAGCAGGTTGCGATCTCCAATAGAGGTGAGCATCCCGCCGCCTTGCGTACCGCGATTGATGGTGACAAATTCTCTAATGGAATTACCATTCCCGATGCGCGTTTCTGAGGCCTCGCCTTTATATTTTTTGTCTTGAGGAGTCACTCCGCAAGAGCAATAAGGGTAGAAAATATTTTCCTCACCAATCGTCAGCTTGCCTTCGAGATAGACGTGCGCAATGAGCCGGGTCCGCGCGCCGATGTTTACGCCACTGCCGATGATGCAATACGGACCGATTTCCGCGTCCGAGGAGATTTCAGCCTTTGGATCAATGATCGCGGTAGGGTGAATGCCCATCAGGCCATTTGTGGCTCAGGCACTTCTGCGGGCGGCTGAGTCGCGGCGAGTTGCTCCGTGAGCTTGCACATGAGAGTGGCTTCCGCCGCTACCTGACCATCGACCGTCGCGCGTCCTTGCATTTTCGCCACCGTGGCCTTGAGACGCAGCAGTTTCATTTCCAGGCGCAACTGATCGCCGGGAACAACAGGCCTGCGGAATTTCGCGTCCTCCACGGAAGCCAGAAACATAATCCGGCCGCGTGTGTGGGGCGCGAGCATCGCGACCAGCACGCCCGCCGCCTGGGCCATCGCTTCTATAATCATGACGCCCGGCATAACCGGATAACCCGGGAAATGCCCTGTAAAATGTGGCTCATTCGCGGTTACATTCTTGATGCCGACAATCGAGTCTCCCGTAATCTCCAAAATCCGGTCCACCATCAACATCGGATAGCGATGCGGGAGGATTTGAGAGATCTCTTGAACATCCATCGATGTCATGGGAATCGCTATTATAACAACCGATGCACCCTTATCTGCGCTATGCCACTGACAAGAAAGCAGAAATCATCACGTCGATCCAGCAGATGGTCGAGTGCGAGTCTCCGAGCGATTCGCCGGCCGATGTAGACCGGTTCGTTGAGTTGTTTCTTGAGCAAACGAAAGATGTCGCAACGGCGACCACGATCAGCGGCAACGGCTATGGCAGGCATCTACGACTGGAGTTCAAAATCGGAGGCAACCAAAAGACGGGGCAAATCCTCGGCATAGGACACTCCGATACGGTCTGGCCGTTGGGAACGCTGAAAAACATGCCGTTCCGCCACGCGGATGGCCGCTTATGGGGGCCGGGCGTCTTGGATATGAAATCGGGCGTGGCGTTCTTCGTGTACGCGGTTCGCGCCCTACGGGAGCTGGATGTTCCCATCAAGCGAAACGTGGTTCTTTTGGTTGTCTCCGACGAAGAAGTGGGCAGCAAAACCTCGCGACCGATCACCGAGGCGGAAGCCAAGCAGAGTCACTGCGTCCTTGTCCTCGAACCCGGCGAGGACCTCACAGGCACGTTGAAAACCGCTCGTAAGGGCGTCGGTGGCTACAGAATTTTTATCAAAGGTAAAGCGACCCATGCAGGCATCGATTTCAGCGGCGGGGCAAGCGCGATTCTCGAGGCAGCCCGTCAGGTGGAAAAGATCGCGGGCTTCAGCAACCTGAGGCGCGGGGTCACAGCAAATCCAGGAATTATTAGCGGGGGAACACGAACTAATGTCGTCGCGGCAGAAGCGCGTATTGATGTGGACATTCGCGCGCCACGCGTTGAGGATGCCGAGGCTTTGGACAAAAAGTTTCGCGCCCTGCGCCCTGTTGACAAGCGTTGCAGCATTCGAATAGAGGGAGGGCTCAATAGGCCTCCCATGGTTCGTACTAAAGCCATCGCAAACCTGTTTCGAAGAGCCAAGAAGATCGGAGACAAGTTAGGCGTGAAGCTGGAAGAATCCTCGACCGGCGGAGGGTCGGACGGAAATTTTACCGCCGCACTCGGAGTGCCCACACTGGACGGATTAGGCGGGGTGGGCGAAGGCGCGCACGCCGTGAATGAAAGCATTTTGGTGAATCGGATTCCAGATCGGACCGCGCTGCTCGCGGCACTGATTGCCGAATTGTGAAACTGCATCGCACAGTTTGCCCGTTTGCGGACATCTGATTCTGAATTCACGCACAGCTGATCGAGGAAATTCGGCACAATTCAGACAGGTATACTTCTGCCTTCAGCCGTTTGGACGCGGCGGCTTAAATGGTCCCGAAGGTGCAGGAACACACGAAGTTTGAGTCGACGAGATGAACATCGTAAGCTTCTTTGAGAGCGCCTGGCAAGATTTTCGCTATGCCGCACGCCTATTCCGGTTGAATAAAGGCTTCTTTGCTATTGCGACGCTCTCGCTCGCATTGGGGATTGGCGCTAATACGGCGATCTTTCAATTGCTGGATGCAGTACGTCTGCGGATGCTACCGCTATCGCATCCGGAAGAGCTCGTTGAATTAAAAATCGCGAAAAATGAGCATTGCTGCTCGGGCAATTTTTCTGACCGGCGACCCAACTTTACTTACGCGCAATGGGATCAGATTCGAGAGCGCCAACAGGCTTTCTCGAACATCTTCGCCTGGGGCGACATGCGATTCAATTTGACAGAAGGCGGGGAGGTCCAATATGCGGAGGGCCTCTGGGTCACGGGTGATTTTTTCAAAACGCTCCGAATACAGCCGCTGTTTGGCCGGTTATTGACGAGTGGAGACGACCGTCCGGGCTGCGGCCTGCCAGGTGCTGTGATCAGCTATGGTTTTTGGCAGCGGCAGTTTGGCGGCGATCGTCAGGTGCTTGGAAAAACCGTATCGCTCGATGGGCACCGACTGCCTGTTGTGGGCGTGACGCCTGCGAATTTTTTCGGCGTCGAAGTGGGACGGAATTTCGACGTCGCGGTTCCGGTATGTGCCGAGCCTTTAATCAATGGTGAAGAGAGTCATCTTGCCAAACGGCATCATTGGTGGCTCGCCATTATTGGACGTCTCAAACCTGGTTGGACGATTGCGCGTGCAACTGCACAGGCACAGGCAATTTCCTCCCAAGTCTTCGGCAACACCGTGCCCCCGAACTATCGCGCAGATGAGGCCAAGTATTACGCTGCATATAAACTAACGGCACTGCCGGCCGGCTCAGGTGTTTCGGGGCTGCGGCGGCAGTATGAAGAGCCTCTTTGGCTGCTGTTAGGCATCGCTGGGCTGGTGTTGTTGATCGCCTGTTCAAACCTCGCGAATCTCATGCTGGCGCGAGCGAGCAATCGTGAGCGCGAGATGGCCGTTCGCCTCGCGGTCGGCGCGGATCGCGGACGCCTGATCCGGCAATTGCTAGCCGAAAGTCTCCTGCTCACATTCGTAGGCGCGGCATTGGGAGCGCTGCTTGCGCAATTCCTCAGTCGTTATCTGGTGGCGTTTTTGACGACAGGCGATAACCCTCTGTTTATTGAGCTTGCGCCGGACTGGCGAGTCCTCGCATTCACCGCAGCCGTTGCTATTCTCACCTGCATCCTTTTCGGCTTAACTCCTGCTTTGCGGGCTACGCGCACGGTTCCCGCTTCGGCCATGAAAGCTTCCGGACGCGGCCTCGCCGGCGATCGGCAGCGCTTAGGCCTGCGCCGCGGATTAGTGATTAGTCAAATCGCCCTCTCGCTCATGCTGTTGGTGGGCGCACTCCTATTTGTGCGCCGTTTGTTCAATCTGCTGACCCTGGACGCCGGTTTTCGTGAAAACGGATTACTCGTTAGCGGTATCGATATCTCGCGCCTCAATTTCTCTCCTCCTCGCCGCGCTGCTTTTTATCGAGGATTCATCGAAACTGTTCGGTCCATACCGGGCATAGAGCAAGCTGCAAGTGCCAGCATCGTGCAGGTTAGCGGGAACGGCTGGAACGACTCGATCGAATTTCTGGATAAACGCGCCGGCAAGCGGATGACTTCCTGGTTTGATAGTGTAAGCCCCGGCTATTTTCGAACGATGGGCACACCGCTCCTCGCTGGGAGAGATTTCGATGATCGGGACACGCCTGCCTCGACCGAAGTTGCGATTGTGAATGAGCAGTTCTCGAAGAAGTTTTTAGGCGGAGCGAGTCCCCTTGGAAGGCAGTTCCGCATCCTTTCGGGCCCGGGCGAACCGCAGCACGTGTATCAAATAGTGGGTGTGGTGAAGAACTCGAAATATCAGACTTTGCGTGACGATTTCGAGCCCATCGTATTCGTGGCCGAGAGTCAGGACAAAGAGCCTGGGCTTGGAACGAACATCATTGTTCGCTCAGCGCTTCCCATAGGATCATTAACCGCGGCAATCAAGCGAACCGTCTTGCGTGAGAACGCGGGAACTTCACTCGAATTTCACGTGTTTAAAACTCAGATTCGAGAATCCCTTCTGCGCGAGAGGCTGATGGCTACGCTTTCGGCGTTTTTCGGTTTTCTCGCCGCTGTCCTTGCGACGGTCGGATTGTACGGTGTCATTTCGTACATGGTAGAGCGCCGCCGGAACGAGATCGGCATCCGGATTGCGCTTGGCGCGAATCGCAGGACAGTGATAAACCTAGTCATGAAAGAAGCGAGTCTGCTGCTGACGGCAGGTTTCGTCATCGGAGTCGTGCTCGCGATAGCGAGCGCTCGAACCGCGAGCTCGCTGTTGTATGGTTTGCGACCGGCGGACCCATTGAGTATTGGATTCGCCGCTGTTTTATTGGGAATTGTTTCTCTGACGGCCAGTTTCGTCCCCGCTCTGCGGGCCTCGCAAGTGGAACCGATGACTGCGCTTCGGGAAGAGTGAAGCACATCGGTCCACGAGGCAATCAGAACTGGAAATCGTCGTCGCCAATCGGTTGTCCAGGCGGAGCTTGCACGGGTTTTGGCAGATCCAGCTGCTTCGGGTCTTTTTCGAATTTCTCGATCAGAGAAAGCGCGTAAGGGTTCGGATAGTTGTGCGTGACATCGCTTTTTAGCTGCCGCAGCGCGTTAGTTGCGTCGGCGCGTACCTCTAACGATGAAGATTCATCCAGCGCCAACGCCATCAAATGTCGCAAGACAACATACTGGACCAGCCGCACGGTCTCACCCTCTAGCCCGGAGGGGACCTTCACACGCCAAGTCGCGGTCACGAGAGTATTGATCACTTCGAACAATCCGGGATTGTTAGAATTTTGCGCGTGATACTGCACCAGGCGGGCGGCTCGTTGCGGATTGAGAATCAAGGCAACGGTCATGTCAGCGGCGGATTCTGCCGCAGCAAGTGGATCGAAGGTCACGCCGGTGCGCGATGGAAAGGTCTCAACCGTTCTGGGGTAGCCTGGCGGCCTCGGCGGAATGAGAGCCAGTACGCGTTGGGGCAGAGTCAGCACCGCGGGATCGATGGTTTCGAGCAGCGCTTTCAACGCCCGCCGCTGCTCTTCCGGCGGAACATTGCGGGTCGTGGGCTGGCCATCTCCTCGCAGAGCATACGTGTACTCATTGCCGCCTAAAACTTTGCTGGCTGCCTCGGTTTGATATCGATGCAAAAAATATAAGGGCACCAGAACCTCTTCGAGGGTTGCCATCGGCGCTCCAGGCTCGATATTGTTCTCGCCGAAGCGGGATAAAGCGATGGACCGAATTTTCAGCAGACGGTTCAACTCATCGACCGCGTTCGGACCGTTGTCCCAGAGGTGCGATTTGGGATGGGCGCTGCCCGGCGGACGGCTATCGGCATCCGTGATGAACGTTATTCCACGCTGCGCAGCATCCGTGATGATTTTGTCCAAAGCGGCGTGCTCGTCAGTGCCTTCCGAAAATTGCGAATAACCCCAAGTGATTGCGACTTTGTCCCATTCGCCGATCCCTGTCGCGTATGCCTTCGACAGATCAAATGAGTTATCTTGTCGAAGCTCGATCCAAGGACCCGGATAATCCATAACCGAAGCGCGACCTTGGGTACTGGCGATGTAATTGTGTTCCAAGCCGAGGGTGTGACCCACTTCGTGCGCGGCAAGCTGCCGAAGACGCGCATAAACGGCATCAATCAAAGGTTTCGTGTCATCGTGTCCTTGAACGTGAGGAGCTAACAGACTTTCGAAAATGAGATAGTCCTGATGTTCGCGCAGAGAACCCAAAGAAACGATCCCCTTGATGATTTCGGCGGTTCTGGGATCAATGAGCGAATTACCGTAAGACCATCCCCGCGTCGATCGATGCACCCATTGGATGATGTTGTAGCGTACGTCCATCGGATCCACGCCCGCGGGCAAGACTTTTACTTGAAAGGCATTCCTGAATCCGGCGGCTTCAAACGCCTGATTCCACCAGCTCGCGCCCTCGATCAGCGCCTCTCGAATGGGCGCCGGCGCTCCCGGGTCGACGTAATAAACTATGGGATCGACTGGCTCGCTAATTGCCGCATTGGGATCCTTCTTGACGAGGCGATGCCGCGCGATATAGCGCTTCATTACGGGTTGGTCGACGGGCGCCGAGAAATCCAGGAACTCTGTGGAGAAATATCCCGCACGCGGATCTTGCATGCGCGGCTTGTAGCCCGGATCGGGCAGCGCGACGAACGATTGATGTTCGCGCACCGTGACCGCTTCCGGAGAGGGCGTTACTTCGCGAATCTGCTCTCCCGTGGGCTCTCCCGTGAACGTCAAGGTCGTTTCTATTTCCGTGTTCTTTGGAAATGCGTTTGTCAGCGGCAGATAGAACGCGCAACGCGTGGCATCCGTGTGATACGCGCCTTGCTTCGCTCCTTGCAGGCGTTCTGAAACGCGGGCCGCGTCGCGCAGAAAGAATGCCGTGGCATCCACCAGCACCCGCGAGCCTTGTTCGGCAACTACGTCGAAACCCCAAAGAGTCGAGCGCGCGAACGAATCGATTTCGGCGCCATGTTCGGCAGCGTCCGCGCCGGTCGCCCGAAACCTGTAATTCGATTCGATCAACAGAATCCGCGGCCCGGAGCGCTCGAATTGAACCACTTGAGGCGCGTTCATACTCCCCCGGTCAAGGCCGAGCTCGTTCGAGCCAACGCCCGCCGAAAGAGCCGTCACATAAAGGAATTCCTGGTTGAAGCGATCGATTTCGAGCCACATCTTGCCTGTGTGCTCATCCCAATAGAGAGGGAAAAAACCTTCAAATTTTCGGAGCCCGGCAATTCTGGATGCGAGGCTCTGTGGAGCGGATTCAGCCGGCACGGAAGCTTGGCTTGGAAACCCCGGACAGCAACTCAAAAGCAATAGAGAAAGTAGGCGCATGCGCATGGTTCGTCATTTTCGCAAATCGCGACTGGACTAAACTGATCCTGGACGCTGCGCTACACAGCGCAACGAACAGCCCTTGTCAAGTCATCGCGAGATACTCATCATCGAGGACAATCCGGCGGACGTGCGGCTTATGCGCGAGGCTCTCCGCGGGCTCCAACCTTCAATCCACATCAACGTTGCTAGTGATGGCGATGAGGCGCTCTTGTTCTTGCGACGAAAAGGCGCGCATGCAACTGCCCCCACGCCTGACCTGATTTTTCTGGATTTCAATCTACCGAAATCAGACTCTCGCGAAATTTTGCGTCAATTAAAAGAAGATAGCCAACTAGGGCTCATTCCGGTGGCTGTTCTAACGACCTCCGACGCGGAAAGAGATATTTACGACGCTTATGAATCGCACGCAAATTGCTACCTGCGAAAGCCCATTGATTTGGATGCTTTTCTGAACACCATTCGCTCGGCGGCGCATTTTTGGCTCGAGGTTGCCCATCTCCGAGCTGAAACAGCGCATCGGGAAGCAAGCCGTGTCCATCTGTTATGATTCAGGCGCATGAGCGCATACTCGATTGGCGTTGATCTCGGCGGCACCAATCTGCGCGTGGCTGCAATCGATGCAGACGGACAGATTTTGGACAAAGTTTCGGTTCGCGCAGTTTTCGACGATGGTCCCCAAAAGGTAGTCACCGACATCGTCGATGTGATTCACCAGGTGCGCTCGCGCGTGGGCCTGCCGGATCTGCGCGGCGTCGGTATGGGCGTCCCCGGTTTCATCGACATGGACGCGGGCGTCGTTCTCGGTTCGGCTAACCTGCCCGGATTTCAAGATTTCCCGGTGCGTGATGAAATGCAAAAGGGTTTGGGCACGCCGATCATTCTCGAAAACGATGCGAACGCTGCTGCGCTTGGAGAGATGTGGATGGGAGCCGGCAAAAACGTCAAAGATCTCATCTTGTTGACCCTGGGCACTGGGATCGGAGGCGGAATCGTGAGTAAAGGCAAAGTTCTGCACGGATTCACGGGAATGGCGGGAGAATTCGGCCACATGACCGTTTTCCCGGACGGTAATCCCTGCGGTTGCGGCAATTGCGGCTGTCTTGAAAAACACGCATCCGCGACGGCGATTGCGGCCATGGGGCGCATGATGCATTTCAAAGGTGAGGTTTCTGCCAAGCGCGTCTACGAGCTCGCTGTTGCTGGGAATGACAGGGCCATACTCGTGTTCGAGTCTATGGGCCGAGCCTTGGGGATCGCCATTGCGAGCCTGATTAACATCTTCAATTTCCCGCTATATCTGCTCACCGGCGGTCCATTGCCGGCTTGGGATCTTTTCGCACCGAAAATGTTTGAAGAAGTGAATCGCCGCTCGTTCACTTTCTGCAAAACCGGGACAAGAATCGAGAAAGCGGCACTGGGCGCCGATGCAGGACTCTACGGGGCCGCTTATTTACCCTTCCAGCACGAAAGGTCGCATCGGGCCATTGCGAAATGATGCTTCTTCTGGCTTACCTGCACGTCCGCGAATAACATGTTTTGGCTTGGTCTCGATATAGGCACCGGCGGATCGCGCGCGCTCTTAGTGGATTCGAAGGGATCGGTCCGTCATTCCTACACGGCATCGCACGAAGAGATGCAAATGCTCAGGCCGCTCTGGGCAGAGCAACACCCCGACGATTGGTGGCGCGCTTCGCGTCTCGCCATACGAGGCGTTCTTGAGGCTGCTGGCATCAACGGCTCCTCTGTTGCAGGCATCGGTCTGTCTGGCCAGATGCATGGCTTGGTGCTTCTCGATGAAGCGAACACGGTTCTACGTGCGGCCCTGATCTGGTGCGATCAACGGAGCCAGCCTCAAGTGGATTTCATCAATTCGAAGCTAGGCGCCGACAAAGTGCTTCGCTCGACTGCGAATCCGGTGCTAACTGGCTTTACGCTGCCCAAGCTTCTTTGGGTACGCGATCACGAGCCTTCGAAATTCGAAGCCATACGGCACGTACTGCTCCCCAAAGATTACGTGCGGTTCAAGTTGATCGGCGAATTCGCGACCGACGTATCGGACGCCAGCGGAACCGCGCTCTTCGATGTTGCACAACGGCAGTGGTCTGAGGATATGGTGAGCAGTCTTGGCCTCAATCCCGCGATCCTACCGAAAGCATACGAATCGAGCGAAGTGAGTGGAACAGTTTCGAAACAAGCCAGTGAAGCCACCGGGCTTGCGCCCGGCACTCCCGTTGTGGCAGGCGCCGGAGATCAAGCAGCGAGCGCCATCGGAAACGGAATTGTCGAGCCTGGCACGGTTTCCTGCACCATTGGCACGTCCGGGGTGGTTTTCGCGTATTCGGAAAAACCGGCCTATGATCCCGCCGGACGGGTCCACACATTCTGTCATGCGATTCCCGGAGCGTGGCACGTCATGGGCGTCACTCAGGGAGCGGGGCTCAGCTTCCAATGGTTTCGCAACCGCTTCGCACCCGACTCCGGCTATGACGAATTAACAGCAGAGGCGGCGCTTTCACCAGCAGGGGCCGACGGACTCTTCTGGATGCCGTACTTGATGGGTGAACGAACTCCGCATCTGGATGCGAACGCGCGCGGGGCATGGGTCGGACTCACTGCAAAGCATCAGCGTCGGGACTTGACGCGAGCCATTCTGGAAGGCGTCTGCTATAGCCAAAAAGATGGCTTGGAAATAATTGCGGCGCTCGGGGCTCATCCTTCGTTGATCAGGCTGTCAGGCGGAGGCGCGAAGAGCGAGCTTTGGCATCAGTTATTCGCGGATATATTCAACTGTCCAGTGGCCACGCTCGAATCACAGGAAGGATCCGCATATGGCGCGGCGTTGCTGGCGATGGTAGGAACCGGCGAATATGCATCCGCTGTTGATGTCTGTCGGGCAGCGATAAAAGAGGTCTCGCTCAAAAAGCCGCAGCGACAAGCAGCCGAGTTCTACAGCAAGCGTTACGAGATCTACCGCTCACTCTATCCGGCGCTGACACCTGCTTTTCAAGCGATTGCAGAATTGGGAGATGCCTGAAACAGGCCACCGCTACTGCGAGATTGCTCTCCCAGTTCCGATTGATCGCCTCTTCACGTACGAATTTCCCCTCCCTCTTCGATTCGGCGCTCGAGCCGGATCGCGGGTTCTGGTTCCATTCGGCGCGCGCAAGTTGACAGGCGTTGTCGCGCGGTTGCACAACGATGCTCCTGCCCAGGAGGTGCGCGAAGTTATGGCGCTACTCGATGAGCAGCCTGTTCTCGACGGCGAATTGCTCCGGCTCGGAACCTGGATCGCCGAGTATTATTGTGCTCCGATTGGGGAGGTCTTCAAAGGGATGCTGCCTCTCGCCGGCGAGTTCAGGCGAAGCAAGCGTTATTCCCTTACTCACATCGGTCGCGAGGTCGCACGCCAACTTATAGACAAGCCGGACAGCGGCGCGCCCTCGCGAATTCTCGCCGCGCTTGAAGAACGGCCGCTTTCCCTCGACTACCTAGCGACTAAGGTGGAAGGCGCGCGTACGGCATTGCAGGGTCTATTGAAACGCGGCTGGGTGGCGGCGGAGGAAATCCATGAGCAGCGAGATCCACTTCGTGCGCGGGCGGAGCGGCTGCAAGCAGAATTTCTGAGTAGGCCAGACGCCGGGGTCAAGCTAAAAACAAGCCAACGCGAGTTGCTCGCGTTTCTCGAATTGCATCCCGGACCGCACAATCTCGCGGAACTGGGGGAAAAGGTGAAAGGCGCGAGTGAAGCTGCTCGCGCCTTAGCTAGGCAGGAACTGATCAAGCTGAACGCGGAAGCACTATACGTGAGCTCCGGATTCGACCGCCCTGTTCCGGTGCTGAACGAGGATCAGCAAAATGCGTTCAGCGCGATTGAGAATGCCCTCGATGTAAATGTCTTTAAAGCTTTCCTGCTGCA
>Ga0213881_10000965_pt1 | contig 14950 bp, 13 predicted proteins | sample BarmaccoBMER_R08_FD_160104 | JGI IMG/M metagenome (GOLD analysis project Ga0213881, IMG submission 160104) | Barbacenia macrantha exposed rock microbial communities from rupestrian grasslands, the National Park of Serra do Cipo, Brazil - ER_R08 ... | reverse complement strand
TTTTGTTGAGTGGAAGAGTTACTAGTTGAAGAACCAGTTTGAGCAGAGGGATCGTCTGTCGTAGAATCAGAAGTTTGATTAGATAAGTTACTTGTGGAAGAGAAATTGCCTGTGGTGGAGCTAGAACTGCTGTACAACTGGCTGAAAGAGTTTTTCTCAGATTGCCTCTGGTTATAGTCTTCAACTAATCGGCTGATATAGCTAGAAGCTGTAGTCGCCGTGTTGGCATCAACTGCATCAAAGAGTGCTTGGACTTGGGCAGTGCGCCTACGGGCAATATCGCGAGAAAATTCTGGTGGAATCGTAATACCAACGTTGAGTTTGCCCTTTGCCAAATCCGCCGTCATCTCTTGTTGTTTAGCGTAGTACCTACTAACGACAAATGCATCTGTTTGGTAAAAAATTTCAATAAAATCACGAGAAATCCGGCTATTGCTATAGTCAGTGATTCCAACTTTCAGATTCTTAATATTTGGATCGAGTGCCATGCCAAATAAGATCAGGAAAACGGTGGGTGGCACCAGCAATTGGACGAGAAGCTGACGGTTGCGCAATATCTGAGCAAATTCTTTTTGGAATAATGCCCAGAAACGGCTGCCAAGTATTGTGTCAAGAAAGTTTATCATCTAGGTTTCCACCTGCATCTTCTGTAATTTGCGCCAAGCTAAGAAGAAAAAAAAGCTTGCTAGTACTAGCAAAGCCAGCACAGGGCTCCAGCCACTAATCCAACCAACACCGCGAACATAGGCATCGCGCGTTAGAAGTATGTAGTGTCGGGCAGGAATAATTTCGCTAATCCACCGGATGCCAATTGGAATATTTGAGACAGGATAGGCAAAACCAGATAACTGGAGAGATAGCAAAAAGGCGGTGAAGGAAACGGATTGGATCACAGCACTCTGAGTATTGGCATTGGAGCCAAGAAAAATTCCCCAGAGGACACCACAGACGATGTAGAGAATTGAACCCAGAATCATGGGAGTGGGGTCACCAACAAACCAGATACCAAAGAACAGCCAAGCCTCCACATGTACGATCAACACCTCCGCCATACCCACCAACCAAAATGCTGCTGCCTTACCCAGCAGGTACTCAGCACCAGTGAGACTAGAAGCATACACTTGTAAGATAGTGCTTTGCTCCCGTTCTCTTGCCGTTGCTAAACCAGCCAGTAGTGGGGGAAATAGCGCTACCGTAATCGCTAATGCCCCAGGACCGATATACTGCAGCGTCTTCAAACCAGGGTTGTACCACAAGCGCGTTTGCAAATTGACAGGACTAGTCTCTCTTTTTGTCGAACCTGCCGCTTGCCTGTTCTGCACAAACTCGGTGTTTGTCGCACTTGCATAGCCTCGAACAATATTAGCCGTGTTAGCGTCGGTGCCATCGATTAAGAGTTGCACCTGCGCTTTACGTTGAGTCCGCCGGAGGTCGCGCGAGAACTTAGGGGGGATAATCAACCCGGCAGCGATCCGCCCTTGATCCAGTAGTCGAGGAACATTAACAGTTGCTCCTTGCTCCACAATGTGGAATTTGCTCGTGCGCTCAAAGGTAGCAATGTACTCACGGCTAGTAGGTGTTAGAGCCAGATCCTGAATGGCGATATTAATCTGGTTGACTTTGAGTGATACGGCAAAGCCAAATAGCAGCAACAAAACGATAGGCAATCCTAATGCCAGGGTTAAAGTCAGGCGATCACGCCCTAGTTGAGTGAGTTCTTTGATAGTTTGAGCAATGATGCGTTTTGGTCGTAGTGCCATGTGCTAGTTATTCTCCTAATCCACTGGAACTTCAAGCCCTCGTTGCCGCGCCTGTTCCACCACGCTGATGAATACATCTTCTAGAGAAAACCCGATTTCACGATGGCTCTGAAGCCGGATGCCATCTGCTTGTAGCCAGTTCTCTACTTGAGGGATTTGTCTATCAACTGGCTTGTCAAGAATAGTATGCAAACGAGAGCCAAAAATGGAGACTCGCCATCGCTCCAACTTTTGTTTGAGCAAATTTGCAGCCTGCTGCAAGGGATCGCATTCCCACTCAACCAACTGCCCTGGTTGTTCATCTTTGACTTGCTGTGGCGTTCCTTGGGCAACAAGTTCCCCAGCTACCATGAAGCCCAGACGATGGCACTGCTCGGCTTCTTCCAGGTAATGCGTTGTTACCAGTATTGCCATTCCTTCTCGCGCAAACTGATTAATCCAACGCCAAAACTGCCGCCGTGCCAGTGGATCAACCCCGGAGGTGGGCTCATCAAGAAACACAATCTTGGGTTCGTGCATTACCGACGCACCAAAAGCAACCCGTTGCTTCCAACCACCAGGTAGATTGCCTGTTAAGCGATCTCCTTGACCAACCAAGTCGCTCATTTGCAGCACCCATTTTTTCTTGGCTGTGCGATAGCGACGTGGAACCCCATAGACTCCACAGTAGAATTCCAGATTCTGGTCGATTGTCAGATCATCATAGAGCGTAAACTTTTGCGACATGTAGCCGAGTTTCTGGCGCACTTGTTGACTACGGAGTTGACCCGTTTCGCCTGCTAGCATGACTTGACCGGAACTTGCCGGAAGCAATCCACACAGCATTTTAATCGTCGTGGTCTTCCCCGCACCATTAGCTCCCAACAGCCCGAAGACCTCGCCGTATTTAATATTTAAGTTAATATCTTTGACCGCGTGAAAATTACCAAAGACTTTATTCAGGTTTTGAGCACCGATCGCTGTACCTGACGACTTCTCCTGACGCGAAATTCGCGGGTAGCTGCCTACAGAACTTTCGCCCTTGAGCTCCCGCAAACGGGCAACAAAGGTATTCTCTAGGGTTGGTGTATCGGTGACTATGTTTCGGACTTGAATCTGCTGTTGTTCTAGAGAACGCCGAATATCGTTGGCAGTTTGCTTCGGCTTGGCAGTCAAGACATCAAGGCGAGCGCCAAAGCGTTGCACATCTGAAACCGACTCTCGCACTTCAGCATTGTGCTTGAGCATGTCCTCTGCTCGATCTAACTGGTCAATTGACAGATAAACTTCCAATCGCTGCAATCCCAAGCTAGCTTTTACCTTTGCTGGGGTGTCACATTGCTGGATCTTCCCCTCATACATCAATGCAATGCGAGAACAGCGCTCTGCCTCATCTAGATAAGGGGTTGCAACCACGGTGGTAATGCCCTCCGTACTCGCTAGTTGTGCCAAAATGTCCCAAAACTCACGCCGAGAGACTGGATCGACTCCTGTCGTCGGCTCATCAAGTAGCACAATCCTTGGGTTATGAATCAACGTGCAGCACAAGGCAAGCTTTTGCTTCATTCCTCCAGAAAGCCGTCCAGCCAAACGGTCTTTGAACCGTGCCAAGTCCAACAACCCCAGGAAGTGGTTGCTGCGGGTTTTAAAATCAGCTTCGTCCACCTCGCGTAAGCCAGCAGCATAGCGCAAGTTTTCCCAAATACTCATATCTAGGTAGAGACTGAAGCGCTGAGTCAGATAGCCCATTTGCAGGCGCATATCTCTAGGGTTAGATTCCATCACCTCCACAGTGCCACTAGTTTGTGGCATCACCCCCGAAAGAATCTGGAATGTCGTCGTTTTTCCTGCTCCATCTGGACCAATCAATCCAAAGATTTCACCAGGATAAATATCTAGGTTAATGCCTGCAACAGCCGCCTGAGCTTGTTTACTATACTGATGCCGCAGGTCGCGTATGCAAATAATTGCAGCTTTGAGGCGGTGCGTTTTCTCTTTAACTGAAAGTGACTGTGTCATATCGCTGGCTTGCACCTCGATAAATTGCGAATTACGAATTGCGTCAGCCGCTAGGCGAAGCGGAGCGTTATTGTCTATGTCTTTGGCAGGAGGATTCGTCCATCCGCAGGCATGCCCTGTTTCGCTAGACCATTTGAGTTTTTCAAAGTGGCTTCAACCCCAAATACCTGTGTCACTCGGTCCTTTTTGAAATAAATATTTTCTGGTGTGAAGCTAGCTTTTGGATCGACCCGAGTCACTACAGCTTCGAGCGGGCGATCTGGATATGAATCAAGATACACTAGCGCTCGCTGCCCCAGTCTAACCTTCCCAATCTGTCCCTCTGGTACAAAACCACGTAAATAGAGCTTATCCAGATTCACTAGCGTCAGTAGTGGAGCTCCTGCTGCAATCACCTCACCTGGTTCCGCATCACGGGTGAGCACGTTGCCAGACATAGGACTTTTGATCGTCAGATAATTCAAATTTGCTTGAATCTGTGCTTGGGTAGCCTCAGAATTACGGAGTGCCTGCTGGTAAACATTAATATCTGTACGGGCTTGAGCAATTTGTTTCTGAACTTGCGATGCTGCTGCTGTTCTAATCGGGATATTGTGTAAGGTCGAGCGCGCTTGAGTCAATGCCCCTTCCGCCGCCAGCACTTTCTGACGAGCAGAATTCACTTGAGCTTGAGCAGTTGCTGCGCCGTTGTCATACTCGTCTCGCAAGTCAGCAGAGACAGCACCTTGAGCAAATAAGTCTCTATACCGTTTTTGTCTGGAGAGCGCCAACTTCAAATTTGCCTCGGCTTGTGCCAAATCAGCCCTATCAGCAGCTAGAGTGTTCTCCGCCTGCGTCACTTGACCTTGACTTTCCTGCGCTGCTTGGTCGGTAGTCAGCTGAGCTTGTAGCAATTGCGCTTGTAGGATGGGTAACTGCTGACGGTAACGCTCTAATCGTTCTTGTGCCTGAAAGACGTTTGCTTTCGCTCCTTGCAACTGTGCTTGTAAATCGGAGTCATCCATACGAACTAAGAGCTCACCTGGATGCACATCATCTCCTTCTCTAACAGCAACGCTCTTCACCTTGCCCCCAAGTTTGGCTGACACGTCAGTTTCATGCCCTTCAATCCGTCCGCTCAAAAATATGCCATTCGGTTCAGGATGATAAAAAAATAGGCGGTAAACACCATACCCCACCCCACCGAGAAGGGCAATCACACCCAAGATGAACACAGGTTTGGGAATCTTCGGTTTCTTCTTAGAGGACTCGGAAGGTTCAGATGGTTGAGTGTCAGCAGGCTTTTCTTGCTTCTCTTTCTCTACAACTAAGCTGTTAGCAGGTTGTTTAGAACCATTTTGATCGTCGTCTTCCACAACCAAGCTGCTAGTAGGTTGTTTAGAACTATTTTGGGAATTGTTGGTCTGTGTCATGGTATTACCCACATATTATTCTCATTACCTACTTTTGATTGATTCATCAATCAAACTATATCAGAAAAACTCTTGATGTTCATGGCAGAATCAGCGCCTTGATACAAATATTTCCACTCACCGCAGCGACAATCTGCCCATTAGCAGCACTGATTAGTTATCTGCTAGACAAGCCAAGCAACGACCCGGAATGCATTGTCCGCGCTTTCAGACGTACGCCGTCGAGCGTCATCGTCTCATTTATAACAATCGATCTCTAGGCAACGCCATAGCCCGTGTAGGGTCGTTTGTAGGCGGGATGCAGCCCCAGAATAATGTCTTCTTTGGGGATGCCCATGTCTTGCAGTTCTTGACCTACATCAATATCGGTAGTATTTTGCTGAAGCCAGATCTTGTCGTCTTTGATGTCAAAATGGATGACGGTGTGATAGATGCGTTTTAAGCCTTTCCAGCCGACGCGCATGAGTTGATAATGATCTCGTACTGAGTCAAAGAAAAGCTCGCTTTCTACGTCTTCGTTATCAGAGCTGTACTGGCTATGTTGTTCTAAAAGAGTTTGGATACAAGCTCGATAGTGGTCTAACTTATCCATTGCACAATCTCCTCAATTATAGGATCATAAACAACAAGCTTGAGTTGATAGCGTTCCGCTGCTACTTGAGCAAATTGGCTTTGAAAGAAAGTCTCATAAGTGTCTAGAGGAACCGCTAGATAGAGCGATCGATCAGGCCGATTGACTTCTAGCATAATTCTGTAGTTGAGAAATTGCCCTAAGGCTGTGTGGAAGTCACTGATCGCTGAAGTGCCGATGAAGCTTTTAATTTCAATGGCAATTTTTTCTTCACCTCGCTCGGCAGCAATTAATCGTTCGGCAGCCAAATCAATTTTGACCTTGACTTCATCCCATCCTAGTTCTAGTGGATCGTCGGTAATTGTCCACTGCTCTTTTTCTAGCCCGCGTTTGACGGCTTCATGGAAGACATCTTTGGCACTCATACCAGCCGCGTCCTTCCGGTGAGGAGTTCTTGCATCATGCCCTGTTTGATGGCTTGGGTTTTGGCAAGGCGGGCTTCAAAGGCGGCGATTTCAGTGCCCATCTCGGAAAGGACAGTGGCGATCGCCCTAACGCTTCAGAGTTCGAGCTAAACATTATTGCATCGCTCGCTCAAGAAGAGAGACGGTTGATTTCTGAACGTACTAAAGCAGCTTTAGCGATTCGTAAGGAGCAAGGAGCAGTATTAGGTCAAGTGGGGAGACAAGTAGCTGCTACGAAAGCCAAAGAGGCTACAGAAGCAGCTATCAATAGAGCAACGCAATTAAAGGAGGAGGGAACGAGCTTAGCAAAGATAGCAGATATCCTCAATGCTGAAGGCTTCACCACATCACGCGGTTCTAGCTGGACTAAGCAAGCATTATTGGCAAGATTGAAGACTGCTTAGCAACACAACTTTACACATAAACGTCTGAGACGCTTATTATATGGATTGCAATTTTGAGTTCTTTATGAGTTTAAGGACTCACACCAAAACCTATATACTTTCGCTAGAACAGGTAAATAGCGTTTGTAGAGCCATTATATCAAACATCTATCTTTGTCAAGACCCTAATGAAGGTTAAAATAGCCTAATGAGTCCTCACTGGTCGTCTACCACATATACAAAACGCTGAAACCCTGATGGGCGATATTGGTTTCGAACCAATGACCTCTTCCGTGTGAAGGAAGCGCGCTACCACTGTGCCAATCGCCCACAGACTTTAAATCTAACATAGATAGTGCCAAACCGAAGCACTTTCCCCAGAGCCACACCGTTAAGTAAGCCTTGAGTACGGCACCAATTAGCTATTTAGTTCACAGTTCTAAAGATTGGGGTAAGATGTTGAATCTAGAGGAGACACTAGATTCGTTGCGGTCGTTCACGTCCTGGTGGTAGGCACCTGCACTTTTTGTAGGCTTGTTCTACTACTGCGCTACTGAAGCGCACATCTTATGCATGTAAACTATTGTATTAAAGTCATTGGTGAGGTGTTTGAGATACACGCGGACTACGTAAAAAGCCTCGTGTCCACAGTGACGAAACGGCAAACATTGGGTTTGGCGCATTTAGCAGCAAAGTTCAAACAGGTGATTTTTATTACTGGTACACATCATGGCGCTTCCCTATTCAGAACATCGCTAAAGCACCCATCAGAATTAGGATGTTGCAACGCACAAGCACGCAGACTAGCAGCAGCAAACTTAGGCGACTGCTCTAGCCGTTGCTTGGTAAGCACACTAATCTGGTACTGGCGATTGCCGAGCTGTATGGTGCTAGAAGGAGCTGTAGCAGGCGTTGTGGTAGGTGCTGGTACGTTTGGTCTAATCCGCGCTGTTAAAGACCTTGGCAGTCTTATACTTACTGCTACCTTTCCCTTGCAGGTACGGCTTGATTTTGATTCTCGTTGGACGGTGTTTGCAGTTTTCATATAGGTGGTCTCCTTTATCAGTCACACCAGTAAGTTGCCCAGAAGAAGGGAGTATTAATAGCTAATGATACAGCTACCTCTTGACCCCTGTTACTGTTAAGTAAAGTTCGTGAAGGTTGAGAGAAGATTTGATTAAGCCATGTCGTAACATATTGTTCTTTGGTATTTTGAGTACATTAGTGTATTGCTACTCGCAAAGAAGTAAAAATGAAGTTGCACCAAAAATTAGCAATGGTCACGATGGGCGCTGCCTTAAGCCTAAATTCTGCATTTATCCAGGCCAAACAGGTAAAAGCAGCTAACTTTACATTTACTCAGGGTGGATATAATCTAACTTCTTTAAGTGTAACAGGAACTCCTATTCCACCTACTGGATTTCCATCTCTTTCTAATCCTTACGAAATTGTAGGAAGCTTTACAACTTCTGGAACAACTATCACTGATGCTAACCTTAATATTCTTGACGATGTAGTTGCCTACAATCAAAAGAACAATGTCCCACCCTCAGCTATAACTATCTCAAAATCAGGTTCTTTCGACCCATCAACCAACAACTTGTCGCTCAATGTAAATACTCAAGGTTTTTTCCCACCTGGGACAGTTGCTGCTGCTACCCTCTTTTTAAGCAGTACATCTAATAACGGGCAGTTTAGTATAAACTTTTATGGTGGACCGAGTACTGTCAATGGCTTTGCAGGGTTGGTTCAGGGGAACTCAAGTTCACCTGCCATTGTAAAAGAAGTACCAGAACCGGATTGGGTAGTAGCTAATGCCCTACTCCTGGTCTTGGGCACTTTTGGTTTAAGGAGTTCCCTTGTTCAAGCAAGAAGGCTAACCCCAGCAAGCGAGTTGCTTATGAGCAAAGAAAGTCGGTAAAGTAGCTGAAATAATGTCACGTCACATTACCAGGATTTTTAGGTAAAGCCTAAGAGAGAATACTAGGGGATCTCAATCTTTTACTACTTTTAACGTACTTAGACTGCTATCGGCACAACCACTAATAAACCCACCTAGTGCCTGGATATTTCGTAGGTAATCAAGGGCAGTGCTGGTAATGACTTCACCAGGTATCAAAACTGGGATTCCTGGTGGATAAGGACATACCGATTCAGCACTGATGCGATCGCAGCTTTTTGCTATGGGTAGTGTTTCCGTCTCAGCAAAGAAGGCATCACGTGGAGAGATGAGACTGGAGTACGGAATATCAGCTGTCAGAGCAACTTGTTTGATTGCAGACGCCAATCGCTTATTGGTAGCTTGTCTAGTTGCTAGAATGCTAAACGCCTGCGTAAGCGCGGTTATGTCTGCCTCAGTATTCCCCAAACTGATAACAAAAGTTAGATGCTGAAGTGATGGTAGTTCTGCTATGACATCTAACTGTTGATTAAGAATTTCATCAGCTTCAAACCCGGTTAGCCCTAGACCAGACACAGTAACAGTTAGCCGCGTTTTGTCGAGAGCAACGAAACCAGGTGTGGAACCTGAAGGCTCGAAAACAGATATTCCAGGTATCCGACTGATTTTTGTTCTTGCTCTATCAGCTAGCTGCAATGTATGTGACATTAACGCTTGTCCTTGTAGTGCCATTTGCTGACGCGCTGCATCTAGAGAAGCAAGGAGTAAATAGCTCGGACTAGTAGATTGCAGCAGTTGCAAAGACTGACTTAAACGTGTGGTATCTATTCGGTTGCCTTGAATGTGCAGCATTGATGCCTGAGTCATAGCTCCCAATACCTTGTGGATGGATTGCACGGCTAAATCGGCTCCAGATGCTAGAGCCGGGGTAGGTAGGTCAGGATGAAAGGCAAAGTGAGGACCGTGGGCTTCATCTACTAACAACGGAATGTCATGTTGGTGAGCGAGTTGTGCGATCGCTGCGACATCTCCACAGACACCGTAGTAGGTTGGATAAACCATTAAAACTGCTTTGGCATCAGGATGCTGCTCTAGGGCAGCTGATACACCATCTGGGGTAATGCTATGGGCAATGTCAAGGACTGGATCGTATTCCGGGTTGACAAAGACTGGTATGGCACCAGATAGGATCAGAGCAGAAATTGCCGACTGGTGTACATTCCGAGGTAGGATGATCTTGTCACTAGGGGCGCAGGTCGCCAGAATTGCTGCCTCTACTCCAGAGGTAGAACCATTGACTAAAAACCGAGTGTGTTCAGCTCCAAACGCTTCTGCTGCTAGTTTTTGTGCCTCTTGAATGACGCCTTGCGGTGTGAATAAGTTATCTAATTCAGCTAATTCCGTGAGGTCCATCCGAAATACAGCCCTGCCGAAGCAGTCAGCTAGTTGCTGCAAAATTCCCTGTCCAAGCTTGTGTCCTGGCGTGTAGAAGGGAGCATGAGTCTTGCTAGCACATTCTCTAAGGGCGTCAAGTAAGGGTGTTTTTGCTTGAGGCGGGTTAACAAATGACATAGTCAAAAAAAGGAGAGCAATGCTCAAGCATAGCTATTTAGGAAGATGTCATGATGGCTGTTGCCATCTAGGTTGGAAACGTCGAATTATTTAACTTCTGCTTCTCATGGTCTATCCTACTCCTGGTCCCCTGCCTGGACCACAGATTCCCAATCCTGAACCTGGTCCACTCCCTCAGCCAATTCCAGGTCCAGCACCTGAACCAGTACCAGGTCCTATACCTGAACCCATCCCAGGTCCAGTTCCAGAGCCAGTTCCAGGTCCTATCCCCCAACCAGTACCTACTCCAATTCCGCAACCAATTCCCGAACCTGTGTAAAACTAGTTTAAGGCTCATCCCCAATTAACATCTGACCTTTATAATTCTCCACCTGAAATGCTAAGAGCCGGGATTGTTGGACTACCTAACGTCGGAAAATCTACTCTGTTTAATGCCCTAGTTGCTAACGCCAAGGCTGAGGCTGCCAATTTTCCTTTCTGCACCATTGAACCAAATGTAGGTGTTGTATCGGTGCCAGACGAGCGATTAAAGGTGCTGTCTGACATCTCTAGCTCAGAGCAAATTGTCCCAACCCGCGTCGAGTTTGTAGATATTGCTGGTTTGGTTAAAGGTGCGAGTCAAGGTGAGGGATTAGGAAATCAATTTCTGTCTCACATTCGGGAAGTTGATGCCATTGTCCATGTTGTGCGCTGTTTTGAAAATGATGACATTATTCATGTTGCTGGTTCTATCGACCCAGGACGAGACATTGAAATCATTAACTTGGAATTGGCTTTGGCTGATTTGGCACAAATTGAGCGGCGGATAGAGCGTACTCGTAAGCAAGCTCGGGCAAACAAAGACGCTCAGGCAGAACTAGCAGTCCTGGAAAATTTGAGTGCGGCTTTGAATGAGGGAAAATCTGTACGGAGTGTGGAATTAAATACAGAAGAAGCCGAGATGATTAAGGGACTAGGACTGCTTACCAGTAAACCAATTATTTACGCTGCCAATGTGTCTGAAAGCGATTTGGCAACAGGGAATGAGTTTGTGGAGCAAGTACGAGCAATTGCGGCTGAGGAAACTGCTCAAGTCGTGGTGGTTTCTGCCCAAGTGGAATCAGAACTAGTGGAATTACCAGAGGAAGATCGATCTGACTTCCTTGCATCCCTAGGTGTTGAAGAAGGTGGACTGAAGTCCTTGATTCGCGCTACGTATGAACTTTTGGGCTTGCGTACTTACTTTACTACTGGTCCCAAAGAAACCCGTGCTTGGACGATTCACTCTGGAATGCGAGCGCCCCAAGCAGCTGGTGTTATCCACTCCGATTTTGAACACGGCTTTATTCGTGCTGAAACAGTTGCTTACAATGATCTTGTGGCAACTGGCTCGATGAATGCTGCGAAAGAAAAGGGTTTGGTTCGTAGTGAGGGGAAAGAGTACGTAGTACAGGAAGGGGATGTGATGCTCTTCCGGTTTAACGTTTAGGTAAAACTCTACGGCTGTTCATGTTCACCCAAAGTAGCTGTCGGCTCTGCCTTAGCTGCATAAGTTCCATGGTAAGTCCCCCAGATCATAAAACATATGCCTAGAGCACCTATTCCCAGCCCCAAGTACCATATGAGCCGTTGCCTAAGCAGAGCTGCCACAGCACCTAAAGAAATCGCAATTTGTAGAGCAGCTACACTGTGGGCAAAAGATTCGTGTCGTTGTAAATCTACACTGGCTTCAGCTTCTAGCTTCCGCGCTTCAGTCTGACTCTCTTGCTGTTGTTTCCCAAGCTTAACAATCTCTGCTCCGATTGCTGAAGGGACAGGCTTCTGAAGAGCTTGTAATATACTGACCGTTGACTCGTCTAGGTGGCGCTTGGTCGATCTTGCCTGGTATAAAGCCCACTGATCGTTAGCGTGAATTTGGGCTAAAGTTCCCTCATTAGCTAGATAACCAGCTTGCATGGCAGCGATCGCTGCCAGTGCTGAGAGGATTCCTGTTGATAAGCCAATCTGGTTGAGCCAAAGGCGATTTTGGGATTCCTTAGCCTCTTGCTCAGAAAGTTCCTTCTTGATGTCCTCTAACGTTTCATTAGCTTGCTCGGCTAACTCATGAGGTTCTGGACCAAACTCTTCAGTCATTTGGGTTAAATTGTTTTGCAGCGCACTGGAATAGATTCTGCTTTTTCAGCTTACACCTTCAATTCGGTTGTAGACTCGCCATACTAGAAGAGGAGGTTAGTTACAACCGCCCTTCGCCTATAGTTGTATTAGTTAAGAAACAATGAGACGTAAGCCAGCTACGAAAACTATAGATACTAAAAAACCCCCATCCTCTAGACCCTCCATCTTTAACTACGCCACCATAGCATTGCTGGGAGGAGTATTTATTCTAGGAATTGGTCTTGGCGTTGGTTTTAGCACGACAACGACGTTGAGCCCTAGAAATGTGGCTACTAGTAATTTTATTGACCAAAGCGCTCCAGATCCTCAGATTTGTATTCAGTATGGTGCTAGCGCTATGGTCATGGATACACGCCTATTTGTAACACTAAATCCCTTCAATGTTTATATCGCTCAACCTAGTATCCGCCCAGGATGTGTACTGCGGACTAATAACTGGGCAATTCTAGAGCAACGAAAACTGGTGACATCGCAGCAGGAGCAAGAGTGTAAGAACCGGATGAACACATTTGGCTTTACAGGTGCCCTTGAGTCTTCACCAGATATTAGCTGTATCTATCAGAACGATGCTGCTAAAAACTTTTTCATCAGTCAACCAGGTGCGGTTGCTCCACCAGAACCAACTGAGAAGTTCTAGTGGAGGCAGTAGAAAAGAGGCTAACCCTCTTACTACTCTGCTTTTTTGGGAAAAGGTTGTCGTTGTGCAGTAAATGCAATGTTATCGCCTGGAATGGAGGTTAAATTCCCTTTCAGGCTTTTTCCTTCTTGACCTTGAATTTCTACTTGACCTTGAATACTTATCTGGCTTGGAGGGATGCCATTAGGGCAAATCTTAGCTTTGGCAGCACTCAATAAATTCACCTGTTGATTATTCAATCGCCCTGTGAGAGAAATTTGCGTCGCTTTTGCTGGCGATGAAGTGGTTGGTGCTGGGCTATTGGCGCTTTTCGGTGACAAAGATGCATTTAAGTATGTGCCAGATTGATTGATGTTTAACAACAGTGGGGTGGATTTAAGACAGACAGGAGAATTAGAAGTAAAGGAGAGAGGATAGCTACCATCAATTGCCACAGGAGCCTTGAGGTTTTTCTCGCCATAGGCAGTAACAGCTTCAAATAGGACTACAACAAAGGCGATCGCTGTTCCATAGAACGCTATAGACTTGAAGTTAAAGTGACTCATTAGCCTCAACTCCAGAATTTTTATTGTCAGTCATTGGCTTTTCACTACTAGAAAGTACTGACGCCAGGTTAGAGGTCATTTGACTGTAGCGACGGGTAATTAAGAGTGAGGAGCGACACTCAATTGCAAGTTGGTCAGTATATCGCCCTAAGGTTTGACGCTGTATTCCCCGGGCACGGCTAGTGCCTGCTAGGGTGAGGTCAAAGTCAGCTGATGCTTCTACTACAGCGTGGATTGGTTCTGCTGCTTCGATAATCTTGAGGTCAATGCGCTCGCGTACAGTAGAGGGCAGTTGCTCCATCATTGTACTGAATTCATAGTCCAACTCACCATAGGTTTGATCGCCGCTTACGGTTTGCAGAACGGTGAGATGGCGCTGTTTACCGTTAAAGAGTAGTCTGAGAGCAATTTCCAGTCCCAGCTCATCGTGAATATTGGCAGAGTATGGCACTAATAAAGTGTCTAAGCGCTCTCTACCCCGGTCGATAAATACTGCCACATCCACTTTGGCAGTACTCAGAATTTGACCGACTTTCCCGCCTAAACGATTGCTGCTAAAAGCAGGGCGGTGCCATCCCATTAGGATCAAGTTAGCCTGGTCACGGGTAGCAATTTCTGCCGTCATCCGCGCCACATTGTTAGTTATCCGAATAATAGGCTGTATCGTCTGACGAACTTCGGGTGGTTCGAGGCTTTGAATTAACTCCTCTAGACGTGACTGCCGCTGTTGGATCAACCAATCGGCTTCAGTTGGGGTACTGCCAAAAGCATAATCTTCTTCGATTTCAACCAAGCTAAGAGGATGCACAACAGCCCTTTGCAACTGATTGCCTGCGATCGCCACTGCCAATTGCATCAATCCTTTTTGCGTATTAGGGTTAGAGACTGGCACTAGAATGCGATAAGTGGAGATAGCAGTCTCTAGCGCTGGTTCTGTCTCAAAGGGCTCCTCTATATCCTGCTTGATCAACTCTTTTGGATATGTCCATTCCAGCAGAGGTGATGTCATAAACGTTGTCACTAATGCCATGATCACCAGCATGGTAAAGAGTAAGGGTGAGATGACGCCCAAGCTCAAACCAATATTGAGTACGATCAGCTCTGTTAAGCCACGAGTGTTCATTAGCCAACCTAGAGCTGAGGCTTCCCGGTTCCCAATCCCACCAACGCGGGCTGCAATGTATGTGCCAACGTACTTGCCACCAATTGCTACAACGACAACTGCCGCACAGAGCAGCCACAAAAAGGGCTGATTCAAGAGACCAATATCCGTCCGCAAACCGCTGTAGGCAAAAAAGACTGGCAGCAGAAATGTCAACACAAAGTCCTCAGTTTTCTGCGCTAACCCCCGCACCAGACCAGCATTTTTTGGCATTACAGCTCCCACTAGGAACGCGCCAAAGATGAAGTGAATGCCCATGACTTCAGTCAGCACAGCAGAAGTCACGACGGTCATATAGATCCCTGCCAAAACGAACTGGGTGAGCCGTCCGGTGCGCTCGTAGTGAGCAGCTACTCGCTTGAGGAACCAACGCCCTACTGTTACCATGAACA
>Ga0213881_10000964_pt1 | contig 14953 bp, 17 predicted proteins | sample BarmaccoBMER_R08_FD_160104 | JGI IMG/M metagenome (GOLD analysis project Ga0213881, IMG submission 160104) | Barbacenia macrantha exposed rock microbial communities from rupestrian grasslands, the National Park of Serra do Cipo, Brazil - ER_R08 ... | reverse complement strand
GGTTTGGGCTTGGTCGCCTCCTTTCTATCGACCGGAGAAGCCGTTGCCTATCATTTGATGCAGCGTGTCGCCAGCTTTCCGAACAAACGACCGCCGACTATCCTAAATTGAGTTTTGCATAAGCCTCGTAGCTCATTTGGTTGAGGTGGTAGTCGCTACCGAGCAGCAAGCAAGCGCGCGTTGAACAAAGCATGCCCTCGCCGGGCAGGCAGTCTCTGGGATAGCCGTCCACAACAACAGTGGGGCTGGCCCAGTGTGGACAGGGTGTGGCATCCCGTCGACTTCCCCAAGGGGCTACCACGCGGTGCCCCGAGGGCAAGCCGGGCAAGCTCGGCCGACGGAGCGCAAGGAATGTTGCCCCCGGGGCACCGCGTGGTCGGGCTGCGCCCAGTCGACGGGATGCCACACCAGTCCCAGCGTGCAAGATCGTCGGACATCAGCAAGGCACGCAACCTTTAGTCCGCCGTCGCACGAGGCTGATGCTGGGGCGCGAACAGCTACAACAGCCGGACACGACCAGACAACGCCGGACCCCACAAAAAGCCGATCCAGTCCCTGTTCGCGCTGGTCAGAGGCTATTTGGGCTGATCACGTGTGCATTTTCCCACGACGAATTCGATGCCGTAGTAGAAGCTCAATTCGATTGTCGCGAGCTTGCGCCTGAGGTATGTCTGGGGTTTGAGTGCGCTGGTGGGGGGTGGGTGGTGGCGAGGGTTTTCGTCAGTTATGCCAGCGAGGACATCGTTGTGGCTGAGGCGGTGCGCCGGTGGCTGGACGATGATCATCATGAGGTGTTCCTGGCTGGACACGTGGACGTGGGCATCGCCGCCGGGGAGGCGTGGCGTTCGCGGCTGTATGAGCGGTTGCGCTGGGCTGATGCGCTGGTGTGCGTGGTCACCTCGGCGTCGGTGGCCTCCATGTGGTGTACAGCTGAGGTCAGCAGCGCGTTGTTGTGGGGTATTCGCCTGATTCCGATCGTGGCCGAGCGGGGGGTGATGCATCCGCTGCTGAGCGATACCCAGCACATTGAGCTGACCGACAATCAGGTGGATGTTCCAGTTGTGCTCGCCCGGGCGCTTCGCCGGATCGATACCGCCGGCGGTTGGGGGTGGCCGGATGGTCGGTCGCCGTTTCCGGGATTGCGTCCGCTAGACGTTGAGGATCATCGGGTGTTTTTCGGGCGCACCCATGAAGTCGAGCAGTTGGCGGGGTTGTTGCGGTCCTCGGTGGAACACGCCGAGGGCGCGGTGTTGCTGGTGGTGGGTCCGTCGGGATGTGGGAAATCGTCTTTGGTGCGGGCCGGGCTTGTGCATGTGATGGCGGAGGAATCGGACTGGTGGACGTTGTCGCCGATGCTGCCCGGCGCCGATCCGGTAGCCGGGTTGGTTCACGAGCTGGCTGCTACCGCGAAAGAGCTGGGACTGGACTGGACGCTGGACGAGGCGAATCACCGTGTGCAGAACGGTGGTCTGAGGGGGGTGGCTGGCGAGCTGTTGCTCGCGGCGGGTGCGCGACGGTTGCTGGTAGTTATAGATCAGTTCGAAGAAGTGCTCACCCAGGCCCCTGCGGCGGCGCGGGCCCAGCTCGCGCGGCTTCTTCGCCCGGCATTGGGTGGTCCTGTGCAGGTAGTGGCGACGCTGCGGCCGGAATTTTTAGACCAGCTGCTCAGTGATACCGCTCTGGAGGCCATACCGACTCACCTGTATCCGCTGTGTCCGTTGTCTCGCGACGCGCTCCGGACGGTGATCGAAGGCCCGTGTCGGCTGGCCGGTATCAAAGTGGATGAGGAACTGGTGGCCCGGATGGTGGCCGACACCGACAGCGGCGACGCGCTCCCGCTGCTGGCATTCACCCTAGCTCAGCTATCCGACGGTGTTGGGCGTGGTGGTCAGCTGTCTGCCCAACGCTACGACCAGATCGGCGGAGTGCGGGGCGCGTTGACCTCCCAGGCCCAGGCTGCGCTGGCCGAAGCGGGTCAGGCCACCGGGCGTGACCGCAAGCAGGTGATCGCCGGGCTATTGCGGTTGGCCACCGTGGACGAGCAGGGTCGTCCCACGCAGTGGCGAGTGCCCCGCGATGAACTGCCGGCACCAGTGGTTCGGGAACTGGACGCCTTTGTCCGGCGGCGGCTGCTCACCACCAACACCGACCAGGGCCGGGTCGTGGTGGGAGTGGCCCATGAGGCGTTTCTGTCCGCTTGGGCGCCGCTGGCCCACGCGATCCAGGACAACGCGGTGGCGTTACGCGCCGGCCGCGCGGTCGAGCAGGCCGCCATCGAATGGGACCAGGGCCATCGCCCACCGGCGCGGTTGTGGGAACGGGGCCAACTCGCCGCTGCCCGCGCCGACATCGGTGCTTACCTCCACGGCCGCGACCTGGTCACCAACCGCGTTGATCTTAGCCCGACGGCCCGTGACTTCCTGCACGTCAGCATTCGCCGCGACCGTCTCCGGCGGGGGCGAGCGATCACCGTCTTGTCGGTGCTGCTCATTTTGGCTGTGGTGGCAGCGGGCATCGCCGTGGTCGCGCAGCGCGCCACCGCGCGAGAACGCAATGCCGCAGTGTCCCAACGGGTTGCCACCCAGGCCCTGGAACTACGCGCCACGAATCCGGCGTTGGCCGCCCAACTTGCCTTGGCCGCCTACCGAGCAACCCCCACTGCGGAAGCTCGCGGCAGTCTGCTCAGCACGGGCGCCACCCCCGACGTCACCCGACTGACCGGCCACACCAACGCCGTCAAAGGGGTCGCGATCAGCCCCGACGGACACACCCTGGCCACGGGCAGCGACGACAAGATCGTGCGGTTGTGGGATATCAGCGTCTCGCTTCATCCCCGCCTGCTGAGCACTCTGACTGGTCACACGAGCTACGTCCCTCGGGTGGCCTTTAGTCCTGACGGGCACATCCTGGCCAGTGCCAGCGACGACACCACCGCGCGGTTGTGGGACGTTCGCGATCCCCGCCGGCCCAGTCTGCTAAGCCGCATCACCGGGCATACCGGCATCGTCTACGGGGTGGCCTTTAGTCCCGATGGCAACACTGTGGCCACCGCCAGCAAGGACGCCACTGCGCGCCTGTGGGATGTCCGCGACCCCCACCACCCTCATCCGTTGGGGACGCTCACCAGCAATGGCGGCTTTTCCTCGGTGGCCTTCAGCCCCAACGGGCACGCTCTGGCCACCAGCAGCTACGACGACAAAAACCCGCGGTTGTGGGATGTCCGCGACCTGAATCATCCCCTCGCGCTGGGCACTCTTATCGGCCATACCAGCGGCGTCTCCACGGTGGCCTTTAGCCCCGACGGGCACACCCTGGCCACCGCCAGCTACGACGACGGGACCGCGCGGCTGTGGGGCGTCAGCGACCCTAACCACCCCACCGTGCTGGGAATTCTTAGTGGCCATATCGGCGGCGTTTCGTCAGCGGCGTTTAGCCCCGACGGGCACACCCTGGCCACCTCGAGCCAAGACACCACCGCGCGGCTGTGGGACATCAGCAACCCTTCCCAACCCCGTCTGCTAGACATCCTCACCGGCCACGTCGACATGGTCTATTCAGTGGCCTTTAGCCCCGACGGGCACATGCTTGCTACCGGCAGCTATGACGACACTGCGCGGCTGTGGAACCTGTCTGGTCCCGTCATCAAAGGCCACACCAACACCGTGGCCGCAGCCGCCTTTAGCCCCGATGGGCGCACTCTGGCCACCGCCAGCTACGACTGGACCGCGCGGCTGTGGGATGTCCACGATGCCCGCCAGCCTTCCCCGCTCGCGACTTTTACTGATCACACCGGTAGCGTTTCCTCGGTGGCCTTCAGTTCCGACGGGCGCATCATGGCCACCGGCGCCCGCGACGGCAAGACCGCGCAGTTGTGGGATATCCACGACTTTCATAATCCTGTCCCGCTGGCGACTGCCACTGGCAACCAACAGGGTGTTTTCTGGGTGGCTCTAAGTCCCGACGGGCACACCCTGGCCAGCGCCGGTCAAGACACCACCGTGCGGTTGTGGGACATCAGCGACCCTCACCAACCCAGACCACTGGCCACCCTCACCGACCACCGCGACATCGTCTACGCGGTGGCCTTTAGTCCCGACGGACGCACCCTGGCCAGTGCCAGCGGTGACCGCACCGCGCGATTGTGGAATGTTCGCGATCCCGCCCATCCCAGCCCGCTGGCCACCCTGACCAACCACAGCGACATCGTCTACTCGATCGCCTTCAGCCCTGACGGGCACACCCTGGCCACCGCCAGCGCCGATAACACCGCGCGGCTATGGGACCTCCACGACCTGCACCACCCCAGCCCATTCGGCGTCCTGACCGGCCACACCAGCAGCGTCAACGGCGTAACTTTCAGCCCTGACGGGCACACCCTGGCCACTGCCAGCGCCGATAACACCGCGCGGCTATGGGACCTCCACGACCTGCACCACCCCAGCCCACTCGGCGCCCTGACCGGCCACACCAGCAGCGTCAGATCGGTGGCCTTCAGCCCGGACGGACATACCCTGACCACGGCCAGCGCCGACAGCACCGCGCACCTGTGGGAAACCAACATCGACAGCGTCACCACTAGAATCTGTCAAACCACACCCACGATCACCCAAAGTGAATGGAACCAATACCTCCCCGACCTGCCATACCAGCCCCCATGCCCGCCAGCTACCTGACATAGTCCCCAGTCGCCGCTCGCCTACATAATGGTCGAGCAGCAGCCCACGCACGACTCCTCCCAATGACGAGGCCTTGTGCAGCCTTAGCACAGCCCGGCACCGGACTGACGTCAGCAGACTGTCACGCTGGCGTCCGAGACTCGGTCGGCGCCAACACGCCAGCGCTGTAGCCGAGTTGTCACGCTGTCACCGGTGTCACCACAGCTCGCTTACGTGCGTAAATCCTGCTCAGAGACGGGGACAGCCCAGTGACAGGGGTGACGGCGCGTTGTTCCGTGTACTCGCCCTCCCTAATTCTCTGTCACCGCGTCACTACGGCTGAAACAGGCGGGAGCTAGGGAAGGGAGGGGAGGCGCCCCCTCTGTTCCAGCCTTTCCCCCGGGAGAAATCTGGAAGACGATCTTGATCGTGCGTGGCGGCAGCCCCTGTTTAGGCCGACGTCTTGACCTGCGCTTCTTAGTCTTGCCGCAGCTAGGAGCGCGGCGATCCGTACCTAATTCGGGACGAAGAGGCCGTGAGTGAGGCCAAAGTTCCGCTAGCCGACCGCTGGTGTGGCGACTGTTGGTGTCCCGTCTCGGCGTCGGATGGTCGTCGGCGTGACTTGTGTTCCGGGTTTCGGGACGGCTGGACACCCTCAGCACCCCCGTCCCAGCCTCGTTTCGGTGAGCCATTCGGCAGGTCAGCCGCCGTTCGAACCTGTCCCACTGCACCCCATCCAGCACAAGGCTTGGGGGACACCTAGGACGGCCTCCTAGGACCACCTGTACGTGATCACTGGATGGTCCACCTGGGTGGTCCGCGACGTTCGGCAGGATATGTATACCACTACTGACCGGCGGAACGCCATCTAAGCAGTTCAAGCCATATATGCAAGAAGCATTAAAAGATTGACGGTTTGTTCAGTAAAGTATGTCACCGGCGTAACCTTTCGGGCTGACGCTCAGCCTGATCATCAGCGAGTTGTCAGCGGATGCGATGCGACGTAACGAGTAGGCAGGAGTCATACACACCGGCAGGTTGCCGCAGCGCATCGACACGCAAAGATTCCCCCAGTACGCCCGATGCGCGGCTGATCAGTGTTCACACCAAGGAGATCAGCAGCGATTGATGGGGCCGAACCCGTGCAGCTGGTCATCAATCACCGCGATCACCTTTCCGTACCGCGCCGCGGACCTTGTGGTTGGTTGAGCCGCCACGCAGTTCCTCCGGGCTCACTGTCCACAACACCGGGGGGCGATTCGACTTCTGGCCTGGGCCGAAGCGCCGAGTCCGGGCGAGATGCGGCCCCAGCGTCAGCAACCCCAACAAGACCATGATGGCTAGCGGAACACCCGCCATGACCAAGATGACCTCCAGCGACGTCACTACCTCACGGTAGCCAACCTGCCCTCCCACCGCTTCACCAGCACGGGCGGTCGTGAAGCCGTCTCAGCTGTCCCGGTAGCCAGCCAATCCCAGCATGCAAGGTCCACGATCGCAGGGAGAGGCTCGTCCAGAAGCACCTGACCGAGAATCAGATGTTTGGCAGCCGACGGACCACCAGTCAACGCCCGCTACCGAAGATCCTCTCTACATCAGTTGGTACATCAACGGCTATGGATGACCATGGACGTCCGTGGACGAGAACTCGAAAATGGGGCACGTCCACTGCGGCTCCTACGAGTACACGGAGCTTTTGCAAAACTCGGAGACCAGATCCGCGATCATGTTGCCGGCCTACGGGGATGGCAATTATCGATCATGTTCTAAAGGGGTTTACATAAGCTTCAGCGTGTCGGGTAAAATGTGTCAACCAGCGATCTGCCTGGTAGTCGGGAGTCCTACTGCGAGCTATTCGGTACAAAGCTGCACCTAGACCAGCCCCTAAACTGGCCCAAAAATCGCGGCGTCGCTCACAACAGTAGGTGATGGCAGCCGTAGCTTCTACATGGAGAAGCTGGCCGGATGGAGCGTACGGAACCGCGAACAGAATTGATCGATGATGAGCCAACCTGATTAGGACAAGAATGACAGGGCCAGCAATGACAGTACCGCCAAGGCGGTAAAGGTAGAAGAGAGCTAACAGCGGCTTGCGCACTGCCGGATTCACCAGGCGCAACATGATCGTCGTCAGCAAACCACTAGCGAAAGCGGCACGACCAGTCCGCACGGGCTGACATATACCGCCAGGTCGTCGCAGCTTAGCAGGGCACGACGGTACTTCGGGATACGTGAACGTACGGCCAATCAGTGTTCACAAAAAGCGCTCGCAAAGCGACCTGCGCGCACCATGCGCCCCGCCAATCTGAAGGAACACCTCCCCTACAGGACGGCAATTTCCAGGATGATCTGCCATGAGCGCTGCGGCGGTGGGGCCGTGTAGGTGAAGGTGTGCCCTGCCCAACGACCCATCGTCAAGCCGACTCGCGCACGATCCGCCGCGCTATCTCCTCTACCTGTTCCACAGTCAGCACTGGTTCCGTACCCTCCCGTACCGCCCGTACCAAAATCCGCCGGATTAACGCCGATGTGGGGACGTGCTCTTGGGCTGCACGCGTTTTGAGTGTCTCGGCGAGAGCAGTGGACACCCGCACCGAGAGAACAGCTTGGTCGTTCTCCAGCGCCTCAGCCTCGGCCGCCTCAGCTTCTTCGTCGAGGTACTCGGCGCGGATGGCCTCCCGGCGAGCACGGACAGCTTTATCAATCGTCATCGCTGACCACCTCCCCTTCCAGATAACTGCGCAGGTCCGCCCCACGCGCCTTCCACGCGGTGATCCCGGCCCAATCGACCTGGTCGGCGATCACCGTGAGGACGAACCCCGCACTAGGTGAGTAGCCGATCAGCCGGATCGCGCCAGTGCGGCTCTTCGGATCGGGATCTCGCACAATCGCGCGTGGATCAGCAGCCGCCTCCAAAGTCCACTCCGGCTCGATGTTCAGCGCACCCGGGTAACGGTCAGATCGATGGCGGATGTAGTCAGCGTCCTCCTCGTCCCACCACAGCCCAGCCACACCTACATTGTCACACAAACGATGACGTATCCCGTGGCAACGGCTGAAATCCCAGCTAGGCGGCTCTCCGGGTCGTCGCACGGTAGAACACGATCAAGCTGCATGCTCAAGCGTGAGACGGGTGGTTAGTGCGCAAGTCCCCCCTCGGACACTGAATATCCGCAGGTCAGAGGCCTAATCGAGGTCCTGTGGGTGCCGAACTGGTCATCCACAGCGGTGACCTGCGGATCCGTACACGGTGGCGGTCGGGCATGATCGTGACGGGACGACTGCTGTATCTGATCTTCCGACAGGTCATGGCCTGGCTCGGACTGTTGGCTCGCAGCGCAGAATCGAAAAATGCGGAGATCCTCGTGCTGCGTCACGAAATTGCCGTGTTGCGCCGCCAGGTGAACAGGCCACGACTGTCCTGGGCCGACCGCGCGGTGTTCGCGGCCTTGACCCGGTTACTGTCCCCAGCCTGTCGACTGCATCGGATCGTCACTCCGGCCACGATCTTGCGGTGGCACCGGGACTTGGTGAAGCGACGCTGGACTCAGCCCCGGAGCCACCGAAGCGGCGGCCGCCGCACGGCCCCTGAGCTGCGCCGGTTGGTGTTGCGGTTGGCCGCCGAAAACTCTTCCTGGGGTTACCGGCGGATCCATGGTGAACTTGCTTGGCTTGGCTACCAGATCGGGGCAAGTACTGTGTGGTCGATTCTCCAGCGGGCCGGTATCGATCCCGCCCCGCGTCGCGACGGGCCCAGCTGGCGGCAATTTCTGCGGGTGCAAGCCCGGGGCATTCTTGCCACCGATTTGTTCTGTGTCGAGACGCTGTTGCTGCAGCGGCTGTACGTGTTGTTCGTGGTGGAGCAGGCGGACCCGCCGTGTCCACCTTTTGGGAGTCACTGCCCACCCCAGTGGTGCCTGGGTGGCCCAGCAGGCACGTAACTTCCTGATGGACCTCGGCGACCGCGCAGCAGAGTTTAGGTTTTTGGTTCGGGACCGCGACAGCAAGTTCACCAGCGTTTTTGATGCCGTGTTCGCCAGCGAGGGTATTGGCATCCTGCGCATCCCGGTGCGGGCACCTCAAGCGAATGCGATCGCCGAACGATGGATTGCCACTGTCCGCCGCGAACTGCTGGACCGGCTACTGATCGTTAACCGCCGCCATCTTATGGCAGTGCTGACCAAGTACGTGGCGCACTTCAATCACCATCGTCCGCATCGCGCGCTGGCCCAAGCAGCACCACTGAGGTCGCTACCACCGTCGGCGGCGCCATCCCAGCTTCACGTCCGACGTCGCGACCTGCTCGACGGGTTGATACACGAGTACGCCCAGGTTGCATGACGTGGATGACCAGTTCGGCACCCACAGGCGTCGGCACAGCAGCCGAGGGCTTGCCAATTCGGCCAGAGCCCTGTGACAGGAATTTAGGCTGGCTGGCCACATTTCGTTCATTCCGTCGTATGTCGCCAACTTAAGTGCGGGCAGCTGGTATGGCGGTTCATCGATTTAAGCTGGCGCTAATTCACGCTTCCAGCTGCCGATCCTGGTCGCGCTCGTTCGGGTTGCCCGGCGCAACGGCGAGGGTGTTGGCCGCGTACAGGGTTTCGGGATGGTCGTCGCCTAGAACTCGGCGCATGCGGGCAAGGGTCTCCTCGCCGAGCTGACGCGCTGGCTGGTACTGCCCCAGTTCCCGGAAAGTGACGGCGAGGTTGTGGGCTGCGCGAAGAGTCGCGGGATGGTTATCGCCCAAGACTTGACGAGAACGGGTAAAAGTGTCTTCGCCGAGCTGGCGAGCCTGCTCATGTTGTCCCAGCTCCCGCAGAGTGGTGCTGAGCTGAATCTCTGATAAGAAACTGCAGAGGTGGTTATCGCCCAAGACTTGGCGGGAACGGGTAAGAGTGTCTTCGCCGAGCTGGCGAGCCTGCTCATGTTGTCCCAACTCCCGCAAAGTGGCGCTGAGCACAATCGCTGATAACAAGCTGTAGAGGTGATTATCGCCCAAGACTTGGCGAGAACGGATAAAAGTGTCCTCGCCGAGCGGGCGCGCTTGCTTGTATTGCCTTAAAGCCCACAGAGTCATGGCGAGGACCAGGGCCGAGCGAAGGGTGTCAGGATGGTCATCGCCGAGAACCCGACGGCAGCGGCAGAGGGTATCCTCCACGAGCTGGCCAGCCTGCTCGTACTGTCCCAACTCCCACAGGTAGATGGCGAGATGATAGGCCGAGCGCAGCGTGTTGGGGTGGTCATTGCCCAGGACCCGACGCTGGCGGGCGAGTGTATCGTCGGCCAGCCGGCGAGCCGCCTCATACTGCCCCAAGCCCCACAAGGCGGTAGTGAAGTAGATGGCCGATAACAAAGTGTCGGGGTGGTCATCGCCAAGAACCAGACGGCAGCGGCGGAGGGTACCCTCCCCTAGCTGGCCGGCCTGCTCGTACTCTCCTACGCCCCACAGGGCGATAACGAGGTGATAGGCCGAGCGCAGGGTGTCGGCCTGGTCATTGCCCAGCACTCGACGGCAACGGGTGAGGGTGTCTCGGCCGAGCTGACAGGCCTGCTCAAACTGCCCCAACTCCCACAAATCACGAGCGAGGTTGCTGGCTGATTCCAAAGTGCCAGGGTGGTCAGCACCCAACTTGAAGCGGCGCAGCTCCACCGCGCGTTCGAACAGCGGCCGTGCGCGGACGGCTTCCCCCCAGGTCAGCAGGTACCATCCGGCATGGTCGAGCAACCAAGCCACCTCTTCCTCGACCTCGGTGAAGGTGCGATTTGGATCAGTAGCAACCAGGACGTGAGGCAACAGCTGGCGCCAGGTCGGCGGGTGGTCCCACTGGTCATCCCCGTCGGGGACCGCCGCACGCAACAGCCGAACCGCCACGGAGGGCAGATCGGGTTGCTGGTCTGGCTGGGTACGCAGGATCGCGGCGAGTAACCGATGCAACGCCAAGGTAGTGGGCTCGACACGAGCCAGCCCGTGCTGGCGCAATAGCCGGATCAAGGCGACAAATGCTAGGGGATCGGCCGCCACCGTCGCCAACGGGTCTGGCAGCTGATCGGCGTAGCTGCTGAAGACGGTCAGCGGTATCGGCTCCGGTGCCAAGTAGGCGGCCACGGTGAGCACCATTAGCGCAGCCGGGGACTGCGCAGCCAACCGATCTAAAGCAATCTCGACGCTAGCGGCCAGAGACACCGGGTAGGAAGCAGGCACACCTTGGTCCAGCAGCTCCGAGGTCCGCTCAGCGAGCAGAACCAAATAATCGGGTGCAGCGGCGGCAGTATCGACCAGGTATGCAGCGGCCTGGGCCAGTGCCAGCGGCAAGTCCCCCAACGCTTGTGCGATCCGTTCCGCCTCACCCTCGGTCAGCTGCGGGACGTGGTTGCGCAGGAATGTGATTGACTCGCTCCGGTCAAATACCTCCACTCCGACTGGTGTGGCCAGTTCCTGCCAGCTCGGATTGCGGGAGGTGATGACCACATGCCCACCACTGCCAGGCAGATTCCGAATCAGAGTCACGGGGTCTTCAGCATTGTCAAAGACCAGCAGCCACCGGTCCCGCTCCCGCAATGCGCCCAGTAGCCGCCCTACCGCTGCCGACACGTTCTCCGCGGCGCTCGCCATACCCAGCGCCTGGGCCAACTCGGCCAGCCGATCCGGTATGAGCGCCGGTTCCTCTGCTGGGATCCACCAGACCACGTCGTAGTGGTCCGCGTAACGGTGGGCATACTCAATGGCAAGCGCTGTCTTCCCCACCCCACCCAATCCATACAGGGCCTGCACTACCGCCCTTGAATGCTTCTCTTGCAACGCGGTATGCAACGCGATGAGTAGCTTTTCCCGTCCGATAAACTCTGTTCCGCGAGCTGGCACATTCCACGCTCGTGAATTCCTAGCAAGCGAGCGCAGCCGGGCCAGTTCCTCGTCATGTCCGATCACCTGGGCAAGGCTTTCTGCCTGGGTGGACACCAATCGCTGGTCCTCTTCTTCGGGTCGCTCATCCGGCGGCCGTAGCCGGACAGTCGTATCCACCACGGTCCGCAGCGGCCTCGTACCCCAGTCACCTATGCCGGGAGAAGTCGATATCGTCGTATCAGGCCGCCAGTCCAGCGTCGGGTTATGCGTGAGGATGTCGCGTTCCAACCGCTGCAGGGCTGTGCCCGGGTCGAGGCCTAGCTCCTCAGCCAGCCGCGCTCGGGTTGCTCGTAGCACTGCCAAGGCCTCGGCTTGGCGTCCTGCGCGGTACAGCGCCAAAGCGCGCAGCTCGCAGCCGTGTTCGCGCAGTGGGTGCGCCCGCACGTGCTCCTCAAGCTCAGCTGCCGCCACGTCGTGGGCGCCTATCTGAAGCAGCGCGGCACAGCGATCCTCGGCCACCGCCAGCCGCAACTCCTCTAACCGGCCCACCTCCGGTGCGGCCCACGCGGCATCACGCATGTCGGCGTAGGCCTCTCCGCGCCACAATCCCAACGCCGCATCAAACTCAGCTACCGCCCGCTGCGGATCGGCCTGATCCAAGGCTGTCCGACCGGCCCTGGCATGCGCGGTGAAGCGGTGCGCATCGAACTCGACACCACGACTGTCCAACAGGTACCCCGGTGGCGCAGTGCGCAACACCCCAGCCGGCGTTCGAGGTCCCCGGCGTGGCTCCAGCACCCGTCGCAGATTCGACACATACGCCCGTAGCGACGCCATCGCTGCAGGCGGAGAATTTCCTGACCATAACTGTTCAACCAGCGCATCAAGCGCCACCGGCTGATCCACTCGACTCAACAACAGCCCGAACAAAGCACGCTGCGTTCGCGGCCCCAAATCAACTAGCCGACCGTCGACGATGGCCTCCACCGGGCCCAATACCCGCCACTCCAAGCCCACCTCGCCCGTCCCCGCGCCTCTCCTGCGCCCTCGGTCCATCTCGTCCCCAAGGTCCCCACGCCCACAAGTAATGCCGCTGCCCCTCCATCAGTGTGGCCCAATGCGGAAACGGCTGGTAGAGGCAGCGCCTACCTTCAGGTCCCGCCCATAGCGCGCAATGAATCGATCTCCACTTCCGTCTCCGAACCCAGACCAGTGCAAGCCGACCACCACGGATTCCCCGACCAACCTGTGTCGCCTACCCCACACAGCCATCCACGCAGCAAAATCGGCTCAACAACGACCATGACCGCTCGGTGAATGCAGCCAGTCGCCATCGCATCGAGGCGGGCAGCCACGGTGCCACGATCGTTGATCCCCAATGACGGACCCGACCGATTATCCAAGATCACTATTTTCTACAGTGGCGGATCATGGATTCGAATCTAGGAAGGCACCAGCTGACAGATTTACAACGTTGCTTCCGGAAGACCGGGCGGCCCGAGGATCTCGATGCCGTGCTCCGCGGCCACGGCGGCTAGCCGCGCCAGGTCGGGCGGCGGCCCACCCGCGGGCGGCAGGCTAAGCGCGGTCGCGGGCTGGGACTGGTCACGTATGAAGTCCTCGAACCCTGTGGGTTGGTTTAACACCAGGAATCGAGCCTCGTCGGAGGTGATCTCGAACGTGTGCGGAACGTTGGGCGGTCCGTAGGCCAGCGATCCCTCTGGTGCTTCGAACAGCTCACCGCCGACCCACAGGGTCAGTTCGCCCCTGATCACGTACCAGAACTCGGCTTCCCGGTGGTGCACATGTAGCGGTGAGCCGGGGCCACGCGGCGCCCATGATTCGAGTACGGCCAGCCGCCCACCGGTCGATGCGCCGGCGCTCTTGATCAAGATCAGTTGGTTTAGGAACCACCTCGCCTCGCCCTCATCGCGGCGCAAGACGAAAGGGGCGCTGTCATATGCTTGGCGCAAAAGTGCGGCATTCGGATGGTCTACCACGTCTCCTCCTTTTGAGTAGGCCGCTGCTGTCACAAGACATGACGAAAGCCACGCTAGGTAAATACGCGCATCCCCACACCGATCGGGTGAACTTGTGCTGCATGGCGACATGGGCCGCTCAAACACACGCGCGAGCGCCATTGACTGTGGCGGTACCGGCAGGTAACTGGCAGTTTCGCGACTTATCGGGCAGCAAGCAAGCGACCGATCTTGAATATGATTACTACGCGGGCACCTACGCCTCTGACGAGATCGACGAATACTAGTGGTGTAGCACTGAGCGGAGGCTCTGAAAAGGTGGGTTCGCCGACATCACCCGATTTCATAGGTTCTGGTGCCGATCAGCGATAGGGCGGGTTTAACAATTCACGCCGACTCACGCATGACTCTCCTTGCGATTTCCTCCACCTGCTCCACGGTCAGCACAGGCTGAGTACCCTCACGCATGGCGCGCATCAGAATCCGCCGGATTAAAGCCGACGTCGGAACATGCTCATCGGCCGCTCGCGCCCTCAATGTCTCAGCAAGAGCAGCAGGCACCCGCACCGAAAGGACTGCTTGGTCGTTCTCCAGCCCCTCCTCCTCCGCTGCCTCGGCCTCTTCGTCCAAGTACTCAGCACGGAGGGCATTTCGACGGGCACGTACCGCTTTATCAGTCATCCCTGACCGCCTCTCCTTCCAGGTAGCTACGCAGATCCGCTCCCCGCGCCTTCCACGCAGTGATACCGGCCCAGTCAATCGGGTCCACGATCACCGTGAGAACAAAACCCGCGCTCGGCGAGTAGCCGATCAGCCGGATCGCACCGATGCGACTCTTTGGATCGGGATCCCGCACAATGATCTCGCGGGTCTGCCATTTCTCGTCGCGATCACCATCCGGATGATGCACGAAGACCAACGCCACGCCGCGGCCATCGACGCCGAGCTAGACGCGGTGGAAGCGGCCGCCATTGCGGCAAGTGCCACCCAGGCAAGCTCGTCGACTCCCCCGCCCGAAGCACACCCCCCCAGCGCGGCTGAGGGGGGAAAACCATCCAGAACTGGCAAAACGATTCCGCCGTAGCCGCTAACTTGCCGCTAACCTGCTGTGCCTCCTTCGAGCCGCAGCGCGTGGTCGTGGCGCGGTAGCAGGACTGGGGTTGTCAGGATGAGCGGGCCGGTGATCGCGATGGCGGCGCGGGGGCTGGTGATGCCACTGCGATCACCCTCCGGTGGATACCTGAGGGTGCTCTTGCATCCCAGCGGGAGTGGCGGGCAGAGATTCGCCAACGACGTGCACCTGACTCCCTTCGGCCGCTGCCTGCTCGCCGAGGTCGCGCGCTCTCCAACCTGGCCCTGTTAGACCAGGTCGTACCGCGCCAGGCGAGCTGGCCTCGTCATGTCCCCGCGGCGTTGCTCATTCTGGCGCTGACGTTGCTGACCGTTAGTCTGGCCGGGCCTACCGCCAGCGC
>Ga0213881_10000963_pt1 | contig 14961 bp, 16 predicted proteins | sample BarmaccoBMER_R08_FD_160104 | JGI IMG/M metagenome (GOLD analysis project Ga0213881, IMG submission 160104) | Barbacenia macrantha exposed rock microbial communities from rupestrian grasslands, the National Park of Serra do Cipo, Brazil - ER_R08 ... | reverse complement strand
GATTCCAGTGGAAGCGTCCGCTCTCCAAGCACCGGCCGGAATCTCGCCGACCCGCGTGTCGATCGGGGCGCCGCTCCTTCGGCTACGGTCGGACGCACAGCTGGTGGCCCTGTTCCGGGCCGGCCATGATGAGGCGTTTCGCATCATCCACGACCGCTATCGCCAGCGTCTGTTCGCCTACACGCGGCAGATGCTGCCGCACCGCCAGGATGCCGAGGACGCGCTTCAGGACGTGTTCGTTCGTGCCTATTCGGGCCTGCGCGCGAGCGACAACGACCTGGCCCTACGCGCCTGGCTCTATCGCGTTGCCCACAACCGCTGCATCGATGAGCTGCGCCGCCCGGTTCCCCCCTCCCCCGAGTTGCTCGAGCTGGTGCGCGCCCCGGAGCAGGACCCGATCGCGGAGGCCGACAGGCGAGAGTCTCTCCGTCGCCTGATCGCCGATGTGCGCCGGCTGCCCGATCAGCAGCGTTCGGCGTTGCTGATGCGGGAGCTGGGCGGCATGACCTACGCGGAGCTCGCGGAGGCGCTCGGCGTGTCGATCCCGGCGGTCAAATCGCTGCTGGTCCGGGCCCGGGTGGCGTTGGCGCAAGCTCTCGAGGCGCGTGATACCGCGTGCTCGGAGATCCGCGAGCAGCTGTCGCTGGCGCGCGATCGTGGCGTGCGCCCGGGCGGCACCGCGAAGCGACACATGCGCGACTGCACGGGCTGCCGCAAGTTTCACCGGGAGCTGCGCGTCGTGGGCCGCCAGTTTGCGGCGATCACGCCCGCGGCCGGGCCCGTCGGGATGCTCGCCAAGCTGCTCGGGCTGGGCGGGCTCGGCGGTGGGGCCAGCTCGTACGCGGCCGCGGGTGGTGGAGCCGCTGCGGCCGGCGGTGCTGCCGGCACGGGGGCGGCCGCAACCGGTCTGCTCGCCACGAGTGCGGGCCACGTCGCGACGCTGCTCGCGGCGGCGATCGTCACCGCAGGCGGAGCGGTCGAGATACAGCACACGATCGCCGCCGCCCCCGCCCACCACACCCATCATCACCACCGGCTCGCCGGAGCGCCGGCGCCGCGCCACGCGTTCAAGCAGGCGAGCAAGGCCGCGACCGACTCCGCCGGCGTGATCTCCTCCCCGCGCGCGGTGGCCACCGTCACAGGCGCGGCTGGATCCCCGGCGTCGCGTGCGCCGGCAGCGACCGCCACGCCGGCGGCCCAGAAGCCGCTGGCCGTGAACGGCACGCCCACCTCGCAGGTGACGCTGCCGCCGAAGCCGAGCAGTGAGCCGCTGGCTGGCGGCGGCAAGAGCGCGAGCGCCCATGACACCGCGCCTGGCTGGTCCGCCCCAGGGAGCAACACGAGCACCGCGGGAGCCACGACGCCGGGCTCCGGTCCGGCGCCGTGCGCCACCGGCGCGAACGCGGGCGGCACGAATCCCGCCGCCGGGAATGCGGCCGGCATGACCGCCGGCTCTACGAGCGCTGGCACCGCCAACGACAGCGGCACGAGCGGGTCGGCCACCGACTCAACCAACAGCGCTCCCACCGCCGGCACCCCCAATCCCACCCCCTGTGCCGGTACTGCCCCCGGCACCGCGGGCGGGAGCACGAGCACCACCGCCCCGAACACCGCAAGCGCGCCCGCGACCTCCAACAGCCCCGCCGCCCCGGTCGCCCAGACGGCGAGCCAGACCAGCTCGGGATCGACGGGGACGCCCACAGGCAGCGGATCGGTACCGGCCCGCTCTTGAGTGTTCGGGCCCGGACATCACGGATGACCTCCGGCTAAGGCGTTTAGCGCCACGGATCGTTAGAGCCATCGAGCGCTATCTGGAGAAGCTCGACCACGAGGAGGTCCTCGTCCGTCGAGGACGGCGATCCGGGCTTTACACGTTCGTCGCCGTCCACTCGACGATCCGCGGCCCATCGCTCGGCGGCTGCCGGATGTGGGCCTACGACGACTCCCGCGCGGCTCTGCGGGATGTGCTGCGGCTCTCGCGCGCGATGACCTATAAGGCAGCCGTCGCCGATCTGCCACTGGGCGGCGGCAAGGGCGTGATCATGACTCCGCTTCTCGGGCCTCTCACCCCAGAACGTCGCCACGCTGGCCTGCTCGACTTCGCCGACACCGTTGAGGCGCTGGGGGGCCGGTACATCACAGCCGAGGACGTCGGAACCTCGAGCCGCGACATGAGCGTGATCGTCGAGCGCACCCGGTACGTGGCCGGTCTCCCGCGGCGGCGGGGAGGCTCGGGCGATCCCAGCCCCTTCACGGCGCTGGGCGTCGAGTCGGCGATCCGCGCCTGCTGCGAGCGCGTGTTCTCCACGGATTCGCTCCGCGGCCGGTCGATCGGCGTGATCGGACTCGGGCACGTGGGCTCGCGGGTGGCCAGGCGCTGCGCGCGCGCCGGGTCGAGGCTGCTGCTCGCCGATGTCGACGAGTCCAAACGGCGCCTCGCCGACGAGCTCGGAGCCCGCTGGACGACACCCGAGCGAGCGCTCACGGCCACTGTGGACGTTCTCGCGCCGTGCGCTCTCGGAGGATTCCTCGACGATCAGACCGTGCCGCGCCTGGGCTGCGCGATCATCGCCGGCGCCGCCAACAACCAGCTCGCCGATGAGCGGATCGCCGATGTCCTGGCGGCCCGCCAGATCCTGTGGGCCCCCGATTTCGTGGTCAACGCCGGCGGGCTGATCAACATCGCCGAGGAGTTCAGCGACTACGACCCGGCCGCGGCTCGACGGCGGGTGCGCGGGATCTCCGACACGCTTCGCCAGATCTTCGAAGCGGCCGAGGCGATGGACGCCACCCCGCTGACCGCGGCCATGGAGCTGGCGCGCCGACGGCTGGCCGCTGGCCCGGTGCCGGTGGCGGCGACGTAACGCGACCGGCCCGACTGCCTCGCCCCAGACGCGGCGGCGCACGGCCGGACCTGGCGCCCAAACGAACAGCGCCGTCAGAGCGCGACCGGAGGCCGCTCCACCCCGTCGGGCAGCCGTCCCTCGTCGGCGAGCTTGTCCAGATGCGCCGCCAGCGTGACCGCGGCGGCGGGCCGAAGCGCTGCCGGCGCGTCGCTCCAGACCTCCTCGAGGATCTCATCGACGCCTCGCCTGCCCGCGTCGAGCGCCGCGATCAGGCGGCGCTCGCGCTCGAGCCGGTGCGCGATGTATTCGTCGAGCTTTGCCGCGGGATCGCGCACGAGCGGCCCGTGCCCAGGGCATATGACGGTGAGCTCGCGGGCGCGCAGCTCGGTCAGCGCGGCGAGATAGGACGCGAGCGCCCCGGGACCGGGCCAGATGAACACGCTGCCCTCGCCGAGCACGGCGTCGCCCGTGAGTGCCGCCGTGCCGGTGATGAACGCCAGATGGTCTGGAGCGTGGCCCGGAGTGCTCACGGCCTCGAGTGGGCCGAACACGCTCGACTCCTCAAGCCGCACGTCGACCTCGCTGCGCGCGGCCGCCAGCGGCGTGCCGGGAAAGCGGCTCTGGAGGACGGGCACCGCCTCCGAGTGATCGACGTGGTCGTGGGTCAGTGCGATGCCGCCGAGGCCCCCTCGCTGGTCGATCTCGGAGACCAGCGCCTCCACGTGCTCGGAACGCGCCGGCCCGGGATCCACGACCCACGCCGGTGTGCGGCCCACGATCCACGAGTTCGTTCCGGCCAGCGTGAACGGTCCTGGATTGTCGGCCCGGATCCCAACCAGGTCGTGTCCCGGCACCGGGAGCCGTCGCATCAGGCGGCAGGGACGTTCCGGGCCCGCTCGATCGGCCAACCCGCTCGCTGCCACGTGCCGACGCCACCATCGGCGACGTGGATCACTTGCTTTACCCCATGTCGGATCAACAGCGACGCGGCGACCGCGCTGCGCTGGCCCGAGGAGCAGATGACCGCCAGTGGGCGCTGCGCGTCGACCCCTTCGGGCACTCCGGCGATGTCGTGGTAGGGAACGTTGACCGAACCGGGGATGTGCCCATCGTTCCACTCGGTGCGCGCTCGCACGTCCAGGATCTGGACCGCATCGGCCTGGCCGTGGAGAGCGGACACGTCCACTCGCTCGATCGATGCCGTGTCGCGCTTTTCCTCTCTCCAGCTCTGCATGCCTCCCTCGAGGTATCCGGCGATCCTGCGGACGCCGACCGCGGCCGCCAGATGCGCCGCGTGAATCGCGTCGGCGTCGTCGCGACCCACGAGCACGACGTCGCGGTCGCGGTCCGCGATCCACGCGAGTTTGGTGCCGAAGCCGGCGCGCACGGCGGGATTGCAGAGCGCCCCCGGCACGTGGGCGTCATCGAACTGCAGATCGGTCCTGACGTCGACGATCAGCGCGCCCTGGGCCTGTCTGGTCAAGAGCTCTCTCGGCGACAGGGCCCGAAGCGCGACCGCTTCGGAGATCAGCGGGCCGCGGTTGATCGCGACGATTGCCTGGAAGTTCGGCGGCTGAGGCCCAAGCGCGGACGTCGTCTGGCGCACGAACTCGTCCTCGTCCTGCAGTGCGAGCAACCGGTTGTGCCGGCGCTCGAATGCGATCGTCGATGAGACCTTCATGTCCATCCCGGGTCCGCCGCACAGCGAGCCCCCCAGGTGCCCCGGCCATACCTCGCACTCCCCCGGCAGCGCGAGCAGCTTCTCCCGAAGCGATTGGAAGATCGCGTGGGCGCCCTCTTCCTTGTCTACCGCGAGGTCGGGACGGGCGATGTCGCCCACGAACAAGGTGTCGCCGGTCAGCACGGCCCAGGGCTCCGGTCCGCGCGAGGTGTCGATCAGAGCAAACGCGGAGTGCTCCGGGCGGTGGCCCGGCGTGTGCATGGCGCGAACGGTCACGCTCCCCAGGCCGAGGTGCCAGCCGTCGTCGAATGGATCGTGGTCGTAGGCGGGGCCGGCCAGCCGGTGAATATGGATCCTCGCGCCGGTCGCGGCCGCCAGCCGCCCGTGTCCTGAGACGTGATCGGCATGGTTGTGGGTCTCGAGGATGTGTTCGATTCGGACGCCCATGTAGCGCGCCAGGGCCAGGTAGCCCTCGACGTCGAGCATCGGATCCACGACCGCCGCGACGCCGGCGTGCTCGTCGCCGATGAGGTACGAAGCACAGCCCAGATCGTCGTGGATGAACTGTCGAAAGATCATGCGTTGCCCCGGCGGTGCGGAGGAATATAGCCCGCGGGACGGAGGCGAACGATGGCGCTCTGGCCCTAGGCGACCAGCCTAGTGACGAGGTCCTCCCACGCGTCCTTGCAATCGTCGATCGTCATCCCGCGGTCGACCTCGTGCAGGATGAGCTCGGGCGCAAGCGCGCTGAGGAGGACGTCGGCGAGGTATTCGGGGTGGTCAGCCTCGAGCTCCCGCAGCAGATACTCGACGTGTGCGGTGTAGGCAGCGTGAACGGGGGTCCGGTAGCGCAACGCGGGCGCGGGCGGCTGGGCGGCCAGCCACAGGTCACCCCGCTCCGAGGTGAGCTCGATCAGCGCGTGGCCGAACGCGATCAGCCGCTCGGCCGGCGGGGCGCCCGGTCCGAGCGGCGCCGGACCGCGGATGAAGCCCTCCTGCAGCCGGCGCTCGGACTCGTCGAGCAGGGCGTGGAAGAGGCTGGCTCGATCCCCGAAGCGGCGGAACACGGTGCCCTTGCCGACGCCGGCCTGGCAGGCCAGGCGATCCATGGTGATCGCCTCAGCACCGTGATCGCGCAGCAGCCGGTCGGCGGCCTCGAGGATCGCGGCCCGGTTCCGGGCAGCATCGGCTCGCTCGGCGCGCGCGCCGGGAAGGAGCGGAAGCTCGAGGGGAGGACGCACGGGAGCATCGTAGGAGGGAGCGGTCGGCGAAAGTATCCGGACCATGGTCCGGATATATGATACGCTGACCTACGGCTACCGGACCGTGGTCCGGTTAGGTTCCCGAATATCAAACACCCGTCCGAAGAAGGAGTTGCCATGTCCGTCACCGACGTAGCACTCAGCAGCACGGGCCTGCCAGTTGGCACCTGGAAGCTCGATCCCACTCACTCCTCAGCGAGCTTTGCGGTCAAGCACATGGGCGTTTCGACGTTCCGCGGCCGCTTCGAGCAGTTCGACGCCACCCTCACCATCGACGAGGACTCGGCGCAGCTCGCCGGAACCGTCGAAGCATCCTCGCTCGTCGTCAAGGACGAGAACCTGCAGGCTCACCTTGGCTCCCCGGAGTTCTTCGACCTGGAGCGGTACCCGCAGATCACGTTCCAGTCGGACTCGATCCGCCGGGAGGGCGATGAGCTGATCATCGACGGCCCGCTGACAATCAAGGATCACACGCATCCGGTGGAGAGCCGCGGGACGATCGCCGGGCCGGCCGTCACGCTCGGCGACGTCACCAAGCTCGGCATCACGCTGGAGACCGTGGTCGACCGCACGGAATACGGCCTGAACTGGAACGCGCCGCTGCCACGGGGTGGCTTTGCCGTTGCAAACGACGTCAAGCTGACCGTCGAACTGGAGCTCGTTCTGAGCTGAGCCCGATGGAGATACTCGGGGTTGCGGGCTCGTTGCGCCGCGGCTCGTACAACCGCATGCTGCTCCGGGCGGCGGGCGCGTCGCTCCCGCCCGGAGTTCGGTTCACCGAATACGACGGCCTGAAGGCGATTCCCGCGTTCGACGAGGACGATGAGGCGTCGCTCCCGCTCTCCGTCAGCCGCTGGCGGGCGGCGATCGCCGGCGCCGGCGGGATCCTGTTCGCAACGCCCGAATACAACTCGTCCGTCCCCGGCCACCTCAAGAACGCCATCGACTGGGCGTCGAGGCCGTTCAGCGCGACGGTGTTACGCAACAAGCCGGTCGCGGTGATCGGCGCGAGCACCGGCATGTTCGGCGCCGTGTGGTCACAAGCCGAGACGCGCAAGGCGCTCGCCGCCGCCGGCGCGCGCGTCATCGATCGCGAGCTTGCCGTTCCCTTCGCACACGAAGCGTTCGACGAAGCGGGGTCGCTACGGGACGGCGACCTGACGCTCGAGCTCGACAACATCCTCGTCGAGCTGCTCGACGCGATCAAGCAGCGGGTGGTCGCCTAGCCCCCGGGCGACCGGGGTGGCCGCTTAGCCCCCGGACGGGCCGGGGTGGCCGCCGAGCCCCCGGACGACCGGGGTCGCCGCCGACGACCCGGGCGACCGACCTGCGCGCCGGAAGGGGCTCGGTCGCGTCTGTCCCGGCCGGCCGTGGGTCGAGTCCGACCGGGACAGGTCAGCTCGACTTCTTGCCTCCCTTGCGGCCGGCCGCGGCCTTCTGAGCGCGGTTGCCTCCGCTGCCGCTGCCACTGCTGCGCCGGCTCTGGCTCGAGCCGCTGCTCTTACCACCGCGTTTCGAAGCGCCGGGCGAATTTGCGATCGCCGCCGCACGGGACTTGCTCATGCCCCGCTTACGGAGACCCTCGTATTGCTTGTCGTTCTTGACGCTTGACCCGTGATCCTTGGCCAACGTGCACCTCCGATCGGTACGAAGATGACCAATTGCCTACCCGCTAGAGCCTCCGCACAGCGGCTTTCGCCCGGCGACCGGTGATCATGTCAGCCAACCGAGAGAGCTCTCGCATTTGCGGGGCGGAGCCGGGCGAGGCGAGGCGAGGAGCCGCGTCGGCGGGGAGGCTGCGCGGCTTGGCTTACCTGCCTACGCGTCCCTCGGGCGCTGAGGAAGCCGCCAAGCGGGGCGCCCCCTGAACCTCAGCGCCGCCGAGAAGCTCACCAATCGTCCCTGCTGCTCGTCGTAGAGCTTTAGCCTCAGAGCGCGGATGCCGTCCCACAGCGTCAGCGTCGGGACGTCGTGGAAGATCGGGTTCTCGTCGTGCGCGCGTTGAAGGTTGTAGTTGGGGATGCGCGGGCTCAGGTGGTGAACGTGGTGTAGGCCGATGTTGCCCGTGAAGAACTGCAGGACCTTCGGGAGCTTCAGGTGCGAACTGCCCCGAAGCGCCGACTCGGGGTAGCTCCAGCCGTCGTGGCGCTCCCAGTAGACGCCCTCGAATTGGTGCTGCACGTAGAAGAGCCAGATGCCCGCCGCGCCGGCGAGCATTGCGCTCGGCAGCTGCACGAGTAGAACCGCTCTCCAGCCGACGAGAGCGCACAGCGCTCCGATAACGGCGACGAGCGCAACGTCGGTGGCGACGATCTTGCGCCAGAAGCGTGACCGCGCCCATCCCGGCACGAGCCGAGGTTCAAGCATCATCGCCCAGATCGGCCCGAGGACGAGCATCACGAACGGATTGCGCATGAGCCGGTAAGCAAGCCGACCCGGCCATGGGCGCCCCAGGTACTCCGCCGCGGTGAGGGTGTCCACGTCTCCCATACCGCGGTGGTCGAGGTCGCCCGCCGTGGCGTGGTGGACGGCGTGCTCGTGCCGCCAGCTGTGAAACGGCGTGAACACGATCACGCCACACACAATCCCAACCCACTTGTTGACCGTGCGGTTAGGGAGGAACGAGCCGTGCGTGCAGTCGTGGAAGACGATGAAGGTCCGCAGCAGGAAGCCAGCGGCCGGCACCGATAACAACAAAACGAGCAGGTAGGAGACATTTAGCAGCCAGTACATAGCCGCCGTCAACACGAGGTACGGGACGACGGAGGTGGCAAGGTCCAGCACGCTGCGCCCCACACGGGGCTCTGCGTATGGCGCCAGTCGTTCCCGCCAGAACGAGGACTGCAATGCTTCGGTCTCGATCAAGGGGCCCCCCTTCGTCGCTTTGATGCGCCGGCAGAGCCCATTAGGTCCCCTTCTCGCAGGGCACGCGCGCTCGACGGGCGCGTGATCGCGACCGGCCCATCGGCGCAAAGCCATCAGCGGTAAAGAACGCCCGGCTCAGATTGACGCGCGTTTCTTGCACGACCACTCCTGACGGGAGATGCGTTGCCTTCTGCAACGCCCCCGCTCGCCGCCTACAGGCCGCTGCGGACGCGCGCTATTTCGCCTACATGTGCTGGACCTCGCGGCACCGCCCTTGCTGGGGCGATCGCAGCTAGCGTCCGGCCATGAGCACTCTACCCCTTTTAGGCCAGCGCAATCGGTCGTGGTCACGAGGACGGTTAGCGCGGGTGGTGAAGGAGGCGCTCGGTCCGGCCGGACGCGGGCGCCACGGTCGACGTATCTCTGACAGCACGAGTGAGGTCCGAGCGGCGCCAACGATCCAGGAGTGGAACGTGAGCGCCAGCGGCCAAGAGGGACAGGGGCATCGTCGCTTGCTCGCGACAGATTGACGATCGAGGTGTTCCTGACGGACGGGCCACTGCCCGGTTTCGGCGCGCTCGAGCTCGTCGATCCCCCGTCGCCAGACGCCGGCGATCCCGCGGGCCTGATCTCCTGCCGGTTCCGGGACTAGCATGCCCGGGTCATGGCTGGGCGCAAGGACATCGATTTCAGCTATTCGTTGACCGATCGCGTTATCCGCCTGGCCCTGGGAGAACTCGCCGATTTCAGCGGAGCCAAGTACGACGGCGACTTTTCGCTCTCCCTCGAGGAGGCTCAGCGGCGCAAGCACGAGTACGTAGCCGAGCAGATCGGGATTGAGTCCGGGCGACGCGTCCTCGACCTTGGCTGCGGCTGGGGCGGGCTGCTCAACTACATCAGGCGCATCGGTGCCACCGGGCTTGGAGTGACCTTGTCCTCGGCCCAGGTGGCCGCCTGCCGTCGCCACGGCCTCGACGTCCACCTCTACGACGCGCGGCAAGTCACCCGCGACAGCTTCGGCTCATTCGACGCCGTCGCGAGCCTCGGCGCCTTCGAGCATTTCTGCTCTCCGGACGACCACCGGGCGGGGCATCAGGAGCAGATCTATCGCCGCTTCTTCGAGCAGATCGCGGGCGTCCTGCTCGACCATGGCAGGTTCTACCTGCAAACAATGGTGTTCGGACGGAACATGATTCCGTTGGATCAGATCGATCGCCACGCCCCGCGGGATTCGGATGCGTGGTATCTAGCCATGATGGGGGCGGCGTTCCCGGGCTCCTTCCTCCCCTTTGGTAAGGACCAGGTCATCCGCTGCGCCGACCCATATTTCCGCCTGGTGTCCGCCGAGAGCGGCCGACTCGATTACCTCGAAACCATCCGCCAGTGGGACATGCGCACCGAGTCGTGGAATCCCAGGATGGCCTTGCTCAAGCTTCGGCTTCTACCGCGCTGGCTTACGAGCGCCGACTTTCGCTTCGCCTACACCTCAGGTGCCAGCTCCAACCTGGTCTGCTTCGAACGAGAGCTGATCGACCACTATCGGCTCGTCCTCGAGAAGACCTAGCGGGCAAGCAGCCCCGGGTCACCGCTCCTCGCCGGCCGGCGCGTCGGCGGGCTTTGTCGGCTGCACGTCACCCGCCCGCTTCCGTGCGTCCTTCTTGGCCTGCTTCTCCAGCCGACGTTCGCGAAGCCGAGTCTCACGGGCCAGCTTCGCAAACGTGGTCTTCTTCTTACCGCTAGAGCCCATGCCTACCCATCCTTACGTTGTGGGGTTCAGCGGTCGCTGATGCACACGGCCCGCTGTCGGATACGGGTTCGTTTCGCCAAGCCCAGGCAAGCGTCGGCGCTGCCGATACCCAGCAGCGCCGCGCGCTCGATCTGCGACTAGATCACCTTGACGTTGGCCGCCGCCGGACCCTTCCGGCCCTCTTCGGTCTCGTAGCTCACCTTTGCGCCCTCGGCAAGCGACCTAAAGCCGTCGCTCTGGATCGCGCTGTGGTGAACGAAAAGGTCCTGACCCGAGTCGTCGGGCGTGATAAAGCCGTAGCCCTTGTCGTTGCTGAACCACTTCACGGTTCCTGTAGCCATCTAATCCCTCCCGGGAGTCGTGTGCTGCGATACGCGGGAGGTGCAAGAGCAACCAATACGAACGCTGGCACTACTTCACCGGGCTCGACGCCCGGCACGAGCTTTCAGTCTAGCCGCACTGCCCTCTCATCCGCTGACCGCCTCACGGCCGACGGCGCCGAGCACCGCAATCAGCGCGGGTTGTCCTCGTCGTAGCTTCGCTCCCCCGAGAGCCGGTCGCCCGCGGCTGACGCCTTGACGCCGACCCTGGCGGCTGGACGGGCCCCCGCGGCGCGAATGGCGAGGCTGGATGGCGAGCGGGCCGTGCGGGAGGGCTCGAATGCTTCGCGACGGGGTCAGTCAGGGATTGGCGTCAGAGGTCCGCGCGCGGACGAGCCGCGCGAAGGCGCTGCTCGGCGCGTTCCAGTTCGGCCTCGAGCTCGCGTAAATGGGGGTTCGAACCCTCTCCCCAGCGGTAGAGCTTGGCCCGCAGCAAGGCCACCCGGTCACGGTAGTAGAGCACGTCGGCTCGCAGCAGCTCGATCTCGCGGCCCCGGCTCACGGGGCGAACTCCAACACCGAGGAACCACGGCAACCGAGGGTCTCGCGAACACCCTCGTGCAACTCCTCCGGCCGGCGCCAGACGACGAACGGCCCACGCCATCTCGAGCTCGATGTCACGCTACAGCCCGCGGTCGCGAGCGTCCTTGTTCAGAGCCGCGCTCATCGCCGCAGGCTGGATCTGGGCTCGGAGTTCTGCGAGCAGCTTGCGCTGCCGCTCCGACTCGCGGTACACGGAGTCCTGAAGCCCCTCCACCATTTGCTCCAGGTGCGCGATCCGCGCCTCCAGATCATCGACTCGGGCAGCATCCGCGCGGTCGGTGGCGGTTGCCGAGGGCTGCGCTGCCGCCGGAGTCAGGCGGCGGAGCTGCCGGATCCGCGTGATCAATCCCTCACGTTCGCGCATGGTCATCTTCGCTCCCGTTCGGTCTTGCGTTGAACTGGCCGGGGCGGATACCGCCGGCGCTCCTCGTCTGTCATCTGTCGGATCACCAGCGAACCACTCTGGACCTGCTCGCGTACGAGATCGAGCTTCGCCAGTCGCTTCTCCTCGGCCCGTTCCCGTGCCGTCTTCAAGGCATCACCTCGGCCCTTCTCGCGATCGAACCGGAGCGGCCGGCGCGAAGCGGACGGGAGGGACACGCCGGAGGCGGACCGGGGAACTCCCATCTTCGCTATGAGGGGGGCGGGACATCGGTCTCCTCGTTCGCCGGCGCGTCACGGAAGGTTGGAGGGAGATTCGCTGCGTCGGCGGGGGAGAACCTCACGAGCGATGGCGTCGCCCGCGCGTCTCACGGTAGCACCCCGTGGCTGCAGCGAAGCCCTCCCTGGTGCGCGGGCCGTGGCTCCCGGCATATTCGCTATGGGCAGTGCATAGCTAATATGTTGGACGTGTCGTCGGCTCCTTCCCGCGCTGCGCCGCCGCGGCCCTACCGCTCCGCGATTCGTGAGCGGCGCGCTCGCGAGACGCGCGAGCGGATCCTGGCCGCAGCGGGCGCCGAATTCGTGCGCGCGGGCTATGCGGGGACGACGATACGGTCCGTTGCGAGCGCTGCGGGCGTGTCGATGCCGACCGTAGAGCTGGTGTTCGGCACCAAGTCGCGCCTCTTGCAGGCGGCAATCAGCTTCGCGATCCGAGGTGACGTCGATCCGATTCCGATGCTGCAACGGAACTGGGCGGCGAGAGCCGCGGCGTCCGCATCGGTACTCGAGTTCCTGACGATCGTCGGGCGGGTCCTGGCCGAGGCGGCACAGAGATCCGCGGGCCTGGTCCTCGCCGCGTTCGAAGCGGCGAATGTGGATGAGTCGATGCGCGCGCTGGCCGATGAGCTGCGTGCCCACCGCGCCGAGACTGCCGCCTGGATCGTCGATGGCCTGACCAGGCGCTCGCCGCTGCGTGCCGAGATCACCCGGAAACGGGCGATCGACATCGTGTGGTTGCTGATGGACCCACATGGGTTCTGCGCGTTGACTCAAGACCGCGGCTGGACGCGACACCAGTTCGAGCGATGGTTCATGGACAGCGTCTCCCGGCTCCTGGTGGAGCGTGAAACGACGGCTCCCGAGACGGAGCTCAGGTCGAGTTCGAGGTCGAGGCCGCGCTCGCGCCGTTCCAACCCAAGCCCCAAACAAGAGAGGACACGATGAGTGAGTCGCCCGAGCGCCCGCCGACAGACCGTGAGGACCGAACCGTGGACAACCGCCTGGCGAGGCCCGGCTCGATCACCTACCTCCACATCCCCGCGGGGGACGTCGGCCGAGCAGCCGCCTTCTACCGCGACGTCTTCGGTTGGCAGGTCAACAACCCGGACAGTGACCGTCCCAGCTTCGATGACCCCAGCGGACAGCTCAGCGGCGCATGGGTCAGCGACCACCTCGCCGCCACCGCACCCGGACTGCTGCCCTACATCTACGTCGATCGAGTCGAGGAAACGATCACCCGGATCCTCGCTGAAGGCGGCGAGATTGTCACCAAGCCCTTTCCGTCGGGCCTACTCACCATCGCCACCTTCCGCGACCCCGCCGGCAACGTGCTCGGCCTATGGCACGACACGACACGCTGAGTCTTGCCCCGGGGGATGCTCTGCGCGGGAACGCGATCCCCTCGACGCCCAGCTCGGTGAAGGTGACCGGGCGCGTTTCAAACCTGCCGCAGCCGGGCGAGGAGCCGTTGCTGTCGGGCGTCTGGCAGCGTCATGTCACTGATTGTCTCGCCGCGCGGGCATCCCCGACTCGCAGAGAGCCGATCACCTCCTCGGCGTCGACACGTGCTTCATGGCCCCGAAACCCGACGCCCGCTCCCGATGTCGGGAGGAAAGGTGCGGCCACGCACCCGAGCAGTCCGCCGAGAGTGGAGCGCTCTCCCTCACCCGGTCAGGCAACGGTGGCCAAAGCTGCTCAACGGTGTGCGTCGCCGGCGGGCGGGGTAGGTTGGGCCCGCGACGTGGCGCCGCTGGATGCTCTGCTCAAGGTGGCTGTTCGCGGCTGGGAGCCGCGGCGCCGGGCCGGACGCGTACGATCCCGCAGAATGAGCGGGGCTCCTTTGACCGCGGAGCCGACGGTGAGTGACTTGGGATCGGTTGTGGTTCTGCGTCGCTACCCGGTGAAGTCGATGCTCGGCGAGGATCTCGCGGAGGCCGTGCTGTCCACCAGCGGGGTTAGGGGAGATCGTGTGCTCGCGCTGATTGATCTCGAGACAGGCCGAGTTGCCTCGGCCAAGCACCCAAAGTCGTGGCGGCGGCTGCTGCAGTTCTCAGCGTGGTGGGACAACGGATCGATATGGATAACCCTTCCAGACGAAACGAGGATCCACGCCGAAGACAGCGCCGTTGATCTAAGGCTGTCCCAGCTGCTCGGCCGCCGGGTGCATGTGGCGGAGACTCGACCCGACGGCGCGACGTTGGCCAGGCCCGCCCCCGAGGACGTAATCGCCCAGGGTGAGGACGCCGAGGTGCCCTACGAGCTGCTCGAGATCGGCCAGGGAACGTCTGGCACAACGTTCGTTGACTACGCGCCAGTGCATCTGATCACCTCGGCCACGCTCGAGCATGTGGCCGCCGAGATGGTGCGTTACCGGCCCAACGTGGTGGTGGCCACGCCGTCTGTGGCCCCGTTTGCCGAGAACGACTGGGTCGGTCGGGAGATCATGATCGGTCCGGTGCGGTTGCGTGGCATCCTGCCCACGCCCAGGTGTGCGATACCGACGCTCCAGCACGGTGAACTGCCTAGAGCCACACACGCCGTGCGCACGTTGCTCGCAGAGAACCGGGTTGACGTCCCTGGCTTCGGCGTGCTGCCGTGCCTGGGGCTGTATGCCGAGGTGCTCGAGGGCGGGATGATCCAGCTCGGCGATGGCGCGCTGCTGCGCTGATCAGCCGGAGGACCTTGCCGGTGCCGCAGTCCGCGCCGCCCAGCGTCCGTTCACTAGAGTCGCACAACCTCAACGGCACTAGCCGCGCCTTCAGAGCATCTACAGAGGTCGAGCAAACATCCGACACCGCCGACGAGCAAGCCAGCGGCCAATCGCGGTCCTCGCAGGCAGGGCGAGAGTGCTGGTCTTCGTCGTTGGAGGCCATGCACCGCCGCTGTCGGTTTGCGATCACGAACCGGCTCGATTCCTGTCATCCGCTCAACTCACACCTAACCAGGGAGAATGCCCAGCCTGTAGACGCTCCGATGC
>Ga0213881_10000962_pt1 | contig 14962 bp, 14 predicted proteins | sample BarmaccoBMER_R08_FD_160104 | JGI IMG/M metagenome (GOLD analysis project Ga0213881, IMG submission 160104) | Barbacenia macrantha exposed rock microbial communities from rupestrian grasslands, the National Park of Serra do Cipo, Brazil - ER_R08 ... | reverse complement strand
TACCGAAGCAAGGATGCAGTTTATGCGCTGGCTAATCGTTGCAGTCATCGTGGCGGACCGCTCCACGAGGGCAAGATCGAGGGCCAGGAAATCGTCTGCCCGTGGCACTCCAGTCGTTTCCGCATGCAGAATGGATTCGTTGTCCGAGGGCCAGCAGTTGCGCCGCAGCCTTGCTACGAAACGCGGATTCACGAAGGCAAGATCGAGATAAGGTCGAGGGCCTAGTTCGGGTAGCGCCCAGATAGGTGTCCCCGTAGTTTTCGCGCAGTAGGCAAAGTTTTGGGCCTGCTTCCAGCGTCGCGGCCAGGGCCATGAGTTCAGTGACGGCGCTCGACCGCCTCAGCGGCCTGCTCCGGGGTTCTCAGAATCCGGAGGTTGAAAATTGATCTATGACTCCTCCGACGACGGCTGGGATCCGAAGGGAACACGAGGTGCCTTCACATCAGTTTGAGTAAGCGGATCGTTAATGCGCTCGTCCTCTGCGGCATCGGCAACGTCATGCGAGTCTTCGTCGTGCTGCTGCGTATCCCCGGATTCGGCCATGTTCAGCTCCTGGACGTTGTGTTGTTGTCGTTGAATGGGGCTCCTTCGCGTCGCCACCATAACGTTGGTATCGGCCATGGTTTGCGTTATCCTTCGCGACGCCGGTGGAGTCTAGCTATCAGTGTAACATAGAAGTCATTACCGGTTCGCGAAATGCGCTACGTTAGGCGCCTGTAAGCCAATCCGACATCCGACACCGCCCCGATCAGCCCGGCGCCCGTTTGAACCGAGCGTTCACCGTCGCCGCAAGCTTGCGCGGACATGCTCAGGAGCAGGGCGGGTGTCTGTCAACGCGCTCTGTCCCAGTGCCGTGGTCCCAATGCTATGACGGGGGCTCATGCTCCTGGGCCGTTGAGTGGGGTGCGAGGACTCCCGTGTGCTCGAAGCACCGGACTCGGGAGGTCGGATGAGCAGCACCCCGAGGGTGGTGTGGATGGATCAGCTGCTGCATCCCCAGTCGCTGTCCGTGAGGCTGTGGCCGTGGACTGGGGCAGGCGCGCTGTGCGATGCCCCACGGCTCCCCCGTATTGCTCTGATGAGCGGGCGGGACACGCCTCCGCCCTTCCCCAGAGAGGTCAACCATGATCATAATTGAAGGCGCGACCGCGAGGGGGGCCAGGCTGGATGATGGTTCTTAGCGGCCTGAAGACGCTGCTGGAAACCGGCGCCCCTCAAGGGCGCCTGAACCCAACCGTCTGCCAGGTAGTATCTTCGTCATGCTCCTGGCTGATCGTCTTGACATCCCTGACGGTACCGCTGCCCTGCTCTTCGATCTTGACGGCGTCTTGCTCGACTCGCTGTCTTGTGACTACGAGATTGTCAGCGAACTCCTCTGCGAAGAGCTGAGTTCCGTGGGGGAGGTGCCCCGGTCAGTGATCCGGGAGAATTTCCCGTACGCAGTTCCTGACTTCTGGCGCAGGATTTCAGACGCGTGCGCGCTCGGGCTCACTCCGGAAGCCATCTCGCGGTGTGCCGAGAAGCATGAGTCCCGCCGCCGGGTAGCGGCTATGGCACCCCATCGCGGCATCCCTGAGATCATGGCCGCAGCGCGAGACCAGGGTATACGCCTCGGCGTGGTCTCCAACAATCCACACGAGGAGATTCGCAAAATTCTGGCGGGAGCTGGGCTGGTCACCGATGTCATTGTCGGAAACGACGAGCCGGGCTTGCGGAAGAAGCCGGCTCCGGATACCTACCGGGAGGCGGCCGCTTGTCTCGGTCTCCAACCCTCCGTGTGCGTGGCGGTCGAGGACTCACTGCTGGGCGCCGAGGCTGCCAGTACAGCCGGTTGCTATACCGTCGCTGTCGCCACCGGCGCCAACTCATTCCGCGAGTTGTCGCAGTCCCGGCATGCCTCGCGCTGCTATACGCGCTTCGCGAGGTGCTACATCTCGTTAGGCAGAGCGGGGGTAACGTCGAAGAAACTGTCTTCTCCGAACGAGTTCGTCAGTCACATGATCGAGCATGTCGCCTGGAGGTTGGGCTGCTCGATAGATTTATCATGGACAAACGACGACTGGCATGGACTCGGCTCGGCGCTCGGCCGAGAAGTTCGGAAGCTGCCCCTCAGGCGCGAAGCCGCGAGCACCATCGGAATGATCGACGACGGCAGCGCGGAAATCCACGTAACGGCAACGAGCCCCGGAGGGGCGGTCCTGACTTCTTCGCGACAGGTCGATCTCGAGTGGTTTCTCGATAGTCGGGCCGAGCAGCTCTCGGACGGCAGGCCCCTGGTCGAGGTACTCAAGGGCCTCGGCACCGGTGGCGATCTTGGCTTCAGCATTGTAGTCGCAAGTTTCGAGGACCCCCATCACACGTGGGAAGGGGTTTTCCGGGGCGTTGGCATCGCGCTTGACAAGATGTTTAACGAACAACCCGCGGCGCCCGCGGCGCCGAGCGAAGAAGGAACAGAGCCGCTCAAGACAGAGCCGCTCAAGACAGAGCCGCTCAAGACAGAGCCGCTCAAGACAGAGCCGCTCAAGACAGAGCCGCTCTCGCTGCAGCGGACTGTCGAGCGAGGCTGGACCGTACAGCGAGTGTCCGAGTGGCAGGCCAGTCTGGAGCGGCGTACGGCGGAAAGCGTTGTGGGGGTCGGTGTGCGCTTCGGCGCCCCTTCGGTGCGCTGCACTATCAACGTCGCAGACTCCATCGATGTCACCGGTATTGCCGACCTGCTGGTCGAGTTTGCCCAGGGAGCGGCGCTGCAGCTCGACGTCACGTATGAAGCGATTCGGCTCAGCTCAAGTCACGTCGTCGCCGAGGATATCGGGATGACCCTCGGCAGGGCACTCCGTTACGTGGCCGTCGAGCGCATGGACAAGTTCGGTATCCACGGAGCCGGTTCGAATATCAGGGACCCGGGTGAGGGTATTGATCAGCCGATCCGCGTTGGTGTCAGCATGGAGGGTCGCAAGTTCTGGAAATATGTGCCGATGTTGCAAGACTACGGAGACTTCCGGAAGAACTTTCTCGTGGGGCACACCCTGGCGAACGGCCTTTATTCTGAGGATCTTGACGACTTCATTGACGGCTTCGCCGGAGGCCTGGAGTCGAGCGTCGTCATGCACATCGACAGTAATACCGACCCGGTTACGGGCTGGCCCATGCTGTTCCGTGGACTCGGGGAAGCGGTGGCAGGCTTGCTTGCCGTCAACCCGCACCGACTCTCACTGGCACCTGGCGTGAAAGCAACGTTGGCGTGAACTCGATCGAAGCCGGACTGAGGGGACGGCCATGGCTGAACACATGAAAGTCAATCACTATGTTTTGGGGCAGCTGTCGCGCGAGCAGAGAACCCAGCTGCTTCAGAAACGGGCGCAGGACAACCTGCAGGATGTTGAGACCACGGTGCGGCAGGTGGTGGCCGCCGTCCGGTCGAACGGCGATACAGCTCTGGTCCAACTCACCCGCCAGTACGACGGCGTTGAGTTGAGGCAGAGCCAGCTTCGGGTCAGTGCAGAAGAGTTCGATCGAGCCGACAAGCTCGTCAGCAAGGACCTCCGCGCCGCCCTCATCCAGTCAATACGGAATGTCCGAAATCACCACCAATCCCAGCTCCCCTCGCCCAGCTGGATGAAGGAAATAGCACCGGGAGTCATAGCGGGTGAGCGAGTGACCCCTATTTCGTCCGTAGGGTTGTATGTCCCGCGGGGGAAGGGGTCCTTCCCCTCTGTCATGATCATGTTATGCATTCCTGCCGTGATCGCGGGAGTACCGGAGATTGTCGTCTGCACTCCTCCGGGAGCTGACGGGTCGGTGGATCCCGCGTCCCTCGTCGCGGCCCGCCTCTGCGGCGTGGAGAACATCGTTAAGGTTGGTGGCGCTCAGGCCATCGCCGCCATGGCGTATGGAACCGATAGTGTCCCCAGGGTCGACAAGATTCTCGGGCCCGGAAACCAGTACGTGACCGCTGCGCGACGGATCCTCTCCGGTGTCGTGGATCCAGGCCCGCCGGCCGGCCCCAGCGAGTCGGTCATCTTGTGTGATCCTTCCACAGACGTTGAGGTTGCCGCGCGGGAGCTGTTGGTCGAGGCGGAGCACGGAGAGGATTCGGCTGTTCTCCTCGTCACTCATTCCAGCGCGCTCGCGGCCGCGGTGGTCGGTCGTCTCGCTGCCTTGGTGGACAAACTGCCGAAGGTCCGGGCACAGAACTGCAGAGCGGTCTTGTCTCATTATGGCGGCATCGTCATCACCGAAGGGTTGCAAGACTCGATTTCGTTCGTCAACGAGTACGCGCCGGAGCACCTGCGCGTACTCGTTGACAACCCGTTTGAGTTGTTGCCAGCGATAACCCATGCGGGTGAAGTACTCTTGGGCGAGAATACCTCGATCGCTTTTGGTAACTTTTCCATCGGGGTAAACGCAATCCTGCCCACCGGCCGACATGCACGTACCTACTCATGCATGGGCGTCAATGAACTTCTCAAGAGATCATCTTTTGCCTATGTGTCCGCGACCGGAGTGCGAAGCGTTGGTCCGACGGCTGTGGAACTTGCCCGGTACGAGGGGTTCCCCGCGCATGCGGAGGCTGCCCATTACATCGTTCGACGGGCCGATCCTCGTGCGGACAGCTCAGAGGGTCCCTAGCGCGACCACCCCACGGCGCACCGCGTGCACTGCCTCCGCCGCCGTTGCCCCGATCGGGGAGTCTTCCCCGGCGACACTGCGGACCTGGTCCAGCGCGTCCAGCACCTGCCGGCACCACCGGACGAAGTCTCCGGCGGACAACTCAGCACCGTTGTTCTCGGCGGCCAGCAGCACCGCCGACAGGGACTCCCCGCGGGCCCACCGGTACACCGGCCAGACGAAACCCACCTCGGGTTCGCGGGTCTGCTCCAGGTGGTGCCGCCGTTCGTCGGCCTCCAGCTCCGCCCACAACCGCACGGTGGCCACCAGCGCATCGCTGACAGGGCCCGTGGGAACCCCAGGGGTGGTAGCGTCCCTGCGGGCCTCGTAGACCAGCGCTGAGATCACCGCGGCCAGCTCGGCGGGCGCCAGGTGATCCCAGATCCCGTGCCGCAGGCACTCTGCGGTGAGCAAGTCGGTCTCCGACCACAACCGTGCCAGCCGGTGACCGTGCTCGGTGAGCTGCTCGCCGAGCAGGTATCCACGCTCGGCCAGCAGTGCCCGGATCCGGTCGAACGTGCGGGCCAGGGAATGCGTCGTGGCCGCGACCTGCTGGCGCAGCGTGTTGGTCTCCTGCTCTAGCCGGTCGTAGCGCTCTGCCCATCGGGCGTGCGTCTCCCGCTCGTCGCAGCGGTGGCAGGGATGCGCCCGCAGCGCCCGGCGCAGCGCGGCTAACTCCGCGTCGCCAGCCGCTTGGCGGTACCGCCGGGCCCGCAGTGGCACCGCCAAGCCGGTCTCGTCCCGGGCCTGGTCTGCCGCATCACCGCGGCGGGCCAGCATCCGCTCCCGCTCGGAGATCCGCCTGCGCAGCCGGGCGTATTCGGCGAAGTCACCCAGGTGGCAGGCCATCGCCTCGGCGTAGCCCGCCAAGCTCTCGACGTTGCGCTCGATCCGCCGGGTCAGACCGACCACCGAGCGGTCCGCTTGGAACTGGGCGAATGACCGTGCCAGCAAAGCCCGCCCGGCGGCCACCCCGACCCGGTCGACCAGGTTGACGGCCATGTTGTAGCCAGGCCGGAACGAGCTGCGCAGCGGGTAGGTGCGGGTGGAGGCCAGGCCGGCCACCTGGGCCGGATCCACCACGCCCGGTTGCCACAGCACGACCGCATGGCCCTCGACGTCGATGCCGCGCCGCCCGGCCCGCCCGGTGAGCTGGGTGTACTCGCCGGGGGTGAGGTCCAGGTGCGCCTCCCCGTTGAACTTGACCAGCCGTTCCAGCACCACGGTGCGGGCCGGCATGTTGATCCCCAGCGCGAGGGTCTCGGTCGCGAACACCGCTTTGACCAACCCGCGGACAAACAGCTCCTCCACGGTCTCCTTGAACGCGGGCAGCATCCCGGCGTGGTGGGCGGCGATGCCCCGCTCCAACGCCTGGCGCCACTCCCAGAAGCCGAGCACGCCGAGATCATCCTCGGGCAGCTCGGCGGTGCGGGTGTCCACCACCTGGCGGGTCAGCTCAGACTCCTCGGGGGTGGTCAGTCGTAGCCCGCTGCGCATGCACTGGGCCACTGCGGACTCGCAGCCGGCTCGGCTGAAGATGAAGATGATCGCGGGTAGCAGGGCGTCACGGTCCAGCCGTGCCACGACGTCTACCCGGGACGGCCGCCGGAACCGGGGCCCGCCGCGGTGCGGGCGGTCCCACCCGCTGCGGCGCTCCAGCTCCTGCACGCGCCGGAGCAGGTGTGGCTCGACGGTGAGGCGACCGGCGCCGCCCGCCGCGCTGTTCCTGGCGAACAGGTCATACATCCGCGGACCGACCATCATGTGGTGCCCTAGGGGCACCGGACGGTGCTCGTCGAGGACCACCGCGGTGTTGCCGCGGACGTCGAGGAGCCACTCGCCGAACTCCTCGGCGTTGCTCACCGTGGCAGACAGGCTGACGAGCCGCACGCTGTCGGGGAGGTTGAGGATCACTTCTTCCCACACCGCCCCGCGGAACCGGTCGGCGAGGTAGTGCACCTCATCCAGCACGACATAGGCCAGCCCGTCGAGCGTGGACGACCCGGAGTAGAGCATGTTGCGCAGCACCTCGGTGGTCATCACGACCACCGGCGCACCCCCGTTGATCGAGGTGTCCCCGGTCAGCAGGCCAACGCTCTCCGCGCCGTGCTGGGCCACCAGATCGGTGTACTTCTGGTTGGACAGTGCCTTGATCGGCGTGGTGTAGAAGCATTTGCGGCGGTGCGCGAGCGCCAGGTGTACCGCGAACTCACCGATGACGGTCTTGCCCGCACCGGTGGGCGCGCAGACCAGCACTCCGTGCCCCTCCTCCAGCGCCTCGCACGCCGCACGCTGGAAGGAATCGAGCTGGAAGGGCAGCCCGCTGGCGAACTCGGTGAGGTGAGGCAGGGCGAGGCGTCGGTGAGCCGCCGGGTACGCCTCAGCGGGAGGGTTGGCCACTGTCCCAGGCTGTCACACCCCCAGTTGGTTGCTCTTCAAGTACTGCCAACCCGGCCATGGCGGGCTCTCAACCGCTGCCGACCTCGCCACGGCGCTCAGGCGACGACGGTGAGCGCACCGGGTTCGCAGCGCACGGTTACCGGCAGGGTGCCCTGCGGCTCCCCGTCGGCGTAGACGGGCCAGCGGTGCTCGCCGTCGATGTGCACGCTCACCCCCCGCAGGACGGTCACCTCCGGTTCGTGCACGTGGCCGCCAACCCGGAGCCGGGGAAAGACCCGCAACAGCCGGCGCCGGGTCGCCGCAGCGATGATGATCACGTCGAGCAGACCATCGGCCAGCGCGGCATCCGGGCAGATCCGCAACCCACCGCCGTAGCTGGATCCATTGCCGACCGCGACCAGGATCGCCTCCAGCTCCACCTCGGTCTGCCCCGCGCGCACCCGCACCGGCCGGGGAGTCAATGCGGCGAGCTCGGCCAGCACCGCCAGGTCATACCGGCGTGGCCCGGCCGGCCAGCGCATCGCGTTGGCTCGCTCACTCACCGCCGCATCAAAGCCAGTGCACAGCACCGTGGTGAAACAGGTCCCGCCGGTGAGCCGACCCAGATCGATCCGGCGCCGTCGCCCAGAGCGCAGTGCCTCGGTGACATGCCGGGCAGCGTCCAGCGGATCGACCGGGATGCCCAGCGCGGCCGCGAGGTCGTTGCCGGTCCCGCTGGGCAGCACGGCCAGCGCGGTGGCGGTGCCCGCGACGGCCCGCGCGGCCAGGCCTGCGGTGCCATCTCCGCCCAGCACGGCGAGCACCTCATCGCCCCGCGCCGCAGCCTGCGCGGCCAGCCTGCTGGTCGCCGCCGCATCGGCGGTCACCGTAGCGACCAGGTCGGGCACCGCGGCACGCAGCGTGCTGGCCACGGTGCCGGCCACCCGCGCCGCCGCACCGCGACCGGAAAGCGGGTTGACGATCAGCGTAGCGCGCACAACGCAGGATCATACGGCTCATCAGCGCTGGAGGTGCCTAGGTCACGTCGTCGTAGCAGGGTACCGCCTCATCCGGTGCCGAGGGCACGGGCTCCACCTGATGATCCAACGGGGAGGGCTCATCGGGGTCGAGATCGTCCCAGCCCTGCTCGGCTCGCCGGCGCGCGACGGTACGGTCATGCGCCCGCGCGATCAGCACCGAGATCTCGAACAGCACGACCAGCGCGCCGGCCAGGGCTATCATCGAGAACGGATCGTTGCCCGGGGTGGCGACTGCGGCCAGCACAAACAGCCCGAACAAGATACCCCGCTGCCAGCGTTTCAACTTCGCATACGGCAGCACCCCGACCCGGTTGAGCATCACCACCAGCAGGGGCAGCTCGAAGGTCAGGCCGAAAACCGTCAGCATGGTCAGCAGGAAATTGACATAGGACTGACCGGTCAACGCGGTCACGAACTGGCCGCTGCCGAGTTTTACCAAGAAGGACAGGCCAGTGGGCACCACGAAGTAGGCGAGGACGGCGCCCCCGGCGAACAGCGCGCTGGCCGCCCCGACGAAGGTCACCGCGAACTTACGTTCCTTGTCATAAAGGCCAGGCGTGATGAACGCCCATATCTGGTAGATCCAGATTGGGGAGGTTAACACGGCACCCGCCGCAGCGCCCAACTTCATGCGGAGGGTGAACACCTCAAACGGCGCGATCTGCAGTAATTGGCACCGGCCCGGGTTCGGGGTCAGCCGCAACGTGGAGGGCAGATCGCAGTACGGGCCCGTGAGCAGGTCTCCGAGGCTGGGCACACCGAATGGCGACACTCCCCACCAGATGAACCCGAGAATACCGCCCACGATGATCGCGCATACTGAGACGAGCAACCGGTAGCGCAGCTCGCGCAGGTGGTCCATGAAGGGCATGCGACCCTCCGGGTTCTCCCTGCGCCGACGGCCCGGTCGAGCTGGGAAACGTATCCCACTCACCAGTCGCTCCCCTCTCGTGCCGTGGGTGCGGGATTGATGCTACGCGGCCGGCGTTGAGGGGGAACTGCCCTCGTTGGGGTGTCCTCGTCGGGCCAGCTGCACCCGCAATGCCGCGATCCGCGTCGCCAGCAGGCCAGTGCCCTCGGCCCAGCGAGCGCGGCCGCAGTGCACCGTCCCGGCTAGCCGACGCGCCGCGCCGGCCAGCCAGACCAGCACCGAGAGCAGCACCACGGCACCCGCCGCCCCCACCAGTCCGCTGATCAGATAGGGCACGCTGATGACGTTAGCCTGTCTGGTGCGAGGGCAGGTGGTTGGACCTGCGGATCGCCGCGAGGGCCCGCTGCCGCACCGCCGCGGCCAGCTCGGCAGGTTCCCGGACCACGACGTCGGCGCCCAACCCCAGCACCAGGCGCACCATCCACCCGGTTTCGGCGTACCTCATCCGCACGGTGGCACTTCCCCCTTCGCCCTCGATCAGCTCCTCCACCGGGTAGTACTCGGCAACCCAGCGGGCGTCGGGGGCCAGGGTCAGCACGGCGAGGCGCTGATCGGGCTGGGCACGGAACAGCCCGGTGGAGCAGTCCGTGGGGCGGGCGTGCGGCGGGGGCATCGCCGGTTCGTCCAGGGTGGTGACGTGCTCGATGCGATCCAGCCGGAACAGTCGCACCTGTTCGGCGGAGCGGCACCAGGCCTCCAGGTAGCTGCGACCTTCGACCACGAGCAGGCGCATCGGGTCCACGGTGCGCTCACTGATGGTGTCCCGGGAGGGCGTGTAGTAACAGATGCGCAGCGCGCGGCGGCCCTCCAGCGCGTCGCGCACCACGGTGAGCGCGGCCTCTTCCCTGATCGTCAGGCCGACCACCACACCGTCGGCCTGACCCGCTGCAGCCTCGATCTTGGCCAGTGCCTGGCGCACCGACCCGGCGCCGGGCACACCAGGCGTCTCGGCCAGCGCCCGCAGCGCCACCACCAGCGCGGTCGCCTCCGTGCCGGACAGCCGCAGCGGGCGGCGCATCCCGGCATCGAAGGTGACGGTCACGGTGTCACCCTCAAAGGACAGGTCGATGAGGTCATCGGGCCCGTAACCGGGCAACCCGCACATCCACAGCAGTTCCAGGTCCCGGCGCAGCTGTCGGACCGTGACCGAGAAGTCGGCGGCCGCCTCCTCGATCAGCACGCCGGGTCGGGCCAGCAGGTAGGGCACCAGGGCCAGCAGCCGGGGCAACCGCTCGGTGGCCCCCGCCATCAGATGGCACTCCGTGAGACCACTGCCACCAGCCGGGCCCGCACCGCGGCAGCCAGTTCGGGGGGCTCCAGCACCACAGCGTCGGGCCCGAGTCCGGCTATCCACCGGGCGGCGACGTCATGACCCGGCAGCTCCACCGCCACCAGGTCGCCTGCGACTCCCTCCAGGGTCATCGTGCCCAGCACCCTCGCATGCCGGCGCAGGCCATGCGCGCGGCCCTCGGCCAGCCACAGCCGGGCTGGGTGCGCCACCGGCGGCGGTTCCGCGGAACCCGCCACGATTCCCAGCAGGTCTACTCCCGCTGGGCGCCGTACCGCCCCCGAGGCGCCGAGGGTGCGCACCGGACCGACGATCCGGGAGAGGCGAAAGCAGCGGGTCGCGTCCCGGTCCCGGTCGTGTCCCACCACGTACCAGCGGCCCTGCCAGGACACCACTCCCCACGGCTCCAGGGTGCGCGCCGTGGGCTGCACGGCGGGATGTTTGCGGTAGGGGAACCTCACGACCTGCCGGGCTTGGACCGCCGAGATCAACGGGATCAGCGCGGGATCGCTGGCCCGCACTCGTGGTTGCACGAGAGCTGACGGCTCAGCGTCCACCTCCACTCCCGCGGCCCGCAGCTTGAGCAGTGCGCCGTGCGCGGCCCCGGCCAGCTGTGGGGAATCCCACAGCCGGGCGGCCAACGCGACTGCGGCGGCTTCCTCGGGTTCAAGGTCGATGTCGGGCAGCTCGTAGTCCCGGCGCGCGATGCGGTAGCCCTCGCCAGCCTCGAGCCCCGGTGCCCGGCCGGTCTCTACGGGGACGCCCAGTTCCCGCAGCTCAGCCTTGTCTCGCTCAAACATCCGGAAGAACGCCTCGTCGGAGGGGGCGTCGGCGTAGCCGGGCACGATCCGCCGGAGGCGTTCGGCGGGCAGGTACTGCCGGCTGGACAGCAAGCACAGCACCAGGTTGATCAGACGCTCGGCGCGGGCGGATGACACGGGGTGCAGCCTAGCTACAGCGACGCTATGAGCCTCTCCACCCGCTCGTCCACGGCACGGAACGGGTCCTTGCACAACACGGTGCGCTGGGCCTGGTCGTTGAGCTTGAGGTGAACCCAGTCGACGGTGAAGTCGCGGCCTGCCGCCTGGGCAGCGGCGATGAAGTCGCCACGCAGCTTGGCTCGGGTGGTGGCGGGCGGGGTGTCCTTGGCGGCCTCGATCTCGCCGTCGTCGGTCACCCGGTCGACCAGCGCCTTGCGCTGGAGCAGGTCGAAGAGGCCGCGGCCGTGGCGGATATCGTGGTAGGCGAGGTCCAGTTGCGCGATTCGCGGGTTGGACAGGTCCATCCGATGCTTGGCTCGGTAGCGTTCCACCAGCCGGTGCTTGATCGCCCAGTCGATCTCACGGTCGATCAGGCCGAGATCCTGCCGCTCGACCGCGCCCAGCGTGCGATCCCACAGCTCCATCACCCGGTCGGTCAGTGGATCGCTTCCCCGGCGGGCGACGTGATCTGCGGCGCGCGCGTAGTACTCCCGCTGGATCTCCAACGCGGAGGCCTCGCGGCCGCCGGCCAGCCGCACCCCGCGCCGGCCGGTGAGGTCGTGGCTGATCTCACGGATCGCCCGGATCGGGTTGTCCAGGGTGAAGTCGCGAAACGCCACTCCTTCCTCCACCATCTCCAAGACCAGGTTGGCGGTGCCCACCTTGAGCAAGGTGGTCACCTCGGACATGTTCGAGTCACCGACGATCACGTGCAGGCGACGGTACCGTTCGGCGTCGGCGTGCGGCTCATCCCGGGTGTTGATGATTGGGCGGGAACGGGTCGTCGCCGAGGAGACTCCCTCCCAGATGTGCTCAGCCCGCTGCGACAGGCAGTACACCGCGCCGCGGGGTGTCTGCAGCACCTTGCCCGCACCGCAGATCAGCTGCCGGGTGACCAGGAAGGGCAACAGCACATCGGCGATCCGCGAGAATTCCCCCGCCCGAGCTACCAAATAGTTCTCGTGGCAGCCGTAGGAGTTACCCGCGGAGTCGGTGTTGTTCTTGAACAGGAAGATGTCTCCCCCGATGCCCTCGTCGGCCAGCCGCCGCTCGGCATCCACCAGGAGGTCCTCGAGAATCCGCTCACCGGCCTTGTCATGGGTCACCAGCTGGATCAGGTCGTCGCACTCGGCGGTGGCGTACTCGGGGTGCGATCCCACGTCGAGGTAGAGCCGGGAGCCGTTGCGCAGGAAGACGTTGGACGAGCGACCCCAGGAGACCACCCGGCGGAACAGATAGCGGGCGACCTCATCTGGCGACAATCTGCGCTGGCCGTGAAAGGTGCAGGTGACTCCGAACTCGGTCTCGATACCGAAGATCCGACGCTGCATGCCTCCCAGCCTAGGCCGCCGGGGCCATCCTGGAGGCCGTCCGTACGGGCTCACTTAGGCGGTAACCGTGCCGCGCTGGTGGCGGAGAGTAGCGCACGGGATCCCGCGTTGCCCTCGGTCAGGTGCCGTTGCTGGGTCCACCATCGGTGGACGTGCCGTTCGTGCCCTCGGCGGGTGGAGTCTCGACGCTGGTGAGCAGCGCGGTGAGGGCCGTGCCGGTGATGCGGCGGAACGCGCGGCGCGGACGGGACCGGTCCAGGACCGCAACCTCCAGCTGGCCGACGCCCAAGGTGCGGGTGCCGGCGCCATCGACGCTGGTGGAGACCGAACTCAGGGCACTCACCGCGGCAGCGACGGCCTCCGCGGTGTCCATGTCCTGCCGGAAGGACTCCTTGAGCGCCGTGGAGATGACCTCGGCCTGACCGCCCATCACGACGAAGTCCGGCTCATCACCGATGGAACCGTCGTAGGTCAGGTGGTAGAGCTGATCGGAATCCGGACCGGCGCCCACCTCGGCGACGCACAGCTCCACCTCGAAGGGCTTCTGCTGTTCGGAGAAAATCGTGCCGAGAGTCTGCGCGTAGGTATTGGCCAGGGCGCGTCCGGTGACATCACGCCGATCGTAGGAGTAGCCGCGGACGTCGGCGTGCCTGATCCCGGCTTGGCGCAGCGCCTCGTATTCGTTGTACCGGCCGACGGCGGCGAAACCGATCCGATCGTAGATCTCCGAGATCTTATGCAGCGCAGTGGACAGGTTCTCGGCGACGAACAGCACCCCGCGTGAGTAACTGAGCACGACGACACCGCGGCCCCGGGCGATGCCTTTGCGGGCGAGCTCCGAGCGATCGCGCATGATCTGCTCGACCGAGGCGTAGAACGGCATCGTCACAGCGGGAACTCCTGGGTGGAGACGGACTGGAGCGGGAAGGACGAGGGTAGCCTCAGCCGCCAGGCTTGCGCTTGCGGGCTTCCACCACCAGGTCGGCGACCTGGCCGGCCTGCTCATCGGACATCCGGACGGCCCCATCCGCGGCGGTGACCGTGATCACCACCGGGTAGATCCGGCGGATGGAATCCAACCCCCCTGTCGCGCTGTCCTCGTCGGCGGCGTCGTGCAAGGCTTCCATGGCAGCCCGGACTGCGGCATCGGCCTCCATCATCGGGTCATACAGCTTTTTCAACGATGAGCGGGCGAACAGCGAGCCTGAGCCCACCGCGTAATAACCAAGCGTCTCGTCGTATCGGCCGCCGACGACGTCGTAGGAGACGATCCGGCCAGCCTGCTCCGTGTCGGGGGAATCAAGATCGTAGCCGACGAACAGCGGCACCGCCGCTAGCCCTTGCATGGCGCCTTCAAGATTGCCCCGAACCATGCCGGCCAGTTTGTTGGCTTTGCCGTCTAGGGTCAGCGGCACCCCCTCGATCTTCTCGTAGTGCCGCAGTTCGACAGCGAATAAGCGCACCATTTCCAGGGCGATACCGGCAGTCCCTGCGATACCCACCGCAGAGTAGTCGTCGACAACGAATACTTTCTCCATATCACGCTGGGCGATGAGGTTACCCCGGGTCGCCCGGCGGTCCCCCGCGATGAGCACCCCGCCACTGAAGGTGACCGCCACGATGGTCGTGGCGTGCCGGCTGTCCACCGGTTCAAGGCCAGCCGGCACGCCGCTCACCCGGCGCCCGGGTAACAGGTCAGGGGACGTCGCGGCGAGGAAATCCGTGAACGACGAGCTACCCACCGCAAAGTACGCCGCCGGCAGAGCCGCTCCCGGATAGCGCCCGACCGAGGACTGGTCCATCGGCTGTGATCGTCTCCTTGCTCCCGTTGTGACAGTCCCTCGCTGCCCCAACCATGATGCCCGGCCCGCTCGGGTGGCCTGTCACTGGCCACCCTTCTGGACATAGGCCCGGACGAAGTCTTCGGCGTTCTCCTCAAGCACATCGTCGATTTCGTCAAGGATTGCGTCCACGTCCTCACCGAGCTTCTCCCGACGTTCCTGGCCAGCTGGCGCACCGTCGGTCATCTCGTCGTCTCCGCCGCCGCCTTGACGCTGTACCTTCTCCTGGGACATTTCGCCTCCCGGACCGAGTTGTCTCTGCCCAAACAGTACCCAGCAACACCGACAACCGCTCCCAGGCCAGTCGGGTGGTCAGCCCTGGGTGAGCGCTGCCACCAGTTCCGCAGCCGTGTTCGAAGCGTCCAGCAGCGCGCCGACGTGCGCGCGGGTACCCCGTAACGGTTCCAGGGTCGGGATACGGACCAGGGATTCCCGACCAAGATCGAAGATGACCGAGTCCCAGGATGCCGCGGCCACCTCCGTGGCGTAGCGCTCCAGACACCG
>Ga0213881_10000961_pt1 | contig 14964 bp, 15 predicted proteins | sample BarmaccoBMER_R08_FD_160104 | JGI IMG/M metagenome (GOLD analysis project Ga0213881, IMG submission 160104) | Barbacenia macrantha exposed rock microbial communities from rupestrian grasslands, the National Park of Serra do Cipo, Brazil - ER_R08 ... | reverse complement strand
GTCCCGAGGCGCTGGCGAGCGAGTGGCCGTGGAGATGTGAGTAACTGATGTCGAGTAACGAAATCAAGTAACGAACGAGTGACACAGTCGAAGAACCAAAAGAGGCGGCTACCGCCCGAGCTGGGAGCGATCCGATGACCACGCTGCGCGAAAGCACCGAGCAAGCCGGGATCGGTCGCGGTGGCGGTCTCACCGAGAACGACCCGATCACGGTGGAGACCGATGTGCACTCAGCCGAGCGATCGGCGGCCCCACCCGCGCCCCCGAGGACGCCGAGGACGCTAGCCGCAGCGGGCGATCTGTTGCGCGCGTTGGCCGCGCCGGTCCGCATTGCTATCGTGCTGCAGCTGCGTGAATCCGAGCGCTGTGTGCACGAGCTGGTCGACGCGCTCGGCGTCACCCAGCCTCTGATCAGCCAACATCTGCGAGTACTCAAAGCCGCCGGGGTGGTAGAGGGCGCGCGACACGGCCGGGAGGTGATCTACCGCTTGGTGGACGAACATCTAGCGCACATCGTGGTGGACGCGGTGGCGCACGCGGAGGAGGAGCGCAGGTGACCGCTTTGAGCGCCAGTCAGCAAGGCACCAACCCCAACCGTCCCCCACGGGCGACCCGACAACGGGCGGCCGTGTCGGAGTTGCTGGACCGGTTGGACGGTTTCCGGTCCGCTCAGGAAATTCATGAAGAGCTGCGCCGGGGTGGCCAGGGCATCGGGCTGACCACCGTCTATCGGACCCTGCAGGCCTTAGCGGAATCCGGTGAACTGGACGTATTGCGGGCGGACAACGGTGAGGCCGTGTACCGGCGCTGCTCCGATCATCACCATCATCATTTGGTGTGCCGGGAATGCGGGCGAACCGTCGAGGTGGAAGGTCCGGCGGTGGAGAGCTGGGCGCAACGAGTCGCGAGCGAACACGGCTTCTCCGAGCTCAGCCACACCGTGGAGATCTTCGGGCGATGCCCGGCCTGCGCGGTCCGCTCCAGTACCTAGCGAATCAGCACCCAATGCGTCAGCGGCCGGCATGCGCGGCCAGCAGCTCGATCCGCAGCTGCGAAGCGTTGGACACCACCAGCATGAGCAGGGTACCCATCGCCTCCACGCCCAGACCGGCGGCCGGGAAGACGTAACGCAGGGTGATGTCCCAGCCGTGCTCGCTACGTATCGCGCCCAGCGTTCCGAACAAGCCCTGCCCGGCCCGCTCGGCCAGCCGCAGGGGTACCTCGGAGTCGCCGGGGAGATCCCACGCCACCACGCAGGTGAGGCTGAGCACCTCCAAACCCTCGGACAGCTCCATGCCTTGCAGCGCGCACGGCACCTCGCCGTGTCGGAACGACAGGGCGCCGTCGTGGTCCTCACGCACGTCGTGGAAACGCTCCAGTGCCTCCTTCGCGACAGCGAGCAGAGTCATGCCCGCCCCCCAGCAGAAACTCGATCCGCGGCGCCACCGAAGCGGCGCTGCCGGCCGGCGTAGATTTCACACGCCCGCCAGATATGACGGCGATCGAAGTCGGGAAACAAGGTGTCCAAGAAGACCATCTCCGCGTAGGCCGACTGCCAGAGTAGGAAGTTTGACGTGCGTTGCTCACCGGAACTGCGTACAAACAGATCGACATCGGGCATGTCCGGCTCGTCGAGGTAACGGGCCAGCATTCGCTCGTCCACCCGTTCAGGGTTGACCCTGCCGGCGGCCGCCAGCCGGGCGATTTCCCGCGCGGCGTCCGCGATCTCGGCCCGACCACCATAGTTGACGCACATGGTGAGCGTGAGGACGTCGTTACCAACGGTCTTCGCCTCGGCAATCTCCAGCTCACGCAACACGCTGCGCCACAGGCGGGGTCGCCGGCCCGCCCACCGTATCCGCACCCCCATCGCGTGCATCTCGTCGACCCGCCGACGGATGACGTCCCGGTTGAAACCCATCAGGAAGCGAACCTCGTCCGGACTGCGCTTCCAGTTCTCGGTGGAAAAGGCATAGGCCGACAACCAGCGAACGCCGAGCTCGATGCAGCCACGCACCACGTCCATCAGGGCGGCTTCACCGCGTCGGTGGCCATCAGTGCGGGGCAGTCCCCGGGCGTTGGCCCACCGGCCGTTGCCGTCCATGACCAGGGCGATGTGCCGAGGGACCTGCGCGGCCGGGATATTCGGGGGTCGGGCTCCGGACGGATGCGGGTCGGGCGGCTGGACGACGGACACGGCCGCGAGCCTACGGGCAGCCACCGGGGACGTCGTCGCCTGTACTAGCCTGCCACCGGCCTGAAACCGGCCAGCCGTCGTCTCAAGCCAGGTGGAAGCCCGCGACCGCGAGATCGGTCCCATACCGCGCCAAAGACCAGTCACGATCGCTCAGCACAACAGGTCAAATTAGATCGACTACCTGCGCGGGATCAAGCGGATTGCTGATGTGTTATGTACGATCCACCAGCGGCAGCGAACGCAGCTGGCGCTCCAGGTGCCACTGCAGATGTGCCGCCACCAGGCCCGATGTATCCCGGCGGGCGGGGGTTCCCGCCGCGTTCGCCACCAGCCATTCCCCGCGCAGTAGCGCTTCCAACAGCTGGAACGTTCCCGGGGAGGGATTCACCGACCCGGCCGGGCGGCACCGACCGCACACCGCGCCACCGGCCGGCACGCTGAACGACTGATGTGGCCCCGGCTCGGCGCATCGCGCGCATTCGGTGATTGCCGGCGCCCACCCAGCGTAACCCATGGCCCGCAGCAGGAACGCGTCCAACACCAGACGCGGGTCACGGTCTCGTCCAGCCAACGCCCGCAGCGCACCGACCACCAGCAGATACAGCCTCAGCGCCGGCTCGCCCTCCTCAGCGGTTAGCCGATCGGTGGTCTCCAGCACCGCACACCCAGCGGTGTAGCGCGGATAGTCACCGATTAGGCCAGCACCGAACGCGTCCACGGTTTGCGCCTGGGTCACCACGTCCAGAGTGTGACCGGTGTAGCACTGCAGATCAACATGGTTGAACGGCTCCAGCCGCGCGCCCCAACGGGATCGGATCCGCCGGACCCCTTTAGCGACCGTGCGGACCTTGCCGTGCCGGCAAGTGAGCAGAGTGACAATACGGTCGGCTTCCCCCAACTTCTGCACCCGCAGCACCACACCCGTGTCCCGCCACAGCGCCACCGCTACCTCAGCCAACCCAGGAGACAAGCAATATGTCTACCCGTCGATCATAATCGAGCACAAGGCGCCGCCACTGACAGTCAAAATCTGCCGCGTCTTCAGGCGTCAGCGCCCGCCTAATCTGGGCCGGAGAGGCGTCCGCAAACGGCGGACGGTCTGGCTCCAGCGGCTGGGCCGCGGCTGCGGTCATGAGGGACACGGTAGCCGGTGCCGCAACGCCACCCGAACATGGCGAGCTAAATATCACGGGGCTAAAAGCCCAACCGGCGCAGCTGCTTCGGGTCCCGCTGCCAATCCTTGGCGACTTTGACATGCAACTCGAGGTAGATCTTGGTGCCGAGCAGAGCCTCGATCTGTTGGCGCGCGGCGGTACCGACTTCTTTGAGCCGCGCCCCGCCTTTGCCGATGATGATCCCCTTCTGGCTGTCGCGTTCCACGTAGAGCACCGCGTGCACGTCCAGGAGGTCGTCACGGCCGTTGCGCGGGACCATCTCCTCGACCAGCACGGCCAGCGAGTGCGGCAACTCGTCGCGCACACCCTCCAGCGCGGCTTCCCGGATCAGCTCGGCGACCAGGGTGGACTCCGGCTCATCGGTCAGCTCGCCGTCGGGATACAGCGGCGGTCCTTCCGGCAAGCGAGCTATCAACAGCTCAGCGACCGTGGCCACTTGGAAGCCGTCGACGGCCGAGCACGGCACGATCTCGGCGAAGTCCATCAGCGCGTTCAGCTGGGTAAGCCGCTGTGCTATCTGGCCGGTCGAGGACAGGTCGGTTTTGGTGACGATCCCGATCACCGGGGTGCGGCGGGCCACGGTACGCAGCTCGCTCACGATGAACTCGTCGCCACGCCCGACTGGAACGTCGGCCGGCACACAGAAGCCGATCACATCAACCACCGCCCAGGTTTCCCTGACCACGTCATTGAGCCGCTGGCCGAGCAGGGTTCGTGGCTTGTGCAAGCCCGGGGTGTCGATCACGATAAGCTGCGCATCCGGGCGGTGCAGGATGCCTCGGATGGCGTGGCGGGTGGTTTGCGGACGGCTGGAGGTGATGGCCACCTTCCCGCCGACCAGCGCGTTGGTCAGAGTCGACTTGCCGGCGTTGGGTCGGCCGACGAAACAGGCGAACCCCGAGCGGTGCTCGGTGGTGGGAGTGCTCGCCGGGGTGCTCATACTCACCGCGCCACCGGGACGTGGTGCTCGCCGATCAACCGGGCGGCGATCTCCCGCCCGATCGGCAGCGCGGCGGTGGCCGCTGGGGACGGCGCGTTGAGTACGTGCAACACGGCGGCATCACCGGGCCCGCCGTCAGTGGCGAAACCGTCGGTGATAAACAAGAAGTCGTCCACCAGACCGCCGTCGAAACGCACGGCCTGCGCCCGTACCCCAGCGCCGGCCGGCACCAGGTCGGCGGCCCGCACGTCCGGCAGCATTCGCCGCACCCGGGCGGCCATCACCTCCCGCGACAGTGAGCCCCGTACCTCGGCGACAGCGTGACGCCAGTACCGAAGAGCCAACCGATACAGCCCGGGAAAAGCCAGCGTGGTGGCCAGCTCGCGAACACGTACGGTCGACCACCGGTAGCCCTCTCTGGCCAGCGCGAACACAGCGTTCGGCCCGACGTGTACCTGCCCATCCACGCCCCGGGTGGCGTGCACCCCGAGGAATGGCAGCGCCGGGTCGGGCACCGGATACACCAGCTCGCGCACCTGCTCCGCCACCGCCTCACGCAGCCGGGCGTACTCGCCTCGGAACGGCACGATCCGCACGCCAGGCCGCAGCCCGCTACGCAGCGCCAGTTCATCACTGCGCAGTCCGGCACAGGCCACCGCACACCCACCGAGCAGATCCCCGCGTTCAGTGTGCGCCACGACATCAGCGCGCCGGCGGGTGAGTCGCAGCACCGGCCGGTTGAGCAGCAGCTGGCCGCCTTCGGCCACGAACAGCTCAGCCAGTTTCTCCGCGACCAGCCGAAAGTCACACACCCCCGCGCCGGGCACGTGTAACGCCGCCAGCGCGCGCACCGCTGGTTCACGGCGACGGACCTGCGCGGGACCCAGCTCGTGGCACTCCACCCCGTTGGCCAGCCCCCGCCGGGCCAGCTCGGCCAGCCGGGGCAACTCCGCCAGCTCGGTGGCGACCACCAGCTTGCCGCCGATCCGGTGCGGCAGATCGTGCGCCCGGCAGAAGGCGACCGTTTCGTCCCGGCCGGCCACCGCCAGCCGCGCCTTGGCACTGCCTGGCTGGTAGTACAGCCCAGAGTGGATCACTCCGGAATTGTGCCCACTTTGCGCGGCCGCCACCGTCGGCTGCGCTTCCAGGACGGCCACCGTCAGCCCTCGGCGGCGCAGCTCACGCGCGGTCGCCAGCCCGACGATGCCGCCGCCGACCACGACGACGTCGTACCGTGGCGTACTCATGTCATGGCCGCAGGACGCCACGCACCGCGCCCGACTCATCGGCGAGCAGCACCGGCGCCCGTGGTCCGAGCTCACGAACAGCGGCCAACGACGTCAGGTCAGGTTCGTGGCCGTCGACGCTGACCATCGCGGCCGCCTCGAGCCTCAGCGCACCGCTGGACACCGCCGCCGCGACCGCCGCCTGCAGCGCGCTCAACCGCAACGATGGGAGCTCAACGGTCGCCGCGGCGTAGGTTCGCCCGTCGGTGTCTCGCACCGCGGCGCCATCGGGAGCTCCAACTCGAGCCCGAGTGGAGCGCGCCAAGGTGACGATCTTTGCGTCCTCGGGATCCAGCTTGGGCACTGTTGCCTCCGAGTCAGCTGGGCACATCACTTCCCTCTCGCTCACGATCTCGATCTGGCTCTGGCTCTGGCTCTGGCTCTGGTTCTGGCGTCGAGCTGGCGCCATCGGGTCCGTTCGCGGGTTGACGTATCGGGCTCACCAGTACGGTGGTGATCCGAATTCGGCCGCGAGCGTCCTTGCCGCCTTCGGCGAGCAGCCGCAGCCCGGCGACCTCGGCGCAGGCCCCCGGCAACAGCACCCGTCCCAGCCGCTGGGCCACCAGGCCGCCGACGGTGTCCACATCGGCCGTCGCCAGTTCGTTGGCCATCTCCACGCCGAACAGCTCCCCCAGCTCAGCCACCGGCAGCCGAGCGGCGACTCGCAAGGTGTACTCGTCGACCGGCTGCACCGGCGGAATCTCTTCGGTGTCGTATTCGTCGGTGATCTCGCCGACGATCTCCTCCAGGATGTCCTCGATGGTGACGACCCCAGCGGTGCCGCCGTATTCGTCGACCACGATCGCCATGTGGTAGCGGCTGCGCTGCATCTCCTTGAGCAGCTCATCCACCGGCTTGGAGTCGGGCACGAACACCGGCGGTCGCATCACCTCGACCACGCCGCGTTCCGGTTCGCCGTTCTGCACGCTGGCCGCCAGGTCCTTGAGGAAGGCCACCCCGATGATGTCGTCCACGCCGTCGCCGAGCACCGGAATCCGGGAGTAGCCGCTGCGCAGCGCAAGCGTGAGGGCGTCGTGCACGGTCTTGTCCCGCTCGATCCAAACCAAGTCGGTCCGAGGCACCATCACGTCCCTAGTGGGCGTATCGCCGAGCTCGAACACTGAATGGATCATCTGTCGCTCGTCCTCGGCGACCACGCCGCGCGCACCGGCGAGGTCGACCGCCTCGCGCAGCTCAACCTCGGAGGAGAACGGCCCTTCCCGGAACCCACGACCGGGAGTGATCGCGTTTCCGACCAGGATCAGCAACCGGGTCAGCGGGCCAAGCAGAGCGGCCAACGCCCGCACCGGCGCCGCCAGCAGCAGTCCACTACCGTAAGGGTGTTGGCGGCCGATAGTGCATGGCCCGACCCCGATCAGGACGTAATCAACCACTACCATGATCGAACCGGCCACCACCGCCCCCAGCCCGACCGGCTTGACCAGCCGAACCGCGACCATGGTGGCCAATACGGTGGCCACCGTCTCACACGTCAGCCGAAGCAACAATAGCAGGTTGACGTATCGGGGGCGGTCGGCCAGCACGGCGGCCAGCTGCCGCGACCCGGCCCGGCCCGCCCGGACCAGGGCGTCCACTCTGGCTCGGGAAACGGTGCCCAACGAAGCGTCCGCGGCGGCGAACAACCCGGCCAACGGGACCAGCATGACCGCCAGCACGATCTGCCAGACAATGTCCGCGGTCATGTCGGACCGCCGCGGCGCTCACGGCTATGGGGTTCCTCGAGCCCAGCGGTATCCAGCACATGGGAATCCGCGCGGCGCTGGCGCTGGCGTATCTCGGCCTCGGCACGGGCCGCGCGCCAGCTGCCCAGCAGCTGGTTCTGCAGGGCAAACATCTCCCGTTCCTCGGCTTCGTCGGCGTGGTCGTAGCCGAGTAAGTGCAGCACGCCGTGCACGGTGAGCAGGTGGAGTTCGTCGGCGAGTCCGTGCCCGGCTTTGCGTGCCTGCTCCCTGGCGAACGCCGGACACAGCACGATGTCGCCGAGGATGGATTCTGGATCGTCTAGCGAGTCCGGCCGGCGGGTGGCGTCCAGCTCGTCCATCGGGAACGACATCACGTCGGTCGGACCTGGCTCGTCCATCCAGCGCTCGTGCAGCTCGGCCATGACGTCCAGCTCGACCAACAGCACACTCAGCTCGGCAAGCGGGTTAACCCGCATCGCGTCCAGCGCGAAACGCGCCACCGACACGATCAACTTCTCGTCCACGGATACGCCGGACTCGTTGCAGATCTCGATACTCAATGCTCGGCTCCGCTCGCTGGCACTCAACGACGACGGCGGCGGTCCGCCCGGTTCGGCACCAGCCGCCTGGTCGGTTCCTGGGTGGCATCCCAACGGGCATACGCATCGACAATCTCTGACACCAACCGATGGCGTACCACGTCGGTGCTGGTCAACTGGGCAAAGTGGACATCGTCGATCCCGCCGAGGATCTCTTGCACCACCAGTAACCCGGACCGCGCCCCGCCGGACAGGTCGATCTGGGTGACGTCCCCGGTGACCACGACCTGAGAACCAAAACCCAGTCGGGTCAGGAACATCTTCATCTGCTCGGGCGTGGTGTTCTGCGCCTCGTCCAAGATGATGAACGCGTCGTTTAGGGTACGCCCACGCATGTAAGCCAGCGGAGCCACCTCGATCGTGCCAGCGGCCATCAGCTTCGGGATCGACTCCGGGTCGATCATGTCGTGCAGCGCGTCGTACAGCGGACGCAGGTACGGGTCGATCTTCTCGTACAGCGTGCCAGGCAGGAACCCGAGGCTCTCCCCCGCCTCGACGGCGGGGCGGGTCAACACGATCCGGTTGACCTGTTTGGCCTGCAGTGCCTGGACCGCCTTCGCCATGGCCAGGTAGGTCTTGCCGGTACCGGCAGGGCCGATCCCGAACACGATGGTGTGTCGATCGATCGCATCGACATAGCGCTTCTGGTTCAGCGTCTTCGGTCTGATCGTGCGGCCCCGACGGGACAGGATGTCAAGACTGAGCACCTCGGCCGGGGATTCTCCTTCGGCCTGCTCGTCGGTCAACATGGCCACGGTACGCCGAACCGCGTCCGGGCCGAGCTGCTGACCCCGCTCCGCCAGGGTTATCAGCTCACCGAATACTCGCTCGGCGAAAGCGACCTCCGCCGGCGGACCGCTCAGGGTGAGCTCGTTGCCCCGGACGTGGATGTCGGCTTCGAGCAGGTTTTCGGTGGTGCGCAGGTTTTCGTCTCGGGAACCGAGCAGCGCCAGCAGCGCCGACTCAGGCACGGTAATCCGGGACTGCGCGGAGGACCCGGAGATGGACTGGCCCGGTTGACTACCGGCCACGTGGAATGCTGCCCTGCTTTCTTGCCTGCTCGACGCTGCCTTGTGGATGTCGCTGCCCCTTAGATGTCACTGCCCTGAAGATGTTTTTAGTGAGGCGGGTTGACGTGCAGGGTCATGTTAGCGGCAGGCCCCGACAAAAGCTGTCGACTAGTGGAGACTAGAGCTGATTGACTGATCTGAGTCGCGGGTGCCGGGCCAGCGCCCGGAGGCCGAGCTTGCTTCCCCCTGATGCGCTTCCCACCGACGGGTGAGCGCACCGAGCGCACCGAGCGCCACCGCCGCGGCGGTGGAAGCACGCAACACCTCGGGCCCCAGCCGCACCGCTCGCGCGCCGGCCGCCGTCAGCGCCGCCAGCTCGCCGTCGCTCAGACCACCTTCGGGACCGACCACGACCAGCAGCTGCGCCACCTCACGAAGCTCCGCGACAACCTGGGCTATCGGCGTTGTCGCCGCCTCGTGCAGCAGCAGCGCCGCTCCCGTCGGCTCGCGCAGCCGCGAACACCGGGCGACCAGGTCTTGGGTGTTCACCGGCGCACCAATCTCGGGCAGCCAGGCCCGTCGAGACTGCTTGCTGGCGGCAACCGCCGTCGCACGCCAGCGAGCCAGGGCTTTCACCCCGCGTGCCCCTTCGTCCCAGCGCACGACACAGCGCACGGCCCGCCACGGCAGCACTTCGTCGACCCCGGCTTCGGTGGCTAGCTCGACGGCCAGCTCGCCCCGCTCGCCTTTGACCAGCGCCTGCGCCAGAGTCACCGTCGGGATCGACCGGGGCGTCCACTCACGCTTCGTGATCCGGATATCTAGCGCGTCTCGCCGTACGGCGACGACTTCGCCAATCGCCCTGGTCCCTCGGCCGTCACCAAGTAACAACAACTCGCCGACCTGTATCCGCCGCACGGTGGCGGCATGTCGACCCTCCGGGCCGGTCAGCTCGGCGTGTTCGCCCGCCGGCAGCTGGTCAACCAGAAACAGCGGTGGGGTGCTCACATGCTCACCGGCCGCGATCCTGGCGCCTAGCTCACCGGCTGCCTCGGGGACCGCGCAGCCGCGAGAACAGTCCACCGCCGTTACGCGCGCTCATGGCCGCGTCGGTTTGCTCCTCGCCGCGCAGCACGGCCAGCTCGCGCAACAGCTCGATCTGCCTGGCATCCAACCTGGTCGGGGTGAGCACTTCGATGTGCACCATCAGATCGCCACGTCCATCGACGCGACCGGTCGAGCGCAGCCGAGGCAGGCCTCGGCCCCGCAAGGTTCGCACGGTACCGGTCTGTGTGCCTGGCTCGATATCCAGGTCAAGCTCCTCGTCCTCGAAGAGGCTGGGCAAACGCACCGTGGTACCCAAGGCCGCCGCCGTCATCGGCAACGGCAGCACGCAGTGCAAGTCGACGCCCTCCCTGGTGAAGACGTCGTGCGGGGCCTCCTCGACCTCCACATAGAGGTCCCCCGCCGGCCCACCGCCGGAACCAACCTCGCCTTGGCCGGCCAGCCGCACCCGCATGCCGTCGGTCACCCCCGCCGGCATCTTGACGGTCACCGACCGGCGAGCGCGCACCCGGCCGTCGCCGCCGCACTGCCGGCACGGCTCGGGGATCACCTGCCCGAGGCCCCGGCAGGTCGGGCACGTGCGGTTGGTGACGACCTGGCCGAGGAACGAGCGCTGCACGCTCTGAACTTCTCCTCGGCCACCGCAGGTGTCACATCGTGCCGGTGAGGTGCCCGGTGCGCAGCCGGACCCGGTGCACTGGCTGCACAACACGGCGGTGTCAACGGTGAGCTCTTTGGTCAGCCCGGTCGCGCACTCCTCGAGCGTCAAGCGCATCCGGATCAACGCATCCCCACCGGGCTGCACCCGGCTGCGCGGGCCCCGCCCGGTGGCACCACTCGCGGTACCGAAGAAGGCATCCATGATGTCGCCAAGACCACCGAACCCGGCGAACGGGTCGCCACTTCGGCCGGCTCCGTTGTCCAGCGGATCGCCGCCGAGGTCGACGATGCGCCGCTTCTCGGGGTCGGACAGAACCTCATAGGCGGTGCTGACTTCGGCAAAACGCTCTCGCGCCCCGGGATCGGGGTTGACGTCCGGGTGTAACTCGCGAGCGAGTTTGCGGTATGCCCGCTTGAGCTCGTCCTGGCCAGCATCCCTGCCGACTCCCAGGATCCCGTAGTAGTCCCTGGCCACCCTTGCGTTCCCCATGTCCTTCTCGAAAGCTCCCACTATCTAGGCTCGGTGGCACCGCGCCTGTCTAATCCAATGAAACTCAGCGGCCGGCCAACGCTTCACCCACGTACCGGGCCACCGCGTGTACGGCGGCGATGGCACCCGGGTAGTCCATCCGGGTAGGACCGACCACGCCCAGTCCCCCCACCAGCATCTCACCAGGACCGTATCCAACGGAAACCACCGAAGTGGAACGCATCTCTTCGGCCTCGTTCTCGTTGCCGATGCTCACCCGCACCTCAGGCGACGTGTGCGCGGAAGCAAGTAGCTTGAGGACGACTACCTGCTCCTCCAACGCCTCCAGTATCTGGCGCAGAGAACCGGGAAAATCGGCCACATTGCGGGTCAGGTTGGCGGTACCGCCCAGCATCAGACGCTCCTCCGGGTGTTCCACTAGCGCGTCGATCAGCACCATAGCCAATGTGGTGACCTGATCACGAAGATCGTTTGGCGCCCTTTCCGGCAACTCGGCCACCAGCGCGGAGGCATCCGCCAAGCGCCGGCCCATCATGGCCGCGCTCAGCATGGTCCGGATTCGGCTCACCGAGTCCTCGCTGAGCACCTCACCGACCTCGACAATCCGCTGGTCGACCCGTCCGCTGTCGGTGATCAGCACCAGCATCATCCGAGCCGGAGTCAGGGCGACCAGCTCGACGTGCCGTACCGTAGACCGGGTCAGTGTGGGGTACTGGACCACCGCGACCTGACGGGTGAGATGGGCGAGCAACCGCACGCTGCGCCGCAGTACGTCATCCAAGTCCAGCGCGCCAGCCAGGAAGGATTGAATAGCTTTGCGCTCGGCGCTGGACAACGGCTTGATCTGACTGAGCCGGTCCACAAAGCGCCGGTAGCCCTTGTCGGTCGGAATCCGGCCAGCGCTGGTGTGTGGCTGGGCGATATAGCCGTCGTCTTCCAGCGCGGCCATGTCGTTGCGGACCGTCGCGCTGGACACCCCGAGGTTGTGGCGCTCCACGATCGCTTTGGACCCGACTGGTTCCTGAGTGGCGACATAGTCCGCGACGATCGCACGCAGCACCTCGAACCGGCGCTCCTCGGCGTTCACCTCCACGTCACCTCTTCCTCACCCCCAACCATGCCAACGGTCCCACCCAGTCTACGGCGCTACCCGCGGCAGGGTATTCCATTGGGCGAACCACACTTGCACGGTTCAGGCCGGCACAGCGACGACAAGGCTCGCATAGCACGTGCATGGCTGGCACAGCTCCCGCAAGTGCCGCGCCGGTCGCAGACGGGCTGTGCGAGCCTTCTGGGCGACTCCTGACCTGAACCGGTGCCCCACGCCAGTGTGCGTACTGGATCCGCCGACACCGCTATGGGAGGAAGGAGGTTTTGGCCGCCGCCAACCTCATGAATGTAGCGCGAGCCTGTCCTTGACCGGCTTCCACTCATGCACTCATGCACTCATGCACGAGGATCGAGTATAGTTCAGAATCCCGTCAAGAGCCATTGGTGAATACGTGGTCGCGTCGGCGTCCTTCGTGGACAAATCCGAGCTTGGTGACCACCGCGATTGACGGTGCGTTGTCCGGGCCGGTCGCGGCTGAAATGCGATGCAGGCCTAGTTCAGTGAATGAACAGTCGATCGCGATGCGCGCGGCGTCGGTGGCGTAACCCTTTCCCCATGAATAGTAGGCGATGGCATATCCCTCCGAGACGATCGCGAGCGAATCATCCAGGTCGTCGACCCGAAACTCGCGCAGGCGTGTGCGGTCCCCAACGATCGTGATCGTTGTCGGTGGCGGCGTCGCGGTGGTCATCGGGGCAACACCCTCAGACATGGGAGCGTGAGCAGGACCCCGCCGGGCAGCGGTACCCGCGCGCCAAACGCCACGACGACAAGACCCTCGTAGCCGTCCAGCTACCTACCCCGCTGAGTGATCCAGATTTCAGGGCGGGCGCCGGTGGCGCAGTTGGCGAGGTGCATCAGGACCGAGTGACCGGAGCCTGCCCGAGTGGGCGCTGCATTGACACGAGGGCACTTCCGCCACACGGTGCCTCGTCATTTCCAGGCAAAACAGCGGTAACAACCATCGCCTAGCGTGACAGTCCATGGGCGATTTGGTGACCTCGCGGATCGGCGTGGAGGAAGAATTCCATCTCGTCGACCTCAAAACCAGGAGAGCGACGCCGGCAGTCGATGACATGCTCGCCCAGCTGGACGGTAAGGAGTTCGCGCCTGAGCTGCAGCGGTCGCTGGTAGAGACCAACACAGCGCCCTGCGAGAGCCTCGATGAGCTGCGCGCCGAGCTCTATCGGCTGCGCCGCCGGTTGAACGAGGTCGCCGATCCCCTCGGGCTGGGTGTGGTGGCGGCCGGAACGGTTCCGCTGGTCGACCCGCTCGGTACTAACATCTCGGCCGGCGCTCGCTATGAGCGGATGCAGCACGAGTACCAGCTCCTGGTCCGCGAGCAACATATCTGCGGTGCCCAGGTGCATGTTGACGTGCCAAATCGGGACGTCGCGGTCGCCGTCGTGCAGCACGTGGCGTTGCAACTGCCTATGTTCCTTGCATTGTCGGCCAGCTCCCCGTACTGGCGGGGAGGTGACAGCGGTTACGCCAGCTACCGCTGCATGGTTTGGCAGCGCTGGCCGACCGCCGGGCCGCCAGGGCCGATGCGCACCGCTGCCGATTACGACGCTGTAGTAGCTGACCTGATTGCCTCAGGAACGATCAGCGACCCCGGAATGGTGTATTTCGACATCCGGCCGTCGACGCGCCTGCCCACCGTCGAGCTGCGGATCTGCGATGCGTGCCCCGAGGTCGACGACGTTGTGCTCATCGCCGGCCTGTTTCGGGCGTTGGTGCAGCGAGCCCGCCGATGGACAGCGGAAGGTAAACCGTTCCCGGAGACCCGCCACGAGCTGCTGCGAGCGGCAACCTGGCGGGCAGCACGATCAGGTCTGGAAGGTGACCTGGTCGACCTCTCCCGTCCGTCCGGACCAACCCTGGTACCGCCTTCGCTGCTCATCGAACGGCTCGTCACCGAGTTACGTCCTGAGCTGGAGTCATTCGGCGACTGGAAGCAAGTGCAGGAACTGTCCCGGCGCGCCCTAGCCGTAGGCAGCTCGGCTGCCCGCCAGCGCCGGATGTTCGGCCGACGCGGTGAGCTTGCCGATGTGGTTGACGGGCTGCTCGCCTACACTTGCGGGGTGTCGGTGAACCGCGATCTACCGACCGCGGTGCCCACGACGCTGGCCCTGCTCGACGGCTATCTCAACGCCGGCAAGAGCAGGGCCGCATACGACGAGGCGGTAGGCACCGACGGCCGAGTCCTGCCGCACTACGGCTGGATGTTCCGGGCGCTCGACCGACTGGGAGTCCAGGGCATGGCAGCCGCTGCGTCCGCGCTGCGCACTGAGCAGCGGGCGCGGAATGTCACGTTCCGGGTAGCCGACGATGAAGCAGACCGGTTGCTCCCCCTAGATTTGGTACCGCGCATCATTACCGCTGAGGACTGGGCGACGCTGACGGCGGGCCTTACCCAGCGGGTGCGCGCGCTGGAGGCGTTCCTGCACGACGTCTACGGCCAGCAAGACATCGTGCGGGATGGCGTGCTTCCCGCGTCGGTGGTCAGTAGTTCACCCGGCTGGAGTTCCCTGGGAGCACCGTCAAGCCAACGCACGACGCGAGCCGCCATCAGCGGGATCGACTTAGTGCGAGACAGCGCCGACGGTTGGCGTGTACTCGAAGACAACCTGCGGGTGCCCTCCGGCATCGGATACGCCATGATCAGCCGGCGGCTGATGCGCAGCGTATTGCCCGATCTAGAGACACCCGCAGGCGTGGTGCCTCA
>Ga0213881_10000960_pt1 | contig 14970 bp, 12 predicted proteins | sample BarmaccoBMER_R08_FD_160104 | JGI IMG/M metagenome (GOLD analysis project Ga0213881, IMG submission 160104) | Barbacenia macrantha exposed rock microbial communities from rupestrian grasslands, the National Park of Serra do Cipo, Brazil - ER_R08 ... | reverse complement strand
AACCCCACCTGGCCAGACACGGACCAGCCACTTCACCACACTCAGCCGCACCCTCGCCGCATAACAGGAACGACCAAGAATTAGGCAACAGAGTCCTGTACCGTGCCAAAACTCGATACAGGCCCTGACCAGGTATTTTGCTGGGCGGGCTAGGCCGCTCGCCGGTCGGGTGGCCCGGGGTGCGATTCCCCCGGGCCACCCGACCAGGCCAGTTTGTAGAAGTGTAGTGCGATGACAGTTGATATGGTTTGGGTGAACGTGCCCAGAGGGCGTCGATAGTCGGTGTGCATGATTCTCCAGATCTTGAAGTTCGCGATGGCACGATCGATGACGTAGCGGATCTTGTTGATCTGTTTATTGAACTCTTTCTCCCGATCCGTGAGGTCGCGGTGCGCAGGTTTTTTGATGGGAGTAAGCATGTTGTTGCCGACATATCCCTTGTCGCCGATCCAGTTTTCGGGCTTGTCGGCCAGGACACCGGATTCGTTGAGGCAGTAGGTGTCATGACGGCTGCCGTCGATCGGGTCGGAAATCCACGCTAGTTGTCCGGTAACGGTGCACGCTACTTGCACGTTGAGGCCCGTCGTGTGCCGGGTAGGCCACGCGGCGAGGTACCGGGTTGGGTCCTTTTCCGCGTGGCCCCCCGCCGAGTGAAATAGGCCGCCGGCGAGGTGCCCGTGGTTCGGGTCCTTTTCCGTCGGCCCTTTCCCGAACCCGCCGGACGAGTTTTCCCGTAACGGCTCTCCAGTGTTCATTTCCGGGTGGTTGCGGGGGTTCCAAAAGTCGGCTGCCTACGCTGAGCAGCGACTTTATGCCGCTCGTTCGTACTCGTTGATCAGGCCGCCCAGAATAGGGCGACGTTTGATCCGTTGCTGGCTGAGGTCCGCCAGGGGATAGCTTGGCCGTGGTGGATGAAGTTCGCGGGCGCGGTGGGGCCGTCGACCGTTGTAGTGCCCGAACGTAGATTGTGAGCACCACACGCAAGTGCCGCTCGTTGACGATCAACATACGGTCAGTAAGTTCGGCTCTGATAGTGCGCACAAACCGTTCGGCGAAACAGTTCGCCTGCGGACACCGGTGAGGAGGAATCCTGACCATCTGGAGGCTTACATCGGCCAGGACAGCATCGAACGACGCTGCGAACTGGCCGGCCCGATCGCGGACGAGGAACCGGAATTCAGTGACGCGATCGCCGAGATCCATCACCAGGTTACGGATTTGCTGGGTAGTCCATCGGCCGTCCGGATTGGTGGTCATGCCCAGCAGATGCACGGAGCGGGTGGGAACCTCCAAGACGAACAACACGTAGATCCGCTGGAGTGTCACCGCGCAGTCCACATGGAAGAAGTCACAGGCCAACATCGTCGATGCCTGCGCGCGCAGGAACTGCCGCCAGGTCATGTCGGTGTCGCGGACCGGTGCCGGAGGGATCCGTAACCGCCGCAGGATGCGGCGGATCGTGGAGGCTGCTACGTGGTGTCCGAGTTTGCGCAGCTCGCCTTGGATCCTTTGGTATCCCCAGCTTGGGTTCTCCCGGGCCATGCGCGATCAGCGCGGCCACCGCCTCCTCGATGGGTGGACGCCCGACGCGGTGGGGATAGGTCCACTTGTTGGCTACCAGGCGACGATGCCAGCCAAGATCGTGCCCGGTGTGACCAATCGATGTACCCGCAGCATCGGCGGCAACCTTCGGACTAGCGCGGCGAGTATCGCGCGGTCGGCCCAATCCAGGTAGGGCCTCCGGGTTGGTCCTGCGCAGCACGGCCACTTCATGGCGCAGCACCAGAAGTTCGATGTCTTTAGATGCCGACGAGCGGCCCAGCAACGTCACACATTCAGCAGGTGCAGGAAGATCAGGTAGAGCAGACGCAACGCCACGGCGCACGATCATGCCCCGCGAGCTGAACACGCAGATCACCAGGTCAGGTGGTGTAGGCCGACTTTTGGAACCCCACACGCGTGCTCCACCACGAACAGCACATACAGCCGTTGCAGCAGCAGGGTATCAACGCAGAAGAAGTCGGTGGCGAGAATGCCCCGGGCTTGCACTCGCAAGAACTGGCGCCAGTTGGGCCCATCGCGGCGCGAAGCAGGGTCGATGCCAGCTCGCTTAAGGATCGACCACACCGTACTGGCCCCGATCTGGTAGCCAAGCCCGGCCAGTTCGCCGTGGATGCGTCGATAACCCATGAGGAGTTCTCGGCGGCCAACCGCAGCACCAACCGACGCAACTCGGGTGGAGTGCGCCGGCCACCGCTTCGAGGGCCTCGCGGCTGAGTGCAGCGCCGCTTCACCAGATCCCGGTGCCACCGCACGATGGTGGCCGGGGTGACGATCCGATGCAGTCGACAAACGGGGGACAGCAACCGGGTTAATGCCGCAAACACTGCGCGATCTGCTCAGGATAGTCGCGGTCTCACCTGCCGGCGTAGCACGGCGACCTCATGCCGAAGCACGAGGATTTCCGCATTCCTCGATTGGGCGCTGCGAGCCAGCAGACCTAGCCAGGCCATGACTTGCCGGAAGATCAGATACAGCAGTCGTACTGCCACGACTGGTGATCATGCCCAACGGCCACTGGCCAGAGATACCGCAGGTCACCGCCGCGGATGGCCAGTTCGGCACCCACACTGTCGAAAGTGTCGGGCCCAACCATCCGATAGGGCAGCGCAAAATCTCGGCAATCGGATCCGATGACCCTCATCGACATCAGCAAAACACTTCTTTTACAAGACACCACGCGGCAGCTTGCCGCGGTTTGACGAGGCGAGTGAATGATGAGCTACTACTGCCCTTACTGCGACACCCTGTGTTTCGTTGATCGAATCTTATCGGACGGCCGGCGGGTACAAATGCACACCTGCTACTCCGGCATGGAGGCTGACCTAGCACAGTTTGGTCAAAACTACCTCACCGCAACAAACCCATACCTACGGCGGGCGGCCTGACATAACAGTTCAAGCCATCGCGGACTTGCGCCGATGCGGCAAACTGATCAGTGAGATTTTGATGCCTCTGTGGGGCGCTCGGGGGTGGTTGAAACTGGGGTGCGTCGCTCGCTGACGTCGTGTGCTCTTGACGCGGTCGAGCCCGTTTATGAGATTGACGCCGGAGCCGCCCCGGTTGGGTGCTCAGCCACCCGGGACGAGGCGCTAGCCGCTGGCGCACCCCGCCGGCCCGCCGTCACCGGCGCGCGCCTTGACTCCCCGCGAGCCACGAGTCGCCCGACTCGCCGCCCAGGGTATGGGCAACCGGGACATTGCCCAAGCGCTGTTCATTACCGCCAAAACCGTCAGCGACCACCTCTCCAGCACCCCACCGCAAACTCAGCATCTCTTTCCGCGGCCAACTTGCCAGTGTCAGGCAGTTCACGTCTTCACCGATTCATAGACTGAGTCATTCGATCTTCAGTGCCACTTCGAGGCGAAGCGAGTCACCTCCACCAATCGGGTGATCCAGTAACGCGGTCATAAGCACGGTGACGCCCGACCGGGCGACGTGCTACGCACGGGGCGGCCAAATATCCGGCGCTTGGCGGCAAAACCTCCGCATCCGCATCCGATGATTCCAACGGTAGCACCCGCAACACTTGACGTGCACGAGATAGCAGACAAAGGAATGGGATGCAGCATGAACGCGGTTCTGCGCGTTGGTGTAGTAGGTGGCGGGTTGATCGCTCAGGCGATCCATTTGCCGCGGATAGCGCGCCTGAGCGAGCAGTTTGAGCTTGTCGCCATCGTCGATCCGAGCGAGACGGTCCGGGACGCGCTGTGCGTACGTTACCCATCTGCGCGGCCATATGCCGACTGGCAGCACATGCTGGACACGGAGCTCGTCGACGCGGTCGTCATCTGCTCGCCGCACGCTACTCATGCCGAGGTCACGCTCGGGGCACTCGACGCGGGCGTGCACGTTCTGGTGGAAAAGCCACTGTGTATCGACCCGGCCGACGCGCGGGCTATCTGCCAGCGTCAAGACGAGACCGGCCTCGTCGTACAGGTGGGGTACATGAAGCGCTTTGACGCCGGCTATGAGTCACTGCTTGAGCGCCTGCCACGCGGCCGTACCGACGTGCGGATGATCGACGTCGTAACCTACGACCCGTTTCTCCCTCGTGCGCCCTTTGTACCCGCCCGGGAACTCGTTATCGGCCGTGACATCCCCAACCACGTACGCGATGCGGCTGCAGTGAGCGAGCGCGAGCAGGTCGAGGCCGCGGTAGGGCCTGTTGATCCGGACTCAGTCCAGACGTTCAGTAACACCTACCTGGCGGCCCTGATCCATGACATCAACCTGGTCCACGGCGTTTTGAAGCATCTGGGCCTGCAGCTTCCTGGCACACCCATTGGGTCGAACCACTGTGCGGGCGGCAAGGTAGCGGACGCGTTGGTGCGTTTGTCTAACGGAGCCAGCTGGCATAGCGCCTGGCTGCTGCTTGAAGGGCTGGAAGAATTCCGCGAGACCGCGTCGTTCTACTTCGACGATGTAGTTCACGAACTGCGATTTTCAGCTCCTTATCTTGTCGAGCACGCGACGGAACACCGCATCATCAGCGCTGACGGCGCCCGACACATCAGTGAGGTCCACCAGCGCATCGCAGACTCCTACCTGGCCGAACTCAAGCACTTCCATGCTTGCATCGTTGATCGGGTGATTTGCCGAAACCCGCCTGAGGATGCCGCGATGGACATCGAGGTCCTGCGTGATCTCTTCGTCACCCACTCGCAAGCTCATTCGGTCCAGCCGTACGCCGCATAATGAAGGAGTGTCGTCATGACCATGACGCAGGCGAGCGCATCGATAATTCAGGGTCGGCAACCAGGTATTCCCGGAGCGACGGCAGTGCACCATGTCGCCTATACCGTACCTGATCTGGAACAGGCTGTTGCGTTCTTCACTGAGGTGATTGGTGCAGAGTTGGTTTATGTCTTGGGTCCGGTACAGGACAGTGAGGGCGACTGGATGACCCGTCAACTTGGTGTGGCCGCTGATGCCAGTGCGCGAATCGCCATGTTGCGCCTGGGGCCGGTCACCAACCTGGAACTGTTTGAATACACTGCCCCGGACCAGCGCCAGTCGATTCCGCGCAATAGCGATTGGGGCGGCCACCATCTAGCAATCTATGTCACCGATGTGGATGCCGCGGTCGCTTACTTGCGCGTTCAGCGCGGCGTGCGCATGCTCGGCGAGCCACAGACCATTGTGGATGGTCCCATCGCAGGTGATCGCTGGGTGTATTTCCTGACCCCGTGGGGCATGCAGATGGAGCTTATTCACTTGCCTGCCGGAATACCGTATGAGCGGGAAACTCAAGCCCGGCTGTATCTGCCTGACCAGCCGTGGTCGAACCAGTAAAGGGATATTACTGTGCCGTACGCCACTGCCGCGGTCACCCGCGGAATCGACGCCCCGTTTCAGCTCGAAGACATAAAAATCGATGAACCGCGCTCGCATGAGGTCTTGGTCCGTATCACTGCTGTGGGCATGTGTCACAGCGACATGTCGGTACGAGCTGGTCATACCCCCTTCCCCCTGCCGGCCGTACTGGGTCACGAAGGCGCCGGCGTCGTCGAGCGCGCGGGCCAGGCCGTGACCAGTGTCATGACCGGCGACCGCGTTGTGATCAGTTTTGACTCGTGCGGCAGGTGCTGGCCGTGTGAGGCGGGCCGGCCGGTGCAGTGCCTGCACTGGGAGGCGCTGAACCTGCTCGGTGGTAGCCGTCTAGACGGCAGCGCCACCCTGACCTCGACCGGCGCGCACGCGGATCAACCCCTGCACGGCAGTTTCTTCGGCCAATCCTCGTTCGCGACCCTGGCTTTGGCTAGCGAACGCAACGTGGTCAAAGTTCCCCCCGCGGCGCCGCTGGAGCTGCTTGGTCCGCTGGGGTGTGGAGTGCAGACCGGAGCCGGCGCGATCTTGAACGTCCTGAAACCGAGTCCCGGCTCCACCGTGGCTGTGTTCGGGGGAGGCGGGGTTGGCCTGTCCGCGGTGCTGGCCGCCCAACTCACCGCGGCAACCCGGATCATCGTCGTGGACATTATTCCAGCCCGGCTCGAGCTTGCCCGTGATTTGGGCGCCACCGACATTATCGATGCCCGCACGGATAATCCCGTCCACGCCATATTTGATCTAACTGGCGGCGCTGGTGCCAATTACACCCTGGAGACCACTGGGGTGACCCGAGTGCTGCGTCAGGCGGTGGATGCGTTGGCCGTCGACGGTTACTGCGGAGTCGTCGGTGCCCCCCCACTCGGCAGCGAGGCGTGCTTCGACGTCTCCCAGATGCTCGCGCGCAATCCGCACATTGTTGGAATCAATCAGGGTGACAGCGTGCCCCGCCAATTTATTCCGACACTAATCGAATTGCATGCAAAAGGCCGTCTCGCGTTTGACCGCTTCGTCCAGACATTCCCCTTCGAGGACATCGAACACGCGGCTCAAGCGGCGCTAGCCGGTGATGTAATCAAGCCGGTGCTAGTGATTTGACCTCCAGTGAGCCTTCAATGCCGGAAGGTAAAGGTCCGACGGCTATTAGATCTAGGTACGCGGAAGGAATACCCAATGATAAATCGAAACGTTGCGGTCCGCGTCAACGGAGCCGAGTACCGGTTTGCCGTCGACACGCGCTGCACGCTGCTTGATGCATTGCGCGAACAGCTTGGCATTACCGGTCCGAAGAAGGGATGCGATCACGGTCAGTGTGGTGCGTGCACCATCCTGCTCGATGGCAGGCGAGTCAACAGCTGCCTTGCGTTCACGGTGGCTCACGACGGCGCGGAGATCGTGACGGTTGAGGGCCTCGCCGACGGTGACGAGTTACACCCCGTGCAGCGCTCATTCATCGTCAACGACGGTGTCCAGTGCGGCTACTGCACGCCCGGACAGATCTGCTCCGCAGTTGGGATGCTGCGGGAAGTGGCTGCCGGCTGGCCCAGTGCGGTAACTGTGGGCTCCGCTAGCGCCGGCATTGAGCCCGGTCCCGAGGAGATCCGGGAACGAATGAGTGGCAACCTGTGCCGGTGCGGCGCCTACGCCAACATCGTGCGCGCAATTGTGGACGTGATCTGATGAGACCCTTTGACTACATACGCCCGTCGGGGCGCGGCGAGGCGATCGCGGCTGTGGTGGCAAATCGCGATGGCGCGTTTCTCGGCGGAGGTACCAACCTTGTCGACTTGATGAAACTCGGCGTGGTCAGCCCGAATTTGCTGGTCGACGTGTCACAGCTGGTCTCCGACGAAATCGAGCAATTAGCCGAGGGTGGAGTGTGGATCGGCGCCGCTGTTCGCAATAGCGACCTGGCGGCCAATCCAGTCATACGTCGCCACTACCCAATGTTGTCGCAGGCGCTGCTGGCAGGTGCATCTGGCCAGTTGCGCAACATGGCGACGGTGGGCGGGAACCTCTTGCAACGCACAAGATGCGGCTACTTCACTGACACCACTAAACCATGCAATAAGCGGGTGCCGGGCAGCGGCTGTCCGGCACGTACCGGACACCACCGGGAGTTGGCCATCCTGGGTGCCTCGCCGGCATGCCTGGCTGTGCACGCTTCAGACATGGCGGTTGCACTCGTTGCACTGGATGCCATAGTCCATGTCGAAGGTCAACAGGGGGCACGCGCCATCCCGCTGGCCAGCTTTTACCGACTGCCCGAAGATACGCCGGACCGCGATACCGTACTCGAGCATGGCGAGCTGATCACCGCAGTCGACGTGCCACCAACTCCGGTCGCGGCGCGGTCTTGCTACCGCAAAGTCCGCGACCGCGCATCGTTCGCCTTCGCCTTGGTGTCTGTGGCAGCGGCGATTGAGGTCGCTGAGGGCGCGATTACGGACGTGCGAATTGCGTTCGGTGGTGTGGCACCAGTGCCGTGGCGCGCGCGGCAGGCTGAATCGATGCTGCACGGCGCATCACCGAGGGAGGACGTGTTCCGGGATGCCGCCATGGCGGAGTTTGCGGCGGCACAACCGCTACCAGCCAATGCGTTCAAGGTCCGTCTCGCGGAAAACCTCATGGTCAGTACGCTGCTGCAACTAGTGGAGGCGAACAACCGATGACCGAGTTGCTCACGCGTGCCACCGGCGTATCGACGGACCGCATCGACGGTTATGTCAAAGTGACGGGCGCGGCGACCTATGCCTATGAGTACCCGATCGCCAATATTGCCTATGTGTGTCCGGTGCAGAGCACGATTGCCGCCGGCCGGATCATATCGATTGATACGAGTTCCGCCGCCGCGGTCCCCGGTGTGCTGGCCGTACTCACCCACCACAACGCGCCGCGGCTGCAAGAAGTCAAACCCGTGCCGCCGAGATTCATCGACGTGGAGGTCGAGGCCCTCCAGACCGATGAAGTGACCTACCGGGGCCAATTCGTCGCTGCGGTCGTCGCCGACAGCCTGGAGGCAGCCCAAGAAGCGGCCCATCTAGTCGAGGTAAAGTACGAGCAATATCAGCATTCGGTAACGCTGAGGGCCGACGACGACCGGCTGTTTCAGCCAGCACGCGTTTTCAGCGGCGATCCAGCCGACACAACGACTGGTGACATCAACCGAGCCTTGGCTTCGGCGTCGGTATTGATTGACGCTACGTACACCACGCCGACTCAGCACCATAATCCAATGGAGCCCCACGCCACCATCGCGATCTGGTCCGGGGACGAACTGACGCTTTATGACTCCAATCAGGGACCACATGCGATCCGCGGCGCGCTGGCCATCGCGTTCGGATTACCGATCGAGCGGATCCGCGTCATTTCCCCATACATTGGGGGCGGCTTTGGCGCCAAGGTATTGCCACACCCCCACCTCACCCTGACGGCCATGGCCGCACAGGTGGCGGGCCGCCCGGTCAAACTCGCCCTGACCCGCCAACAGATGTTCGCAATCGCCGGCTACCGCACCCCCACGATCCAACGCGTCCGAGTTGGTGCCGATCACTCGGGCACGCTCACCGCGCTGGCCCACGACGTGGTCGAGCAGACGTCGCTGCGGCACGAGTTCGCCCAGCACACCGCGGTGGCGTCCCGAATGCTGTACGCGGTGCCCAACCTCGCCACCACTCACCGGCTGGCCCGGCTGCACGTGCCTTATCCGACCACCATGCGGGGACCGGGGGAGGCACCCGGGCTGTTCGCGTTAGAGTCAGCCATCGACGAACTCGCCGCCGCATGTGGGGTGGATCCAGTGCAGCTACGGATCCGCAACATGCCCCATGCCGACCCGGCCAGCGGCTTGCCATTTAGTAGCCACGGCCTGGTTGAGTGCTTGCGTGAGGGCGCTCATCGATTCGGCTGGCAGCACCGCGCACCGCGACGAGACGGCCGCTGGCTGATCGGTTCAGGCGTCGCTGCCTCGACCTACCCAGTCATGACCTGGCCGGCCACCGCGGTTATCCGCGTGGATCACACTGGCGAGTTCCACGTATCGATCGGTGCATCCGATATCGGCACCGGTGCCCGTACGGTCCTCACCCAGATCGCCGCTGACGCACTGGATCAACCCATCCACCGGGTGCACGTCCACCTCGGCGACACCACACTGCCCTTCGCCAGCCCCGCCGCTGGAGCAACCGGCACCGCCTCGTGGGGTTCGGCCATCGTCGCCGCAGCGCGCATCATGCATGCCCGGTTAACCGAGCTCGACGGTGTGATACCCGCCGAGGGAGTCGAGGTTCGTGGCGAGATACAGGGCAATCCCCACGACGGACACTACTCTATGCACTCTTTCGGAGCGCAGTTCGCCGAAGTAAGGGTGGACACCGATACCGCAGAAGTACGGGTTGCGCGGTTGGTCGGAGTGTTCGCCGTTGGTCGAATCATTAACCCTAAGACAGCGCGCTCACAGTTGGTCGGAGGCATGATTATGGGACTGTCCACGGCCCTGCATGAAGCAAGCATTCTCGACACCTACTATGGCGATTATCTCAACGACAATCTTGCCGATTACCACATCGCAGTCAACGCCGACATTCAGGACATCGACGTGTCCTGGATCGACGAACACGACCTACACATCAATCCCATGGGAGTCAAGGGAATCGGGGAGGTAGGCATTGTAGGAACAGCTGCCGCCATCGCCAACGCGGTGGCACACGCCACCGGCATCCGAGTACGCGACCTGCCGATTTTGCCGGACCGGTTGCTCGCCGCGGAAAGATAAAATTTCGATACTAACGCCTCCTTGCGATGACAGCCGCAGATGGAACTGCCGCGAGCAAGGGTGCGGTTGAGCACCTCACCAAGGGACCGCGAAGGAGCTCAGTGAGCGCAGCATTACTGTGAACTGTAGCCCTTGGCCCGCCGAACACGTCATTTTGCTACACAGTTGAGAATAAAAGAACGATCGCTATTGCCAAGAGATTGTCGATGGCTAACCGCGGCTGGGAGAGATTGATGAGGCGGTTCCTCTGGTAGCGTTCCTCTGTGATCCTGCGGCTGGCTGGATCACCGCGCAAACGATCCATGTCAATGGGCGAACAATTTAATCGCGTGAGTCGCAGCTATTTACTCGCTACGATCGGTCGCTGCACCGCGTACCGAGTATAAGAAACGAGAAAGGAAGCCCCGTGTCCGAGCTCACCGTGCCGACCGCTCAGCCGGAAACCGTGCTAACTAAGTTTATTGACCGGCTGCGCATCCCCCCAACGCTGCGTCCGTCCCCGCACGAAGCGTTGCCGAGCTTGACCGTGTGCATGCGCACCACACAGGTCCAGTTGCACTCACAGCTGCCCCCGACAACCGTGTGGGCCTACGATGGCCACTATCCGGGTCCCACCTTTGACGTCCGGCGCGGTCAGCGTATCCGTGTCGCGTGGGTGAACGAAATCACCGGGAAGAGCCCCGTTACTGACGTCCACGTGGACGGCGACATTCACCCCATGAACGACTTGGGCTTGAGCGGGGCCACCCCCAACCCTGACGTTGTCCAGCTGCCCGCCTGGACCGTGGTGCATCTGCATGGCGGCCGCACCAGCGGCGGCCACGACGGCTGGACCGAGAACGCAGTACTCTCCGGTGGCGTCCAGCTGTCCGAATATCCCAACGACCAGCCCGCGATGGGACTGTGGTACCACGACCACGCCATGGACGTCACCCGGTTCAATGTGATGGCCGGTCTGGCCGGGATGTACCTGATCCGCGACGACGAGGAGGCAGCTCTTAACCTGCCCAGCGGTGAGCATGAGGTGCCGCTCATCATCCAAGACGGCAACGTCACCACGGAGCCCAATGGGACCCCGACCGGCAACCTGCTGCACAAAACCGCCGGCCCGCTGCCGTTCTTCGGGCCCCTCACGCTGGTCAACGGTGTGCTCTGGCCTCACCTGGAGGTGCAGCCGCGGTGGTACCGCTTCCGTGTCCTCAACGCATCTCTCACCCGGGTTTATCGCCTGATCCTCCTTGGTCAGGACGACCAACCGGTGTCGCCGAAGATCATCCAGCAGATCGGTACGGACCAGGGACTGCTGCCTAAGCCGCTGCTGCTTCCCGAACAAGGACTGGTCTTGGCCCCGGCGGAACGGGCCGACGTGCTCATCAACTTCCGCGGTCTAGCCGGGGAGTCTTTGCGGCTGGTCAGCACCGCAGGACAGCCCTTTAACGGCGAACCGTTGTCGGGCGCCAAGCCCGGTCAGCCCAACCCAAATATCTTGTTGCCCGAGCCCGACGTGATGCAGTTCCGGGTCTCGCCCGGTCTGGTCACCGATCCCTTCACGCTGCCCACCACGGTTTCTCGTTCCTTTGTCCGGCTCAGCCACGACACGCTCCCCAAGGACCACGAGCACCGGCTGGTGGTCCTGACGCAGAATCCTCAATTTAATAGAATGAATATGCTTCCCTTTGAGCTGTGGGAAATGGAAGACGTCACTGGCAAGCATGCGGTCACGCCGGGAAAGGCGGAAGACGGCATCATCCAAATCAAGGGGCCCGGCGACGGAGAACCAAAAACCTACCAGCGCAAGTCGAGGTCGTTTCTGGACACTGTCAACTTCTTGATTAAGCTCGACACCTGGGAGCAGTGGAGATTCCTGAACCTGGGTGCGAACGCGCCCGTAACCGATCTTTCAATGATCGTAGGGCGTTCAGTCCAAGAGCAGTGGAGCATGCTCGTAGGGCGTTCGATCCAAGAGCAGTGGGGCGTGATTGGCCACGCCTCAAATATCCGTGCCTTAGACACGCCCTCGGCATTCCTGCGGATTGCTGTCACTCATCCGATGCACCTGCATCTCGTCCGGTTCCAGGCGCTGAGCCGGGACGTCTATGACATCACCGGATTCAATCCGGGTGAGGGTGGCACCGAGCAGCCGATCGCCTTTAAAAAACACGGCGATCTTGAACCGATCGAGCAGGGTTGGAAGGATGTCATCCGGGTTGGCCCGGGAGAGCGTGGTAAGCCACAAACCACTGGCGAAATTGTCAGTATCGCCGCGCAATTTAGCGGCGGCAGTGGTCAGTTCATGTACCATTGCCACCTCATCCAACACGAGGACGAAGGCATGATGCGGCCGTTCGTGGTGATGCCCGCCGAAGTCATGAAGCTGGACCCAGGCATGAGGGGTGGAATGCCCATGTGATGCCCCGACACGGAGGCTTACTCAGGATGCGCGAGCCAACGGCTGTCAGGCGTGTTGACATGAACGGCGGCCCGTTTGTTGAAAGAATTCGGTTTCCATGCTGAAGTCTCGTTCAAACGGACGGTCTGGAATGTATCCCATCGCCGGACTTTTTCGAAGCTTATCGTGAATCTGTGCACGGCGATCCACAATGAAACAGTAGACAAGAAAAAGGCGTGGCCACCTATCCTGAGATTGTTCAATTCTGTGGTCGTGACACTTGACGTATCTGCGCTGAAACCACCTCCAGGCGCAATCGAGGATGCCTACGGTGTCCCAGCCGACGATTAGCCCCGCGATCACCACGGTGACGCCGCTGCTAGAAAGATGCTCCGCAAGTACGTTCCGACTGCTGACGAGCTTGACAAGCTGCCTCAGTACATCGTGGGCGGCACCCTGCTTCCGCGCTAGTGTCGTGTAATGGAGGTCGCTTTACACGCCACTTTCAAATACCTGCTGGTCAGCGCTTGATCGGCACCCGGCGGGCGTGTAAATGAAGCCGGATTACATGACACTAGTCGTGGAACTCGCATCTGGAGCCATACTCCGGCAAGCATAAGACCACCGGCATTAACCTCCAAGTGGTCTGCACATTGACCCGAGACCTCGCATGCATCTCAGTCCGATTGCGCAAAGCTGCCATGACACATACTGCTTAAGTCAATCGGGACCCCTTCTGACACGTGATGCCGGTAAGTGGGTTGGCGACAAGGGATATGTCGACAAACAATATGATGAGGTCGCTACCGACAATGCGGGCGGTATACCCGCATGTTCTTGAGAAGCCAGCTTCGAATGCCTGCCACTGTATAGAGACTTACACCAACAATCGAATCGAAGCCGATCATGGGGCACCTGAAGCGGCGCCTGCGACCGATGCGCGGCCTAAAAAGCGACCACCAAGCCAGGATCATCATCGCTGGGCACGCATTCATCCAAACATCCGCCGCAGCCACTACAAGCTCGGCGTTGACCAAGCAGTGAGCTTGCGACTAGGGGCCGACCGACTCACGAAGAGCCGGGGCTAGCTCGGCCGCACGGCGAGGTACCATTGTGCGGCTCTTTTTCCGCCGGCTTCCCTCGCAACTATTCGATTTAAGCCTTCTTATGCGACTTAATCGAGCACTCGATAATGGCGCTGGTCGTAGGGAGTGCCGAGCATGGGGGCAAGCTCGGCACGAAAGTCCTTGGTGTGTGCGGCCATATTATGCGCCTCCCAATCATGCTGGCTAGCCCAAATTTCGAGCAGCCTGAAGTGATTTCCCGTTCCTGGCGCTTGCCGGATGATCTGGAACTTTTGCAATCCTGAGTCCGTGGCCGTGCCTTCACTCAGTGTTTGCATGATTTCGAGTAACTTAGGCAGGTTACTCGGAAGCACATCAAGATGACCGATGACAATGACGCTACCGCGGTGGGGCGGCCCTGCGTCCGGCGCACCGAAATACATCAGGTGAGTGCGGACGTCGGGCGGCCCAAATTGGGAACGGCTCAGTTTTTGGAAAAATTCCCCTCTAGCTGCACCCTTGGCGTGTTCGTTATAGGAAGCCCAATCCGTCCACACGTCCAAAGTGACAAAGCGGGAACGCCACCCTACTTCCTGATAGACATGCACCGACAGGATCCCGGACTCCTTACTTACCGTGTACCGGTATGCTGTTAGATGCGCCGCCGTATCGGTGATCGCGCCCGGGGTAACTTCGAAAAAGGTCGTTACATAGACGGGTCCCTGATTACCCGCCGATGCCTCTGGAGCATGTACCGAAGTGGCGTCAGCGGTGCCGAGCAGAACCGCGCCAAAGATAAAACGGGAAATCGGGTTCATTTTCGCCTCATTTGCTTTGTTAACTCGCTGATCAATGCAACTGATCGGCGATGGCTGACACGCCACCCTTGGCGCAGGCTTCATCACCTGTTTGTCCGCCATTTGAACCCGACACGCCAATCGCACCAATGGCATCAGCGCCGATCATGAAGGGCACGCCACCACCGAGCGCGATCACATCCGTCAATTGCCGTTGCGCCGCATAAGGAGAATCACCTGCGGTGCGATCGCGCCAGGCCAGCGACGTCGTTCGGAAGGTGAGTGCCGTATAAGCCTTGCGCCGCGCCAGTTCCAGGTTGTGCGGGGATGCGTTGTTGGCGCGTGCGAGAAGGGCGACCTGCCCGGCACGATCAACGACCGCTATAGAAATGTCGTTCGAGTTAGACTTCTTGCACTCATCGATGGCGCCTTTATAGGCGGCCATCGCCATCTCTATGGAAACATTTTTTGTCGTCAGGACTTGCGATTCCAGCACCGCAGAGGCGGTGGGGCATAGAAGGCTGACAGCGGCACACACGGTAAAAATCGAGCGGATCA
>Ga0213881_10000959_pt1 | contig 14978 bp, 11 predicted proteins | sample BarmaccoBMER_R08_FD_160104 | JGI IMG/M metagenome (GOLD analysis project Ga0213881, IMG submission 160104) | Barbacenia macrantha exposed rock microbial communities from rupestrian grasslands, the National Park of Serra do Cipo, Brazil - ER_R08 ... | reverse complement strand
AATATCGGTGTAGAGAAGCCCGAGATCTCTATAGCAGATCTTGCAGAAAAGGTTGTAAAAATCGCTCATCATCTCTTAGATTATAAAGGAAAAGTTATTTTAAAAATTAGTGCAGATAAAGATTATTTAGTTGATAACCCAAATCGTCGTTGTCCAGTAATAGATAAAGCTAGAACTGATTTAGATTATAATCCCTCTATCTCTTTAGATGAAGGATTAAAGCGTGCATTGACTTGGTATCATAATAATTCTGAGGCGGAAGAAGCATAATGAAGGTTTCTGTAATAGGAACAGGATATGTTGGACTGGTGTCTGGCGTTTGCTTAGCTGAACGAGGTCATCAGGTAACTTGTGTAGATGTGGATCGTCAGAAAATTAATCAGATTAATCAGGCCATATCTCCAATTTACGAGCAAGGCTTAGAGGAATTGTTAAAGAAAAATATCCATGTTAATCTACAGGCGACTACAGATCTTCATAGGTCTGTACTTGCAACTGATCTCTCCTTGATTGCAGTTGGAACTCCTTTCAATGGATTAGAAATTGATCTTCGTTACATAGAAGAGGTTTCCTATCAGATAGGAAAGGCGTTAAAGGAGAAGCCTACCTATCATCTAGTGGTAGTGAAAAGTACAGTTGTTCCTGGCACTACAGATGAAGTTGTGCTCCCTATTCTAGAAGATGTGTCAGGGAAGAAAGCTGGAGTTGACTTTGGCGTCGGGATGAATCCAGAGTTTTTAAGAGAGGGAGAAGCAGTTCAAGACTTCATGTATCCAGACCGCATTGTTCTGGGCGGTATGGATGAAAAAAGTACTAGTCTGTTGGAGCAGTTGTATAGCGTTTTTGAAGATGTAGAGCAACTCAAAACTAATAATAAGACAGCAGAGATGATCAAATATACTGCCAATGCTTTATTGGCAACGATGATCTCTTTTTCTAATGAGATTGCCAATCTATGTGCCGCTATTGGTGGCATTGATGTGGTTGAAGGTATGAAGGGAGTTCATCTTGACAAGCGCCTCAGCCCAATTCTGCCAAACAGACAGCGCATCACTCCAGCCTTGACCACATATCTTCAGGCTGGGTGTGGGTTTGGCGGGAGCTGTTTTCCTAAAGACGTTAAGGCACTTAAGGCTCATGGAGTAAAAGCAGGAAGCCCAATGCGGATACTGGAAGCAGTGATTGCGGTCAATACAGAACAGCCGAATCAAGTTCTCTTGCGCTTAAAGAAACATTTTCCTCAATTGGAGGGTGTGCGGATTGCGGTTCTGGGACTAGCCTTCAAACCTGGAACTGACGACATGAGGGAATCTCCAGCAATCTCAGTTATCAAAGAACTGAAGATACAAGGGGCAGAGATTAGGGCTTACGACCCGATCGCTACACATGAGGCTCAAAAAATATTTGGCAACTACGGATTAATTTTCTGCCACAATCTTGCTCAGGCTATCTACGATGTACAAGCTATTCTAATTCTTACCTGCTGGGAAGAATTTAAGCAGGTTCCGGAATTGTTGAAATACCTAGACTCGCAGCCCTTGGTTATTGATGGTCGGCGCATGCTAGATAAACATAGCGTAGCGAAATATGAAGGAATCGGTCTATAGAAAATATTTAATTAGGGGATTAGATAATGCTAGTTGACGCACGCAAGTTATCAGTGGACGAGGTGATAGAAACTGAAGTTTGCATTATTGGTGCTGGACCAGCAGGCATCACTCTGGCGCGTGAATTCGCTCATGCAGACTTTCGAGTCGCTCTCCTAGAGAGCGGCGGACTGGAATTTAACCAAAACACTCAGTTACTTGCTGAAGGTGAAAGTGTTGGTCACGATTTCGGGAAACTGGAAACTCATCGCTGTCGCCAGTTTGGTGGGACCGCTAACTGGTGGGAAATTAAAATTCCCCACCATCCTATTGGTGTTCGCTATGTGCCCCTAGATAAGATAGACTTCGAACAACGGGACTGGCTGCCCTATAGTGGCTGGCCTTTCAATAAATCTCATCTCGATCCGTTTTACGAACGTGCCCAATCGGTCTGCCAAATTGGACCTTTCGCTTACGATGCCGCAGCTTGGTCGGATGCTGGAACTCCTCAGTTACCCTTGAATGGGGAGCGGGTCACCACTACCATGTTTCAGTTTGGACCCCGTACAGCCTTCACCAAGGACGGCCTTAACGAAATCAATCAGGCTAGCAACATTACGACATATCTCAACGCTAACGTACTAGAAATTGAGACAAACGCAACAGCTAGGACTATAACCCGCGTACGGGTAGCCTGTTTGGAGGGCAATGAATTCTGGGTGTGTGCCAAGGTGTTTATCTTAGCCACTGGTGCCATGGAGAACGCCCAGTTATTGTTGCTATCAAATAAACAGCAACAGACTGGGCTAGGGAATCACAATGACCTAGTTGGTAGGTTCTTTATGGACCATCCTTTTGTCGACGGTGGCCTGCTGCTCCCTGCCGACCCCCAGATTTTCAAGCAGACAGCTTTATATGATCTGCGTTTGGTGAATCATGTAGCAGTTATGGGGAAACTTACCCTGACTGAAGCAGTAATGCACCACGAGCAATTGCTCAATATTAGTGCATTGCTGTTTCCCAGACCTAAATCCTATCAGTCTTTAGCTGCTAATTCTCTAGAAATATTGCGCAAAAATTTTCGCGATAGAGAGTTGCCACAGGATTTCTCTAAACACTTCAGCAATGTCATTGTGGGTCTTGACTATATCCTGCCTGCTGTCTATCGGAGACTAACCAAACAGCAAAATTTCTTTCCAAATCTCGGTTCGGGTGGCTGGTCTTACCTGCAAGCTAATGAACGGAGATTTGTCACGTTCGAAGTTCTCTACTTTACCGAACAAGCACCAAATCCCAATAACCGGGTGATGCTCAGTACCCAGCGCGATCGCCTTGGTCGTAGGCAAGTGCTGTTACACAACCGCGTTTGGAGCGACATGGAGATCAGCAGCATTAAGCGAGCACAAGCGATCTTCACCGCAGAGATTGCTCGTGCTGGTCTGGGTCAGTTACAAACTAAACGGGATGGAGAACTGCCAAGAATGCAAGGTCCTGGCGCCCATCACCACATGGGAACGACGCGGATGCATAATGATCCCAAACAGGGTGTTGTTGATGAAAATTGCCAGGTTCACGGCATCTCTAACTTATTCATCGCAGGTAGCTCTGTCTTTCCCACAGGAGGTTTTGCTAATCCTACACTCACCATCATCGCTCTTTCCATTAGGTTAGCAGACCATGTGAAAATAGTTATGGCACAGCAAAAACCATTAGCATCGATTGGAGATAAAAGGCAGTAAATCTAGTGATTGAATGTCTTTGATTTATATCATAACTTAATTAAGTAGTGGAAAAAATCCATATAGTATTCGGTATGCTTCAGCAACTTGAAGTTTTTATGCTGACCCCTATTCAACTTACTGCTTTAGAAGCTTTCCTGAGCCACCATTACTTTGAGTATGCTGGATACAATCATGAAGCTGGAACTGTTATATACCTAAGTACTGTAAGTAATTTGAGAATAAGAATAGAATTTGGTGATGGGTGTTACTACCACATAACTAATGACATGACCAATGAAGTCATCCGCAGCGAGTTCACCCAATTGCGAGAAGTAATGTCGGCCTATCGTCAGGCTCAAAACCGCAATGAAGAAGTAGATTAATCAAAAATAGATAAAACAGTTTTAATTTGCAGTTTGCAGGACTGCTTTCCTGCTTATGGTGTTAGTATTTTGTGACGATAAAACACAAAAAATCCATTTTATATTCTTCGTAAAATAATAATTAATGTCTAATAAACAGAGAGAGAAACAGTGGATTACTTTTAAGGTTTCAGCTTCAGAGATGAAAGCCATAGAAGCTTATTGTGAAGAGAACAAAAGAACTAAAACTGATGTATTGAGAGAGTTAATCCGTCAATTACCCACTTTTACTAATTTAAATACTCATAGTCAAAATAATAAGTAGTCTTTCTAGGCGCAAAATTTGCACTAAGTTTATTTATTTTGATAGTTAAAACAAGTATTATGTTATTGGCAATACAAGCTGAGCTACAGGTACTAGAAAATTGCCAAATCTAAATTTATAAGTGTATAAACCATTCATGAATAGTCAATTCTCTCTCTTAAGATTAGAGCTTCCATTTACTGTTTTAAACACAATTTTCATAGTTCAATTACCCACGTGTTTAAACATGTCTGAGGCAATAGCTCTACAGGCAACTTGTCTGAACCTTTATCAGAAGAAGCCTACTCAAATTATTCTTGACTCAAGACAGTGTACTATCATAAAAAGCAGTGGTATAGGTGCAATAATCAGTATAGTAAAAACAGCTAAAGAACTAGAGATTGAGTTGGTTCTTCAGAGCGTACATCCTCAGATAAAAGCAGCTTTATTAATGGCAGGACTTGACCCATTTGTAATTCTTGATTCAGAGAACAAAGCTATTTTTCCACTAGATAATCAACAACTAAGATATCGGACACCAACCCATCCTTCAGTGTCCTCTCGAACAAAACGGCTTATAGATATCATAGGGGCTTTAATTGGGTTAGGAATTGTAGCTATTTTGTTCGTTCCTATTGCTATTGCTATTAAACTCGATAGTCCAGGGCCTATTCTATTCAGTCAAACTCGATGTGGTTGGTTAGGAAAGCATTTTCGCTTATGGAAGTTCCGTTCCATGATCGCCAATGCAGAAAGCCTAAAAGCGGAAATTGAAAATCAAGTCGAAGGACCGTTTTTTAAAAATAAAAATGACTCTCGAATCACACGAGTCGGTTGCTTTTTGCGACGTACAAGTTTAGATGAGCTGCCCCAGTTTTGGAATGTAATAAAAGGCGAAATGAGTTTAGTGGGAACGCGGCCTCCAACTATCGATGAAGTTGTTCAATACACTTTACCTATGTGGCAGCGCCTAGATGTTAAACCAGGTATTACTGGTGAATGGCAAACAAATGGTCGCTCTAAAATTTCTAACTTCCAAGATGTGGTTTATCTGGATTTGCATTATCAAAAAAAATGGAGCGTCTTGTACGATCTAAAGCTAATTTTTAAGACATTGCTCATTATTTTTAGAAAACACAGTGGTGCTAGTTGAGATAATACTTGCCATTTTTTTAAAAGATGTGAATAACTAGTATAAACAGCCAAGAAAATCTCCTCTCACAATTTTCAGACAAGAACTGGGTGTGGAGTTGCCCTATATCCGCGCGTTAGCACCTTCAACAAAGTTACTTGCTTAAGAAGATTACTATCTTTTTTATCTCTTCTGTCTAGATAGCTTTTCTATAGAAAGCTCAAGTTATAACAATCAAACCAGAAAACCTATTATCAACTGGAAAATGAAGATCTTATACTTAACAACAGTTCTTCCTAGTAAAAGAAAAAGCGGCGGTGAGATCGCGTCTCAATGCTTTATTAATGCGATTAAGCAAGGTGGACATGAAGTTTTTGTCTTAGGATATCAGCGAAAAAATGATGCTTTTGAAAAAAAACATCATGAAATTTCAGCAGGTGAACGATATATAGAAACAGGAAAAGCGGGATTTTATGCATTTTTCTGGATGTTGTTGAGTCTAACAAAAAAACTTCCCTACTCATCCGCCAAGTATTTTTCAGGAAACTATGTTATTCAAACAAAAAAACTTTTGTATTCCAATAGTTTTGATGTTGTAATTATAGATCATGCTCAATTAAGCTGGCTACGGTCATTAATTGGCAACAGAGCTAAAACTATACTAATTCAGCATAACATTGAACATCAAGTTTATTTGATGCTTTATAATAGCGTACGCAACTATATTTTAAAATTGATGTATAAACGAGAAGCTTCTTTAATTAAAGAAATGGAAAACAAGCTTACTGATAATGTGGAAGAAGTTTGGACCCTTACTTCAAATGATTATAAGTATGTTTCTAGCGTTAAGGAGAGGGGAAAAGTTAGAATTTTTGCTGTGCCTTCTAGCTTGACAACATCGTCGGAGAGATTACCTAACTTTAAAACCTGTGATATTGGTATTATAGGCACTTGGACATGGAGACCTAATCAGGAGGGTTTAAAGTGGTTTTTTCAGGCTGTTTATCCTCACTTACTAGCAGATTTATCAATTCAAGTAGCTGGTAAGGGTGCTGAGTGGCTACACGAAATGTACCCTAATGTGAATTATTGTGGTTTTGTACCAAGTGCGCAGGCATTTATGGAACAGGCAAAAGTTATTGCAATTCCTTCTATTAGTGGTGGTGGTGTACAGATTAAAACTCTAGATGCTATTGCTTCAGGCTCTCCTGTTGTGGCAACCCCTGTTGCATTGCGTGGAATACCCGAATATCCCTGTTCTGTTATTCTTGCTGAAGCGCCAGAGGATTTTGCTAAAAGTTTGACTCACTTACTAACTTTACTTACAACTCAAAGTTTTTATCAAGTAGGGATTAGCTGGTCACAAAGTAGGCGCGAAAAGTTCTTTGCTGATGTTGCTGAAGCAATCAACAACTTCCAAACACAAAAGGTCTTAAGTGTAGCAGCCAAATAACAAGGCTGTATTTTGAGGTTCAATGAATATGAGGATAACATTTAAACATTTTACTGATATTGAATCTGATTCTCTCTAGCCTTTAAGAGATAAGTAAAACTTGTTAGCACAAATTTGAAAACTTCCAAATTGCCGTATGAAGACAAACAAGTTTAATGAGCAGAGGTATCCTTCTAAGCCTCAACAGTTTTATATGAAATCTGAGGAATATAGGCTACCTGGCCATACTAGGAAAACCGAGGATGAAATAAATTTTCAGTTGCTTTGGTTGAGCCTAAAACGTCGTTGGCTACCTGCGGTATGTGTTGCTGGAGTTGTTTTCGCGATTACAGTGCCAGTTGCATTTATGCAAAAACTCTCGTATCAAGCAACAGGAAAGCTTTTACTTAAGCCAGATAATACATCTTCTCTTACGGGAGTAGGAAAAGAAATTAAAGAGTTTTCGCCCGTGAATGAGGGGGGTACGGAGACAGCTAATCCTGTGAAGACACAGTCAGAAGTCATTCTTTCAAACCCTCTTTTGGATAAGACTATAGCTGAATTAGATTTAAGAGATAAACGAGGTAAACTTCTGCGTGCGGAGTCACTGAAAAGAAATTTCAAAGTGAAAAACATTCCGGGAACAGATGTATTAACGCTTTCCTATAAAAGCACTGACCCGTACCTAGCTGCAACAGTAGTCAATAAACTTATGGATGTTTATATAGAAAATAATATCCTCACCAACCGGGCTGATGCACTTACAGCCAGTAAGTTTATTGCTCTAGAGCTACCTAGTACGGAAGCTATGGTTCGTCAAGCAGAATCGACTTTGCGCCAGTTCAAAGAGCAAAATAATGTTGTTAACCTAGACGAGGAAGCCAAATCGGCAGTGGCGATTATTCAGGAGCTACAGACCCAAATTAATACGACTCAGGCCGATCTTGCGGGTGCAAATGCTAGATTTACAGATCTCCAAAACAAAACGAAAATGAATTCACAGGCTGCCATAGCCCTGAATTCCCTCAACCAGTCTCCTGGAGTGCAGGATGTACTGAAAGAATTCCAACAGGTAGAAGACCAGTTAGCAGTTGAGCGGAGTCGCTTCCAGGATGATCATCCCACGGTAGTTAACCTAAAGTTTAAGGAAGACGCTCTAAAAGCTTTACTGCAAAAGCGGGTAGGAAATACTAGTACTCTTGACTTCAGGCAGCAAGTACCCAGCGAAGAATTGCAGATGGGAGAGAGCAAACAAAAATTGAACGAAGACTTGGTTAGAGCAGAGGTAGAACGCTCAGGCTTGGTCAAGCGGTTGGCAAAGCTTTCTAACGCCAAGGCTGCCTACGAACAACGAGTGAGTAGTTTTCCCAAATTGGAACAGCAGCAGCGGGAACTACAGCGGCAACTGGATGCGGCCCAATCTACCTATGAAACTCTTTTGAAAAAGGTTCAGGAAGTACGGATTGCGGCAAACCAAAACATGGCTAACGCCCGTGTTATCGAGCCAGCTCTGATTCCAGAAGCGCCCTCGCTCCTCAAAGTATTCGCGATCATAGGCTTGGGAATTTTGGGGAGTATCTTGCTTGCTGTAGTTACTGTTGTCACTTTAGAAGTAAGAGATTCGTCTATCAAAACCCTTAATGAGGCAAAGGAGTTGTTTGGGTATACCTTACTAGGAGTTATTCCTTCCTTGAAGAAGAAAGCTACTCCTCGCGGTGGGGATAAAGAATCGATGGTTCCAGAAGTTCCTGTTAGAGATACTCCAGGCATGCCAATTTGTGAGGCGTACCGAATGCTTCAGGCTAATTTGAAGTTTCTCAGTTCAGATAGAGTACTGAAAGTCATTGTTGTCACAAGTTCAGTTCCCAAAGAAGGTAAGTCTAAAGTCTCTGCTAATTTGACTGCAACCATGGCTCAAATGGGCCGCCATGTCTTGCTAGTGGACGCAGATATGCGTCATCCATCTCAGCATCACATCTGGAAATTGACTAATGCATCAGGTTTAAGTGATGTGATTGTTGGTGAAGCTGAATTTGAGGCGGCGGTGGAAGAAGTGATGCCCAACATGGACGTCCTTACTGCTGGAGTTATTCCTCCCAACCCACTAGCCCTGCTTGACTCCAGGCGGATGGCTTCATTGATTGAGAACTTTTCCGAGACATATGATTTTGTAGTGATCGATGCGCCTCCCCTTATCGTGGCAGCTGATGCTCTGACTTTGGGCAAGATGACGGATGGTGTTTTACTGGTAGCACGACCTGGGATGGTCAATTCTAACAATGCTGTTGCTGCTAAAGAGTCGCTAGAGCAATCGGGACAGAATATTCTGGGTCTAGTAGTCAATGGGGTGAGCCAGGAAGAAGTTGGTAGCTACTTTTACTACCCGTACTATAAGGAGAAATCTGACAAGACCAAGTCCAGAACAAATACTAGTCGTTCCTGAAGGACACGAGTAGATGGTTCTATCCATGAAGCACCAAAACTGTGTCGTATTTCAAAGGCTAGCTGAGAAAATATTTGTTATTTCAGCGCTCTTGTTCTATACAGGAGCACTACTGCCCCATTTGCCTTTAGACAACTCAGTCAATCGGATAATAGTACCACTTCTTCCCTTTATCATCCAGGCAGTCACCACTTGCCTAATTATTCCAAAGTGGAAGGAAGTCGTTCAAATCCTTATTAAGGAAAGGCTCTTATGGTTCCTGTTACTTGTAGCTTTATTCTCAGTGTTTTACTCAGACGATCCAATGTATACCCTATATCACCCCACTTCGGTTGAATCGGGCAGTGGACCTGGTGTAGGTGTCTTACCTCTGTTTCAGACAACCTTATTTGGAGTGTACTTTAGTACTCGCCATAGCATAAAAAAGCAGTTTCAGTTGTTAGCTTGGGTGTTTGGCATAACGGTGCTGCTTAGCATAGTACTTGGCCTGGCGCTGCCGAGATACGGACTTATGGGTGCATCCAGTGTACTGAATTCAGAGGACAAGGCTCACATAGGCGCTTGGCAAGGTGTCTACGGACACAAAAATCAGTTGGGTTCCAATATGGCCTTGAGTGCGTTGTTCTTCCTACTTTTTACTTCTACCAGCAGGAAACATCGTTGGATTAAATGGGTGGGCTTTATCCTTTCAGTTACCCTGATTCTGCTTTCAACATCAAAAACAGCCCTGGTTGTGCTTCTAACCTTAGTAAGCCTCTTACCTCTTTATAAGGCTTTACGATGGAACTATACCTTAGCTCTGCCCCTCTTGATAACTGTGCTATTGACGGCCGGAGTTGTAGGTTCAATATTTGTGAATAACGCAGAAACTATTCTAGAGCTTCTGGGGCGGGATGCTACCCTCAGTGGTCGTACGGGGCTTTGGGATGCTGTACTAAGTAAAATCTCGGAACGTCCTTGGCTAGGCTACGGGTATCAAGCCTTCTGGCGGGGTTGGGATGGTGAATCTGCAGATGTCTGGAGAGTTGAGCTATGGGGGCCTGGAAGTGCTCACAATGGTTTTTTGGAATTAGGGCTCGACTTGGGTTTATTAGGATTATCAGTGTTTGTACTTAGCTTTGTATACTACTATTTCCGAGCCATCACTTGGATACGCTTGACCAAGAACACAGATGGTCTCTGGCCAGTAGCATACTTAACGTTTATGATACTGTCTAATATGACTGAAGCGGGTTTAGTGAGACCAGACTTCAATTGGCTCTTATATCTGTCAATAATCCTCTCAATGCACAACAGGGCTAAAAATTTGGCAGAAACCTAATGTATTTTGGCAGCTAGAAAGAAAGGCTCTTTAAGAATTTCAGGAATCTACTTGAAAAGGCACTTTAATAGAAAAATATCATGCGTCTGTTCACACTACTGAGGCTACTCCCCTTCATTCTGCTAGAACTCACTTTTTTATGCTGCTCCCGAACAAATGCTTCTCAAGAAACCACAACTGTACTCAGATATTTGGAGTCAATTTCTGGTAATCGCATCCTCTCCGGTCAACAGGAAAATAGCAGAGATCCAAATGCGGAATGGAATAATATTGCCAACCTGACAGGGGGTAAACATCCTGGAACTTATATACTTGATTTTGGCTGGAATATTAGTGATAATGCCCGCCGAGCAATGGTTCAAGCAGCAATAGACAAATGGCAAAATCAGAAGGTCTTGATCGGATTTTCTTGGCATACTTGCCCACCAACATTTTCTAATGATGATTGCAGTTGGCAAGACATCAATCAAGGGCGTCCTTCAAGCTTAATTGATCGGGTGTTAACGCCAGGAACTCAAGAATATAAAAATTGGATGGCGAGGATTGATCGAGTTGCAAAATCATTGCAGCAACTACAAGCCGCTAGAGTACCAGTGTTGTTTCGTCCGTTCCATGAGATGAATGGAAATTGGTTTTGGTGGGGAAATCAACCCCGTTTCAATAAATTATGGGCTCAGTTGTATGATCGTTTGGTCAATTACAATAAACTTAACAATCTGCTTTGGGTGTGGAGCCCTAACGCACTTAACTATGGTCCTTGGCCCGAATCATATTATCCGGGTGATAACTATGTTGACATTTTGGGACAAGATGTTTATCCAGAATACGGTCATCAGTTTAGCCAGAAATCATATAATTGGCTTCTGCAGAAAGCTCATGGGAGGCCAATTGCTATCTGCGAAAACGGCACTCTCCCAGACATCAATGTAATTATGCAGGACCAGCCTAAGTACGTGTATTTCAATACTTGGATTGGTTTTGAAGGTAACGGGCAAAATGGCAAGATTTCTCAGTTCTTTAACAATCGGCGCACAATTAATGCTGGCTCTTCACGGCTCCCAAGATTCTGAAGTGACGCTGACGGGGTGATAACAAAGGCTAGGAAGCTGGCTTAATAAGCTGTATAGCTTTTTGCCCTCGTTGATAATACTGACGCTTACTTTACCATGGATAGATCAAGCTTCCATCTAGTAAGGCTTTTATCCAGTCTTGTTACCCTGTTAGGAAGTGACAGTGATAGTGAGAAGGATACAATCAAAAAAACTGGGTAAAGCCCTATTGTTATTTCTACTAGAGTGCTTTGTCAAGTAGATTCTTAGAATCCTCAAAGAGCCTCAAAGCTAAGGGGAAAACTGTAGTCATTTCTAATAGAAATAATGCCTATCAAAAAACTAAAGCGGAAATTATCTAGCCAATTATTTCGTAACATAAGCTGGCTAGGTACATCAGAGTTATTGAATCGGATATTTCGCTTTGGAGTAACGATTCTGATAGCTCGCATCTTAAGCCCCTATGATTATGGTCTCGTAGCAATTATTTCAATTGTCAATGAATTTATAAATGTTTTTAGCCTTAGAGGTGGAATTGGATCAAAGATCGTTCAAGCTAATGAAACAGATGTCAAATCTTTATGTGACACAGCGTATTGGATGAATTGGATTTTATGTATTTCACTTCTAATTCTTCAATGTTTTGCTGCGTTTCCAATTGCTTGGTTTTATGGTGACAACAATCTTATTTTACCTATCTGTATTCTTTCCTTAGGATTCTTAATCCAACCATTCTTCGATGTTCATGGTGCCTTGGTTACACGAGAGAACCGACTCAAAATTATCGCATTATGTAATACCTCTCACTCAATACTTAGCAGTATTTTGACTGTAGGTATGGCATTATTAGGTATGGGGATATGGGCTGTAGTCTTACCAAATCTCTTAACGGCTCCAGTATGGATTGTAATTCTTCGAAAAAATCATCCCTGGCGAAGCCCAAAACACTTCACTCTTAAAAGATGGTATGAAATCTTTAGTTTTGGTAGAAATATTCTTGGAGTTGAGTTGCTTAATAAGTTAAGAGCCAACCTAGATTATTTGTTGGTTGGGCATTTTTTAGGAGTTCAGGCATTAGGAATATACTATTTTGCATTTAATGCTGGTTTAGGAATTAGTTTAAGTATGATAAGTATAATTTGTATGGCTCTATTTCCTCATTTATGTGCTGCTCGTAATAATTTAGAGCAGTTTAAAAAACGGTATTTTAGTAGTCTGAAAATGATCGCTCTAATTTTTGTACCATTAGTTCTTCTACAGTCGATCTTAGCTCCATTCTATGTACCAATTGTTTTCGGTCAAAAGTGGGTTACAGCAATACCAATATTAATACTCATCTGTCTTTCGGCTCTGCCGCGCCCTTTTGCACTTACCGCTTCTCAAGTTCTCCAGGCTATAGATAAAACCCATATTGATCTTTATTGGAACTTAATTTTTACAGTTATCTTCGCAGTTTTCTTGCTAGTAGCTGTAAAAGAGGGGATTTTCTGGGTAGCTGCAGCCGTACTGATTTGTCACGCCCTGGTGCTTCCTATATTTACTATTTTGATTATTAAATACGTTTTTATTCAAAATCCGCAATTGTTCTTTTCAAGCGAAAAATTATGAATAGTAGCTGAGGTTACCAGGAACTCTTTGACTCCCAGTTACATACTCAAACCAAGGGTAAGACTTTGCTGGTGAAAAAAATAACAGATGGGGTCTATTGAATTCAAATGTTACAAGTGCTCAAGACCAATAACTTTGAGGTCAAGATCTTCAACGAGACAGGACATAGCCATCGGAAACAGGGTTAACTTTCTTCTCTCGTATGATACAAAGTCCTACACTTGCCTGACACACAACCGTATTATGAAGGTTCTCTATCTGATTCAAACTTACAAGAATCCAGAGCAGATTTACCGACTTGTCCAAATTATTAAAAAATCAAGTCCTGGGTCTTACATCTTAGTTAGTCATAACTTTGCGTATAGTCATTTAGACGTTGGACCAATTGAAAACTTGCCAGAAGTTGAGGTAATTAAAGGTAAGGGAGGACGGGGAGATTTTTCTCTAATGCAAGGCTATCTGGATGCAGTAGATTGGCTATTAAGCAACAACATCGAATTTGATTGGCTCATCAATCTTACTGGCCAAGACTATCCCACTCAACCATTGACTCGCTTAGAAAAGTTCTTGAGTAAAACCAATTACGATGGCTTTTTAGAGTATTTCGATCTGTTTTCTGATTACAAGTATAATTTTTGGGATAGTAGAGAAGTTCGTGGGCGTTATCTATACAACTACTGGTGGTTGAGTGGAACTTTATCAGTGTGGCAACGGGCATTAATCAAGCTTCCACGAATTATTATCAATAATGTTCAGCCCTTTGTGCGAATTAATTCTGGTTATGGCTTAATGGTAGGAGTTCGAGCTACTTCATCCCCTTACAACAAAAAGTTTTTGTGCTATAGAGGATCTTACTTTCATACCCTTTCTAAAAAGTGTATTCAATATTTAAATAACTTTTCAAAACAAAATTTTAATTTAATCAGTTACTATAAGAAAACCTGTCTTCCAGAGGAGTCCCTTATTCAAACAGTTTTAGTTAATAGTAAATTGTTCAATCTTTGTAACGATTACAAACGCTATATTGACTGGAATGGTAGTCGACACGGGCACCCCCGTCTAATTACAGTGGAAGACTATCCAGTATTAATTAAAGACAATATTCACTTTGCTAGAAAGTTTGATACGAGCCAGGATAGCAAAATTCTTGATATGTTAGATGCCAGAATACTACAAAATAGTAAATCAAACTAAAATTTTGATGAACTACTCAAGTGGAATAGCTAATGCATTCAGGTTAAGACAGAGTCAATCAATCTAATAATAGAGATATTTATGCTAATAATACAACATTTATGGCAGTTAATTCTCTTCTTTATTATTTTATTAGGACCTCTCCCTCTATGTATGTCACTTATCCTGATAACTGAAAAAGAAAAGAAGCGTCCTAACTTACTCCACTGCTTGCTTCTCCTTCTAACAGGATGGTGCATAATAGAAGCATGGCTTGGGCTCTTCTTAGGGATAATTCAGCTCTTGACTCTAAATTCAGTCTTGATTTCTGAGTTTGTTATTTTTCTTATAGGTGTCATGTTTTACACACACTTAAAAAGCAAAGTACCCCCCTTATTTCTTCAGAATTTACTGAGCTTAAGGCAGCGGCTCAGTAAATTCGAAACAGTTATCCTTGGATCAATTTCGTTCATTGGAGTTTTTCTTCTATGGACTTTGGCAACTCAACCGATTCTAGATTATGATTCTTTAGCATACCATCTTCCAGCTATGGCAAAGTGGTATCAAACAGCTTCATTAGCTATGCCCGAAGCTCAAAAATTTATTGAAATTGGTAGATATCCTTACAATTGGGAGGTATTGTGTACTTTGTTCCTAATGCCTTTTCAAGAAGATTTTTTGGTTGCTCTTCCTAATTATATTGCGTGGATAATTATTGGGCTATCTGTATATCTTCTGAGCATTGAAATTGGAGCGGTGAGAATTTATGGTATGATGGCGTCTTGCCTTGTGTTGACTTTACCAAGTCTAATAGAGAGTGTTTATACAATGCATATTGACCTTCCAT
>Ga0213881_10000958_pt1 | contig 14980 bp, 6 predicted proteins | sample BarmaccoBMER_R08_FD_160104 | JGI IMG/M metagenome (GOLD analysis project Ga0213881, IMG submission 160104) | Barbacenia macrantha exposed rock microbial communities from rupestrian grasslands, the National Park of Serra do Cipo, Brazil - ER_R08 ... | reverse complement strand
AGACAAACAACAGTATTGCGATCGCCAAGGTACCTAGACCTGCCCCCAAGTTGGCTAAGAGCATAACCTGGCGTCGGTTCCAGCGGTCTATAAGGACACCAGCTACGGGGGAAATCAAGATTCCCGGTAGAGTTCCAGACAAAGAAATGAGGGCGAACAGGGTAACTGACTCACTGCGCTGGTACACCCACACACCCAGGGCAAAGTTAGTGAGAGCAGAGCCGATCAATGAGGCTAGTTGTCCAAACCAAATGAAGATAAAAACTCGCATGCTACTAGATATGGGAGTTTGGCCGATTTTAGATTTTTTAAACATCTGCTTCTAGCACTCCATCTAGGCAGGCTCTTAACTGTTCTGCTAAAGTCTGGACATGGGGTTCACTCATCATCGTGATGTGATCGCCTGGGACTAAGTGGGCTTCTACTGGCAAGGAAGAAAACTGTTCCCAACCCATCACAGGATCATGACCAAACTGATTGTTTTCTTTGGCCCGGAAGACGGTAATTTGGTTTGGATAAACCGCCTGTGGCAGATATTCAGTTAGATCGTTAGCCTTGAAAACCCGTAGCAAGCCACGAAGCTGCTCGAGTTTAGCCTCAGCGGGGAAAACGTTGACCGCTTTCAACCGCTCTAGGACGTAGTTCAATTGCTCATCCGGCTCAAGTTGCTGGAGAGCTTCATATGATACTGATAAGCTCTTGCCGAAAAAGCGTTCTACGTTTTGTGCAAGACCAGTTAAGTATCTTGCGTCATCTTGCTCTATAGGTTTGATGCCAGGGACTGGTGCCGGAGTGTCGAGGATGGCGATCAGTGCCACCTCCTGCCCTTGCTTTTGCAACTGCAGAGCCATTTCAAAAGCCACAAAACTGCCAAAGGAGTGGCCTCCCAAAAGGTAGGGACCCTGGGGTTGAACTGTTTGCAGCGCTTCAATATTGTAAGCTGCTATGTCCTCTATTTGAGTGTGAGGCGCTTGTTCCCCGTCAAGACCCCGCGCTTGCAGACCATAAAACGGTTGGTCTAAGCCCAGATAACGCGCCAAATGGTACAGATAGATAACATTTCCACCTCCTCCAGGCATAAAGAAGAAAGGTCGCTTTGAAGAACTACCATGCTGAATTGTGACCAGAGGACTCCAGGGCAAGGAATCTGAATCCTTTCGGATAATACTTGCTAGTTGTTCGATAGTCGGACCTGAAAAGAGTGTCGTCAGGGGTAGCTCTTTCTTAAACTGCTGCTGGATCTTAGACATCAGGCGAATAGCCAAAAGTGAATGTCCACCGAGGTCGAAAAAGTTGTCCTTGATTCCCACAGGATGAACATCCAAAATTTCTTCCCAGATTTCTGCCAATTGCAGTTCCAAGGTGTCACGCGGTGCGACAAAGCTGAATTCTAGTTTAGGTCGTGCTTGGCTTGGCATGGGCAAGGCTTGGCGGTCTACCTTACCATTAGGAGTCAGTGGCAGGGACTCCAGGAGCATAAAGTCTGAGGGCACCATGTAGTCAGGCAGGATGTCCCTGAGATAATCCCTTAGATCTTGGGTTAAGTTGTCCGAGCGATTGTTTTGTGTAAAATCATTGTCAGCAAACAATCGTTGATAAAAAGGTGTTTGCTTGAATTGATTCCTATAATGATAGGATACATGTTCAAACTCAATCACCTCCCCATTCTTTCTAATCAAACGACCTTTAATTGCATAATCTGGGTTGAGATTATTCTCGCAAAGTGTCCTAGAACACCACGCCTCGATAACATCCCCACAAGACACCTCAATACCAGGCTCAAATACCGGGAAATAAACTGGGAGCCAGCAATACTCATGTTCGAGAATATCTATTTCTTCTCCCTCAATGGTGTGCAAATTCAGCCAGACGAGAAAACCATCTAACCTTCCATTCTTAGAAATCGTAAAATTGACTTCGTGGCGTTCGCTCGTACTCACAGATTGCGTAAAGTCTAAATCTTCAAAAACATCCACATTGGAAAGGAGATTCGATTTAGGAAAGTTTTTAATACATACTCTCAGATCAAACGGATACCCGATTTGGGCAAAGATTTTTTGAGTATAATGCCCTGATACTTCCGTAAACCTAGGGTTGTGTAGTACTTCATCTGGAAGATTAACAGCAGCGATTTTGGTAATGCTTCTAGACGGAATCATGGCTCCATCTTGTTTTAGCAACCTTCTGGAGTTATTGATAATCACTGCTGCTCCTTCACATCCACCAATTGACCCCACAATTTCCGAGACGCAAACGTCAGCCTTTTCTAGCAGGTTAACTTGGGTAGCATCCCCATGAATTACAGTGATTTTGTCGGATAAACCTAGGTTTTGAACGGTGGTGGCAGCCAGCATAGAGGTTTCCTCACTCCTCTCAATCGCGTAGACTTTCTTCGCACCTGCTTCCGCACAAAATCTAGATAGAATTGCATCTTTACCTGTACCAATTTCGACGACAATTTTATCTTTTACCAGCCGATTAATAGCAACTTTATAGCTATTATTTCTCCGCTCATCGTTGGTCATGGCGTAATACAATAAGTCGTCGTAGACATAGTATTCCGCTACCGATGGCCAAAGTTCGATTTGATTTGTCTGTTGATTGTCCTGCTCGTGCAAGGAGTTGAGATCTTCTTCAGGAACAACATAAGCTATGAGTCGCTTTTCGCCTAGAGAGTCTTCCCGATCTACTACCACTGCCTCTCGCACATTAGAGTTTTGGGTCAACATAGCTTCAATTTCGCCTGGTTCGATGCGGAAGCCACGAATCTTGACCTGATGGTCGGCACGCCCAAGAAATTCAATGCTGCCATCCGGTAGATAGCGTGCCTGATCACCAGTTTTATACAGACGCGTTCCGGGTTCATTGCTAAAGGGATTGGGGATGAATTTCTCAGCAGTTATTTCTGGAAGGTTCAGGTAGCCCCAGGCAAGACCAGCACCGCCGATGTACAGTTCACCCTTGACTCTAATTGGAACTGGTTGAAGATGGCAATCAAGAATGTAGATTTGCGTGTTAGCAATCGGGTGACCGATGGGCGGTTGACTGCTGCTATCGGTACATTTAGCTATGGTGGCACAGACAGTCGATTCAGTTGGTCCGTAGGCGTTAAAGAAGCGCCGACCACCTGACCATTCGGCTACTAAGTTGGCTTTACAAGCTTCTCCCGCAACGATAATGTTTTGCAAGGCTGGTAGTTTTTCAGTAGGCAAAACAGCCAGCGCTGATGGAGGGAGCGTGATATGTGTAATTGCCTGCTCACGTAGCAATTGGATCAAAGCTGGTCCAGGCATCAACTTTTCTTGTGTTGCCAGACAGAGCATTCCTCCAGAACAAAGAGCCATGAAAATTTCTGAGACTGAGGCATCGAAGCTAAAGGAAGCAAATTGGAGAACACGACTGTCTGAGTAGACGCCGAAGCTGCGGATCTGCGCCTGAGCTAGGTTGCACAATCCTTGATGGGCGACTAGAACTCCTTTAGGCTGTCCTGTAGACCCTGATGTGTAAATCACATAGGCTAAGTTCTGGGCTGTTGCCCTACTGAGGGGATTCTCCTCACTCTTTTCAGAAATTTCCTCCCAGTCTGAGTCTAGACAAATGACTTGTGCCCAGTGAGAGGGTAGTTCTTCTAACAACCGCTCTTGGGTTAAGAGGACTGCTGGTTGCACGTCCTCTAACATAAAGGACAAACGTTCAAAGGCATAGGTTGGGTTCAGTGGCACATAAGCACCACCAGCTTTAAGAATGCCCAGCAGTCCTATTACCATTTCTAAGGAGCGCTCTAGGCAAATTCCCACTCGTACTTCTGGCCCTACCCCCAGAGCTTGTAGATAATTGGCCAATTGGTTTGCACGACAATTCAACTCTCTATATGTCAGTTGCTGATCTTCAAACACCACCGCAATCGCATCCGGTGTCTGTTCAACTTGGGCTTCAAATAACTGATGAATACACTCATGTTGCAAATCATCAGTTTTCGTATCGTTCAATACCAGCATCTGGTGTTGCTCATCCGCTGTTAGTATGGGTAATTCCCTAAGATGCTGTTGAGGATTAGCAACAATTGCTTCCAACAAAGTCTGGAAATGTCCTGCCATTCGGGTAATTGTTTCTGCATCGAACAAATCGCTGTTGTATATCCACGACCCGACCAGTCCAGATGCCTCTTCCATCACCAGAGTCAAATCATACTTGGCTGTGACACTCTCAATCGGTAAGGGAGTTAGGGTCAGACCAGGAAGTTCCAGTTTCCCCGTTGGCGTATTCTGGAGGGCAAACCCTACTTGGAACAACGGAGAATAGTTTAGGTTCCGCTCTGGCTGCAGTTTCTCTACCAACTGCTCAAAGGGTACCTCCTGATGAGCATAAGCATCCAGAGCCACCTGTCGCACCTGAGTGAGTAACTGCGAGAAACTCGGATTTTCTCCCAAGTTAATACGCAATACAAGGGTATTAATAAAACATCCAATCAAAGACTCAATTTCACTGTGCTGGCGATTGCCAATCGGGGAACCAACAACAATATCCTCTTGAGAGCTGTAGCGTGATAGTAAAGTCACGAAAGCCGCCAGCAGAGTCATAAACAGAGTCGTCCCTGACTTTTGGCTCAGCAGCTTTAGCTGTTCCGTTAAGCCGGGATTGAGTTCAACGCGCACACTACTACCTTGAAAGGTCTGCTTTGGCGGACGCGGTCGATCGGTGGGTAGTTCCAGCAGGGGTGGAGCTCCTGCTAGCTGTTGCTGCCAGTAGTTGAATTGAGGCTTCAGCACCTCTGCATTCAACCATTGCCGTTGCCAATGTGCAAAGTCAGCGTACTGTATAGGCAATTCAGGTAAAGGGGAAGGCTCTTTGTTAGAGAAGGCTTTGTAGAGCGCAGACAGCTCTTGGATAAATATCCCTATCGACCAGGCATCGGAGACAATGTGGTGCATGCTTAGCAATAGCACATGAGATTCTTGAGCTAGCCGTAGCAGGGTGACTCTCAGTAAGGGATCGTTTGATAAATCAAAAGGACGGGTTTGCTCCTCGGCAATTAATTTTTTCACGAGGGTAGACTGCTCAATTTCTGGCAGCCCCTGCAAGTTCACCACTGGTAGGGAAATAGTCAGATTAGGGACGATGACTTGAAGTGGAAATCCGTTTTTCTTTGGGAATTTGGTGCGCAAAACTTCGTGTCGTCGAACGATTTCGTTCAAGCTTTGCTCCAGATAGTTATTCTGGAGTGAACCGTCAATATTTAAGGCAAAAAAATCGTTGTAGGTGGCGCTGGTAGGATCGAGCTGGTCTAGGAACCAAAGCCTTTGCTGTCCAAAAGATAAGGGGATGTCTGCATCACGGGAGATAGACCGAATTGACCCAAAAGTGGAATTTGAAGTGGGATTGGTCTTTTGTAGAAACTTAACAATTTCTGCTTTACGTTCAGCTAACTCCCCACGCAGAGATGGTGTTATTGTTCCAGTGAGGGCATTACAGCGTAGGCGATCGCCATCAACCCAAAACTTTATGTCCAGGTCGCTAAGATCGGACAAAAACTCTTCAATGCTTTTCATGAAACCTCATAGTTAAGTGTGGAAATCTGGTGTCTTTATGCCTATAGGAAACTAAAGAACCTTGGATTTAGATGAAAAATGGGTAGCCAAGACTAGCTACTCAGTTCTACTTTTTGCAGAAAGAAGGTTAACTGTTTACTAACTTTCCATATGCTTAACACGTTGAGCCAAGTCAATTTATGCAAGAGGTGACGACGCGATTGGTGGTGAGCAACTTTTTTGGGTCTCTTGCATAAACGTCAAAACAGCACCATATAAGTATTGCAGTTGCATCTTCTACTGCGCCTTTAAAGTACGACGTGAGAGTTGGGAGCGAGGAATTGACATGCTCAAAAAACTGAAGCTTGAGGCTAAATTTACGTTACTGTTGACGCTAGTTTTCTTGACTGGATTTGTATTTAGTGGTGTTGCGCTGTCAAGCGCAATGCAGCAGAAAGCTGAGGACGAAATTAAGACCAAAGCAGAAATTTTAACTCAGACAATGAACTCTATCAGGGACTACACGAGCAATAAGATCGACCCACTCCTGAAAGATCGATTAGAAACTGAGCAAAAATTTATACCAGAATTCGTTCCTACCCACGCAGTACGGGAAGTATTTGAACAATTTCGTAAACACCCAGAATATAGTAGCTTCTTATACAAAGAAGCAAGCTTGAATCCCACCAATCCTCAAGATCAAGCAGATGAGTTTGAAACTAAGCTAGTGGAGCAGTTCCGAAGCCAGCCAGGATTAAGCAAGCTTTCAGGTTATCGAAATATCAAAGGACAGAATCTATTTTTCATTGCTCAACCACTGAAGGTGGATAAGCCAAGTTGCCTTGAGTGCCATAGTACACCTGCCTTAGCTCCTAAAAGCTTGCTTAGCACCTACGGCGATAAAAATGGCTTTGGCTGGAAATTCCAAGAAGTGATTGCAGCCCAAACAGTATTTGTTCCGGCGGACAATGTCTTAGCTCACAGTCGCCAATATTTAACTTTAATAATGGGCTTTTTTATCACAATTTTTGGGGTGATGGTGCTGCTGATTCATTGGTTGCTGAAGCAGGCAGTCATTCTTCCTATTAAGCAGCTGACAGCGCTTGCCCATAAAATAAGTAGCGTCATGAGCGCTTCCGAACAAGTGGGATTTGATTCTTCTTGGATATCTAAATTAGCCCGACGAGCTGATGAACCGGGACAGCTCGCCCGTGCCTTTCAACAAATAGCACGCCAGACCGCTGCCCGTGAGCAAAATATTTCTCAGGCAGTTAACAACATACCTCCCAACAAGCTGGAATTCGATAGCTAAGCACTACAGCATCTTAACAGTAATTTATTGAAGATTTCGTTAACAAACCAGCTGACTTTTCTCATAGCTGGACGTGGAGGAACGCTATGGCGCACAATGCTTTTTCAGAAGAAGAATTCGAGTCTGAGGAAGCGCTAACTATTAAACAGTTTAGCGAAGAGGAAAGGGAGCAGGCTCCACATAACACAGATCTGTACGGAGACAAACAGATGAATCATCAGGAACCTCCCTCCCATTCCAGGCTTTTTCTCGATGACAAAGTGATTCCAAGAAGCCTGGTACAAAAGCCGCCACGTCGCAGATGGCTCGCTCAATGGCTTGGTGTTACCGTTGGCATCGGTCTTGGTATGGCGATTGCAGTTGTGGGAATGCCTATTCTCTCTCATCTATTTGCCAAGAACTCAAAAGTAGTAAAGCACAACCGATCCCCAGCAGTAGACCAAAGCGTCGCTGTAGAACCAGCGAAGCTCACTCGCATTGCCCACACGCTCAACGTTACTGGCACGGTAGTAGCTCGTGACAGTCTCATCCCCGTTTTGCCCTTGACAACAGGCTTACAAATTAAGCAAGTTCTGGTAAAGGAAGGAGATGTTGTGCAAGCGGGACAGCAGATAGCGGTTCTGGATCAGTCGGTGCTACAGACGCAACTTGAACAAGCCCAAGCCGAGTTGGAAGAAGCCCAAGCCTTAGTGGAAGAAAGACTTGCAGATCGCGCTCAAGCCCAAGCTAAATTGGCGGAGGCTCAACGGGAACTACAGCGATATCAAACTCTAGCTAATGCAGGAGCGATTAGCCGTCAAGAGCTGGATACCCGTGCCACAACTGTTGAAACAGATGTTGAGGGTGTCCGAATAATCCAAGCCAATATCAGTAACGCTCAAGCGCAGGTTCACCTCAATGTTGCTCATGTAAAACAACTACAGGTCCAGATGACCCAAACCGTTGTGCGGGCTCCAGTTAGTGGCGTTATAGCGGAGAAAATCGCTCAAGTTGGGGATGTTACAGGTACGCAAAAACTGTTTTCAATTATTCGCAATGGCTTGTTGGAAGTCCAAGCACAAGTTCCTGAAATCAAACTACCCCAGGTAAAAATTGGTGCACTGGCGCAGATCACTTCTGCCATAGATAGTCAGATTCATCTACAGGGACAAGTTAAAAGCATTGCGCCCATAATTGACCCCCAAAACCGTCAGGCAAAGATTGAGATTGACCTACCGCTGACACGGTTGCTGCGCCCCGGTCAATTTGTACAGGCTGCGATCGCCCTTAACTCCACAAATGAACTAACAGTTCCAGCTCAATCAGTACTCTCACAAGCAACGGGTGGCTGGCTTGTTTTCGTGCTTTTAGCTAATGGAACAGTACGTGCCCAACCAGTACAAGTAGGGGAAATCAAGGGAAATCAAATAGAAATCAAGCAGGGATTGGAAGTGGGCACTCGTGTGGTAGTGACTGGTGCTGGATTCCTCCACGATGGTGATCGCGTACAAGTCGTGACACAGCCTAGAGTAACGCCCAACTACAAGCCACAACAAGCTGCCAGCTAACTGGGAGTACTGTATGCCATACCCTGACAAAAAATCAACCTAAGCGCGATCTTCAAACCACCCGTACATAAAACAGAATGACATGCCTGCCTCTTTTTCACGAGTTCCAAATCATGCAACGGCTAAAACATCCTTTAATATCTCCGCATGGTCAATTCGCCAACCAGTGCCTACCCTGGTTTTATTTCTGATATTGACTGTATTGGGCTTGTTCTTTTTTCCCCAACTAGAGATAGATGCCGATCCCAACCTTGATATCCCTGGGGTCACTATTACTGTAACTCAGACTGGAGCTGACCCAACAGAACTAGAATCCCAAATCACGCGACCAATTGAGGATGCCGTGGCTGGTTTGGGTAATATCGACAACATTACCTCTACGATCGCTAATGGTGTTTCTAACACGGCTGTGTATTTTGTCTTGGGTACAAATAGTGATCGCGCTACGAATGACGTGCGTAATGCCGTAGCCCAAATCCGTCAAAGTCTGCCACAAAATATTAACGATCCAATCGTTAAACGGATTGATACTGCAGGTGGCTCAGTTCTTTCCTACGCTGTGGTTTCAGATCGCTTATCGCTAGAACAGCTGAGCGATTTAATCGATCAAAAAATTAGCCGTGACTTGTTAGCGGTGCCTGGTGTTGCCCAAGTTCAGCGAGTCGGAGGTGTAGACCGCGAAATTCGCGTGGATCTGAATCTAGATCGGCTACAAGCCTTGGAAATTACTGCTACCCAGGTGAATGACCAAATTCGCAGCCTCAACATCAACCTGCCAGGTGGACAAGCTAATGTGGGGGACAGCGAACAGACTATCCGCACCCTAGGTAGCGCTAGCAGTGTCCAGAAGTTAGAGAACTATCCAATCACATTACCTAAAGGAGATTTTGTTCCACTAGCTACCCTGGGAAAAATCACTAATGGCTACAGTCAACCGCGTCAAGCTGCCTATCTCAACGGAAAACCTGTTGTAGCTTTTTCCGTAATTCGCAGTCCAGGTGCCACCATCGTCACCGTGGAAGAAGGATTGAGGGCAGCGGTCAGTGAACTGGAAAAGACGCTACCAGCAGGTGTCAAGCTCAAACTGATCTATACTGTCGCAGACTTCATTCGAGAATCCTACCAAGCCTCTATAGATGCCCTTGTGCTAGGTGCGGTGCTAGCAGTGGCAACAATTTTGATTTTTTTGCGAGACTGGCGAGCAACACTGATTACTGCTGTAGCACTGCCACTATCAGTCATTCCCACTTTTGCCGTGCTGAAGGCGTTGAACTACACGCTGAATAGCATGACTCTACTATCACTGGCATTAGTAGTCGGGATCTTAGTGGATGATGCCATAGTCGAAATTGAGAACATTGAGCGACACATCCAGATGGGCAAAACACCAATGCGAGCGGCATTGGATGCATCTAATGAAATTGGGCTAGCAGTGATTGCTACCACAATGTCGATTGTGTCAGTGTTTGTGCCTGTCGCTTTCATGGGCGGAATCCCTGGGCAGTTTTTTCGACCCTTCGGCGTTACAGTGGCGGTATCGGTCTTATTCTCTCTACTGGTAGCTCGCACAATCACCCCACTCATGGCAGCCTACCTGCTCAAAGGCAAGCGACGCCAGCATGAGCAATTGCACAAAGACAGGCTTTCCTATCAATATCGGCGGCTCCTAACTTGGGCGTTGAAGCATCGGGTACAGACACTGGCTCTAGCTGTAGCTTTCTTTGCAAGTAGCCTGCTACTGGTTCCTTATATTCCCACTGGTTTCATCGATCGCGATGACACTGGGATTTCGACGGTTTCAATTGAACTGCCTCCTGGCTCTACTCTCAATCAGACAGACCAAGTGGTGCAGCAAGCAACTCAACTGTTGAAAACGAATCCGGCAGTAGATGTTGTGCTGGCATCAGAAGGCGCTGCCGCTGTCTCTAGGGGTACATCCTTTGGTGGCAATAGTGTGAATACAGCAAGCCTCTACATCAAATTGAAACCGCGAGACAAACGAATTGGGCAAGTACAATTTGAGGCTCAGATGACTCCCCAACTGAATAAAATTCCAGGAGCTCGGATTGGTTTTAATCAGGGGAGCTTTGGAGGCAAACAGCAGTTAACAGTTATCCTCAGAAGCCAAAATCCGGAGGCACTCACCCAGACATCTGCTCAACTTACTCAACAAATGCATCAAATACCAGGTTTGGTAGATGTTACATCTAGTGCTAGTTTAACGCAACCAGAAATTTTAATTAAACCAGACTTATACCGAGCCGCAGACCAGGGGGTGACTGTGGATGCGATCGCCAGTACCGCTTCCATCGCCACTATAGGAGATATTGATGCAAATTTGGCTAAGTTCGATTTACCAACTGGGCAAATACCAATTCGGGTTGAGTTAGCTCCCCAATTCCGTGAGGATATTGACACAATTAGAAATCTGCAAGTGCCAGCTAAAAATCATACTTTAGTACCTTTGATGTCTGTAGCTCAGATTGTTCTCGGTAGTGGTCCCTCAGAAATTCACCGCTACAATCGGGCTCGTCAGATTTCTTTGGGGGCTAACTTGCAAGGCTTAACTCTAGGGCAAGCTTATAGCGCTGTCAAGAAGCTGCCAGCTTTGAAGCATCTACCGCCCTCTGTAGAGCAGGAAGCTTCCGGCGATGCTAAGCTAATGGCTCAAGTTTTTGGGGGTTTTGCCGCAGCTTTAGGTACAGCAATACTATTTGTTTATGCTGTACTTACCATATTGTTTAGCAATTTCCTCCACCCGATCACAATTATGGCTGCTTTACCCCTGTCTATTGGGGGTGCCTTGGTCGCACTGTTGATGGTGCAGAAGTCCATAGGGCTGTATGCGCTGATCGGGATTCTGCTACTTATGGGAATTGTCACGAAAAATTCGATCTTGCTTGTAGATTATGCCTTAATCAACCAGCATGAGGGAAAGCCGATGTATAGAGCTGTCCTCGAATCGGGGGTAGGTCGGTTACGACCGATTTTAATGACTACAATTGCCATGATTGCTGGGATGCTACCCATCGCCCTGGAGCTTGGTGCTGGCTCTCAAGTGCGTAGCCCAATGGCGATCGCAGTGATTGGTGGTTTGATGACCTCAACCCTGCTCACCTTAGTCATTATTCCGGTGATCTTTACATACATCGGCACTTTCCAAAACCAGATTTTTCGGTTGATGTGGCTGATGGATAAAAAGAATGCCTTAGACACAGACACTAATTTTGATATCCGTAGGCGGAGGCTTAAATAGTAATCAATGACGATATTGTCATGAGTTACTATTTCTATCCTTTAAGTGCATATTTGATTTGGTTCACACGTGAATAAGTATAGTAGTGCAAGCTGATATTTTGTTTTGCAATTGGTTACTCACTTACGTCCTAACACTCTTTTGAGAACCAATAAAAAGGCAAAGGATACTACAGCAGAACTACTTCTAACTAATAGATTTGAGGAGAAAATCAGCTCTCAATTTGAGACTTTAAACTGCATTTTACTCAAACTATTTTGACTTGTACTATAGAGGAATCGCATGACCAATTCTTGCAATGATTTTAACTTCTCTACCTTAGTAGAGCTACTACGCTACAGAGCTTTACATCAGCCAAATAAAATAGCTTTTACCTTTCTAGAAGATGGAGAAACAGAAAGCTCTCGACTAACTTATCAAGAATTAGATCGGCACGCTCGGGCGATCGCTGCTCAGCTACAGTCTATTTCAGCCCCTGGTGAGAGAGCCTTGCTACTGTATCCATCAACTTTGGAATTTATTACCGCCTTTTTTGGTTGCTTGTATGCAGGGGTTGTAGCAGTTCCCGCTTATCCCCCTAAGCGTAATCAAAAAATGTCTAGGTTACAGGCTATAGTGGATTCTTCTCAAGCCTTAGTAGCGCTCACAAATACATCAGAGTTAACAACTATAGAGCCTCGAATTGCCCAAAATCCAGAATTGGAGGCTATGCAATGGCTAGCTACTGATAAAACCACTATTGACCTAGCAGCAGATTGGCAGGAACCAGCCTTGTGTGAGAACACTGTGGCTTTTCTGCAATACACTTCTGGTTCTACGGGGACACCGAAGGGGGTGATGGTTACTCATGGTAATATATTACACAATCAACAAACAATCAAGATTGGCTTCGGGCATACGGAGAAAACTATTTTTGTTGGTTGGCTGCCGTTATTTCATGACATGGGATTAATTGGGAATGTACTACAGCCGTTGTATCTAGGTATACCTTCCATTCTGATGTCACCAGTGGCATTTCTGCAAAAGCCTTTCCGCTGGCTACAAGCCATTTCTCGTTATAAAGCAACTACCAGCGGTGGACCGAACTTTGCCTATGACTTATGCGTTCGCAAAATTACTCCTGAACAACGGGCAAGTCTTGACCTAAGCAGTTGGGAAGTAGCTTTCAACGGAGCTGAACCCGTCCGTGCGGAAACATTAGAGCAGTTTACAGATGCTTTTGCACCTTGTGGCTTCCGCGCCAAAGCATTTTACCCTTGCTACGGGATGGCTGAGACAACTTTATTCGTCTCTGGGGGGGTAAAAACAGCTTTACCCGTTGTACTTTCTGTTGAAGGGGAAGCTATTGAGCAAAATCAAATTGTAGCAGCCGTCAGTAACCAGGAGCGCATCCAGAGAATCGTAGGCTGTGGTCAGACTTGGTTGGAACACAAAGTTGCGATCGTTGAACCTGAGTCGTTAATTCAGTGTGCAGATGGACAAGTAGGAGAGATTTGGGTTCATGGTCCAAGTGTAGCTCAGGGCTATTGGCATCGACCTGAAGAGACAGAACAAATTTTCAATGCCTACATGGCAGATACCAAAGAGGGACCATTTTTGCGTACTGGGGACTTAGGATTTTTGCAGGATGGTGAGTTGTTCGTCACAGGGCGACTCAAGGATGTGATTATCGTCTGGGGTCGCAACCATTATCCCCAAGATATTGAATTGACAGCTGAGAAGAGTCATCCAGCACTGCGACCTGGCTGTGGGGCAGCTTTTACTGTTGAAGTCAATGGTCAACAGCGACTAGTAATTGTTCAGGAGGTTGAGCGGAGTTACCTCCGAAAGCTGAATGTGAATGAAGTCGTTGGAGATATCCGTTATGCAGTGGCACAGCAACACGACCTAGAGGTCTATTCTGTCCTGCTGCTCAAGACTGGGAGTATTCCCAAAACTTCCAGTGGTAAGATTCAACGCCATGCGTGCCGGGTAGGTTTTCTAACGAGAAGTCTAGATGTGGTGGAAGACTCTCACTCAAATCCTCAATTACGTGTTGAATGCACTTTAGCTTAATTAAGATACGGAGTTTTAAGCATGAAAAACCAGAGTGTTCAAATCACTAAAATGCCGACTTTGGTAGATCGAAAAGCAGATGATACCACTCAACAGCTGAAAGCAACAGAGGTAGAGATTCAAGCTTGGCTCGTCTCCTATATGGCTGACTTGCTGCAAGTCCACACAGATGCAATCGACGTTACGATTCCTTTTTACCGCTACGGTTTAGATTCTGTAGTCATAATTGGTCTGGCTGGTGACTTACAGCAGTGGCTAGGATGTGAACTCGATCCAACTTTAATGTATGATTACCCCACAATTGAAGCTTTAGTTCAGTATCTAGGCGGGGAATTTCAAGAGGAAAGGTAATCTGAATTCAACTCTAATGCTATAGGGCTTACGCATCACTCTGGCAAATCAGACTTTTAGAAACCATCGAGCTATCAGGCAATACTGATGATGGCGTAAGTCCTATGCGCTAGTTGAAACTTAAAGAGTGAACGTGAAGATTAGTACAAAATTTATCAATTCAGGGAATCAACTATTTATGTCTCAAAATCAGAAAAAAAAGCATCAGCAAGTTGTTGAAAAAACCTTTAGTAAAAACAATACCTCGAACTACACTGAGAAACTCAGAGTTCTGGGCAAGCAATTTAACTACGCTAGCAACAGCAATTATTATTGGAGCAATCCTGAGCTATCACTACTTTACAGTACCCCACTCTACGAAGCCGCTTCACCTTTGCAAAAGCTAGCTTTAAATCATTTGTATTGGGTGGGGAATTATAACCAGACTGCTGCTAGCGAAGCCAATACCATTATTTACAACAAGGTCACGGCTGGTGTTTTTAATGCTGTTGGTGGTTACGACACCCTTTGTCGTGAATTAGACTTTGAAACCGATCAGGAAAACGACCACATTCGCGCCTTTCAACAGGTTTGTTACCAGACAAAAATCGCCATCACTGGCAAGACAGTATTAGGCAACCCCCTTTACAGTAAATCAGATAAATTGAGTGCTAGTGATTGGGTTAGACAATTAGTACCTCAACAGCTACAAAAGGTTTTCATCTCAAGCCAGGGGACTACTCAGATGTCTGCTTACTGGAACTCTGCCTTAAGCTTTGTAGCTAAGGAGATGCTCAAGGAAAAAAAAGAATATTACTCCCATTATTTGCGGGAGCTAGATCAAAAAGGCAAGCAGATTCCTGCTGCGGTGGATGGTATAGTAGGGCGAATAGCACCTCAGCATTGGTTACGCTTCTTTACCTTAAACTGGGGGATTTCGCCGTTCATGGCT
>Ga0213881_10000957_pt1 | contig 14981 bp, 15 predicted proteins | sample BarmaccoBMER_R08_FD_160104 | JGI IMG/M metagenome (GOLD analysis project Ga0213881, IMG submission 160104) | Barbacenia macrantha exposed rock microbial communities from rupestrian grasslands, the National Park of Serra do Cipo, Brazil - ER_R08 ... | reverse complement strand
CAGATCAGCTTCCCGCACGCTCTGGCCGCCGCGACCGACTCCGTCACGGCGGGTTTTCCCCCCTCACCAGCCTGACCTGGCCGTCGCCACCTTTCTCCTGAAGATCCTCGACCCACACTTTCTCGTCCGCGACCGCCCCAACCGGGCCAGCCCCCGCGCCACCAAGAAGGCCGGCGACTTCCCCGCCCGCAAAGACCAACCCAGCGTCGTCCGGGTCACCCACCGACTACAGATCCACTGCCTCCAACGCAACAGCGTCCTACTGAAGGCTTAAAGCAAGGCCATTGAGGCCGCGGCCGGTCAGCAGCGGATTGTTGAGATGCTGGACACCCTCATTGCTCGGCAAGGTGAAGAATGACCGCACGGTTTCGGTTGCCAGTGCCGGACTATTTCAGATAGGCCAGTTCTCCTGGCGGTATGCGGCGTCCCAGAACATCCACTCGTACCGGGATGTGGTGATGAAATGCTCACGCACCCGGTTCAACTCGTCCGTCGCGAGCCGGGAGCCGATTCGGTCGGTTAACGCGAGCACGGCGTTGACCACAGACTGGTACTCCTCGCCGCCATAGGTCGAGATCCACCGGGCATATAGCGGGTTCGGCGAGGAGCGGGCGAGCAATTCTTCGCCGACTTGAGCGTAGATCCAGTAGCACGGCAACACCGCGCCCAAACCTTCGGCGAAGGAGCCGCCGTGTACGGTGGCCAGCAGATAGCTAACGTATGCCCGGGTTGTTGGGGTGAGCGGCTCGGCCGCCGCCTCCTGCGCGGAGGAGCCCAGTGTGGTCATGAGTTCGGCATGCATCTGCTGCTCGGCTGCGATCGCCTCGGCGGCGTGTTCGGCGAACATGACGGTGTCCAGCTCGGTCGGGGCCTTGGCCGCGCACACCGCCAGCGCGCGGGCATAGCCACGCAGGTAGTGCGCGTCCTGCACAATGAAATGCCGGAACGCCTCGATAGCGAGGGTTCCGTCGGTCAGCCCGGTGAGAAACGGGTGGGTCAGCACGGCCCGGTAGATGTGCTCGATGTCGGCCCAGAGGCGAGCGGACAGGTTTTCTGAGGAGATCATGAGCATCCACCCTAGGCGACCTCGGCTGATCTGGCGCATATCGCAGTGTCGCGCCATTTTCCTGATTCGCAACCAGCCACACTCGCCACGGGTTACTCTGCTTGCTGTGAGCTTGGATCCAGACATGCCTCGTCAGGTGGCTCAGGCCCGCGACGATATCGAGGCCCTTTACGAGCTGCAGACGGTGACGAACGAAAAGCTGGACACGCTGGGTGAGCACCAGCGCTACCTAGCCGATCGTATTAACGCGGTGGGGCTTACCTTGGGTGAGCGTATTAACGCGGTGGGGCTTACCTTGGGTGAGCGTATTAACGCAGTGGGGCTTACCTTGGGTGAGCGTGTTGATGGGGTTGAGCGCGCGTTGGGTGAGCGTGTTGATGGGGTTGAGCGCGCGTTGGGTGAGCGTGTTGATGGAGTTGAGCGCGCGTTGGGTGAGCGTGTTGATGGAGTTGAGCGCGCGTTGGGTGAGCGTGTTGATGGAGCTGAGCGCGCGTTGGGTGAGCGTGTTGATGGAGCTGAGCACGCGTTGGGTGAGCGCATTAATGGGGTTGGGCGTACGCTGGGTGAGCGTGTTGATGGGGTTCAGTGGACGTTGGCCGAACGTATCGACGGAGTTCAGCGTAACGGGACTGAACGCATGGGCGAAGTTCAGCAAACGTTGGCCATACATAGCGCGAGGTTGGGCCGAATTGAAGACAATCAGCGCCGTCACTTCGAGCAACTCGTTGTGTTGTCCGACCGGTTCGCGGAAGTGCTCGGCTTCATGCGGAAACTAGGTCCTCCAAATTAGGTTGTCCCTATTCCGGCGGTGAGCGCAGGGAGGTCTCGCTACTGTGATAAATTCTTCCGGTACGAGATCGAGGCTACTAGTCTACATCTTATAGGCTATCCACCGCGCGTGTAGCGGGCGTTATAACTGGTTACTCAACATTTCGACTGACGCCAGTTATTGAAGATTCGAGGCCGCTGGTCAGTTGAGTGTGACGACCCGTCTGGGTGGATGTCCGCAGCTTCCCTGTCGATCGGCGGTCGACTGGCGTTTGGTGGACGTTGCGGGTGGCGAGGTAACGCAAGCCGAGTTATTTAACGTCTTGACTAGATCTTGTAGCCGGATGTTAACCGGGGATGGGTTCAAGGTTCGTCGGCTTCTACTGTGCTTCAGGGGTGATCAAATCTGGTGACCTCAACCGCCGTCGCTTCCTCGCCCGTGGCGCAGCGGCGGCCGGAATCGTGGCGGCCGGCGCGGCACTCGCCGCCTTACCGGACGGGCTGATCCACTCGATCGGCGAGCCGCGTCGGCGGGGTCGCCTGGACGACGTCGAGCACGTGGTGATCCTCATGCAGGAGAACCGCTCGTTCGACCACTACTACGGCATGCTGCCTGGTGTCCGTGGGTTCGGTGACACCACGGCGCTGACCGGTGTCTTTAGCCAGCCGAACCCAAAGGGCGGCGCTCTGCTGCCTTTCCACCTCGACACGCTACAGGTGGACGCGCAGCGATTGATCGATCTTGACCACAGTTGGGACGGCACGCACGCGGCGTGGGCAGGCGGCGGCTACGACGGCTGGATCGCCGCCAAGACCGAGTTCACCATGGCGCACTTCGCCGAGTCCGACATTCCGTTTCACCACGCGCTGGCCGACGCGTTCACCATCTGTGATCACTACTTTTGTTCGCTGCTCGGCCCGACTACGCCGAACCGGCTGCACCTGTTCACCGGGACGATCGACCCGGATGGCCGAGCGGGCGGGCCGGCCATCGGTAACCCGGACGACTACAAACCGGTGTACCGGTGGACCACCTATCCGGAGCGGCTACAGGCCGCCGGCATCACCTGGCAGGTGTACGCCAACAAAGAAGTCGGTGACCGCGAGGGTGAAGACGGCTACCTTGGCGATTACGGCGACAACCCGCTGTGGCTGTTTCACGCTTACCACGATGCGCTGACCTCGTCCGATCCGGCCCATCGCCAGCTGGCCGAGCGGGCGAGCGTGCATGGCGACTGGCAACCCAGCTCCGGTCGGGGCCGGGATGTCAACCATGTGCTATCCGAGTTCGTCGCTGACTGCCGTGCCGGCACGTTGCCCCAGGTCAGCTGGATCGTGGCGCCCTACGCCTACTGCGAGCATCCTAGGGCCCGCCCGGTGGACGGTGCTCGTTATGTCGACACCGTGCTGCGTGCGCTGTTCGACAACCCGGCGTTGTGGGAGTCCACTGTCCTGTTCCTCAACTACGACGAGAACGACGGCTTCTTCGACCACGTGTTGCCTCCAGTAGCGCCGCCGGGTACCCCGCTGGAATATGTCGGTGGGCGGCCGATCGGGTTGGGACCAAGGGTGCCGATGACGGTGATTTCCCCGTGGAGCCGGGGTGGCTGGGTCAGTTCGGAGGTCTACGACCACACCTCGGTGATCCGCTTTCTGGAGCGCTGGACGGGCGTGCAGGAGCCCAATATCTCCGAATGGCGCCGGGCGGTCACCGGTGACCTGACCAGGGCGTTCGACTTCCGCGAACACACCATGACGATTCCGGCGTTGCCAGACGCCGCCGCCATGCAGCGTGCGGTCGACCAACGCCAGCCCAATCTGCCGCAACCGGCGGTGCCCGACCCTTCGACGCTGCGCATGCCCGAGCAGCCGCCAGGGTCGCGCCCGGCCAGGCCACTGCCGTATCAGCCGCTGGCTAATGCTGTGCTGAATGGTGGAGCGCTCAACCTGCGGCTGGAAAACCAGGGGAGCAGGCCGGTACAGCTCGCGGTGTACTCCTCTGGCACACCCAGTTCACAGCTGCTGAATCCGGCCGCGACCTCGGCCGTTCCCCTGACCGTATCCGGAAGTTACGACGTGTCGGTGCATGGCCCGAATGGGTTTCTGCGCCAGTTCCGGGGGGTGGCTACCGGGGCCGGAGGGATAGAGGTGACGCTGTCCACGGCCGGCGGCCCAACCAGCCCCACCCTGCGCTGGGCAATCATCAACAACGGGCCGTCATCGGCGAAAGTCCAGCTCAGCGATGCTCTCGCGGGCCAGCCGGCGCGCGTCATCGGCGTCAACGCGGGTGAAACGCATACCGAAGAGTGGGATGCCACGGCGAGTGCGTTCGGGTGGTACGACCTGAGCTTCGGCGTGGACGGGGACCCACATTTCCTGCGCCGCTTTGCCGGTCATCTCGAGAACGGCAAGCCGAGCCGGACGTACCCGGGTATAGCGGCTTCAGCGCGCTGAACCCCACAGCAGTCGTGGTTCGCTTACCGTCCGGTGGCGACCAAGATTCCGACCAGGATCGCGGCCAGCAAAACCCAGGCGCCCACTCTGGCTTTTTCGAAGAAAAAGAACAGCAGGAAATAGCCGATACCGAACACGAGCGCCAATGCCAGCAGCCCTCGCGCCCCGTCCCCGCTGGTAGCGGCGAGAAGTGACATGATTACCCCCCGTGTCGGATACTGCGCGGCCCCGAGGTAGCGGGGCAGCCTGGCCGGGTGACCATAGCTCCGCGAGACCCTCGCCGAACCCACTGGCCCGGCGTCGGCGTCCTGCCTAGCCTGGTATAAGCGGGCGATCGACCGCAGCGAAGCAAGGAGTCTGATTTGACCACGACCGCGAAACGGGGTGCTGTAGCACAATTTGTTAGACGACCGTGGCTGCCTCTGCATGGTGGCTCGCTCAACCCGAGAGCGTTCGGTGCATGATGTGCAGGCCGACGTAACCGGCGATGGGGTGGTGAAACGCTTCGGGAACGGTGGTCAGCACGGTGAATCCGAGTGACATCCACAGCGCCACGGCGTGGGTGTTCGTCTCGACCACCGCGTTGAACTGGATCGCGCAATAGCCGTCCTGCCGGGCGAGAGCCAAGACATGTTCACCGAGGCGACGGCCAACGTGATGTCCACGGTGGTCGTAGTCAACGGCAAAACTGGCGTTGGCGACGTGCGCGCCCGGCCCACCATGGTTGGGTCGCAGGACGGCCGTGCCGACGACAGCACCCTCATCAGCTACCGCAACGACAGTGCGTGCTGGGGGCGGGGGAAACCACATCGTATAAGCTTGGCCATCGGTGATGTCCGGGTCGCAGCAGAAGGTGTCGCCGTCGGCGGCGATCCGGCGAAGAATGGGCCAGATCGAATCCCAGTCGTCCTTGGTTGCCTGCCTGATCAACATGATGATTATCGTCCCGAGCGTGACTGTTCGCGAGCAATCGAGTGCCACGATGACTACAGGTAAGGTCCTGCTAGTCGCGTTGTGTAGCGCGGTGCTCGCCATCGCCTGCGGTAGCCCGGCGCCCAGCGGACCAGCGCCCGCCGAGCATCCGCCGGCCCGCGCGGCCGTCGCGGTTGGCACGGACGGCGCGGTGTCCAGCGTCAACCCGTACGCCACACAGGCCGGCATCGATGTGCTCAAAGCCGGAGGTAACGCGGTGGACGCGGCGGTCGCCACCGCCGCCGCGTTGGGCGTGGTCGAGCCCTACTCCGACGGCATCGGGGGAGGCGGGTACTTCGTCTATTACGACGCACGCACTCAGCATGTGTACACCCTGGACGGTCGGGAAACCGCTCCAGCCGCGATGCGGCCAGACGCGTTCATCGAACCGGCCACCGGCCGACCGCTGCCGCTCGACCAGGCGGTCAACTCGGGTCTGTCAGTTGGGATACCGGGCACCACAGCGACGTGGGAGCAGGCGCTGCACAGCTGGGGCACCATCCCGCTGAGTAAAGCCCTGGACTCAGCCATCCGGTTGGCTGAGAACGGTTTCGTCGTCGACCCGCAGTTCCGCGCCGATACCGTGATGAACGAGCGGCGGTTCCGGGCTATCACGTCGACAACCGAGTTGTTTCTGCCTGGTGGCGAGCTGCCGGTTGTGGGCTCACGGTTGCGCAACCCGGATCTGGCGGCGACCTACCGGCTGCTGGCCCGTGACGGTGCCAGCGCGATCTACCACGGTGAGTTGGCTGACGACATCGTGCATGCCGTGACGCAACCCCCGGTGGCCCCGGACGCTGAGAGCTTCGTCCGTCCCGGCCTCATGCAGGCTTCAGACCTCGCCGCCTACGCCGTGATACCCAGGGAACCGACCCATTCCACCTACCACGGGCTCGATGTCTATGGCGTGTCTCCGTCGTCGTCCGGTGGTACCACGGTTGGTGAGGCGCTCAACATCCTGAGCAACTTCCATCTTTCTTCCGCCGACCGGGTTGCCGCGCTGCACCACTACCTGGAGGCCAGCCGCATCGCGTTCGCTGACCGCAACCGTTGGGTGGGCGACCCGGCTTTCACCTCCGTGCCCACCGGCCCGCTGTTGACACCCGAATTCGGTAAAGACCGAGCCTGCCTCATCAGCCCGATCAAGGCCTTGACCAGCCCGCTCGCCCCCGCCGACCCGACCAAGCCGGCTACTGGCTGCGTCCAGGGGACCGGCGGTGCCCAGCCGCGCGGGGGCACCTCCACTACGCATCTGGTCACCGCCGACCGTTGGGGCAACGTGGTGTCATACACACTGACCATCGAGCAGACCGGCGGCAGCGGGATCGTTGTGCCGCATCGGGGATTCCTGCTCAACAACGAGCTGACCGACTTCGACTTCGCCCCGCTCGCCCCCGGGGTGCCGGATCCCAACCTTCCCGGCGGCGGCAAGCGCCCGCGCAGCAGCATCGCGCCGACCATTGTGCTGCGTGAAGGCAAACCGTACCTGGTGATTGGTTCCCCGGGCGGGACCACGATCATCACCACTGTGCTGCAGACCCTGGTGAACCGGCTGGATTTGGGCATGACGCTGCCGGACGCGATCGCCGCGCCGCGCGCCTCACAGCGCAACACGGCTACCACCGAAGCCGAACCGGCCTTCCTGGATTCCCCGGACCGCGCCGGGTTGGAATCGCTCGGTCAACACTTTGTGCTCGCGCCGAAGGCCTTCACCCCGATTCCCGAGATTGGCGCCGTGGAGGCGCTGGAGTTTCTCGACGATGGGCGTATCCAGGCCGACGCTGAACCGGTCCGCCGTGGTGGTGGTTCGGCTATGGTGGTGACCACCCGATAGCTTGCGTGGTTGTTCCGCGGAACAGTGGAGAACAACGTCGTCGTCGAGCGAGCGGGAGTCAATTAGATGTCCGATCCATATGACGCTTTCCCCGACCTGAAGTTTTCCCGGCCCGGCGACGGGATCTTGGAGATCGTGTTAGACGGGCCGAACCTGAACGCGGTAAGCGAGGACATGCATCGCCAACTGGCCTACGTCTGGCCGGTGATCCACCGGGATTCGAACGTACGGGCGGTGCTGGTGCGAGGCGCGGGCAAGGCGTTCTCCGCTGGCGGCTCGTTCGACATGATCACGGAGATGATCGGAGACCCCGGTGTGCGGACTCGGGTCTTTCAAGAAGCCAAGGACCTAGTGCACAACCTGGTCAACTGCGACACCCCGATCGTCTCGGCGATCCACGGGCCGGCGGTGGGTGCCGGGCTCGTGGTCGCGCTGCTGGCTGATGTTTCCATCGCCGGGCGTTCGGCGAAGATCGTCGACGGGCACACCCGGCTCGGTGTCGCGGCCGGTGACCACGCCGCGATCTGCTGGCCGCTGCTGTGCGGCATGGCCAAGGCCAAGTACTACCTATTGACCTGCGAAGTGCTCTCCGGCGAGGAAGCCGAACGGATCGGGTTGGTCTCGCTGTGCGTCGATGATGATCAACTAGCTGAGCGCTCTCTCGCGGTTGCCCAGCGGCTGGCCGCCGGTTCGGTAACCGCGACCCGGTGGACGAAGAACGCGCTGAACAACTGGTACCGCCAGGCCGGGCCGACATTTGACGCCTCAATGGCCTTGGAGATCTACGGCTTTGGGTTGGCGGACATCCGGGAGGGGCTGGCCGCGCACCGGGAGAAGCGCGCGCCGCGCTTCATATAGTCGCGGGCGGAGTGTAATTCATCCCGCTGCGAACGTCACAGCCATCTGTTTTGCCCGCTTCGTCACCCGCAACCGCAGCCACCACCACAGCAGCCGCCACCGCCGCCCATCGCTGAGCGGGGGGTCGCTGCGGCACGGGCGCCCGCGAGGGCCACGGTGGACAGCAACTTGACGGTGTCGGTGTGACCAGCGGGGCAGAGCGCCGGTTCGCCCGACGCGTGCATCGGCCGGTTGACTTCGAAGGTGTGGGAGCATTCCCGACAGCGGAATTCATAGCGCGGCACATTTAGCAGGATACCGCCAACGACCAGCCGCGTTGCACGACTCTTTGCTCCCTGTGACCTCAGGTACCAGCCACCAGCACCGGTGCACAGCGTGTGTGTGGCTGGCACAGCACCTGCAGCGGCTGTGCTAGCCACACACACGCTGTGCGAGCGGCTGTCGAGAGTTCCGCGTATGTCGGTGGCCCGTGCGATGATCGGTCGGTGGTGACTGCGGTGTTGGTTCATGATCTGACCTTGCCCTCGGTCGAGCTACCTGCGGCGACCGAGCAGCTACGGGCGCAGGTGCGGGAGTTCCTCGCCAAGGAGCGCGCGCAAGGAGGGTTCGTTCCGAAGTGCGACGTGTGGCTGTCTGGCTGGGATGAACGGTTCAGTCAGGCGTTGGGCAGCCGCGGCTGGCTGGGTATGACGCTGCCGACTGAGTATGGCGGGCACGGCCGAAGCGCGCTGGACCGCTATGTGGTAACCGAGGAGCTGCTTGCCGCCGGCGCGCCGGTGGCCGCGCACTGGGTCGCCGATCGGCAGGTCGGGCCCTCGCTGCTGCGTTTTGGCACCGAAGCGCAGAAAAAACGCTATCTCCCGCGGATCGCGGCCGGTGAATGCTATTTCGGTATCGGGATGAGCGAACCGGACTCCGGCTCGGATCTGGCGTCGGTGCGGACCAAAGCGGTCCGAGTCGACGGTGGCTGGCGGCTGTCCGGCACCAAGGTCTGGACTTCGGGCGCGCACCATGCCCACGCGTTCTTCGTGCTCGCCCGAAGCGCGCCAGTTCAGGATGGTGATCGGCATACCGGGCTGAGCCAGTTCATCGTCGAGCTTGACTCGCCGGGGGTGACGATCAACCCCATCCGGTTGCTCACCGGTGCGCACCACTTCAACGAGGTCGTGCTGAACGAGGTGTTCGTCCCCGATGAACTGGTGCTGGGTGAGATTGGCGCTGGCTGGCATCAGGTGACCTCTGAGCTGTCCTTTGAACGCAGCGGCCCTGAACGGTTCCTTTCGACGTTTCCGCTGTTGGTTGCCCTGGTAGGGGAGTTGTCGTCCAGCAATCCGGAACGGCTGGGCGAGGCTGGGTTGCGCGAGTTGGGCTCACTGGTTTCCCGGGTCTGGACGCTGCGCCGGCTTTCGTTGGGTATCGCTGGCCTGCTCGAGGCCGGCGCCAGCGCGGATGTCGCGGCGGCGCTGGTCAAAGATCTCGGTACCCGTTACGAGAACGAGGTCATTGACGCCGCCCGGCTACTGGTGACGATCCCGCCGGATCAGGACTCCGAGTCGGACTTCGCAAGGTTGCTGGCCGAGGCGATATTGCACGCTCCCGGGTTCACGCTCCGCGGCGGTACAAACGAAATTCTGCGTGGCGTGGTGGCAAGGGGGCTGGGGTTGCGATGAACACTGAACTTGCGCGCACCGCCAGGGCGGTATTCGCCGATCACCAGGCCGAGGGGACCGACGGTTTGCCGACTGCTCTGTGGTCGGCCCTGGCTGACCTCGGTCTGGTCCAGCTCACCTTGCCTGAGGAAGCGGGCGGCAGCGGCGGCGAGCTAGACGATCTTGCTACAGTGCTGTCGGCCGCCGGTGAGGCGGCCGCCCCGGTACCTCTCGCTGAGACCGAATCGGCTGGGTGGCTGCTGCATTCCGCCGGGTTGTCCGTCCCCGCCGGTCCGCTAGCGGTCGTGGTCGACTCCGCCGGGACCCTGACCGTGCGCACCGATGGAAATACAGTGTCGATATTCGGCACGGTGGCTAAGGTCGGGTGGGCCCGGCACGCCACCCGGCTTGTACTCCTGACCGCTGATAACACCGGCACTGATCTGGTGGTCTCAATGGACCCGTCCGAAGCACGCATAGTCCCCGGCTCGAACCTGGCGGGGGAGCCGAGGGACGAGGTGCGGCTGCACGGCCGGCCGGTTGACTTCGCGCCGGCTCCGGCTAGTACCCGGGAGTTGATGAAGCGGCGAGCGGCGCTGTTCCGGTCGCTGCTGCTGGCCGGAGTAGCTAGCGGTGCGCTGTCCCGGTCGATCCGGTATGCGCGCGAACGAGTTCAGTTCGGCCGGCCTATCGCAGAGTTCCAGGCGGTCCAGCAACAGTCGCCCTGGCCGCCGCCGAGGTCGCCGCTGGCCGCGCCGCCGCGATGACGGCCGTCCGGATTGCGTCCGACAGAGATTTCGCCGGAGACGACGCCGGTGTGGCGGTCGCTGTTGCCAAGGCCCGGACCGGGGAGGCCGCTGGTGTGGTGGCCCGCGTCGCGCATCAGGTGCATGGCGCCATCGGCTTCACCTTGGAACACGATCTGCGGCTGGTGACCACCCGGCTCTGGGCTTGGCGTGAGGAAGATGGCAGTGACGCTTACTGGAACGCGTTCGTCGGGCGTCAAGCGTTAGCGGCTGGCGTGGACGGGCTGTGGCCGATGCTTACCCGGTGCCGATAGTTGACGTCAGCCGAGAACCGGACTTGGGCTGGCTTGCCGGGTACCCAACCGGCCACCGAACTCGATCCCCTTCGCTTCCTTCCCCACAAGCGACAAGATGATCACCGTGAGCAGCATCGGGCCGATTGTCACCGCCAGCGCGAAAGGATATCCGTGCGACGCGGCCAACGACTCTTGAATCGGCAGGTTGAACGCGGCTAGACAGTTGCTCGGCTGATAGCTCACCCCTGGGCAAAACGCTCGGATGGCGTCTGGGGACATCTCCGTCAAATGAGCTGGGATGACGCCCCAGGCGCCCTGTGTCACGATCTGCATCAGAAACGAGCTAAGGCACAGCAGGGCGGCGGCGTGCGAGTAAGCAAACAGCGTAGCCGAACCGGCGGAGCACAGCCGGATTGCCGAACACGTCTCGGAAAGACGAATTGGTTGTCCGCATCTTCTCCTGGGTGTTTTCCCAAACTTCCGACTCACGCACCCTGCTTCGGATGAACAGACTGATCAGTGCCGGCAGGATGCTCAGGCCGAACAGCCAACGCCAGGACAAGCCGGCGGCGGAAATGACGATCAACGACGCCAGCAGATAACCTAGCGGGTAGCCTTGCTGCAGCAGACCAGAGAAGAAACCCCGTCGTTTCTCCGGGACCTTCTCCATCGCCAGCGCCGCGCCGAGTCCCCACTCACCACCCATACCGATGCCGTACAACAGCCGCGGTACGAACAGCACCGTGAAGTTCGGCGCGAAGGCGCAAAGGAACCCGACGATCGAGTAGAAACTGACGTCCACCAGCAGCGGAATCCGCCGGCCCCTGCGGTCCGCCCACAACCGAACAGAATCGCCCCAACCGGTCGCATAATCAGTGTCGCCGTCGTGAGAAATGCGATCTGTTGTAGCGAGATTTGGAAGTCCTTCGCGATATCGGCATAGACGAAAATCACAATGAAAATGAAGTAGTCGAACGCGTCCATTGTCCAGCCCAGCAAGGCCGCGATAAATGAGTTGCGCCAATTACTGGCCGGCTATCACACCCGCGTGGTTCTTGTGAGCCGCCGGGGACCGAGCGACTGGAGGGGCCGCTGACGGCGAGCTCGATCGTGTGGTGCATGATTCTGCCGCACCCGGGATATCTCCGGATCCGGATGACCCATTCCCAGGGGGGATAACGATGTTGACATTGCTCTGTTTTAGACGCATGCGGCCCAAGCAGTTCTGCGTTTGCGGTGGTTGAACCGCGCCTGACAAAAACTCCAGCCGCCCGTTTGTCGACGCGCAGCTGTCGCCCGCCGATTGTCCGAATCTCATCCGCCTGATACTCGAAGGAATCCGGTCAGTTGTCGAGTCAGATCGACCGGTTGCCGCTCCGAGCGCGACAAGGCGTTTACGGCTTGGTTACGGTCGCCGTGCTGGCCGATGCCCCGTCGGCTGGCGCGCCTGGCCGGCCCGTCCTCCCACCCGCCGGCTTTCCCCCGGGCGCTGTCCGAAGGCACATAGGTGGGAGCGAGACGCCCAGCTCCCCAGGGCACGCTCGCGCGGACGCTGAGGTACAACAATGGGTGGACAACGTCCACGGCACCGCGTGTTTTGCCAGTCTGCGAGTAGTGCCGCGCTCCGGCCGGTAAGCGAGTTGATGGAGCGGCTCGGGTGTCCGGGTGGCCAGAGCTCTCCGCGGAGTGGAAACGGGCTGAGCCGGCATCGCGCGTTCGCTGAGCGCGCTGAAACCGCTCCGCGCATCCCCGTGCGGATCCCTGTTCCGCGCTCCCCGACGGGACGGCGGTCGACGTTAGCCCGTCTGGCCGTCTCAGCGGTCGGTGTCAGCTCGGCGGCTACCGGTGCGTTCGGGGTGGCTGCGGCCGCCGACCCGTCGGTTACCCAGCCGGCTCAGCCGATCAAGCGGGATGCTGTGCATGCCAATGCGGCGAGTACCGAGCTGATCACGGTGCCAGAGCCGCAGCCGGCGGTGTTCACCGGGCCTGCGGTGGCGCTCGCCGCCCCAACCGTGCTGGCCGAGGACGCTCACCGAACAGACGCAATGCAAATCGCCGCGCTAGCTCGCTCAGTCGACATGACTCGGGCCGCCGAGCTGGCGCAGGCCTCGGCGGCGAGCGTCCCAGCGCCAGCGGCTCAGGACGCGTTGCTGGCGCTACCGGGTAGCGCGGTGCGAGTAGCCGCGTTGGCCGCCGCGATGAGTAAAAGGGGCACGCCGTACGTGTGGGGTGCCGCCGGTCCATCGGCGTTCGACTGCTCCGGATTAGTGCAGTGGGCGTACAGACAGGTTGGCATCCCGTTGCCGCGCGTCGCTGAGGCCCAGTCGCTCGTCGGTACCCCTGTGTCCCGCGACCAGCTGCGGCCAGGCGATCTCGTGTTTTTCTACACCCCGGTGAGCCATGTCGGGATCTACGTCGGCGACAACAAGGTGCTCAACGCCAGCGAGCCGGGGCAACCCGTAAAGATTTCGAGCATGGCCTACACGCCGTTTCACAACGCGCGCCGGATTGAACGGCCCGCCATGATCCAGTAGACACAAAACCAGGGTCGCCGTCCCCGAGACGGCGACCCTGGCTGGTAACCACTCGTCCGCTCCCCAGCGACAAGTGGCGGGCTCTTTGAGCACTGTAGTCTAGGCCCCTTCGGGCCCTGGGCGATAGTAACAAATAGGCGCGGGATGTGGGCACGTCGTCGGGCGGTTGCCGCGGGGTCGTCAAGCGGTAAACTCCGATCACGATGCGGCTGCGGCTCTTGAACGGCCACGATAGGCCGGCCAGACTTGGTTGCGGGACCGTCGAGAGGGGAAGACCCGTGATCGAGCTAGGCGTGGATCTGGGTACCGCGAACACGGTCGTATGTAACTGTGATGAGGGGCTGGTGCTTGACGAGCCGTCCGTGATGTTGCTCCGTGACCGTGGCCGGCGGGGTGTCGAGGTCGTCGCGGTCGGCACCGAGGCTTCCGAGCTGCTCGGGCGAGTTCCTCCCGACACGATCGCCTTGCGGCCGTTGCAGGACGGCGTGATCACTGACCTGTATACCGCCCGGTCCTATCTACGCGCCATTATTCGGCGATTGGTTCCGAGCCCATGGTGGGCCGCCAAGGCACATGTGGTGATCGGGTCACCGACCGGGGCCACGGCGCTGGAACGCCGCGCGCTGCAGGAGGCAGCCGAGGAAGCCGGTATCAAGCGGGTGACCACCCTCGACGAACCGATCGCCGGCGCGATCGGGTGCGGAATCGATCCGCTGGAGCGGCGGGTGCATATGGTGGTCGATATCGGCGGTGGTACCGGTGAGGTAACCGCCTTCTGCTACGGCGGAGTACTAGCCGCTCGGTCGTGTCGAGTGGCTGGCGATGAAATGACCTTGGCCATCCATCGCTATCTCCGAGAGGAGCACCAGCTGGTGGTTGGTGAGCAGCGCGCGGAACAGGTGAAGATCCGAGCTGGTGTGGAAGCCTCCGCCAGCTTGACTGTGCAGGGCAGGGACGCTGCCACCGGTCGCCCGCGGGTCTCGACGATACCTCTGGACGAGATCGTCAAGGTGGTTGAGCCGATCACCGAGTCGATCATCCAGACATTAGCGGCCTGTCTGGACGATCTTCCGCCCGAGACCTGTGAGGACGTGATGGCCGACGGAGTGCTGCTCTTTGGCGGCGGCTCGCTCACCCTCGGCTTCCGAGACGCGCTGGAACGAGCGTTCGGGTTTCCGGTCAAGATGGCGGGCAACCCGTTGACGTGTGTCGCTGAGGGTGCCGCTCGTGCCCTGCGCAGCCCTGGACTGACCGAGGCATACGCTCGGTACTGACTGCGAAGACCACTCCGGCTGGACTGCTAGGAAGCCACCGTGGGCCCCGTCTTCAGCACATCAGCTCGATGATCAAGGTAGTAGCGCAGTCCGCTTTGGGCGACCAAGGTGGCGCTGTTGGCCCCGCCACCCGGCCCTTGCACCAGAGTAGTCACCACTAGTTCGGGCGCGTTCGCCGGGACGACCGCCGTCATCCAGTTGTCGTATTGTCCGTTGGGCAGGCTGCCGTCCTCTGCGGTCCCGGTCTTGGCCGCCGCCGGTACCGGCAGCGCCGCGAGGCTGGTGGCGGTACCGCCGGTCACCGCCGCGCGCATTCCGTCGCGCACCGGGCCGAGGGCCGCGGCGAAGGGCACCGGAGAGGCGGGCGATGCTGGCAGTGCCACATAACCGGAGCGTGCCGTTCCGGTGGCCAGCGCCAGCCGGGGAGTAACCAGTGTCCCGGTGCTGACCGCGCCGGTCCATCGGGCGTCCTGCAGCGGGGTGACCTGAAGGTAGCCCTGCCCGATGCCGAGAATGACGGTGGACCCGCC
>Ga0213881_10000955_pt1 | contig 14994 bp, 16 predicted proteins | sample BarmaccoBMER_R08_FD_160104 | JGI IMG/M metagenome (GOLD analysis project Ga0213881, IMG submission 160104) | Barbacenia macrantha exposed rock microbial communities from rupestrian grasslands, the National Park of Serra do Cipo, Brazil - ER_R08 ... | reverse complement strand
CACAAGCGTTTGTTTAACGTCCACTGACTGTCCGGCAGCAGACAACAAATACTATCCTGCATATAATAATTATCACATGTTGCTTGAATTTAGGAGCTTGAGCATGCCTGCTGCAGTGGGAGTAATCGAAACATTAGGCTTTCCAGCTGTGCTAGCAGCAGCAGACGCCATGGTCAAAGCGGGTGCAGTCACACTAGTTTATTATGGTCTAGCGGAAAGCGGTCGCTTTATAGTCACTGTTCGAGGCAGAGTTGCTGAAGTAGAAACCGCAGTAGCAGCAGGGATTAAAGCTGGGAACCAAGCCTATGGCGGCGAGGTGATTACTCATTATGTGATCCCTAACCCCCCTGAAAATATCGAAACTGTTCTGCCAATTAAATACACTCAGAAAGTTGAACAATTCCGCATGTTTTGAGCTAGCTCAACTTAACCTACTAAGCTATCCTCGGTACAACAGTCAAGTGCCTAGAGAACTTAGGATATTGGGTGAAGACAAAAAAACTCCCTTCTCTTTCCCGACACCCTACACCCTATTAGATTGGGGCGAAGCTTCGTAGAATGAGTACGTCAGGATTCACATATCTTACAAATTTTTAGGAGATTGGTAATGCCAGAAGCGGTCGGATCAATAGAGACGAAGGGATTTCCAGCTGTGTTAGCAGCAGCAGATGCGATGGTCAAAGCTGCTCGCGTCACGCTAGTTGGTTATATCAGAGCTGGAAGCGCTCGCTTTACGGTTATTATTCGAGGGGACGTTTCAGATGTAAAGAGGGCTGTGGCGGCTGGGGTTGATGTTGTAGAACAGGTTTATGGCGGGACATTGGAATCTTGGGTCGTCATTCCTCGCCCTCATGAAAATGTTGAAGCTGTTCTGCCAATTGCTTTTACCCCAGAAGTTCAACGCTTCCGGGAAGCGGTCGAAGGGGTTAGAGCCCAATAAGAGCATCCTGATTATTTGCAAGCAGTTACACCTCGTTTAACAAGTGGTGTAACTATCGCTTGCTTTTACTGAAGCCAAATGTAGGGGTTTTCAGCTTCTCAAATTATTAGGAATCTATTGAACGATAACCAACTAGTCAAGGTAGCCCAATAGTTCAGCAATTCCTGTACTAGCGTTTGTGGCAATCGGACGTCCTTGAGGTAATGGCTTAATCTTTATCAGCTCGGCAACACTGTAATCAGAAGTGTCGTTCGGCTGAGCCGCAATAACTTTCGTGGTACCTTTAACAGTGCTATTCCTTCTCATTACCATACTCCTGAATTTTGTTTACCGCAATGAAGACATTACGCCCTAGGTCTAGTGACCAGCCAGTCTCAACAGCTGGCAAGAACTAAAAATATCTTTATTTTATCTTAACCAAACTTAGTTTTTAGAGAAGGAAACCTGATAAAACTTAACATCCATATAAAAAAATTAATTTACGATTGAAAAACTCATCTAGGCAAGGCTATCTCGTTCATGACTCGCGTCTCTATAATCATTCCTACCTTAAATGAGGCAAGCTGTTTAGGGCGCACCCTACGCCATCTGAGGCTGCTTGAACCTCCAGCTTGGGAAGTATTGGTGGTGGACGGTGGGAGTGAAGATGAGACAAAGGCGATCGCTGTCAAGGAGGGAGTGCATGTCCTCGACTCTAATCAGCGTGGCAGAGCAGAACAGATGAACCAAGGTGCAGAGGTCGCAACAGGAGAAATCTTATGCTTCTTACATGCAGACACGCTGGCACCAGACGATCTTGTGGCTGTGATTGAGCGAACCTTAGTCGATCAAACTGTTGCTGCTGGAGGATTTATCTCTCTGATGACAGGTTCTCAAACAACGCGATGGGGAGTGTCGCTACATAACTATATCAAAACTTACTACGCTCCCCTCATTTTCCGACCTCACCTATTTTTTAAAGGACTGCGCCTACTCTTTGGAGATCAGGTCATGTTTTGTCGTCGCACCGACTTTTGGCACTGTGGCGGATTTGATGCTATCCCCATTCTAGAAGAGGCAGCTCTATGTCTGAAGTTAGTGCGGCGAGGGCGAATTTGCTTGGTCAATCGTATCGTTCAGAGTTCTGATCGTCGCGTAGCTCAATGGGGAGCCATGAAGGCGACAGGCATATACCTCTACATTGGCTTCTTGTGGGGACTGGGAGTTCCAGCCAGCTATCTTCAGCAGTTTTATGAAGATGTACGTTGAAGAAGGAGCGGTGAGTAGCTAGGGATAGAAAGAAACTTATTTAGTGTTGGAGTATTCCTGGACAATTAAGTTGAAAAAACGCTAGCTTAGAATACTAAACCTGAAATTATATAGTTAATTGTTATGTCTCTACCTATTGTTGCAATTATCGGACGCCCCAATGTGGGTAAATCCACTATCGTGAATCGCCTTGCAAGGACGCAAGCAGCGATTGTATATGACGAACCAGGAATGACACGCGATCGCACCTACTCTCTTGCCTACTGGCGCGATCACGAGTTCCTGGTAGTTGATACCGGAGGCTTAGTATTTAATGATGATACCGAATTTTTACCCCTAATTCGCGAACAGGCAGCTTTAGCATTGGCTGAAGCATCTGTTGCAATTTTCATCGGGGACGGACAAGAGGGACCAACAGTCGCTGATATCGAGATTGCACAGTGGCTCCGGCAACAACCAGTGCCAGTGCTGCTTGCTGTGAACAAGTGTGAATCCCCTGAACAAGGTTTAGCTCAAGCCAGTCATTTTTGGGAATTGGGATTAGGTGAACCCTTCCCAATTTCTGGAATTCATGGCAATGGCACTGGGGAATTGCTAGATGAGTTAATTGCTTACCTACCACCAGTCACGGATACCCCTGAAACAGAAGAAATCAAAGTGGCGATTGTGGGGCGTCCTAATGTGGGTAAGTCTAGTCTATTAAATGCCTTTATTGGAGAGCAACGGGCAATTGTTAGCCCTATCTCTGGTACTACCCGCGATGCTATTGATACTGTAATTGAACGGCAAGGACAGACCTACCGTCTAATCGACACAGCAGGGATTCGCAAAAAGAAAAATGTTGAGTATGGTCCAGAATTTTTGGGAATTAACCGTGCATTCAAGGCAATTCGACGAGCGGATGTGGTTTTGCTTGTTATTGATGCGCTAGATGGAGTGACAGAACAAGATCAAAAATTGGTTGGGAGGATTGTGGAAGAAGGGAGAGCCTGTGTCCTTGTCATTAACAAGTGGGACGCGGTTGAAAAAGATTCCTACACAATTTACGAATATGAAAAACAGCTCAAGGAACGGCTGCATTTTGTTGATTGGGCTGAGACAATCTTTGTTAGCGCCTTAACTGGTCAACGGGTGGAAAAAATTCTAGAGTTGGTTAATATGGCAGCTGAGGCGCATAAGCGCCGAGTAACTACAGCTGTGATTAATGAAGTGTTACAAGAAGCTATTAGCTGGCATTCTCCACCAACCAGCCGCCAAGGGCGTCAGGGAAAAATTTATTACGGTACTCAAGTCAGTAGCCAACCGCCAGCGATCGCACTATTTGTCAATGACGCTAAGCGCTTCAACGACAACTATCGACGCTACATCGAGCGGCAATTTCGACAGCATTTGGGCTTCACTGGCACACCATTGAGGTTGTTTTGGCGGAGTAAGAAAGTCCGCGAACTAGAAAGTAGCAGTGCTAATCGAGCTACCCGCGTCTAAGCAATGGATTTACTGCGATCGCTACCTCTAGGGCTGTACCTCGATGAGCCGATTACCTGGCTGCATCGGCTAGATCCAAGAGTGAAACTGGCATGGCTGCTAAGCATTTTGGCAGCACCAATTCTGGCAAACTCTACCTGGCGGATTCTCCTGGTAGGACTTTTGATCCTTTTAACCTTCATTGCCGCCATTCCGTTACGGGTATGGCGGCAGCAATTGGGTTGGCTATTGATGCTTTCGTTTTTTATCCTGGTTATAGCTGCAGTCTCTCCTGACAGTCTCAGTGTAGAATCTCATCCTCGCCTACCAGCTAACGAAATAGCCTTTGTTGAACACCCGCCGATTGCTCCTCTTAAGCAGCAGCGTTCTTGGTATAACCCTATTGGTCTGGGGCAAAAGCCTGCAGCTCAAACAACCCTACCACAGCCGACTGACTACAGATATGTGCTGCTACAGCAGGGAATATTTCGGGTAACCCGCCGCTCACTGAATATGGCTGTCAACTACAGCACTCTTCTGTTTACCTTAATCTACAGCAGTAATCTTTACCTGCTCACAACTGCTCCAGAGGAAATTACGGCTGGGATTGAGAGTTGGATGCAACCTTTGCGACGGCTAAAATGGCCTATAACTGAAATTGCCCTGACTTTAACCTTGTCCCTGCGCTTTATTCCTTTAGTTTTGGAAGAGGTGCAGAATTTGAGCCGTTCTATCCAAACGCGAGCAATTAATTGGAAAAAGCTGGGCTTGAAGGGCGCAGTGCGAGTCTGGATGATGGTAGCAGAGAGGCTTTTGGAAAATCTGCTACTGCGGGCAGAGCAAATGTCTAATGCTATGGTTGTCCGAGGTTTTACAAGCGCCAATACTCATCGAGTGCAGTGGCACCAGTTGCGGCTCAAAAGAGGTGACTCGATGGCACTGTTAGGTTTGGTGGTGTTCTGGGGAGCGCGGCTAGTTTGGGGAAATGGCAGTTAAAGTTACGGACTGTTAGCGCGATATATTTCTACTCGTATAGACGAAAAAAATCGTTACGCAGTCTGGGGTACCAAGTCAATTACAGTATTGAAACTACTAAAATAGTTTCTGATAGCGTTTGCCGGAATACCAGTAAAATCTAACCATTCATAATGATAAGAATTGGGGAAAGCCGATTCTATCTGTAGCAGAGGTAATTTGGGTGTGGCTAGCAGTATAGAAATACATTCCTCTCCCGATACAGTTTGGTTTGCCAGCTTAACAGCGGCGATGTATTCAATATTGATGATAAGATTCTCAACTTTGATGAAGGTCATGGTGATTTGAATTTAAAGGTTGATAGTTGATGTTGTTAGAAATTAGGACTATTCAGAAATGTGACTCCATAATCCTGGCTTGCGCAACCCTTAGAAGTCAATTAAGTAACAATAAAGATGTATGAAGAGTTTGCTATTCTTGATGGATAGTTGTCTACCAAATGCGGCAAGACTACATATTCAGTGGCAGACAGATAAAACTACCTATTAGTGAGTTGCTGGCGATCCCAACTCTTAAAATGGCGTCAAATGCCAAACTCTCTATGTGTACGCTTCATCCTTTATACTTTTTTAATGATTAGATTAGGAACAGATATTGTTTATATTCCTCGAATACAAGAGGCTTTATCCCGCTTTGGCCATCGCTTCTTGCAACGGGTCTATACTCCAAGCGAGCAACAGGATTGCGGTTACGGTCAAAATACCAGTTGTCGTCCTTCTATTCACCGACTGGCTGGGCGTTGGGCAGCAAAGGAAGCGATCGCTAAGGCTTTAGAGACTCGGTGGCGAGGGGTCGGCTACACCGATATTGAGATTATCCGTCTGCCCAGTGGAGCCCCAACTGTGAGTCTGCACCGACGGGCGGCAGCAATTGTATCTGCTTGGCAAGAAAGTCAGTGGCAATTAAGTTTGAGTCATGATGGAGATTACGCAGTCGCCACCGTACTCTTAGTTTACTCCAAGGCTCCGCCCTCTAATTTAGGGGATGGATCGGTGAAGAAAAGGGGCAATGAGGAAAATAAAATGTAGCCTTCCATACCTTAAATAAAAGATTCTCCCTTATTCTTGATTATTGTCAACAGCGGTGTATTCTGGTATAGACTTTAACCATGAATTAGATGTAGTTACACCCTCACCATTTTTCGTACTTATACTCAGATCTTGTTTGCCTGAGCAAGCGATTCACTTTAATAGAGTGGTTATTTGTAGCGCCAATATTTAATGAACTCAGAAACTTACTTAAACCATCCAACGTTTGGTCTACTTTACAGAGTCTGCATCGTTGAGGAAAACCAGGAACTGTTCACTACACTCTATGCACAACGCCTATTTTTTTTAGTAACAACCGGAACCAGAGGTTTTAAATTTGAACCAATTGGGCGTTCTGAGGCCCGTTTGCTACTAGACAACCGTTTGCGGCTGCTACGTCGCACTGGTCAGTTGCAGGAGTACGATCAGCTACAGAAGGTTTTGCAACGTACATTCCAATGACAAGTTCAATCGCTCTCCGCATTGCCACAGTTCGCCAACAGCTTCCAGCTTCAGTCAAGTTGATTGCCGTTACAAAGCAGGTGTCTGTAGCTGCAATGCGAGAAGCATATGCTGCTGGAGTACGCGATTTTGGTGAAAGTCGCATCCAAGAGGCAGCTGTCAAACAGGCTCAACTCCAAAATATATGTGATATTACTTGGCACTTTATCGGGCGTTTGCAAAGTAATAAAGCGAAAAAAGCTTTAGAACAGTTTCAGTGGATTCACTCTTTAGACAGCTTGGAGTTAGCTCAGCGATTAGAGCGGCTGGCATCGAAGGTGAATTTAAGACCGCAAGTTTGCCTTCAGGTCAAAATCCTTAGCGATCCCAACAAATCTGGTTGGACTGTCCCCGAATTGTTTGCCGACCTCGGTGAACTCAGTCTATGCCAAAACCTACAAATCCAAGGGTTGATGGTAATTCCTCCTTTAGGATTGAATGAATCAGAAACTTTTGATGTTTTCCAGCAGGCTCGCGAACTAGCAGCTAAGATTCAGCAGATGTCTTTGCCCCATATTCAAATGCAGCAGTTATCTATGGGCATGTCAGATGACTATCAGCTAGCCGTTCGAGCTGGTGCAACAATGGTGCGGCTGGGGCGAACCTTGTTTGGGGAACGACCTGTTTAGAACGGAGACCTTTCCAAATGTGTAGCAAGTAACCATCCCTCGTATCATGTAATGAGGTAGCCAGAGATGTTAACGGTAGGGCATGGGTAGTATTTGGGAAATTGATTTTTACTCGCGTCCAATTTTGGACGAAAGCCAGAAAAAGATTTGGGAAGTTTTGGTGTGCGAGAGCCCGATGGATGTGCGCACCTCAGCTGAGTCACTATTTCGGTATGCTCAGTTTTGTCCCAATTCTCAGGTGAATTCAGTTTGGTTGCGCACAGCTTTAGAAGAGGCAATCTCAAAAGCCCCTCAACCCCCTACCAAAATTCGCTTTTTCCGCCGCCAGATGAATAATATGATTACTAAAGCCTGCGCAGACTTGGGCATTCCAGCCCAGCCCAGCCGTCGCACGCTTGCCCTCTACCAATGGCTGCAACAACGAATGGTGGAAGTGTATCCTCACCAGTCAGGCTATCAACCAACAACGAATCCATCTGTGCAGTTTGAAATATTAACGCCCCAACGCCTACCAGATGCTTTAACAGGACAGCAGTGGGCCTTTGTTTCTTTAGAAACATCAGCATTTGAGGAAATGCCCGATTGGGGGATTGACTTTGGCGAGGCTTTCCCGCTACAGATGATAGGGTTAGCGCCTGGTACCAAGATTCCAGGTATCATAATCTTCTCGCCTAGAGCTTTACCAATAGCAGGATGGATGTCAGGATTAGAGTTAGCTTTCCTTAAATTTGAGAGTAGCCCAGTAGCGAGGCTGCTGTTGGAGTCTGGCGTGAACGAACGATGGATTTTGGTGAACCTCAAGACTGCTCAAACTCAAGCCGAAGCAGCAGGATTTGAGGAAGCTAAACAAAAAGCTAAAGGAGTGCATTTTTTGGCTGTTCAGTCAAGTCCAAAGGCTGAATCTTTTGCAGGTTTTTGGCTATTGCAGGAGCTCGATTTGCCGTAAATTTTGCAAACGCAGATACACCTAGATACACGCAGATAAAAGGCAATTATCAGCGTTCATAGCGTGTCCATCTGCGGTTTAATCAACTCATTCAATGAGAGCAAAGGTCATGGGTTCTGAAAATTTGCCACAAGAGACACTAACAGAGCAACTGCTGGAACTAGCTGCCAAGTCAGGAGCGGAGGCAGCAGAGGTGTATCAGTCGCGATCGCTGTCTCGACCAGTTTTTTTCGAGGCTAACCGACTTAAGCAGATAGAAAGCACCCAATCTGAAGGTATAGCTCTCCGGCTGTGGCGAGAGGGGTGTCCGGGGCTCTCTGTGGCTTATGGTCCAGTAGAACCACAAGCTTTGGTGGAACGGGCTTTGGCCCTAAGTCATTTGAGTGAACCCGAACTCATTGAACTGGGAAGTGATTCAAAACCGATGTATCCTGACCTGGGTGAGGCCGTCTCAATTCAACAACTGTTGGACTGGGGGAAGGAGGCAATCGCTCTGGTGCGAGACGTTTACCCAGAAGTTATAGTCAGCGCTGAATGGGATTGTGAGGTTGAAACAATCCGTCTAGTCAACTCCCTGGGCTTAGACTGCTACTATACAGACACTACGCTGAGTTGTTACTTGTCAGCAGAATGGATTCGGGGAGATGATTTCTTGAGTGTCTCAGATGGTCAAACTGAACGAGGCAGGTTACATCCACAGAAGCTTGCTAACCAGATTTTGCAGCGGCTTGCCTGGGTGGGTGAAAATGTGGCTTCGCCGACTGGGCGCATCCCAGTTTTATTCACTTCTAAAGCTGCTGATATGCTTTGGGGCACAGTCCAAGCTGCGTTGAATGGCAAACGAGTGTTGGAGAGAGCTTCTCCGTGGGCTGATCGTTTAGGGCAGGTTGTCACCTCCTCTGCCCTGACGTTGTCTCAACAACCGGAAGCTGGACCATTCAGTTGTCCTTTTGATGACGAAGGAACCCCAACTCAACCCCTAATTTTTATCCAAAATGGGTGTTTACAACATTTCTACTGTGATCGCACGACTGGAGGTCAGTTAGGGATTGGCTCCACTGGCAATGGGTTCCGTCCGGGCTTGGGCAGCTATCCCACTCCTGGTTTATTTAACCTGCTGATTCAGCCTGGTACTGGTTCCTTGTTGGACTTGATTGCCCAGCTGGATCATGGACTTATCGTGGATCAGATGCTGGGTGGTGGTGGCAGCATCTCTGGCGACTTTTCTATTAATGTTGACTTAGGCTACTACGTCAAGCATGGTCAGGTTCTAGGGCGCGTGAAAGACACAATGGTCGCTGGCAATGTCTACACGGTACTCAAACAGCTAGTGGCACTAGATGGAGAGGCTGACTGGAATGGTTCTTGCTACACTCCATCTCTTATAGTAGAGGGATTGTCTACAACTAGCAGAAGTTCAACCTGACAGTTCAGCCAAATCTGCTAGGATATCTTTCGCATGAGTTTCTGGTTTAACCTTCTCGTAGATCTTTTCAATCTTGCCATCTGGGTCAATCATAAATGTGTTGCGGCTGATGCCCATATACTCCTTGCCCATAAATTTTTTCAGACCATAACTACAGTATGCTGTGGCAACTTTGCCATCCAGGTCACACAGCAAAGGAAAGGGCAGTTGGAATTTCGTTGTAAATTTTTCGTGGGACTTAGCATTATCGGTGCTAATTCCTAGAACGACCAAATTGCGTTGCTGGTAATCTACATAAGCATCCCTAAACGCACAAGCTTCTTTGGTGCAGCCAGGTGTGTTGTCTCGCGGATAAAAGTAAAGGATAACTCGCTTGCCTTTGAGATCTGCCAAACGAACCATATTCCCGTGTGTATCAGGCAAGTTGAAGTCAGGTGCAATGTCACCAGGCTTGAGGTTCATAATGAGCTTTCATTAGACTACCTGTAAAGGTAAGTGTTTTACTTGTATGAATTGTATCACAAGCACTAGTTTGATAAGCGACAACAGAAAACGAAGTGCTTCAGCAAGTGCGATTGTCATTAGAATAGATATGCGAAAGCTGAACCATGACAATGCAGTTTCTCTTGGAGTGAAGTTATGATACTGCATTTAGCGGATTAAGGCTTTTTTATGGTATCTATTTATACGTAATGCATCACCGCTTGTGGAATCTATCCATCTCCCAGCGCCTCCGGCAACTGCTACTGCCTCGGCGTCGCTTGGCGATCTTTGAAGCTTGTCTAATTGGTTTGATCTCCGGCTTAGCAGCAGTTTTGCTAGAGCAAGGAGTCAGTTGGTTGGGTACATGGCGAGTGCATACAGCTAACCATTTCCCTATTTTGTTAGTGCTACCAGTGACTGGTATGGTAGGTGGACTGATTGCTGGTTTCCTAGTGGAACGGGTAGCGCCAGAGACAGCTGGTAGCGGGATGTCGCAGGTTAAAGCTGTACTCGCTCGGGTACCAATGCCACTCGATCTTCGAGTTGCCATCATTAAGCTGATAGGTGCTACTGTCTGCCTCGGTTCGGGGTTTGCCCTAGGGAAAGAAGGACCAACGGTACAGATTGGAGCTGCCTTAGCCGCTCAACTCAGTCGCTGGGTGCCTACCTCTCCAGATCACCGTCGCCAGTTAATTGCAGCTGGTGCAGGAGCAGGACTAGCTGCTGCCTTTGATGCACCGATTGGAGGTGTACTATTTGTTGTTGAAGAACTTTTGCGCGGCGTATCAGGTATTACTCTAGGCACGGCGATTCTAGCTTCCTTCATCGCTGCAGTAGTAGCCCGCGTCTTTGGTAGCCATAGCCTAAATCTCGATCTCCATTTAACTGCTTTTACGACTAGCTTCTACGCTCAAGAAATTCCCTTCTATATCCTGTTGGGGGTTGCGGCTGGGTTACTCGGAGCACTTTTTAATCGAGGGCTTTTGACCAGTCTGGCACTTTATCGCGACCGGATGCGCTTTGGTATCCCTGTGCGAGTCGGCTTGGCTGGATTAGTCTCTGGTGTTATCGTCTCGCTGCTGCCAGTTGCCTTCCACGATCGGACTGGTTTGCGGGAACTCCTGCTAACTGGTCATGAGCCTTGGCAATTTTCTGCTACTGTCTTTACGACTGAATTTTTTCTCATCTTGATAGCAGCTGGTTCTGGAGCGCCAGGAGGATTACTTGTTCCTACCCTGCTCCTTGGGGCTGCCCTTGGTCATGTAGTCGGCTTTTTTGAACACAGTTGGCTAGGTCTTAGTCTAGCTACAACCTATGCTCGTGTGGGAATGGCAACATTTTTTAGTGCTGTAGCTAGGGTACCTATCACGGCGGTGGTGATTGTTTTTGAAATCACTACTGACTTTAATCTCGTTCTGCCTCTAATGATTGGCTCTGTCACCGCTTCTTTAGTTGCGGAAATGGTGTATAAGGGCTCGATCTACGACCTTTTACTAGAGTGGAATGGAATTCATTTAGAGGAAGAAGAGACAGTTAATAATGGTTCTCTGGCTCAACTAACAGCTGCTGATGTGATGCAGCGACGAGTCGAGACTCTTGGAGCACAGATGACTCTTGATGAAGTCATACAGGCGTTTTCTCGCTCTCATCACCGTGGGTTTCCAGTTGTTGAAGATGGCAAGATAGTAGGCATTGTGACTCAGTCAGATATTGCCAATATCTCCCAGCGTCAACTACCAGGGGATGCAGCTTTAAGCGAGATTATGACTCCGCATCCAGTCACAGTCAGTCCGACTGATTCCCTAAACCACGTACTCTACATGCTCAATCGTAACGATTTGAGCCGTTTACCAGTCATTCAAGATCGGAAATTAGTAGGAATTATTACCCGTGGTGATATTATTCGGGCGGAAGCCGATCAGTTGAAAATTGCTCAGTTGGGACCTCAACCTCAACCATCTTATGTTGTTTATCAAACCCGCTCACCAGCAAGGGGACGAGGACGAATGCTGGTACCATTGGCTAATCCTCAAACGGCTGAGGTGCTGTTGCAACTAGCCGCTGCAATTGCCCGCGAGCGCCACTACGAAATTGACTGCCTCCAAGTGATTGTAGCTCCACGCCACCATTCTCCTACTGAGGCAAATGTAAATACTGCTAGAAGCCGCCGTCTATTACGCAAGGCAGAAGTTAAAGGAAGGCAGTGGCAAATTCCCGTTCATACTGAGGTGCGGGTAGCACATGATGTGGCAACTGCGATTTTAGAGGTGATTAAACAACGCCATATCGATCTGGTTTTAATGGGCTGGGAAGGTAAGACTTCAACTCCAGGTCGCATCTTTGGCAATGTTGTAGATACCCTGATTAGGCAAGCCCCCTGCGAAGTCGTGCTAGTAAAATTAGGGGACGCGCCCACGCGGCTATCCCCCTCCGTTGAGGTAACTGGCGTTGTCGAGTCACTTGCTGATGGCAACGGACAACATCTCACCTCTGTAGAGCCTCTGAACGAGGAAAACCAATACCGTTTTAATCGATGGCTTGTGCCAGTAGCTGGCGGTCCGAATTCTAAAGAGGCAATTCAACTGCTACCAGCTCTAGTGACACTAGGAAAAACTCCAGAAATTCGGCTATGTCAAGTCTTTAACCCCTCTGAGCCACCACCTAACATGACAGCTATAGAACAGGCTGTTCGCCAGCTATTTCGCCATCACAAACTATCTAGCTCAGTCATTGCTGCTCCACTCAAAGCTAGTTCCGTCTCTGAAGGCGTGATTGATTTGGTCAAATCCGCTCATTTTGATGTGGTTGTCCTAGGAGCCAGCCGAGAGGGATTGCTGGAACAGACCATTAAAGGAAATATCCCTGAAGCGATCGCGAGCCATGTGGACAGCACTGTTATTCTTGTACGCTCTGCTGCTGGTATCCAGTAACATTCTCAGTGGTTAACAACTGTTGCGTTGTGCTTCAGGATCGCCCTACTTCTTTGCCAAAGAGGCTTTGGCTTCTTGAGATACTGCCTCTACTTCATCATTTGCTAAAGCTAAGAGTGTGGAGTGAGCTTCAGGACCTCCTAGGCGATTTAGGGCCTGTACCAATCTGTAGCGAATTTGCCAATCTGGATTAGCCGCATAAGGAACCAAAAGCGGCACTGCTTGCATGTCGCCTAACTCACCGAGAGAACTGATAGCAGCTGTTTGGATCAAATCATTTTCTGTTGTCAGCGCCTGTTTTAGGAGTTCAAACGCTCGCGGATCACCTAATTCTCCTAAAGTAGCAACAATGCTGAACTTGACTAACCACTCGGGAGTGGTGTCATAGAGCTGCTGCAAGTCTTCAAATGCTTCTGTAAGTTTTAGCGCTCCTAAGCAGTCTGCGGCTGCTGCCTGCACATCTGGTTCGGGGTCGTTAAGGCAATCACGCAACAAGCTTAAAGATGTTGGTAAATCCTGCCCGCCCAGAGTGTCTAACTGACTAACGGCAGAGTACCGGACGCGAGCATTAGGGTCTGCAATCGCAGTTTTAACTAGCTCAAATGCAACGGCAGGTTCTTCCAATTGACGGATTTGATTTACGGCTCGCAGGCGGCTACCAAGATCTTCCGAACTCAGCAATTCCTTAACAGACTCAGGGGTCGTACTCATAATCTATTTTTTACCTGTTTATTACTCTTGACTTGCTGCCATCGCCCGAATAATGTCTCCTCGGGTAAGGATACCTATGACATGACCACTGGCGTCGAGAACTGGCAAACGGTGAACTTTGCGTTCGTGCATCAATTGAGCAGCATCTTTTAAAGGCTTGTCAGGATCAACAGTAAGTGGTTCTTGACTCATGACTTCCCCAACGGTTTGCCCCAGTGCCTTATGGAGATCGCGCTCGTAAGTCGCAGGATTTTTTAAAAAGATGACGCTGTCAAGAAACATGATGTAAGCCGGAGGAGTGACTCCCGTTTCCTGCCACATCAGATCGGTTTCAGAAACGATACCTACCAACTGACCAGCATCGTCTACAACAGGAAGGCCGCTAATGTGTCGCTCTGCCAGAATCTGGATAGCTTCCTTTAGGGGCGTTTGGGGTTGCACAACAATTGGGTCACGGCTCATGGCGTCGGCAACGGTTTTGGGCATCTTCAGCTAAATCTATGTTTGAATTCCATAACTCATTGTAGGAAATTGCAGGGAACGACCGAGCGGCGTTGATAAAAAAAGTATTTATTTAGAGCTGAAAGCGCATCATATCCTTGGCTAGATGATTCCTTGCTCAAAAAAATTCTAAGGATTAGCAGAACTTGTAGGTGAAGGTGATGTAGTTGCCTGCTGGCTCTGTTGACTTTTGATTTTCAACACATCTTTCGCCGATAGTCCGTCACTCTGGGTGCCGAAATACCAGAGACAGGCTGCTGCCTCTGCCCGAGTCACAGGTTTTTGTGGTTGAAATAAAGTTGTATAGCCAAATACGCGACGGATGTTTGAGCGATCGCCATTCTGGAAATCCGCCAGTACTGCCTTTAACGCTAAAGGGTTAATGCGAGCTGCATCTTGAAAGCCCCAAGTTTGCTTCACTGCATCCACGGAGGCATTTGGCAGAGCTTGATGGGTGTCTAGAGGGACTTTCTCAAGAATCATCTGCTCCCGCGTCAAGGGTGCATCAGGACGGAACAAGACTGCTGTGTCATCTCCAGAGAGAGGGCTGGGAATTAAACCAGCTTCCGCTAATCCCTGAATTATAGGAAAATCAGGATCGGTTGCTGGCACGTCCTGGAAAGCTGGTCGATCTGTGGGAGATGCAGCATGGATTTGCTGGGCAGGAGTGGTGGAGTGAATGATATTGTTAGCAGTGAACAACCAACGAGCGAATTCGCGGCGGCTGATAATTTTATTAGGGTCGAACTGAGTTCCGGTAGCAGATTTATTACTCTTGTCAGTGGCATTCAGCGGCAAGGCACCTAGTTTTGCCAGGTCGCTGACATATTGACGATATTCTGGGGGAACTTGATTTAGATCTGTAAAGTTGCTGTCCCCAACCCTAGCTGGTTGAGTGTCGGGTGTTGGGGATGGCTGGGCAGCAGTAACAGTTGGGGGTGCTACACTTTTGGACAGTTCTGATCGGAGGGGACCTCCGCTCAGACTTTCCGCCGGATTGCTCGCGCTTGGTTGTGGGGTAGTAGTGGCTGTGGGAGCGGGTGCTGTTGCAGCTTCACTGCGACTATACTGAATCACGAACGTAGTAGCTGCTACATCCTGCTTGGTTGCTGGTTGACTCTGTGAGGGCGTAGAGGTAGAAGGAGTTGGTTG
>Ga0213881_10000954_pt1 | contig 15002 bp, 14 predicted proteins | sample BarmaccoBMER_R08_FD_160104 | JGI IMG/M metagenome (GOLD analysis project Ga0213881, IMG submission 160104) | Barbacenia macrantha exposed rock microbial communities from rupestrian grasslands, the National Park of Serra do Cipo, Brazil - ER_R08 ... | reverse complement strand
GGCGGGCGCGTGATGATGATAGCTGCCTCGCGCGGATCCGGCGGGGCGTAACCGCTGGCCTGGATCTCGGCTTTTTGCGGCGAATTGACCCAGCCGTTGTCGTCCGCCACCAGCAGCATGCCATTGGCATCGTGCAGCTCGAGCTTCGGATTGGTGAGCACGTCAGGCACGCCGTATTGACTCAAAGTAGGCCCGAGTGCGCGCACGATCACTTTGGTTGAACCGCTGCCTCCCCCGACAAACCCGCCGATCATGACGTTGTTGCCGGTACTAACAAAACCGCGTGTACTGATGTTCGCCAGCGTGGTCGCGGGCGACTGGTCCAGATCGTACACCTCCACCAACCCGACGCCGGTCTGTGTTCCTTTGCCAGTGGCGATGGCGGTGTAGTTACCAGGCGCAAGCGACATGAGAATGGCCGATTCGAGTGGATTAGGCGGCGCTTTGCCGGTCGCTTGAATGGCCGCGCCGTTCGGTACTTGCCAGTTGTCATTTGTCGCCAGAATGGTGTCGTGTCCTTGCGCATCGGTGTGATGCAATGTGAGCACTGGATCAGGCAGAACGCCGGTGACGCCGTACTTGGCGAGAGTGGGCCCAAGCGCGCGAACGAGCACCTGTTTGTTGCCGGCGCCATGAATAATGAACCCGCCGATGGCAACTTCATTTCCCGTGAGGACATCCACGCGCGTGGAGATGTTGATTAACCGGCTGTTAATCGGCGTCGCGGTCGGAGTCGGCGTTGGCGTCGGGTTGCCCGAAGGATACACCGGTGGAAAAACTGCGACGCCCTGTGGTCGGGTGAAATTGCTGCCGAGCGTCGTGCGCGTTCCGCTCGGGCTGAACATATAAACCGAGTTATTGGCGAAACCGACGTCACTGCTGACGTAAACATTGCCGGCGGAATCAACCGCCACGTACTCAGGCGCGCTCACGTTGGTCGTAAAGGCGCCTGCGGGGGCGCCCGCAAGCGTGTACTTCAGGATGCTGTTGCCTGATGCGACGTAAAGGTAACCGGACGTATTGAAGGCAAGGCCGACTGGCCTGCTTACACTGGCAAAGACGCTCTTCGCTCCGGTCGGGCTAAATTTGAAAATCGTACTGCTACCGAAATCTGCTTCGTAGAGGTTGCCCGAAGCGTCACACGCCAATCCTTGCGGTTGATTCAGACCAGAAGCGAATGTGCTCTGAGTGCCAGACGCAGAGACTTTATAGATTGTACCCGCGGTGCTGCTGCCGTTCCCGTCATCGGCAAAGTAAACGTTCGCGCTCTTATCCAGAGCGATCCCGGTCGGATTGAAGAAACCGGTCGCAACCGTGCTCTTCTGGCCGGTGGGCGTAAACTTGTAAACGCTCGAGACGCCACTGCCGACCGTCCCCTCGTAGTTATCGCACTCATAGACGTTGCCGTTCACATCAGTGGCGAGGCCATTCGGATTGTAAACGTTCGACGCGAAAACGCCGTCGTACGTAGGCGGCGTGTATTTGTAGATATCAGCGGCGTCGGCAACGTACAGCTCTGTCGCCTGGCTACTGTGTGGCGCCAAGCCGACGATTAGAACGAAGAGGAAACTGGCGGTAAGTGGGCCGGCTGATCGAAAACAAAGCTTCATGTCACCCTACACATGCGGAAAAACCGGCCGGAATCGCTCACGAAACAAGGGCGATCTTTCCCGCAGGGCGGCTGATTCCCCGCCGAGCCAGCGTTACTCGTTGAGGGACCAGCTAAAACGCGCCGTGCAGCGCGAGCATGCCGTAGGGGGCGCCGCTTTGCTGATGGTAGCGGATGTTGGCGCGGTAAAAGTCGAAGTTGCGGTAAGGCTGGTAACCGGCTTCGGCGTTCAACGAAAGCCATCTGGTGATTTTCCAGTCGAATCCGGCGCCGGCGCGCACCTCGCTGTAGGTGAGTACGGCATGATTCAGCTTCGGAATGCCACTATCGGTGCCGAAAGTGTCGCTGACGCGGAAATTTGTTTCCTTGAAATTGCCGCCGACGTATAGGGTGAGGCTTTTGCTCCACTCGTACTCAAGGCGCGGAGTGGGCGCGACGGCATCGAGCACCCATTGCGGCTGGAAACGCCAGCGAATTCCGCCGCCGGGCAAGACGGTGTATTTGCGTTCCACATCGACGCCGATGCCGAGGACAAACTGCACATCGGGGCTGTAGATGTAAGTGCCGCCGATCACGAACGGCATGTTGAAGAGCGTGGTGCCGGCCTTGAACTGCTCACTGTAAACGCCGGGCGTCGCTTCGATCCGCAGGAGAATGGAATCGGAGAGCTGTGTATCGATCCCGACCACTGCTGCGACAGATTGCAGCGTCTCGGGAAGCGGCGCGCTGTCGAAGCCAAACGAGAATTGCTCGTACTCAAACCCGAGCCGGAGTACGCCCAGGCTAACGCGGGGCGTCAGGATGTAGCGCAGGACGGTATCGCTCTCATCGAAGTCGCTCACCCGGTGCGGTCCTCGCGCTACAGTCGCCTCACCCACGTACGTTTCTTCGAGTGAATATTCGGCCGGCCAGAGGTCGAAGGCGAAGATGTTGCGCGTGACAAGGACGAGCGCGCAGACGCAGAGGCAAAAGCTGACCGATCTCACGTAGGGCAAGTTTCTCGCTTGCCGTCCTCGTAACACTCGCAAGTTGGAAACTTGCGCCACCTTTTAGCGCCCGCTGCGGAACCGGGCGATCGATTTCGCTACTTCCTTCATCATGGCCGATTCGGAGCCGAGTTTTTCCACACCGTGCAGCTCCGCTAGCGAGGCAGACGAAACCATGTCGCCGCGCCAGACCAGCGTTGAAGATTGGCCGTTCACGTTCACTGGCCACATTTGGTAAAGCGTGAGCGTCGCGTAGTAGCCGCCGCTGGAGTAATAGAACGCGTCCACCGCCTGCGCGTTGCCGCCGCTGTCGCGTGAGTACGACGCGCCCAGGCTGAGGACAGCGACGTTGTCGGCGTTGACGAGCTCCCAATACAAATCCGGTTTGAGGGATCCCGCGCCGCGTCCAAGACCCGTGTTGTCGAGCAACCCGGAGAACTGTTTCTGAATCTTCGGCTGCGCGCGCAGCAAGCCGTTGATCTCGTCACCGGCGCGAACAGCGCTCCCGGCGTGATCATATGGCGGCAATGCCGACGTGCCGCCGCTGGCAAAACCGCGGGCGCGACCGGTGAGTACACCGATCCAAAAGTCGCCGCCCGCTGCGGAGAGCGCGGCATCGCCGCCTTTCCAGCGCGCCGCTTCATCTTTGCTTAGCTGGAGGTCGTTAGACATCTTGCTGGTGGCGTTCACCAATGCGCGCACCGGGGCGTTGTTCGGCGCCGACTTGAGTTTTGCGAAAGCGCTCTCAGTGGGCGACGCCGGTAAATCGCCATGGAGGAAAACCTTGGGCTCGCCGTGCTGCACCGGGTTCCACTTCCGCAGAGTATCCAGGTTCTGCGCGGGTGAGCCGCTCATGACGAAGACGCTTTGGACCGAAAGAAAGCGCGGGTTGCTCATGGGTGGCCCGTGCGCGGTTTTGACGTCATTTTTCGCCAGCTGCGCCGGATCGATTTTGTCGAAGACAGAAAAGCTGGCCAGCTCACTGACCGGATCGGCTGACGCGGAAATCGTGGTCACCGCCCAGAGGGCAACGGGAAGGATAATCAGTCGCATCCGCCATTATCTAGAGAGCGACACGAGGTTGCAAATTCGGCCGCACCGTCCAATACAGACGCGTGGCTGAACCGGTCATCTCGCTGCGGAACCTGGGCAAACGTTTCGGCAACTTCGAAGCCGTGCGCGGTCTCACCTTCAATATCTGTCCGGGCGTCATCTTCGGCTTCCTCGGGGCGAACGGCGCCGGCAAAACGACCACGATGCGCATGCTTTGCGGGCTCACCCGCCCGACCACCGGCTCCGCCACGATCGCGGGCGGGGACGTTTGGCGAAAACGAAACATCGTGCGCTCGAAGTTCGGCTACGTGGCGCAACGTTTCAGCTTGTACCGCGACCTTACCGTGGTGGAAAATTTCCGCTTCTTCGCCGGAGCCCATCGCGTGCCGGCGCGCGAGGTTGAGGGGCGCATCGCTCGCTTATTGCGCCTGACGGATTTGGAAAAGAAGCGGGATGATGCAGCCGGCAGTTTATCCGGCGGAATGCGCCAGCTGCTCGCGCTCGGCTGCGCCATGATTCACGATCCGCCGCTGCTTTTTCTGGATGAACCAACGAGCGGCCTCGACCCGGTGCATCGCCAGCGCATTTGGGATTTGCTCTACGACCTGAGCAACCGCGGGATCACGATTTTCGTCACCACGCACTACATGGACGAAGCGGAACGCTGCACCGAAGTGGGTTTCCTGGCCGAGGGCAAACTGCTCGCGAATGCCACGCCGCGCGCGCTCATCCATTCCTTTCGTGTGCCGTTGCTCGAGTTGAACATCGAGCCGGTCATGCCGGCGCTGGTGCGTTTTCGCGATGCACCCGGCGTACTCGGCGTCTCGCTGCGCAGCGGCCAGCTGCGGGTCTATTCCGCCGAGCCGAAGCGGTTGCTCGAGCAATGGAAAACGCAGTGGCCGTTTCCCGATTTAAAGCTGAATGGCGAACGCTGGGTTGAACCGGACATGGAAGATGTTTTCACCGCGTACTCTCAGGGCTACAGCGTGATGCTTGAAGACGGTGATTCGGAGCGGAGCGAAGATACGCCCGAGAAAGTCGGCTTAAAGGAAACGCTGCGGGATCCCTCGACTTCGCTCGGGATGACGAGATGAGGTTACGGTGAGTATGATAAATGTCTCTGTGGGCGCCGTATGGAGCGTCGCACGCAAAGAGTTCCTGCACATCGTTCGAGACCGGCGTGTACTTATCTTGCTGCTCATTCTGCCGCCCCTTTTTACCCTCATCTTCGGACATGCTTTCGAGTCGGGCGACCCGACCGATGTTCCGGCGCTGCTCATAAATCGCGACGCTACCGAGCAAACGCAGCGTTTCATCGACATCGCGAAAAAGAACAAAACCTTTGCCTGGCGAATCGCCTCACCCGAAACCAGGAACGCTGCCGATCTGATCGGGCATCATGTCCAGGCCGCGGTCGTGATTCCGCCCGGCTGGAGCGCAAGTTTGTCCAATGGCAATCCGCAACCGGTGCAGGTGTACCTCGATGGCGCGGACACGAATACCGCCGAGCAATTGCAAGGGGCGCTTCAGCAAAGCCTCGCCGAATTCCAAATGGCGGAACGGCAGGTCACCATCGATGCGCTGCCGGCCGAAGTGTTCGACCTGGGAGAGAAGTTGCCGGTGCAGGTGCGCAAACAATTCACCTCGATGATGGAAGCCTGGGGCGTGGACGCGCACATCCTCTACAACCCGAAGTCGCGCTTTATCGATTACGTTACGCCGGGAATCATCGGGCTGATCCTGCAATTGCTCACCGTCACATTGATGGCATGCACGATCGCGCGCGAACGCGAATCCGGCACGCTTTACCAGCTCATGGTGACGTCGCTCCGGCGCGGCGAGATCGTACTCGGTAAAGTGATTCCGTACTTAGCCATTTCGGCGGTGATCATTCTGCTCATCGTGCTGCTGGTGGCGTTGCATTTTCATGTCCGCTTTTACTCGCCCGTTGTACTCGCAGTGATTTGTCTGCTGTTCCTGCTTTGCTCGCTCGGCCTCGGCCTGGTGATTTCCGCGATCTCGCGCACGCAGACACAGGCCATTCAGTTCTCCGTTTTTTTCCTCTTGCCGGTCTTTGTACTTTCGGGCGCATTTGCTCCGCTCGAGCATTTGCCCGCTTTCATCCAGTGGGTGGCGGAAATTTTCCCGCTGACGCATTTTTGTCGCGCCTTTCGGCTGGTCAATTTGTACCAGGCGGGTCCGTCGTTTTATGGCGGCGATCTCCTCGTACTCACCGTAGGCGTGGTGGTCACGTTTGTCGGCGCCGCGTTTCTGCTTCGGCGCATCGAACAATGAGACGCAGCCTTGTTTTTCTCGTACTTTGCTCGGTCGCGTTAAGCACCGCGCACGCCGTGGCAAAGGAGCGCAAAAAGCATACACCGCAGGAAGTGTTCAATGCCATGCGCGAGGCGTTCCAGCCGGAAAAGGCGAGGGGAGTACACGCGGGTTACCAGTTCAACATCAGCGGCCCGCACGGCGGCGAATGGTGGATCGAAGTGCATGACGGCAAATTCAAGATGGGGCACGGCCGGATTGAAAATCCCAGCGTCACGCTGGCAGCGAGCGACAAGGATTGGGTCGCGCTTTCCAATGACCAGCTCTCGGGAATCTGGGCCACGCTCACCGGGCGGCTCAAAGTCCGCGGAGATCAGTCGCTCGCGCGCAAGCTGGACGAGATGTTCCCGTAGAGTAAACCCCTCGCTAACCAGGAATGGTTGGCCTACAGAAACGATGCCGTCAGAATTTCGCGTGAATTTCCATCTTCACGTACGGCGCAGGATCAGTGCGGAAGCTTTGGTCAGCGCGGCTGAAATCGAAATTACGCTGTAGTGAGTACCCGCCGCTGAAGTCGAGATCGATACTGTCAGTCGGCGAATAGGTGAACCCGACGCCTGCGCGATAATCAGTGTAATCAACCACAGCGCCGCTGAGCTTGGCCGTTTTTCCGCCGCGCAATTGGTAGCCCGGATTGTTATCGGTGCGAAACGCGCTGCCGGCGATTTCGCCGCCAATCCACAAATCGAGTGCTTTGTTCACCGAATAGATCATCCGCGGCTCAGGCGGCACTGCCATGATGCGGAACTGCTTCGACGGCACCCAGACGATGCCGGCGAGCGGGACGACGGGGAATTCGGCGCTGAGGAACGAGCCTCGAATTGCGGTGAGGATGTAAAACTCGTCTGTCTTAACCGTCCAGAACCGGCCGATGAGAATCGGACAATCAAACGCGCTCATGTTGATGTGGTTCTCGGTGTAAATTCCGGGGCGGATCTGAATGAACGCGCCGACGTCCTCGCCGTGCATGTAGTCGATGCCGAGCACGAGCTGGCCCGTTTGTAGGTGGATCGGCAGCGGGGCGTCGGTCTTGCTGAAATCGTAGCGGTCGTAGCTTAGTCCCGCGCGAAAGTACCAGTTGCCGGAAATCAGGAACCGGTGCGCGTACTCAAACTCGTTCTGCCAGCTATCCTGGCTGCCGAAGTTGTGTCGATCGTTGGTGAAATCGCTGCTGAATACGTAGCCGGTCTCGGTTTCGATGTAATCGATCGGCACAGGCTCGAGCGTGCTGGTACTTTGCGACGTCGCCGTGGTGGTCACGTCCGGTGTCCCGGCGAAAAGTGACGACGCGACTGCGAAAAAGAGGAGAGGAAGAAATTTTTGCATCGGCTGGAATGGTTAAGTGCGATTCGCAAACGGTTGCATTGGCGGATTCGTTTTACGCGTTAAGTACTGGAAATGTCCAGCTTTTCGCCCGGTTTGATTACGTGCATGGTCGCTTTTGAGCCGCGCTGGCGCATTTCCTTTTCGAGCATCTCCGGCGTGCCTTTCAACAGCGGGAACGTGCCGTAGTGGATGGGCACCACGTTTTTCGGCTTCACCAATTCAATCGCCTCGGCCGCGCGAGACGGGCCCATGGTGAAATGGTCACCCATACAGACCAGCATCCAGTCAATCGGGCGTTCGCGCGGGACCAGCGCCATATCCGAAAACAGATCGGTGTCGCCGGTGTGATAGATGGCCGGCCCTTCACGCAGCGCCAGTACTACGCCCGTAGGCGGCCCGGCATAAACCGGCGGATTATTTCCTTCTCCCGGAATCATCGACCCGTGCAATGCAGGCACGAAGCGTGCCGTCACTTCGCCGCCGAAAAGCTCGATCTCGCCGCCGATGTGCCCATTCAATTCCGTTTCCGCCAGCTCTTTCGGATAGCCGAGTACCGCTCGCACTGCTGCCGCCAGCTCGAAAATCGCGACCAGCCGCGCCTGTGTTTTCTTCGCAATCTCGACCGCCTGGCCGGTGTGGTCAGCGTGCCCGTGCGTCAGGCAAATGAGATCAACGCGATCAAGCGCGCGGATTTCTTCTTCCGCATTTTTCAGCGACGGATTGCGAATCCATGGATCGATCAGGATCACTTTGCCGCTCGGCGTCTGAAGTTTGAAGCTGGCATGGCCGTAATAGGTAAGTTCGGTCGGCATGGCTGCTGATGAAACGGAGAAACGTCTCGTGAGCAAGTCGCAGCGGCCCGGCACGCGGATAGAACAGCTTCGCTTGCCCGCAATTTCTCAGCGTCCACGCCCTCTCTGGGTTAATAATCAGCTGGAATGAATCACGAGGCGGCGCACGCACATCTGACTGCGGCTGATAAACGGCTGGCCGATGCGATCGCGCGTTCGCGCCGCTACGAGATCACGTCCCGGCTGAACGTGCGGCCGTTCGATGCCCTTGCCGAGTCGATAGCCTATCAGCAGCTAAGCGGAAAAGCGGCCGCCACGATTTGGAAACGCGTGCGCGACATTTTTCCACGCCGGAAATTTTTGGATCCGGCAGCCGTACTCGAAACGCCGGATGAAAGATTTCGCGCTGCTGGTTTATCGCGCAGCAAGGTTGCGGCGCTGAAAGATCTTGCGGCGAAAACGCTCGAGGGCGTCGTGCCGAGGAATGGACGCGCGCTCGATAAGATGAGCGACGAGGAAATTATCGCGCGGCTGACCCAGGTGCGCGGCATCGGGCGCTGGACCGTGGAAATGCTTCTGTTGTTCGATCTTGGCCGGCCCGATGTCTGGCCGGTGGCGGATTACGGCGTGCGCAAAGGTTTCGCGAAAATCTTCGGCAAACGGAAATTGCCGACACCCAAGCAACTGGAGAAACACGGCGCGAGGTTTAAGCCCTACCGTTCCGCCCTGGCGTGGTACTGCTGGCGCGCGCTCGATAAAGCCGAGGCGAACCGCTTCGAGTAGCGAGACAATGGCGGGCAGTCAGCCGGCCAGGTTTGCCCGTACCTTTGCGCGTGTGATGCATTGACTTCGGTGGCGCGGATTCGTTACAAGCGCAGGTATGATTCACATCAATCGCGCTGGCTCGAACCTGGGCATCTTTTCCGAAGGGGACGTGCGCGCCGGATTGCGCAGCGGCCAGTTCGCCCCGGGCGATCTCGGCTGGCGCGAAGGCATGCCGAAATGGCAGCCACTCTCGGAATTCACCGAGTTTGCCGCGGACATTCCGGCCGCCGCGCCGTCGCCGCCGCCAGTACCACCGCCGCTGGCGACGGCAAGCACCTCGTTTCCGCCGCAAAGTACGCGAGCCCCAGGAACCGGCTTGCCGTGGGATGAACGCCAGACGCGCGGCATCGCCAACGCCTTCATTGAAACGATGAAGCTCGTACTCACTCAACCCGGCGCGGCGTTCACCGCCATGAAGCGCGCGGGCGGCTTTACCGAGCCGCTGCTTTACGCGCTGATCGGCAGCTGTATCGGCGCGATTGTTTCTCTTTGTCTGTGGATGTTTATGCCAGCCTTCGGCGGGTTCAGCACGCTCGGTACTTATCGGGGTAGTCCGATGCTCCACGCCTACTTCGGTGGCATAACGTATTTCTTTCTTTTTCTGTTCGTGCCTTTCGGGGTCATCATCGGCGCGTTCCTCGGGTCGGCCATTTTGCACGTCTGCCTCATGATCGTCGGCGGGGCGAAACAGCCCTTCGAGACGACGTTCCGCGTGCTCTGCTTCGCCATGGGCTCGGTTGATCCGCTGTTGATCATACCGTTTTGCGGTGGCCTGATCGTGGGCGTGTGGCGAATTGTTCTCATCATTATCGGCCTTGCCCGCGCCCATGATACGGACACCGGCCGCGCGGCGATCGCAGTGTTCCTGCCCCTGATCGTCTGTTGCGTGAGCGCCGTGGTCATTGCCATGATGTTCGGAATGCTCGGCGCCCTGGCCCATAACCGCGGCTATTAAATGCGCGTCGTTTTGCGCCCGCTGGCTCCGCGCGAGGTAGATCACGAGCTGCTCTGGCCCGCCGTTTTCACCGGCGCGCTTGTACTCGGGGCGCTTTGGTTTGCCTTGCGTTTACCGTGGCCGTCCTGCGCGTTTCATGCACTCACCGGCCAGCCTTGCCCGACCTGCGGCGCCACGCGCGCGCTTGTCTCGCTCTTGCATGGCGACTTCGCCGCGGCCGTTTCCTGGAATCCTCTCGCTGTCCTCGCCTACTGCGCGATCGCAGCATTTAACGTGTACGGAATCGTTGCCGTACTCGTCGGCTGCCGACGGCTGCGCGTGGTGCAGCTCTCCGGTTTCCAGAAACGCTTTTGCCGCGTACTTTTTGCCGCGGCGGTCGTCCTAAACTGGATTTATCTCGTCATCGCGAAGGTCTAATCATTGTCGCCTAGCCGGAACAGCGGGAAGCGAGATGCCGCTGGCCGGCGCGTCTGTGCGATTGGCAAGCGTCCCGCGCGAAACTAAGCTCGGCGGATGCGCGTGCTTGTCACCGGCGGAGCTGGATTCATCGGCTCGCATTTAGTCGAGAAATTGTTAGCCGCCGGCCAGAGCGTGGCCATTCTCGATGACTTCAACAACTTCTATGACCCCGGGATTAAGCGCGCCAACATCGCCGCGGTGGTAAATGACGCTCCCGTGTTCCGCGTTGATTTGCGCGATAACAATGCCGTGCGCGAGTTGTTTCGCCGTGAGAAATTCGATGTCATCGCGCACCTCGCTGCTCGCGCCGGTGTGCGCCCATCCATCGCGCAACCGCAGTTGTACTACGACACCAATCTCACCGGCACGTTGCATCTCCTGGAGGCGGCGCGCAGCGTCGGCATCGAGCGATTTATCCTCGCATCCAGCTCGTCCGTTTACGGCATCTCAAAGACGGTACCGTTTTCTGAAGACCTGCATTTGACGCAAACAATCAGCCCGTACGCCTCGAGCAAACTCGCGGCGGAATTCCTTTGCTCGACCTACTCGCACCTTTACCACATGCGCGTGATCGCGCTGCGCTTTTTCACCGTTTACGGCCCGCGGCAGCGCCCTGATCTCGCCATTCATCAATTCACCCGCAAGATCATCGCGGGCGAGCCAATCGACCAGTTCGGCGATGGCACGACGCGACGCGATTACACTTACATTGATGACATCATCCAGGGCGTGCTTGCCGCGCTCGAGTACAACGGCCCGATGTTTGACATCTTTAACCTGGGCGAAAACGAAACCGTGCAGTTGAGCGAGTTGATCGCGCAGATGGAAGCTGCCGTCGGCAAAAAGGCGAAGATCAACATTCTGCCCGAGCAGCCTGGAGACGTGCCGCTGACCTGCGCCGATATCTCGAAAGCGCGTCGGCTGCTTGGCTACGCGCCGAAAACAAACCTGGCCGAAGGTTTGCCGAAATTCGTCGAGTGGTACCGCGAGACCGGCTGCAATTTCGCGTGAACGGACAGCTGCCGTTTGCCGAGCGCGCCTGTTTCGGCGCTGGCCAGGCGAAATCCGGGACGACCCTGCTCATCGCGTTGCTGGACGGTCACCCGCAGTTGCTCGTGCTGCCGGAAGAAACGGCGTACTTTCCCACCGCTCTGAACAAGTTCGGCCAGCGCGGACGGCGAGCGCAGTTCGAGTACCTCACCGGCGAGGCGCTCTCGCGCATTCTGTTCGGAGGGCCGGCGGAATGGGAGAAGGCCGATTACTCGCATTTTCCCGCAGGCGAATTCCGCGCCCGGTTCGAGGAGGCGGCTTTTGCGCCAGCCAATGCCGGCAGGGATTTGCTTGTACTCATGATGGAAGCTTACGCAGCGACAGTCGGCATGCCGGTTGAGCGCATTGTGCGGTGGGTGGAAAAAACGCCGGCAAATCGGCGGTTCATTCCGCAGATTCTGCAACGTTTTCCGCGGGCGAAAATCCTGCTCACGCTTCGAGACCCGCGCGCGATCCTGGCGGCGCAGATCGCGCTCGAAAAAACGCGCCGGACCCGCGAGTTCTCCGTCTATTACTGCGTCTCGCATTGGTTGCAGGCGGCGCGGCTGGCAGTACGCACCGCCGCAGGCGAGCTGCCGGCCCTTGTCACCCGATACGAAGACCTTGTCACGGCGCCCGAGGCGGCAATGCGCCGCGTTTGCGAGTTTCTGGAGATTCAGTTCCACCGCGATGTTGTACTCAGGCCCACGAAAGCGGGAAAACCGTGGGGCGGGAACTCGGCCATGGCGCGTGATTTTACCGGCATCACGGCTGAGCGCACCGAAAGCTGGCGGGGCGAGCTAACCCAGGACGAGATCGGCTGGGTGGAATGGCATTGCCGTGAGTTGATGGGGCGTTTTGGTTACAAGCCGATCCTTTCCCGACGCAAACTGCTGCGGCATTGGGCGCAGCCGATTCGCCACGAGCGGCCGAAGCAGTTCCTCAAGTCGCGTTGGTACTCCGTCCGGGACCGGGTGCTCGGGCCCCGGAACAAGTGAAGAGTGAATCGTGATTGATGGTTGGATGGGCGCGTGCGCCATTTCACCTGAAGGGGTGTGTACTAAGGCGAAGGGGCGTTTCGTCGTCGCGATTGACTTGACCGTCGCGAGCAACGGCTACCCTGGCGAGAACCGCCGCTTGCATTCTGGGCGAGCGTGGCGAATAATGACTGTGTTAGCGACGGGAAGACTCGATCTTCCACACCGTCTATAACGATTCAGAATTTTTGGAATATGGTGCGACTTCTCGCATTTGCTCTGTCTCGTTGCTTTAGAACGACGGTCCCGGGATCGAACCTTTCCCGCTCCCACGTGGCGGAGTTTCCCGTGGCGTCGCCCATTGCTCACCCCATTGGATCGACAAGTTCGCGCGCCGCAGGCCGTGCATCCAGCGATGCGCTCCGCCCGCACAATCATCCAGAATGGAATAACGATAATCATGAAATCTCAAAACAATGGGAGACACTCGCGCCGTGGCGGGCGTGGGCGCTCCCGCAGAAGAAACGATGGTGGGGTAAACTCGCGCCAGAGCGCGCCCGCCAGGCCAGCGCCGAAGAAGGGCTTTTGGTCGCGGGTAGCGGCCTTTTTTGGCGAAGGAAAAAAGAGCGCATCGAATGGTTCACGTCCGGTGCGCGAAGTACGCGAGCAGCGCGAGCAAACGCCTGCGCGTCCCGCGCGTAAGCCCGAGGCGGTCGAGGTTACTTCGCCGCGTTTGTACGTAGGCAATTTGTCTTTCGAAGCCACGGAAAGCGACCTGTTTGAGCTCTTCAACGGCGTCGGGCAGGTGCAAAACGCCGAAGTCGTCAGCTATAAACATAACCAGCGCTCGAAAGGCTTTGCTTTCGTGCAAATGCAAACCGTGGAAGAAGCGCAGCGCGCCGTCGCCGAGCTTCACGACAAAGAATTCCTCGGCCGCAAGCTCGTCGTGAGCGGCGCAAAATCGAACGAACACGCTCGCGGATAACCGACGGATCAGCTACTTTTCGGTAATCGGGAGACGCGGCGACGTGTCTCCCGATTTTCTTTTCCCATGTGATTCCCGTCTGGCCGCACAAGCTCATTCGGCTGGTGAATTGTCCATCTGTGCCTGAGTACGCCCCTGCAACTGAGAGTACAGCGCGCGAATTTTTTATCGTTGGGCCGACCGCGGTAGGCAAATCGATGCTCGCCCTTTCTGTCGCAGAGCGATGCAACGGCGAGATCGTCAATGCCGACGCTTTTCAGCTTTACCGCGGCCTGGAAATCCTGAGCGCGCAACCTGACGCAAGCTCGCGCAGGCGCGTGCCGCATCATCTGCTCGGCGTCACAAATGCAGCTGACCCGATGTCAGCCGCGATGTTCCGCGAGATCGCCTCAGACGTTATCGCCGACGTGGTCGCGCGCGGAAGAACCGCGCTCGTCGTCGGAGGTAGTGGTCTTTACATCAAAGCGTTAACGCATGGATTCGATCACGCAGCGCCGCCGGATCCTGTATTACGCCAAGAGCTCAGCGCGCTTGCAACACCGCAGCTCGCGCAACGATTGCAAACACTCGATCGCGCGCGAGCTGCGCGTACTGATTTGAAGAACCGGCGACGGATAATTCGTGCTATCGAGATCGCGGAAGCTCAGCACGTCATCCCGAGCGAGGGCGAGGGATCCCGTGGTGAAAGCTTAACGCTACTGCCGCGGGACCACTCGTCTCCCATTCGCTCCGCTCGGGATGAAGGCGTTGGCGATTCTCGGGGTGTGGTTCTCGTGCGCGATCGTGATGACCTTTACGCCCGCGTCAATCAGCGCGTGAACGAAATGTTTGAAGCCGGAGTAGAAGAGGAAGTCGCGCGTTTAACAAACATCGGCGTGACCGCGGCCCAGGCGCTCGGGTTGCGCGAAATCCAGCAGCTGCTCGCCCATGAGATTTCGCGCCAGCATTGCATTGCCCGTATCCAGCAGAAGACGCGACGCTATGCCAGGCGGCAGTTGACCTGGTTCCGGCATCAAACTAGTTTTCCGCAGCTGAACTTGACGCCTTTGTCACAGGAAGAAGCGCTAAGCGCGATCGTGCAGGAAATCGCGCCGGAATGATCCAGACGCGTCCCAAGAAACAACCCGAGCGCGCCCTGCTCATCGGTCTCGAGCAGGAGGGCGTCTCGAAGTGGGACCTTGCCGATTCGATGGAGGAATTACGCGAGCTGGCCAGCTCAGCCGGCGCCGAGGTGGTCGATACTGTCACCCAGAAACTCTCCAGGCCGACCGCGCCGTTTTACATCGGCAAAGGCAAAGCCGAAGTGATCAAAGATTGCGTGCAGCGGGAGCGCGTCACGTCCGTCATTTTCAATGATGAACTTTCGCCCGCCCAGGGCCGCAACCTGGAAAACCTGCTCTCACGCAAAGTGCTCGATCGCACGCAACTGATCCTCGACATTTTCGCGCAGCGCGCGCGCAGCCGCGAAGGACGGCTGCAAATTGAGCTGGCGCAATTGCAGTACTTACTGCCGCGGCTCACGCGAATGTGGAACCATCTTTCGCGTCAAACCGGCGGGATCGGCACGCGCGGGCCTGGCGAAACGCAGCTGGAAGTGGATCGGCGCCGGGTGCAGGAACGCATTGCCCGGCTCGAGCGCGACCTCGAAGGCGTGCGCAAAGTACGCGCCATTC
>Ga0213881_10000953_pt1 | contig 15019 bp, 12 predicted proteins | sample BarmaccoBMER_R08_FD_160104 | JGI IMG/M metagenome (GOLD analysis project Ga0213881, IMG submission 160104) | Barbacenia macrantha exposed rock microbial communities from rupestrian grasslands, the National Park of Serra do Cipo, Brazil - ER_R08 ... | reverse complement strand
AAAAAATGAAGAAAGATGCTCATCGATGCCGTGTGCGCAGCCGCGTAAACGATCCAGCGATCGACTCGTCGCCGCGCACATCACGAAAATCGGCCTCCAAAGCTGGTTTTTCAGCAGCCTGCTAGTGCCGCGAACCCGAAGTTCGCATTACATGTGCCGCGAGTCCGATTGCGAACTTCGGGTTCAAAGCGGCACTAGAATCGTAGAGTTGCTAGTGTCCTCGATTCCGAAGTTCGCTCTCGAGCGCACTGCAAACTCCGGCGAACTTCGGAATCGGGACACTAGCCACCATGGCTGAAGTATTGGTCGGTCTGGGCGGCAATGTCGGCGAGGTGCGAACGACGCTCGATCGGGCAGTCGCTGCATTCTGCGATGGAAGCGAGGTGCGCCTGCTCGCGCAATCGTCCGACTATCAGACCCCGCCATGGGGCGTGGTCGATCAGCCGCCGTTCGTCAACCGATGCATCGCTGTCCACACCACGCTCACGCCGCGCGCGTTGCTCGACCGGGCGCTCACCGTCGAACAGCAGCTCGGGCGTGCACGGGATCGCGAACAACGCTGGGGCCCGCGCCCGATCGATATCGATCTGCTCGCTTATGACGATGTCACGATCGTGGAAGCCGGCCTGACGTTGCCGCACCCGCGATTGCTCGAGCGCGCGTTCGTGCTGGTGCCGCTCGCCGAAATCGTGCCGGATCGGGTGATCGCGGGTGTGAAGGTTCGCGATGCCCTCTCCCGGCTCGACACCAGCGGGATCGAGCGATTGGCGCCACCGCCCGGCCGTGGCACCCTACTCCGTGAGAATGGAGTGGAGTAATTGGTGACAAACGAAGGCACCCCCGAGATTTTTCCGCTCGCGGCCGAGTTTCCCGCGGCGAACCGCGAGGATTGGCTCAAGCTCGTGACGACCGCGCTCAAGGGCGCCCCGTTCGAGAAGCTCACCAGCCGTACGTATGACGAGCTGAGCATCGAGCCGCTTTATGCGCGCGATCCGAACGCCGCGCCGATTCCGGGCCGTGCGGCCGGCGCACCGTGGCAAGTGCTTGCCCGCGTCGATCACCCGGATGCCGCCGCCGCCAATGCCGAGGCCCGCCACGAAATCGCGAATGGCGCGACCGGACTCTCACTCGTCTTCAACAATGGCATCGGCAGCTACGGCTATGGCATCGAGCCGTTCGCCGATGCGCTCGCGCGAGTGTTTGAGACCATCGACACGTCCACCCTCGCCGTCGAGTTTGACCTCGGCTGGAACGACGACGTTGCGCGGCGGCTCGGCGACTGGACCGAACGCAGCCGCCTCTCGACCGCGCGCGACCTTCGCTTCGGTCTCGATCCAATCGGCACCATGGCGGCCGCCGGCGGCAGCGCGTCGCCTTGGGCAGAGACAGCATCATCGTTTGCGACCGCGATTGCCGGACTTAAACGCCGAGGTTTCGCCGGCCCCTTCGCGGCCGCCGATGCGCGGCCGGTGCACGACGCCGGCGGCTCGGAGGCGCAGGAGCTTGGCTTCGCGCTCGCCGTCGCGACCGCGTATCTGCGCGCGTTGGAAGCCGCGGGCCTCGATATTGACGACGCGCGCGCGGCGATTTTCTTCCGCCTTGCCGTCGACGCCGACCAACTTCTCTCGATCGCCAAGCTGCGCGCGCTCCGGCTGCTTTGGGCGAGAGTCGAGGAAGCCTGCGGACTCGCTCCCAAGCCTGTGATTGTTTCAGCGACGACGGCCTGGCGCATGCTCACGCGGCGCGACCCGTGGGTGAACCTGCTGCGCACGACGGTTGCGGTGTTCTCCGCCGGGCTCGGGGGCGCCGACGCGGTCATTGTGCTGCCGTTCACTGCCGCATTGGGTCTTCCCGATCGATTTGCCCGGCGGCTCGCGCGCAATACGCAACTCGTCCTGCTCGAAGAGGCGAACCTCGCCAAAGTGGCCGACCCGGCGGCCGGCAGCGGCGCCATGGGCGACCTCACCGGTCAGCTCTGCCGCGCCGCCTGGGCGCTGTTTCAGGAGATTGAAGCGGCCGGCGGCGCAGGCGCGGCGATCGAGAAGGGAATCATCCAGGAAAAAGTCGCAGCGGTGCGTTTGGCGCGCGAGGCGGCGGTCGCGACACGACGCGACCCGCTCACCGGCACGAGCGAATTCCCGCACTTAGCGGAGCTGCCGGTAGCGGTACTTGATGTTGCGCCGGCCAACGCCGCAGCCGCGCAACGGAAAATCACGTTCGCGATGCTGCCGCGCATCCGCCTGTCGGAGCGTTACGAACGGCTGCGCGACGCCTCTGATCGGACGCTCGCCGCGAGCGGACAGCGGCCGAAGGTTTTCCTCGCCACCCTCGGCACGCCGGCGGATTTCACCGCGCGCGCCACCTTTGCCAAGAATTTCTTCGAAGCCGGCGGGATTGAAGCGCCGCCCTCCGATGCATTCGCCACCCGCGACGACATGGTTGCGGCTTTTCGCGCGAGTGGCGCCGCGCTCGCGTGCCTGTGTTCGTCTGATAAAATCTATGAGACGGAAGCCGCCGAAGCGGCGCGTGCCCTCTCCGCGGCCGGCGCCCGGCCCATCTATCTCGCCGGCCGCGGTGGCCGCCTGGAATCGGCGCTGAAGGAAGCGGGCGTCGCGGGTTTCATCTATTCCGGCTGCGACGCACTCGCGGTCCTCGGCGAAGCGCATCGGGCCCTGGGCGTCGGGTGACGCTTCCGATGATCAAGCCCTGGATATTTGAATTTCTGCCCGAGCTGGGCAGCCCCGGCACGGAACCGGACCCTCGCGACGTGGCGAACCTATTCGCGCGCTATCTCGATCTGTGGGTCCATGACGAGGCGCTCGGGTTCGAGGGCATATTTTTCAGCGAGCATCATTTTGGCGGATCATACTCGGCCTCGCCCAACCTGCTGATTGCCGCGCTTAGCCAGCGAACGACGCGACTTCGTCTCGGCGTGATGGGGGTCGTCGTGCCCTACTATCATCCGGCGCGGGTGGTCGAGGAAATCGGGATGCTGGACCATTTGACCGGCGGCCGATTGGAAATCGGCACAGCCATTGGTGTCCCGCAGGAACTCAGCCGTCTGAACATGACAATGGCCGAGGCGCGCGAACGCAACGACGAGACCGTCGCGATTGTGGATTCCGCCCTGGCAAATCGCGTCATCTCCCATCGCGGGAAGTATTTCTCTTTTTCCGATCTGCGTCTTTTGCCACGACCGTTGCAGCAACCCTCTCCCCCGCGATGGACGACCGTCGTCAGCATCGAATCCGCCCGGCGCGCCGCTCGGCGGCGGATAAAGATCAGCACCGGCTTCAACTCCACGCAGATGATCAAGCGCATTTTCGATGCCTACCGCGAGGAAGCCGATGCCGCAGGCTTTCATCCGACCCTCGATTACCTTGCATTGCGGCGGCGCGTGACGGTCGGACCGACAAACGAGCAGGCCCGCGTCTATGGGCAGGCGGTGAGCGAGCGTTTGAAAAGCTTCGTCGCCCAGGACGAACGTTTGAGCACCAACGTGCCTGATGCGCCGGCTCCCTTCGGCGGGTTCACGCTGAGCGACCAGGAGTTCGTCACCGGCACCGCAAAGGACGTTGCGCAGAACATTATCGAGCAGTGCCACGCCGTCGGCGCCGGTCATTTCCTGGCCGTATTCAATTGGAGCGCACCCTTTGACGAGGTTGCCCAGGCGCACGAGCTGTTTGGTCGCGAGGCTATTCCGTTGCTGCGGAAGGCGTGATCGCAGCCGCTTATCGCGGCGCCACCGCTCGCATCGCCCTTGACATCGGCGACTTCCGGGCTTCGGTTATCGGGATAAGACGCCCCCAGGCCACGGCTCGACCGCTCATGTACAGCTATATCGTGCGTCGGCTCGCCTTCGGGGCGCTTGCGGTGATCGGCGTTTCCGTTGTGGTGTTCGTCGTGCTCCGCGTCCTGCCGGGCGATCCGCTTGTCGCAATCTTCGGCACCGAGGGCTTCACCAAGCTCAGCGACGCCGAACGCGCGCGGATGATGGCTGACCTGGGACTGAGCGACCCGCTGCCGGTGCAGTATTTTCACTGGGTGCAGGACATCGTTCGCGGTAATCTCGGACACTCTTTCTTTCGCGCCGAGAGCGTCGCCGAGATGGTCGCCCGGCGCGGTCCGCTGACCGCCGAGATCGCGCTGATATCGGTCGTGCTGTCCTGGCTGGTCGGCATCCCGGTGGCGGTGATCAGCGCGCTGCGGCCCAACAGCATAAGCGACAACGTCGCGCGCTTTCTCAGCATCCTGTTCCTGGCAGTGCCCGGCTTCTGGTTCGGCATGCTGATCGTGCTCGGGCTGCTGTTCATGTTCGGCTATCGCGCGCCCCTCGCCAACGTCCCGTTGTTCGTCGATCCATGGGCCAACCTGCAGATCGTCATCGGGCCGGCGGTCGTGCTCGGCCTCGGTCAGGCCGCCTATATCGCGCGCCTGGCGCGGTCGAGCCTCTTGGAAGTGATCCGCGAGGACTACATCAGGACGGCACGCGCCAAGGGGCTTAACCGCCGGCTGGTGGTGGCGGTGCATGCGCTGCCGAACGCGCTGCTGCCGGTCATCACGCTGTCCGGCATCCTGCTCGGCTTCGTGCTTGCCGGCTCGATCCCGGTGGAGCGTGCCTTCGGCACGCCGGGCCTCGGCTATGCCATGGCAATCGCGGTGAGCGAGCGCGATGTGTTCGTGATGCAGAACCTGGTTTTCCTCTACGCCGTCGTCTTCGTGCTTCTCAACATGGTGGTCGACCTGATCTCGGCTTGGCTCGACCCTCGGATACGCTACGCATGAGCGCCGCCACGCAGGATGCAGTCGTTGCTCAGATACCCGACGTACGCGCCGCGCGGCCGTGGGGTTTGCGGCGCGTCGGCAGCGGCTTGCGCTGGTTCGCCCGCCGTTCGCCGATGTCGGCGTTCTGGGGATTGATCGCCGCCGCCATCGTGGTGATCGCCCTCGCGGCTCCGGCGATCGCCCCCTACGACCCGCTGAAATCCGATTTCCGCGCCATGACCAAGCCGCCGTCGGAGCGGCACTATTTCGGCAGCGACCAGATCGGCCGCGACATCTTGAGCCGGGTGATCCACGGCAGCCGGGCCTCGCTCACGGTGGCGATCGGCGCCGTGGTCCTCGGGACCACGCTGGGCGCCCTGTGGGGCCTCGCCTGCGGTTATTTCGGCGGGCGGTTCGACATCATCAGCCAGCGCATCATCGAGTTCCTGCAATCGTTCCCCGACCTCATATTGGCTATGGCCATCGCCATGGCGCTCGGCGCCGGCATGGGCACCGTCATTGTCGCCATTGCCATCACCCGCATCTCGTTCGGCGGACGGGTCATTCGCGCCGTGGTGCTGTCGCTCAAGGAAATGCCCTACGTGGAGGCGGCGCGCGGGCTTGGCGCCTCGCACCTGCAGATCATGGCGCAGCACATTCTGCCGCAGTGCATCGCGCCCTATCTGATTCTCGCCACCGCGCATCTTGGAGTCGCCATCATCATCGAGGCCTCGCTCGGCTTTCTTGGCGTGGGCATTCCGCCGCCCACCCCGACCTGGGGGAACATGCTCGCCGACTCGCTCAACGCCGGCCTGGTCCCGCCGTGGTGGCTGGTGCTGTTTCCCGGCGCCGCGATCACGATCACGGTGCTCGCGTTCAACCTGCTGGGTGACGGCATCCGCGACGCACTCGACCCGCGGCTGCGTGGGGCGGTGTGAAAGCGTTTGTTCGTAGGGTGGGCTAAGCCGGAGCGTAGCCACGGCGTGCCCACCAACGATGATTGTTTGTTGATACACTCTGTTGGGCAGGCCGCGCGTTGCTCGGCCTTAGCCCACCCTACGAGCGGTGTCCCAGCGGGAACCGCACGCCCCCGTCGTGCAGATGGCATGCGGCCCAGTGCCCGGGCTGCACTTCGCGCAGCGCCGGCGCCTCCTGGCGGCAGCGCGGCATCGCGTAGCGGCAGCGCGTGTGGAAATGGCAGCCGGGGGGCGGCTTGATCGGGCTCGGCACGTCGCCGGTGAGGATCGTGCGTTTGCGCCGCTTCGCGCGCGCCTTGGGCACCGGCACGGCGGAGAGCAGCGCCTCGGTGTATGGATGCAGCGGCATCTCAAACAGGCTCGTCTTGTCGGTGAGCTCGACAATGCGGCCGAGGTACATCACGGCGACCCGGTGGCTGATATGCTCGACCACCGCCAGATCGTGCGCGACGAACAGATAGGACAGGCGATACTCGTCCTGCAGGTCCATCAGCAGATTGATGATTTGCGCCTGGATCGAAACGTCGAGCGCCGACACCGGTTCATCGCCGATGATCAGCTCGGGATCGAGCGCCAGCGCGCGGGCAATGCTGATGCGCTGGCGCTGGCCGCCGGAGAACTCGTGCGGATAGGAACTCATCAGCTCGGGCCGCAATCCGACGCGCTCGAACAACCTCGCCACCCGCTCCTTGCGCTCCTCGCGCGCCGTCGAGCGATGGATGATCAGCGGCTCGCCGACGATGTCGCCTGCGGTCATGCGCGGATTGAGCGATGCGTAAGGGTCCTGATAGATCATCTGCATCTTTTCGCGGTAGGGAAACATTCTTGCCGCGTCGAGATCCGTGATGTCGGCGCCGTCGACAAAGATGCGGCCGCTGGTCGGCGGCAACAGCTTGAGCACGGTGCGGCCGACCGTCGATTTGCCGCAACCGGATTCGCCGACCAGCCCCAGCGTCTCGCCGCGCCCGATGTGGAAGGACACGCCGTCGACCGCGTGGACCTGTCCGCTTACCCGCGCCAAGACGCCCCGGGTAATAGGGAAGTGTTTTTTCAGGTCGCGCACCTCGACTAACGGGCTCAAGGTGCACCTCCGCTCTCGGCATGCCAGCAGGCCACCAGGTGGCCGGGCCACAATTCGCGCAGCGGCGGATAGGCGGCGCGGCACGCCTCACTCGCCAAAGCGCAGCGCGGCGCGAAGCTGCAGCCGGACGGAAGGTCGACGAGCGACGGCACCATGCCCTTGATCTCGGCAAGCCTGGTGCGCCGCGGATTGCTGCGCGCCGCCGCCTCGACATTGGGCATCGAACCAAACAGGCCGCGCGTGTAGGGATGACCGGGATGGTCGAACAGGTCGTCGACGGCGGCCTCCTCGACCTTGCGGCCCGCATACATCACGACCACCCGGTCGGCCGTCTCGGCAACCACTCCCATGTCGTGAGTGATGAGGATGATGGCGGTGCCGAGCGTGTCCTGCAGTTCGCGCATGAGATCGAGAATTTGCGCCTGGATCGTCACATCGAGCGCGGTCGTGGGTTCGTCGGCGATCAGGACCTTCGGATTGCACGACAGCGCCATGGCGATCATCACGCGCTGACGCATCCCGCCCGAGAGCTGGTGCGGATAAGCGCGAATGCGCTGCTCCGGCTCCGGGATGTGGACGCGGCGCAACGTCTCGATCGTCCGGTCGATCGCGGCGCGGCGCGACAGCCCCTGGTGCAGGATGATGGCCTCGCTGATCTGCCGCCCGACGGTGAGCAGCGGGTTGAGCGATGTCATCGGCTCCTGGAAAATCATCGAGATGTCATTGCCGCGAATCCGCTCCATCTCCATCTCGCTGAGATCGAGCAGATTCCTGCCGGCGAGGCGGACGGCGCCGCCGACGATGCGCCCCGGGGGACTGGCGACCAGACGCAGGATGGAGAGCGCGGTCACGCTCTTGCCGCAGCCCGACTCGCCGACCACGCCGAGCGTCTCGCCGCTGCGCACCGCGCAGGATACGCCGTCCACCGCGCGCACCACGCCGTCGGGCGCGAAGAAATGGGTCTTGAGATCGTCGATTTCCAGCACGGGCGCGGTCGGCGCACGTGCCGCCGTGGCCTCCGCTGCTGCCGAAACCTGCTCGCTCACCCGGTAGCTCCTGCCCTCGACCCTATGTTATCTTTGCAAGCACAAAAATAACGACAAAGCCCACGGGGAGACAACATGAACGATAACCAGTCCAACTGGACCCGCCGCCGCGTGCTCAAGGCCGGCACCGCCATGACCGCGGCCAGCCTGTTGCCGTTCCGCGCACTTGCCGCCGTGCCAAACGAGTTCGACGGATCGAAATTCCAGCTCGCTGCGCCCGAGCCCAATCCCAAGCGCGGCGGGACCTTGCACTACGGCATCACCATGCGCCCGCCGCACTTCGACTTGCACCAGTCCGGCACGATCAACAGCCTGGGCGCGCAGGGGTGCATGTTCGACAACCTGATCCGGCGCGATCCGCGCGACAGCGGCAAGACCATCATCCCGGACCTCGCGCACAGTTGGGAGATCGCCGAGGACGGCAAGACCTACACGTTCTTCCTGCGCAAAGGCGTCGAGTTCCACGACGGCGCCGAGCTGACTTCGGCGGACGTCAAGGCGACGTTCGACCGCATCGCCAAGCCGCCGCAGGGCATCAGCATTCCGCGCAGCGTCCTGTTCCGGGCGGTCGACGAGATCGCAGCGCCCGACAAGTACACCGTTCAGTTCAAGCTCAAGGAGCCGCGCTCGTCGAGCTTCATGATGGCGGCGATCGCCAGCGGCTGGAACGGCATCGTGCGCAAGAAGACGCTCGAGGACAACAATTACAATCTCCGTAAAGTGCTCAACATTCCCGGCACCGGTCCGTTTCGCAGCGTCAAATACGTCGAGAACGAGACCTGGACCATGGAGAAGAACCCGAACTACTGGAACAAGGGCCTGCCCTATCTCGACGGCATCCAGTTCTACAGCCTGATCCCGTTTTCGCCGGAGCTCGGCTCCGCAATCCTGTCGAACCGCGTCGATTACGGCCGCATCGTCGATCCGGTGACGGCGCGCAAGGCGAAGTCGACGCCGGGCATGTCGACCACGGCATTCAATCAGAGCGTCATCCAGGGAACCTGGGTCAACAACAAAAAGAAGCCGCTCGACGATCCGCGAGTGCGGCGCGCGCTGCACCTTGCCTTCGACCGCCCCGTGCTGGTCGACGTCGTCAAGGACGTAGCGCCGATGCAGGTCGGCGGCTTCCTCTATCCGTTCTCCGAATTTGCCACGCCGCGGGCGGAACTGTTCAAGCAAGTCGGCTACCAGGAGGACCCCACCGCCGCGCTAAAGGAGGCGCAGGCGCTGCTCGCCGCCGCCGGCCATGGCGACGGCATCAAGGGGCTGGATTTTTTGGTGCGCGATGTCGCCAGCTTCAAGCTGTGGGCGCAGGCAATCCAGGCGATGCTCGGCGAGGGCCTCAAGGTCGAATGCAACTTGCGCACGGTGGTGGAGTCGGTGTGGTTCGACGATACGGCGAACGGCCACTTCGACCTCGCGATCGGCGCCGTGGTATCGACGCTGCTCGATCCGTCCGACTATTTCAACGCCTGGTACCGCACCGGCGGCCCACAGAACTACTCGTTCTGGCACAATGAAAAGTTCGACGCCCTGCTGCCGGGGATCGACACGGAGGTCGATCCGGCCAAGCGCCTCGCCCTGGTGCGCCAGGCGGAGGCGATCATGGAGCAGGATCCGCCGGTGCTGCCGGTGGCGTGGGAACGGATCAATGATGTCTGGTGGAACTACGTGAAGGGTCACAATCCGACCGACTACTTCGGCATCTACGACGTCGTCCGCTTCGACACGTTCTGGCTCGACAAGTGAGGCGCCGCCCATAGCTGCGCGGAGGCGCGGCGGGCGCCCTCGGCAAGCGAGTGCAGCTTGAGCCAGACGATCTTGCTATCGACCTGGACGCGGCCGGCAAAAGTCCCGAAGCCGCAATCGACGCCGGCGATGACTCTCTCGCGCCCGACCACCTCGGCGAAATTCAGGATGCGGTCGGCGACGAGTTCCGGATGCTCCACGGTGTTCACCGTCGAATCGATCACGCCGGGCACGATCACCTTTCCGGCCGGCAAGTTCACCTGGCGCCAGATCTTCCATTCGTGCTCGTGCCGCCCATTGGCGGCGGGGAACGATACCGCCATCGGTTTGGCGGACAGCACGATATCGATGATGTCGATGAGCGGCACGTCGGTGTGGTGCGGCGCCACGGTCGAGCCCCAGCACACGTGCATGCGCATGCGGTCGGCCGGAATATCGGCGACCGCGTGATTGAGGGCGGCGACGTTCACCGCAATGATCTTGCGGAAATCGGCGAGGCTCTTATCGAGATAGACGGTGTGACGAAGCATCGCGAGGTCGGGACAATCGAGTTGCAGGATAAATCCGGCGTCAACGATCGCCTGGTATTCGCGCTTCATCACGTCGGCCAGCGCATATACGTACGCTTCTTCGGTCTTGTAGTGCTTGTTCTTGAGATAACGAGCGATTTGGCCGGGCGACGGTGAGGTCATGAACAATTCGACTGCGTTCGCGCCGTTCATCGCGTGCTTGGACAAATCGATGTCGGCTTGTGCGCCCGCCCAATCCTTCCACGTCACCTCGCCGGTGCAGGCCGGCCGGTATTGGAACGGCGAGGCGAAATGCGTGAGCAACTGGGCGAGTTCGGGGAACTCCGGATCGCCGGTCCCGAGCGGTGGCGTGCTTTCGCCGGCAAATCCGGCGAGCCGGTCGAGCACATGCACGGTATAATCGGTGCGGCCCTGTTCGCCGTCATTGATGACGTCGATGCCACTTTCGATCTGCTTCTGCACTACATGCGCGATCGCCTCGCGGACCGCGGCATTGAGCTCGGTCTTGTGCGAACCACGATTTTGCTGCTCTGCGAGCAGGAGTTCGACCACTTTGGCGGAGCGTGGCAGGCTGCCCGTATGCGTCGTGAGAATTCGCTCGGTACTTCGTTTCATGTGGATTCGATCCCCACCAACATGCTTGTGCTCAGTCCGGGTTTGCTCGCGTATGCCGACAGCGGCCTCGGTGGCCTCACCCCGGCGCTCGCTCTACCGCGTGGCGCAGCCAGACCATGCCGCCTTCCAGTGCCTCTAGATGGGTGAGGCGGAGCGCCTGCCCGGCACCGGGGCGGTCACCCTCACGACCATGATAGTCCACAATGCTCTGTGTTCCGGCGACACCGTCGACCGCCGGGAATATCAGGGTACTGAATTCATCGATCAGTTTGAGCTTGAGGAACGCGCCATTGATACTGCCGCCACCTTCCAGAAGCAGCCTCTTGACGCCGAAGGTTGAGGCGATGCGTTCCATCGCACCACCCAAATCATCGCCTGTGGGGCCAGCGAATATGTAAGACACGCCATCCTCGCGCAGTTCCGTGAGATGAGCGTCCGAGACCTCCCCTCCGAGAACCGCCACGGCATGATCGCCGCCCACGTTGTCTTTACCAAAATGAACTCGCCCGGAAGGGTCGATGCCGATAGCGAGTTTACGGCCGTTGCGATTGCCGACATGCGAGGCCCCGCGCGGAAGCTTCGGCGCATCGGCGATGTGCCGCTCGGTTCCCTTGGCCATTTCACTCATCGTTTTGCGACCGACGATCCATCCGTCGGCGTCGAGGGTCTCGTGAATTTTTTCATAGTGTCCACGCAGGACAGCAGGCGAGACGCCCGCCGCCGCCGAAGTAAAGCGGCTGGGATGAAGCCGGCCGTCGATAGAGGTGCCCATGTGGCAGATGATGTAGGGTCGCATGCGGGATACTCACTGGGTTGGCTTGAACGCGACCCGGTCGCGCCGCGCTTAAAGCGTGATGGCTTTTCTTCGAATCGCCATCCCGCTTTAGGTTATTGCCGGAGCATGATCGGTCGGGGACGTTTTCGACCGGGGGAACAAAGGGTGATATTGTGGCAATGCGTATTAAGTAAGTTAGTGTAGCCCGGATGAAGCGCAGCGCAATCCGGGGAATGAGACCCCGCATGTCGCTGCGCTCATGCGGGCTACGGGCTACAGACATGAGTTAGCCATGAGCCGCATTCCGGATTTCACGCAAGTTCCCTTCGCCGAGGCGGCCCTGCCGCAGCCCGGCCGGGCGCCTGAGCCGTGGCTCACGCCCGAAGGCATTGCGGTGAAGCCCCTCTATGGCGCCCACGACCTTAACGGACTCGATTTCCTCGACACCTACCCGGGCATTCCGCCCTACCTGCGCGGCCCCTACCCGGCGATGTACGTCACCCAGCCGTGGACGATCCGGCAGTACGCGGGTTTCTCGACCGCCGAGGATTCGAACGCCTTCTACCGGCGCAATCTCACCGCCGGACAGAAAGGCCTCTCGGTCGCCTTCGATCTCGCCACCCATCGCGGCTACGACAGCGACCATCCGCGCGTGTCGGGCGACGTCGGCATGGCCGGCGTCGCGATCGATTCGATCTACGACATGCGCACGCTGTTCTCCGGGATACCGCTCGAACAGATGACCGTGTCGATGACCATGAACGGCGCGGTGCTCCCCGTGCTCGCGCTCTACGTGGTCGCCGCGGAGGAACAGGGCGTGCCGCCGGAGAAACTCGCCGGCACGATCCAGAACGACATCCTCAAAGAATTCATGGTGCGGAACACTTATATCTATCCACCCGAGCCTTCGATGCGGATTATTTCCGACATTTTCGCCTACACCTCGGCGCACATGCCGAAATTCAATTCGATCTCGATCTCCGGCTATCACATGCAGGAGGCCGGCGCGACCCAGGACCTGGAACTCGCCTATACGCTCGCCGACGGGGTCGAATACGTCCGCGCCGGCTTGAACGCCGGACTGGCGATCGATCAGTTCGCGCCGCGGCTCTCGTTCTTCTGGGCGGTCGGCATGAATTTCTTCATGGAGGTGGCGAAGCTGCGCGCCGCGCGCCTTCTGTGGGCGAAGCTGATCAAGCCGTTTGCGCCCAAGGACGCACGCTCGCTCTCGCTGCGCACCCATTGCCAGACCTCCGGCTGGTCGCTCGCCGCGCAGGACGTGTTCAACAACGTGGTGCGCACCGCGCTCGAAGCGATGGCGGCGACGCAAGGGCATACCCAGTCGCTCCATACCAACGCGCTCGACGAGGCGCTCGCGCTGCCGACCGACTTCTCCGCCCGCATCGCCCGCAACACGCAGCTCTTCCTGCAGCAGGAAAGCGGCACCACACGCACCGTCGATCCGTGGGGCGGCTCGTTCTATGTCGAACGGCTCACCCACGACCTTGCCCGCCGCGCCTGGGAGCACATCGAGGAGGTCGAGGCGCTGGGCGGCATGGCGAAGGCGATCGACGCCGGCATTCCCAAACTGCGCATCGAGGAGGCAGCCGCCCGCACCCAGGCGCGCATCGACGCCGGGGCGCAATCCGTCATCGGCGTCAACAAATATCGCCCGGACGACGATCGGTCGATCGACGTGCTCAAGGTGGATAATTCGGCGGTCCGCCGCCTCCAGCTCGACAAGCTCGGCCGGCTCAAGCGCGAGCGCGACGCGAAAGTGGTGGAAGCGACACTCGCCGCGCTGACCCGCGCCGCCGAGGGCAACGGCAATCTGCTCGCCGGCGCGATCGACGCCGCGCGTGCCAAGGCGACCGTGGGCGAGATTTCGCTCGCGCTGGAAAAAGTGTTCGGCCGCCACCGCGCGGAGACCCGATCCATTTCGGGCGTCTACAAACAGGAGGTCGGCGCCATGTCCGACACGGTTGCGCGCGTGCAGAAGCTCGTTGCCGCGTTCGAGGCCGACGAGGGCCGTCGGCCGCGCATCCTTGTGGCGAAGGTCGGTCAGGACGGCCACGACCGCGGCCAGAAGGTGATCGCCTCGGCGTTCGCCGACCTCGGCTTCGATGTCGACATCGGGCCGTTGTTTGCGACACCTGCCGAAGCCGCGCGCCAGGCAGTCGAGAACGACGTGCATATCGTCGGCGTGTCGTCGCTTGCCGCCGGTCACCTCACCCTCGTTCCCGAGCTCAAAGCCGAGCTCGACCGCCAGGGCCGCTCCGACATCATGATCGTGGTGGGCGGCGTCGTGCCGCCGCAGGACTACGAGGCCGTGCGCAAGGCCGGCGCCGAGGCGATCTTCCCGCCCGGCACCGTGATCGCCGAGGCCGCCGAGGAATTGGTGCGCAAGCTCAACCGCCGCCTCGGCCACAGCCGCGCGGCGGCGGAGTAGGGGACCCGTCGTGTCTGAAAGAATGCCGGCACTTGGTGCCAATCAGCAGTTTTGCCGAAGCTGTGGTCAGATCATTTCAACCTTGGCGCCGACATGTCGCCGGGGCGTTCAAGGACAGCGAAGGTAGACCCCTCTTCGTTTGGACCGATTAAATCAACGAGACGCTCCGATATGACGCGCGAGGAAATCATAGCGAAGGTTCGCGAGACCGCTCCGGCATTGCGCGCGGAGGGAGTGACCAAGCTCGCTATCTTCGGATCGCGCGCGTGAGGCGATGCCCGTGCCGACAGCGCTCTCGACGTCCTGATCGATATCGACCCGGCGGCCAGATTTTCCTTGCTGAACCTTTCGGGCGTGGGACTGATGCTCGAAGACGTGACTGGAGTCAGGACCCACGTCACATTGCGTCGATCGCTCGATGAGCGCATGGCGCAACGCATTGCCGATGACTTGGTTGAGGTTTTCTAAGGATACCGCGGACCCTGGCCGATTGCGCGGCGGCGAAGTAGGCGGCCTAATAACACGTTTCTTGGTCAATTATTTACAATCAGTTATATTTCGGCGTCATCGCGTCTGTTCTTTGGCGTTGACATTGCGATATTATTCTGTTGTTACAAACAGATAGATCGATAGTCGCGCCAAACCGATCGATTTCATTTGACATGAGCGCGATAATTTGAGAGCTTCCGAAATTCAGGGTGCCAGACCGCACCCGCCGACGACTAACAATAAACACTAATATCAGCCGTCATCGCCCGCGAAAACGGACGCCGTAGGGTGGGCTAAGGGCCGAGGCCCGTGCCCACCAACGATGGTTGTTTGTTGAGGGATGGTGGGCACGTCCGCCTGCGCGCTGCGCGCTACGGCGGCCTTAGCCCACCCTACAGCTTCATCGCGCCACAGACACCACCGTCATCCTCTGATGTCCGTTAAGTCAAGAGGCGGACGTGGTTATTTTTTCACGCACGGAACGGCGTGTGAGCACGTCGTAGCCGGTGCATTGGGTCTGGGAGCGGGCGTAGCTGCGACGGTT